>Ga0070695_100000007_pt1 | contig 89343 bp, 95 predicted proteins | sample KBSK1252metaG_FD_65471 | JGI IMG/M metagenome (GOLD analysis project Ga0070695, IMG submission 65471) | Corn, switchgrass and miscanthus rhizosphere microbial communities from Kellogg Biological Station, Michigan, USA - KBS K1-25-2 metaG | ecosystem: Host-associated > Plants > Roots >...
TCGAGCAGGTGCACGTCTCGGACGCGATCGAGGGCTACGTCGTCGATCTCGTGACGGCGACGCGTGAATCGCGGCGGCTGGCGGTCGGCGCCAGCCCGCGCGGCAGCATCGCGCTGATCAAGCTCTCCCGCGCGAAGGCGGCGCTCGCGGGCCGCGACTTCGTCACTCCCGAGGACGTGAAGGCCGTCGCGGTCCCGGCGCTCGCCCACCGGCTGATGGTGCGGCCGGAGCTCTGGGTGCAGCGGCTGCGCGGCGAGGACGTCGTGGAGGAAGCGCTCGAGACTGTGCCGACGCCTCCCGCGGAGGACGCCCTGCGCTCCGCCGAGGCGTGACCGGCTTCACCTCGCCGCGCCTGTCGGCCTACGCGGCCGTTGCCGCGTCCGGGCTCGTCGCCGGGCTCGCCCTCGGCCGCGTGGAGCCGGTTGCGCTGGCCGCTCCGTTCCTGCTCGCGCTTGTCGCAGCCGTGGCGGGACACAAGCCGCAGGTCTCAGTCCATCTGTCGCTCGACCGCGAGCGCGTCCTCGAAGGGGACGAGGTCACGGCGAAAGTCGAACTGGCCTCGGCCAACGGCGTCGACCGCTTCGAGCTGCTCCTCCTTCTGCCGCCGGAGGTGCGCGTGGAGGGAGCGCCTGCGCGGGCTCTCCATCTTCGCGCCGGCGAGGAGCAGACGATCGAGCTGAAGCTGCGCTGCGACCGCTGGGGCGCGCTGTCCATCGGGCCGCTCGTCGTCCGCGCCCGCGACATCCTCGGCATCCGCACCTGGGAGGGCCAAGCCGGCGAGGTTCAGCGGCTGCGCGTCTATCCGGCCGAGGAGACGCTCCATTCGCTCGTGGCGCCGCTCGAGACGCAGGTGTTCGTGGGCAACCAGGTCTCGCGGGCTCGCGGCGAGGGGATCGAGTTCGCCGACCTGCGCGAGTGGCAGCCCGGCGACCGCGTGCGGCGCGTGAACTGGCGCGCCACGGCGCTCCGCGGCTCGCTCTGGGTGAACGAGCAGTACCCCGAGCGGAACACCGACGTCGTCCTCTTCCTCGACACCTTCGCCGAGGTGCGAGCGGAAGGGCGCAGCACGAACGATCGCGCGGTGCGTGCTGCGGCGACCCTCGCGCGCGGCTACCTGCAGCGGAAGGACCGGGTGGGCCTCGTCGGGTTCGGGGGCGTCCTCTCCTGGCTGGTGCCCGAATCGGGGACGCGCCAGCTCTACGCGATCGTCGACACGCTGCTGACGAGCGACATCGTGCACAGCTACGCGATGCGTGGCGTCGACGTGCTGCCGCCGCGGACACTGCCGCCGAAGGCGCTCGTGCTCGCGATCACCCCACTCCTCGACGACCGCACCGCGGCCGCGCTGCTCGACCTGCGCGCGCGGGGCTACGACCTGATCGTGGTCGAGGTGTCTCCCCTCGAGCTGCTCGAGCCGGATCCGGAGTCGTCGTCGCAGCTTGCCCACCGTCTCTGGCGCCTCTCGCGCGAAGCGCTCCGCTGGCGATACGAGCAGCTGGGAGTCCCGGTCGTCACGTGGCGCGAGGACGAACCGCTCGCGGCTCCACTCGAGGAGGTGAACGCATTCAGGCACCTCGCCCGGCCCGCGTAGCGACCGCCGCCGGAGCGATGGCCGCGTACGGCGGCGCGCTCGCCGACGCGCTGGCGCGCGCCGGGTCGACGGCGGGCTATCTCGCTCCCGGAGCGGCTCTCGGGGCGCTGCTGCTCGCGGTCGCGCTCGTGTACGGCCGCGGCCTCGGTGCCGCGCTCTTCCTGGGAGGTGCGACCTATCTCGCATTCCTCGTCAGCGAGGAGCACCACAGGGTTGACCCGACGGCGCCGCTTGTCGCGGTGCTCCTCCTCCTGTGCGGCGAGCTGGCGGCGTGGTCGCTCGACGAGCGGTGGCGGATCGAGGGCGACGCCGCTCTCCTCTGGCGCCGCGGCGCCGCGACAGCCGCGCTCGCGCTCGCGGGCCTCACCGTGGCGGCGCTGGTCGTGGCCCTGAGCGCTGTCCCGTCCGGACGCGGCCTGGCGTTGACGGTCGCCGGCGCAGCCGCCGCAGTCTGCGCCGCCGGCGTCGGCGTGATGGTTGCGGGCCGCTAGCGTCACCCCCGGGCGTAAGGACACTCGCCCAGGCCAGGCGCAGCGCCACTCGGAACGCTTGCAGCTCGCCCTGCAGACTGGTCGAACGAGCAAGTGGGTTCTCGGGCTAGTGGACGGTGATAACGAAGCGTGCCGAGGCGCTGTTCGCGCTCTTGTCGGTCGACCGGCACCTGACTGCTGTGCGGCCGCGCTTGAAAAGAGAGCGCGAGCGAGGGGCACATCGCACCGCGACCACTCCGTCCACGGCGTCGCGCGCGGTGACTCTATAGGTCACACGTATCCGCTTCGCTCCGGCTGACGCCTGGACGGTCTTGCGGACCGCGCCCGCGATCCTCGGCGGGGTCACGTCGAAGTCCAGCCCCGGAACGATCAGCGTTCCCGCCCACGATTCGCTCCCGAGCCCTCCCCCTAGCGAGCGTCCGACCGTGCCCTTCCCGGACGCGCCCTGATAGATCCCTGTGCCTCCGGTGATCGTAAATTGCTGCGGCTCATTCCGCACGGGCTCCTCTTGGACACACGCTCCCTCTGCGAGCGCGAAGTCGATCTCCCCTTTGTTTGCCACGACGATCTGGCCGGTCGTGGCGAAGGGCTTCACGAGAGGCGAGGGGCAGTCGCCCACTGCGTAGAACCACGTGTATGACGACGAGACGTTCCCGAGCCCCCGAATGCGGCCCGTGCCGGTGCGCGCGCGGCACCCCGCGGCCGGTGGTGCTTGTGGAGGGCACGCCACGCCGGGCGAGAGAGTCGGCAGGGTCGCGCGGAACTGCAGAGTCGTACTCGGCGTCAAGCGCTCAGCAGTCGCCGAACCGACGAGCAACGTCAACATGACGCCTCCTGCAACCACGCCGAGCAGGCCAAGACGCAGCCCTCCCCGGCGAAAATGAGTCCTCATCCTCTAGTCCGTTCGTTTGCGGCAGCGCGAAGGGTGCGCTCCCTGTTTGCGCAGGTGGCAAAGAAGCCACAGAAGAAAGAAGAGAGGTTTTCCGCCGCCCTCGGCAGAGACTCGCCGCCCGTTGACAAGCACCCTACTCCGAATCGAGGTGCTCTGCCGACCCACGACCTTCCCGCTCCTTCGCCGACACCGCTGCGCGCGGCTGCTCAGGGGTCTGTGAGAGTCGTTGGGTCGGTCCGTCAGGGGTCGTTGCCAGGGTGGTGTCGTCCGTGGCCGCTCGTGACTCGTCGGGTGTCCGGCCGTGTTGTGTGTGTCTTCGCAATGAATCGTGCGAGTGTGCGCGGCGGCGCCGGTCTGGCGCCCGCTGTTGGCTTGATCGGGAGCTTGTCCGCCTTGTCGGCGTGATTCATCACAGACCTGCCGCGCGGTTTCCCTGCATCAGGCCGGTGTCACGGACGCTACGAGTCGATCGGAGGATCGGTCGAGATGCTTGCAGACGAGCTGGACTATGTGATCCGGTGTCGACACGCACCGCGATCGGCACACACTGGCGGTCGTTGCCGCGAGCACGGGGGCGGTGGTGGCGCAAACGGTGGTGGCGGCGAGGGCTCGCGGTTACGCCGCAGCGCTTCGCTTCGCGGATAGGCATGCGGGCGGTGCGCGTGTCTGGGCTGTCGAGGGCGCCGGCCATTACGGCGCCGGTCTGAGCCGCTCCCTCGCCGAGCAGGGCGAGACGGCATCACTAGGAAGCCACGGCAGGGGCGGTGCGCGAGGTCACGATGCGCCGCCCTCGCGCCCACGCTTGCCACGCCCAGCCTGGCACAGAGGCGCCGGCGGTGTTACCGATCGGCGGCGCGGATGATGATCTGAGCGGCCTGCTCGGCCGTGAGGACGTCGGTGTTGATCACGAGGTCGTAATCGGTGGAAGACTCGTTATCGACTGCGTAGAAGCGCTTGAGGTAGTCGCGCCGGCCTGCGTCGGAATCCTTGATCGTGCGCGCCGCCTTGGCCCCGTCGACCTGCTCCGTGCCGGCGACTCGCCGCGTCCGAGTCGCGGTCGAGGCCGTCACCAACACACGAAGCGTTCGCTGCCCAGGCTCGATTGCGTGCGCGGCGGCGTGCGCCACAATCACGACGTTGCCTCGTGCGGCCGTTTGCACCACGGTCTCGCGGATAAGGGCTCGGATGTCGGCCGGAGATACGACCTCTATCCCGGCGGTCGCCGCCAGTACCACCGGATCGCCGCCTCCCTCGGCGAGCGCCTCAAGAATGCGCCTCGCGTACGTCTTCCGGCGTTCCTCGTCCGCGACATCTTCAGGATCGACGCCGCCCTGGGCGGCCGCGGTCGCGACAATGTCCTCATCCACGTAGAGGTAGCCGAGCTGCTCAGCGACCCGCCTCCCGATCTTATCGCCGTCCGACCCGGTCGTGTGCGAGACACACAGGACGCTGCACGCCACGTCCACGACGCTAAAGCCCAGCGGCGGTGGAAGTCAAGCGGAGTTCCTCCGGGCGCGTGCGACGCGACTCCAACCGCTATTAGACGCCCTCAAGGCTTAACTGCGAGCACCCGAGTAGGTCTCGGCTCAACCCCGCTCAGGGTCATTCGCGAACACTGGCCCAGGCGAAGGCGCTCGCACTCGGCTGCGTAAGATCGGTGCGTGGGAGAGCGCGAGGCCGGTTGCAGCTGTGGCCAGCTGCGGGTGACGACAGAGGGCGATCCTGTGCGGATCTCAATGTGTCATTGCCTCGCCTGCCAGCGTCGGACCGGCAGCGCGTTCGGGATGCAGGCGCGGTGGCCGAAGGATCGGGTCGAGGTTACCGGGCGGTACGCCGAGTACGTCCGCATCTCGGACGACGGCGAGGATCGGACCTTCCACTTCTGCCCACAGTGCGGCTCCACGGTGTTCTGGACGACTGAAGGCTGGGAGGACTCGATCGCGGTCGCAGTCGGCGCGTTCGCCGATCCCTCCTTCCCGCAGCCGAACGTCTCCGTCTACGGGTCGCGACGGTATCCATGGCTGTCCCTCCCGGGCGGGGTCGAAAACGAGGACGACTAGCCTGTTCAGGGATCATGCCGGAACGCTGGCCCACCACAGAGAACTCTCGCCCGACGGCTACGAGCCCGTGATGACCGAAGGCCGATCGGAACGCCAGTACTCCAGTCGCGCGTCTCGAAGCGTGCTCGAGGGCCTCGACGCCATGCGCAACCTTGAAAGCCCGCTCCGCTTCCGTTATCGGAAGCAGCGACACTCTACGCATTGATATGGCACGGCGATAGCCCACCCCACCGGGCGCGGGACGGAAATGTCTACGTCTTCTTCCCGGCTGCGGACTCAGCCGCGGTGCATCCCGCACTTGCCGAGCTTCGCTAACGCGAGTCGCCAACCGCTTCCCATCGCCGGCCAGCTCGACTTAGCCATGACGGTCCTCCAGGGGCGGCCGTTGTCCGCTTTGACGCCGCGGGGGTCATTAGTTGGGCCGATCTACGTTGACGATCGCTGCGAGCTGCTGCGCTGGTGCTTGAGCCGGCGTAGGTAGTCGTCGAACTCGTGGCGCGGAACGAGGCCGGGCCGGATCCCGCACGCGACTGTCCGCAGTTCCCCGTCGCGGATCAGAGCGCGAACCTCGTCCTCGGAGCAGCCGAGCTCAGCCGAGACCTCTCGCACGGTCAGTGGTTCGGGCCAGTCCATGCACAAAGTATTCCCGACTGCCGCGTGTGCAACTCTCAGCGCCATGAGCGACGAGATCCGGGTCGGGCGCCGCAGCGTTCGGCTCACGCATCCCGAGCGCGTCCTCTACCCCGCCGACGGCGTGACGAAGGGCGACCTCGCGCAGTACTACGTCGAGATCGGAGACGCGATCGTCCCGCACCTGCGCGAGCGGCCCTTCACCCTGAAGCGGTATCCGCACGGCATCGACGAGCAGGCGTACTTCCACAAGCAGGCGCCGAAGGGAAAGCCCGCGTGGATCCCAACGCGGCAGTTTCGCACCTGGCCGCGCGCGGGCGAGTCGCGGCTCGTCGACTTCACGGTCGTCAACGAGACGGCCGCGCTCGTCTGGATGGTGCAGATGAACTGCATCGACATGAACGCCTGGTACTCGCGGGTGGACAAGCCGGAGCGCCCGGACTACGTCGTCTTCGACCTCGACCCGCCGGAGTCACGCGACGGCTTCGAGCAGGCGATCCAGGTCGCGCACCTCATCCGCGGGGCGCTCGAGGAGCTCGAGCTGCGCTCGTATCCGAAGACGAGCGGCGCCGACGGCATCCACGTGCTGGTGCCGATCACGCGGCGCTCGTCCTACCGGGATACGTACGGCTTCGCGGAACTCGTGTCTCGCGCAGTCGAGGCACGTAACCCCGGCCTGGCGACCACCGAATGGCTGAAGAAGAAGCGGCGGGGTGTACTCGTCGACCATCGCCAGAACGGCCACGGGAAGACGATCGCCTCCGCTTACTCAGTGCGGCCGAAGCCGGGCGCGCCCGTATCGACGCCGTTGCGCTGGGAAGAGCTCGGGCCGAATGTGCGGCCGCGCGACTTCGGCAGACGGGAGGCGCTGCAGCGTGTGCAGCGGCACGGCGATCTCTTCGAGCCCGTCCTGCGCGGCGGTCAGGCGCTCGCTCCGGCATTGCGCCGGCTGCGCGCTAGTGGGTCCTGACGAGGTAGGCCACGCGGCCCTGCGCACCGGAGGCCCAGCAGGCGGTCGGGCGTGCGCAGTCGACGGTGTCGAGGCTGCCGTCGTCGAAGCGCTGCCACGTCGCGCCCATATTCGTGCTCACGTCGCTGCCGGATAGACCGACCGCGATGGCCGTGTGCCCGTCGACCCAGGCCACACCGGACCGGTATTCCGTCGGCGCGTGGGAAACGAGGCTCCAGCTCGCGCCGCCGTCCACGCTGCGGGCGAAGCTGTTGGGCGAGGCGGTCGGAAGGAGGAAGTCGCCGCCGACTGCGATCCCCCGGTGCTCGCCGTTGAAGGCGATCCCGTTGACGCCGGCGCTGGGGCCGGTCAGCATCGACGTCGGCGACTTCGTCCACGTGGTACCGCGGTCGTTCGAGCGGAAAATGCTCGCTTCGCTGCCACCGCTGCCGAACCAGGCGCGGTGCCCGCGGTCGGTCGTGAGGCACTCGCCGCTCGCAGCGAACCCGGCAGCGCCGGGTGACGCAGGCATCTGAAGCCCCGTCACGTGCCAGCTCTTGCCGCCGTCGGTGGTCTTGATCACGCGGAAGTGCACGAGGTCCGGTGGGTCGGAGATGGCGAGCCCGACCTTCCGGTTGAAGAACGACATGCAGTCGTAGAACGCCGCCGGCTCGGTGTTCTGGAAGGTGATGGTCCAGGTCTTGCCGCCGTCCTTGGTGAGGTACATGCGGAAGTCGGTGGGGTTGTCGCCGATCGACATCGCGACGGCGTGATTTGCGTCGAACGCCTCGATGTCGCGGAACTGGAGGCCGGCGGAGTTCGGCGGCGTCACGTCCTGCCAGGTTGCGCCGCGATTCGTGGTGCGCATGACCTTGCCGTCCACCGAGTCGTCGGCGTTGACGAGGTACCCGCTGACCCAGGCTGTCTTCGCGCTCACCGCGGAGAGGCCGCGGAAGTGGTTCGTGGTGCCCGTTGGGGTGTCGTGCCACGCGTAGCCGGGCCTGGCCGCTCCGGCGCCCGAGACAGCGACCAGGACGAGCGCCACCGCAGCGAGGACTAGAGCGCGTCTCATTTCGCGCGGAACGCTAACAACCTCGCGGATTACGTGAAGCGGATCACGCTGCGGATCCCGTCCTGGGCCTCCATCAGCGTGAACCCTTCGTTCACCTCGTCGAGGCTCAGCGTGTGGGAGACGAACGGCGCGACGTCGATGTCTCCGGCAAGGGCGCGGTCGACCAGCTGCGGCACCTGGTCGCGCCCCTTCACGCCGCCGAAGGACGAGCCGCAGACCCGGCGGCCCGTGATCAGGAATCGCGGGACGATGTCCAGGGTCTCGCCCCTCCCCGCGACGCCCGCGACGGTGCATAGGCCCCAACCCATCCGCGCCGACTCGACCGCCTGCCGCATCACGGCCACGTTGCCGGTCGCCTCGAACGTGTAGTCGGCACCGAAGCCGTCCGTCAGCTCCACGATGCGCTCGACCGTCTCCGGCCCGCCGACCATCGTCTCTGTCGCACCCTGGCCCCGCGCCAGCGCGAGGCGCTCCTCCGAGAGGTCGACCACGATGATCCGCTCGGCCCCCTGCAGGCGGCAGCCGGCGACCGCGCCGAGCCCGACCATGCCGGCGCCGAAGACAGCGCACGTCGAGCCCGCTTCGACCTTCGCGGTGAACATCGCGGCGCCCAACCCGGTCGAGAGACCGCAGGCGAAGAGGCACGCGTGCTCGAAAGGCGCCTCCGGGTTGACCTTCGCGAGCGCGATCTCGGGCATCACCGTGTATTCCGCGAACGTCGAGGTGCCCATGAAGTGGCGGATCGGCTCGCCGTCTCGCTCGAGGCGCGTCGTGCCGTCGGGCAGGAGTCCCTTGCCCTGCTGCTCCCTGATCGCGAGGCAGAGGTTCGTCCTCGTGCTCCGGCAGTGGATGCACTCCCGGCACTGGGGCGAGAACAGCGTGACCACGTGATCACCCGGTGCGACCGAGGAGACGCCTTCGCCCAGGCTTTCGACGATGCCCGCGCCTTCGTGGCCGAGCACCGTCGGCGCATAGCCCGACGGATCGGCGCCCGACGCCGTGTACAGGTCCGTGTGGCAGACACCGCACGCCGCGAGCCGCACCAGGACCTCGCCGGCACGCGGCTCCGCCAGCTCGACGTCCTGCACGACGAGGGGCTTCCCGAACTCCTCGAGTACGGCGGCACGCATCCTCATGCGTGCACACGGTAAACGAGGGGGACGTGCTAGCTCGTCGCCTTCTTCGCGCCGGCGCGCCGGCGCTAGTCGACCTGGCGCGCGTTGAGGATCTTGCTCAGCAGGTCGATCCTCTCGTGGAGCTCGCGGCGTGCAGCCGAGACCTCGAGCTCGCGCTCGCGCGTCGCTCCCGACTCGAAGCCGAAGTCGATCTGGTGGTGCAAGCGGTCCCGCTCCGCTGAAAGCTGTTGCTCGTGGGTTTGGAGAACCGCTAGCTCCTGGCGGAGATCGTTGAGGCTCGCTTCGTCCATGCCTCCCCTATCGGCACTAACCCCGCGGAAACCAAGTACGTGTCGTGGTGCGAACTACTGCGGGTCGGCGGCGTCGGGTCTCGGATCGCCTCGCCGGGCGAACATGAGCCGGGACGCGTAGGCCGCTGCCGCGACCGCCGCGATGATCGCGGCCACCCCCACGAGCTGCAGCCAGGAGAGGCTCTTCGAGTGCGCCGCATGCACCCAGTGCGGCCCGCCCCACGAGAGGTCGTACGGGTAGTGATGAACGGCGTGTGCCCACAGAGTCCAGGCGATCCAGCGGCTCGTGCCGTAGAAGAACGCCGCCCGGTATACGACGAGCAGCGCGGCCATGGGGAGGTATTTGTTCGCCCTGCTCCAGAACTGGTCGGCCGTGAAGACGTGCTGCTCGAAGTACGACCGAGTGAGAACGCGCCAGCTGAAGATCCCGTACACGATCCAGACGGCGTCCCAGACGCTGCCGAGACCGCTGAAGTAGGCCGCTGCATCGGTAACGCGCCCGGTCTGGCCCGCGTACGCCCACGCGCCGAAGTGGATGTGGATCGTCCACGGGAAGAACAGCATCGTCCCGACCGTGTCGCCGGTGTCCGTGATCGCGTGCGCCCACTGGCCGATCAGAAAGCTGATCGCCCAGGTCTTGCTTCCGAGCAGCCGCCAGAAGAGGAGCGCGATCACGACGCCGTACAGCAGCGAGTGCGTGAAGCCGACGCCCGGCCAGCCGCGGTGGAACTGCACCGGATCGGACGCCTTCAGGTCCCAGCCGCCGATGTGGATGCCGTACACGAACCACTTGCTCATCAGATCCGGCGCATACGAGCCGAGCAGCAGCGGCACGAATGCGATCTTCAGCCTCGAATGCCGCTGGATCGCGTACGGCTCGAGATCGTGTGCGGCCCAGCTCAGAAGACCCTCCGCACGCCGGCGGGAACGAGCCAGGCAGCGAGCAGCAAGTAAGCCGCGCCGACGAAGACGGAGAGCAGGAAGTCCGTGTAGAAGACGCCGACCGTGACGTACACGGCGGCCGCGATCACGTAACCCCCGAAGACCGCGAGTTGCTGTCTGGACGGCCGATCACGCAAGACCCCGGGCGCACGCATCGCCGCGCAGTATCGCGACTTGCGCCGACGCGCTAGCGGCTAACAGGGCGCGTGCGGTACATCAAGACAGCGAGAGCGAGGCCGAGCAAAAGCACGCCGGCGGCGACCGGAAGATCCCATGCCGACGCAGCAGGGAGGTGGGGAAACGCGGACTCCGGTGCGATGCTCACATGTGCCCACGGCCACGCCGAACGCAACCCCGTCCACACCAGGCCGAGCAGACCTACGGCCACAACGACTCGAGCAAGACCTTGCCGGAACGCGATGACCAGGGCTGCTCGCATGGCTTGCACTGTAAAGGCAAGATGCGCACATGGACAGAGCCGAGCTACAGGCCATGCAGGCGCCGCTCAAGGAGCGCTACCGCGAGGAGCCCGGAGCCGCTCTCATCACGCTTCGTGCAGACGGGGAGCTCGACGGAGAGCAGATCGCCTGCAAGGTGGACACCGGGCGCGTGCTGGTCGAGGCAGGGCTCCATCCCGCGACCGGGGGTACGGGAGCGCTCGCCTGCTCCGGCGACATGCTGCTCGAGGCGCTCGTCGCGTGCGCCGGCGTGACGCTCCGCTCGGTCGCGACGTCGATGGAGCTCGACGTCGCCGGCAGCGTCCATGCCGAGGGCGATCTCGACTTCCGCGGCACGCTCGGGGTCGACCGGGAGGCCGCCGTCGGCTTCACCGCGATCCGGCTCCGCTTCGACCTCTCCTCCGACGCGCCGGAGGAGAAGCTCGGGAAGCTTCTCGAGCTCACCGAGCGCTACTGCGTCGTTGCGCAGACGCTCGTCGGTGGCGTGCCGCTCGAATTCAGCTACTCGACCTCGTAGGCCATCAGGATCGCGTCGACGAGCTCGCCGCCCCGGCGATAGTGGTGCTTGCGGTAGCCCTCGCGCTCGAAGCCGAACGCGTCGTAGAGGGCGATCGCCGCCTCGTTCCAGGGGAAGACGTGCAGCTCGAGCTTGCGGATGCCCGCCCCGCGCGCCCAGTCGGCCGCGGCACGCAAGAGGGCGGTTCCCACGCCTTGCCGGCGCGCGTCGTGGGCGACCATCAGGCCGACGTCGGCGACGTGCGTGCTCGCCGGGTGCGGGTCACGGCCAACCGAGAGCCGGCCGACCAGCGTCCCGTCCTCGCGCTCCGCGACGAAGACCGCTGCGTGCGGATAGCGCCGCAACGCCTTGAGGAAACGGCGTTCGTCGCCGGCGCTCCGCCACTCTCCTCCGATGCTGATCAGCCAGCCCTCGGGCTCGCCGCTCACGGCGTCGGCGAGCCGAGTCAGCTGCTCGGCGTCCGCGGGATCGGCATGACGAATCACGAAGTCCATTACTCGACAACTACAGCAGCCCCGCCGCGTCGCGGGTCGCCTGCGGCGGCGAGTGAGCCGTCCTCGCGGATCTCGACCGCGGACACGCCGCCGAAGAAGAGGTTGCGCTCACGCCAGCGGACGACCGGATACCCGGCCGCCTCGATCTCGTCCCCCGCGGCCGCGTCCTCGCAGTGCACGATGCCGGCCTCGACGTGCATCCGCGGGGCCTCGACCGCCTCCTTCACCCCGAGACCCCGACCGGCGACGTTCGCGACGACCTGGAGGATCGCGCCGTGCAGCCGCCTGCTTCCGGCGGAGCCGAGGACGAGCCGCGGCCGGCCCTCCTGCTGCAGCACCGACGGGGCCATGAGAGACATCAGTCGCTCGCCCGGCCGCGGCTCGCTCGTCAGATGGCTCTCGCCGAGCATGTTGTTGAGGTGGAGGCCGATGCCGGGAACGACGATGCCGCTCGCCGAGCCGAGCGAGCACGAGAGCGCCGCCGCGCTTCCCTCGCCATCGACGACGCTGATGTGTGTCGTCCCGCCGATGTCTTCCGCTCGCAAAGCCGCCTCTTGCGCCTCCATTGCCCTCGCCACCGCGAGCGGCGCCACCTCAGCGTCACCGAGTGCGTCGAGACCGACCGCAAGCAGGCGTCCGCCGCTCGAGGGCGGCGGGTTCGTGAGCAGCACGCCGCCGCGGTAGCGCACCGCGAGCGGTTCCCGCTCGATCACGCCGTAGGCGGCGAGGTCCCCGGTCGTGATCGGGACGTGCTCGGCGATTCGCTCCGCGAGCTCACCGCGGTACAGACACTCCGGGCCCTCGGCGGCGATCCGGTCGAGCGTCGCCGCGAGCTCGGGAATCGCGAAGCGCTCTCCCACCCCGAGCGCGCGACCAGGCCCGTAGAGCGCGTCCCCCTCCGGCGAATGACGCAGCAGCGAGTCGAGGATCTCGTGGAGATACGCCTGCGGCTCGTCGAGGACGACGCCGTCGCGCGCAAGGCGAGCCGCCGGAGCGAGCAGCTCCGCCCACGGCACCGATCCCCAGCGGCCATGAGCCTCCCAGAGCCCGAGGCCCGTACCCGGCACGGCCACCGATGCAGCGCCGGTGTAGAAGATCTGCTGCGAGTCGCCGAAGTCGACGACGAGCTCGAGGAGCTCGCCCGGCGAGACCGGCTGTTGCGGCACCGCGACGAAGAAGTCGAGGAGATGCGGCTTCGCGTCGCCCGCGAGGTGGACGAGGAGGAAGCCTCCGCCCCCCAGGCCGGTGAGCGGGCTCTCGCAGATCCAGGAGACGGCGGCCGCGGCGATGCACGCGTCGATCGCGTTGCCGCCCGCGCGCAGAACGTCTGCTCCCGCCTCGGCGGTGAGCGGATGCCCGGCTGCTAACGCGCCCCTCATGGACCGAGCGTACGCTGCCCGAATGTCCGACGCGTCCCTCGCGGCCGTAGAGCGCGCGCCGTGGCGGCTCCGGCTGCCGGTCGCGCGCGAGGCGGTGTTTTGCACCGGGCTCGCGACAGCCACGGCGGCACTGCTCGTGTGGCTCGCGCCTCCCGGCGGCGACCTCGCGGCGCACGAGTACCAGCGATCGCTCTACCTCCTCCACGGCTTCACGCTCTGGGACAACTTCTGGTACGCGGGCCGCTACGCCTTCGTCAACTACAGCGTCCTCTACTACCCGCTCGCGGCGCTGCTCGGAATCAATCTGCTCGCGGTCGTCTCGGTGGCCGTGGCCGCTGGCGGATTCGCGCGCCTCCTCGAACGGGAGTGGGGACGCGCCGCGCGCTGGGCCGGCCGCTGCTTCGCGCTCGTCTGGCCGGGAGTGATCCTCGCCGGCGAGTTCCCGCTCGCCCTCGGCGCGGCGTGCGCACTGCTCAGCCTCCTCGCGCTGCAGGCGGGCCGACGCTGGATCGGCGCGGCGTTCATCGTCCTCTCGCTCGCCGCGAGCCCGGTGGCGTTCGTGCTGCTCGTCGTCGTGCTGGCCGGGATGGCGCTCGGTCGGCGCCCGGCGCTGCGCAGCGGTGTCGTGCCCACGGTGGCGATCGTGCTGGCCCTGGCGGCCGAACTGCTCGTGCTGCATCTGTTCCCCGTGGGGACGCTCGGCTTCCCCGCAGGTGAGGCCGTTCAGGCGCTGCTGTTCTGCGTCGTTCTGTTCGGACTGACGTGGCGGCTCGAGCGCGCCCGCGGGCTGAACGGTTTCCTCACCGTCTACCTGCTCGCCGTGATCGCGACGTTCGTCATCCCGTCCGGGCTTGGCCACGACATCGCTCGCGTCCGCCTCTTTGCGCTCCCGATCGCGCTGCTCGTCGCGGCGCTCAGGCACTGGCGACCGGTGCCCGTCGTGCTCGTGGCAGTCGCCCTCGCGGCCACCTGGAACGTCTGGCCCCTCGCGAGCGGCTGGGCGGGCAGCGCAGCCGACGGCTCTCAGAATCCGAAGATCTGGCCGGCTCCCGTGACCTATCTGCACACGCACCTGCAGTCGGGCTACCGGGTCGAGGCGGTGGACACCTCGTTTCACTGGCCGGCGCTCTACCTTGCTAGAGCGGGCATTCCACTCGTGCGCGGGTGGTTCCGGCAGGACGATGAGCCGGTGTCGGCGCTGCTGTACCGGCCGTTCACCGCGGCCGAGTACGTCGCCTGGCTCCATCAATTCGGGGTTGCCTACGTGGTGCTGACCGACGCGCCGCCGGATCACAGCTCACGGCGCGAAGCGCGACTCGTCAGGAGCGGGAACGCAGGGCTGAGGCAGGTGTTCACGACGCCGCACGTCTCGATCTACGCCGTCCCACATCCACGGGCGATCGTCACCGGGCCCGGCCGGCCCGCCTTGCTGGCGCTCCGCGGCTCGCGGCTGGCGGTCCGTGTCTCGCGTGGCGGGACCTACCGCATCGCCGTCCGCTGGTCGCACTACTGGCACTCAACAACGGGCTGCCTCGCCCGCGGCCGGGACGGGATGCTTCAGCTGCAGACCGCGACGGCAGGGACTGTGCGGATCGCCTTCGACGTCAACATGAGCGGCCTACTCGACGCGTTCGTGGGCAACAGGACGAGCTGTAATTGAGGAGGGCTAGTCGACCTCGCGGACGAGCTCGTCGAGCGGCTTGCGGTTCGCCCGCGCCGACCACTCCTCCGCGGTTCGGCCGGCGACGTCCCGCGGCCGGGCCGGATAGCCGAAGGAGAGGATTGCGCGCACCTCGCCTCCGCAGATCGCGGCGGCGCCGTCCGGGTCTCGCACCCCGTTCGGGCACGAGACCACGCCTTCGCCCCACGCAGCGAGCATCATGTTCTGCGAGCAGCGGCCCGAATCGAAGCTGCCCGCCTCGCCGACGATCGCGACGACGAGGGCGGCGGTGCGCACGTTCTCCGGTGCATACACCGCGTCGGCCAGCCGGTCCTGTGCGGCACCCGAGACGACCGCGAATTCCCAGCGCTGCTTGTTCTTCGAGCTACCCGAGAGCCGCCCGGCGTCGAGGATCCGCCGGCGCACGTCGGCGGAGATCCGCGTATCCGAATACAGGCGCTCGTCGCGCTTCGAAGCGATGGCGAGATACGGATCCACCGCCGGCGACCGCGTCAGCTGCGCATGAAGGACGGGACGTCGAGTCCCCCGTCCTCGCCCGGCGTGCGACGCTGCTCTGCCTGCGGAGGCCCGAAATCGCCGCGCGACCGTCGGCCTCGGCCGCCGAAGCCCGTTGCAACGACGGTCACCCACACCTGCCCGGTCAGCCGGTCGTCGACGGTCGCGCCGAAGATGATGTTCGTGTCGTCGGTGGCAGCGCCACGGATCACCTCCGCAGCCTCGTTCACTTCCACCAGCGTCAGGTCTTCTCCGCCCGCTATCGAGAGGAGGATGCCCCGCGCGCCCGTGATCTCCGCGTCGATGAGCGGAGAGCGCAACGCCCGCTCGGCCGCTTCCTTCGCACGGCCGTCGCTCGTCGAGGACGAGAAGCCGATGCCCATCAGGGCCGTGTCCGAGTCGGACATGATCGTGCGCACGTCGGCGAAGTCCAAGTTGATCAAGCCGGGCATCGTGATCAGGTCGCAGATGCCCTGGACGCCTTGGCGCAGGACGTCGTCGGCGACCTTGAAGGCGTCGAGCATCGACGTGGAGCGCTCGAGCACTTCGAGCAGCCGGTCGTTCGGGATCACGATTGTCGTGTCGCACGCACTGCGAAGATCGGCGACCCCCTGCTCGGCCTGGCTGCGCCGCTTCGTTCCCTCGAAGCGGAACGGCGTCGTGACGATGCCGACCGTGAGCGCGCCGAGCTCGCGCGCGATCCGCGCGACGATCGGCGCGGCGCCGGAACCTGTGCCGCCGCCCTCGCCGGCTGCGACGAAGACCATGTCCGCGCCGCGAAGCTCCTGCTTCAGCTCGTCATACGCCTCGTCGGCAGCACGCCTTCCGACGTCCGGGTCGGCGCCCGAGCCGAGACCCTGCGTGAGCTCGCGGCCGATGTGGATCTTCACCGGCGCGTCGCTCGTGCGGAGCGCCTGGATGTCGGTGTTGACAGCGAGGAACTCGACCTGGCTGATTCCGGCGTCGATCATGCGGTTGACGGCATTGAGGCCCGCACCGCCGACGCCCACGACCTTGATCACCGCGAGGTAGGCGCCCGTGTCTGCACCGGTGCGGTGCAGCCGGGCCGGCGACTCCGGCAGCGCCTCGAGGTAACGCGAGACCGGCGGCAGGTCGGCCGGCCGCAGCTCCGGCGGCGGAGGCGGTGGCAGCGGATCAGGATGGGGCGTCGGAGTAGGCGGCTGCGGGTCCGGCGTTGGGGGACCCGGCATCGGCTCCGGCGTGGGAGTCGGCGGCGTCGGCTCGACACCGGCCTCCTCCTCCCAGGTCGGAACGTGCTCGACGGTACGCTCGTCGGGCTCGGTCGGAGCCTCCGGAGCGGCGGTCGCGGCGTCCTCGGGCGGCTGCTGCTCGGCCTCCCCGCCGTGTTCCGCCTGCTTCTGCGCCGCCTCGGTGGCGCGGAAGAGCTCCGCCAGTGGCCCTTCACGCATGCTTGCGCGCCGACGCGCCATCGAGCACCTCCTTCGCCAGGTCACGGTACATCCCGGCGGCCTCGCCGGATGCGTCGTACTTGAAGATCGACTGTCCCTTCACCGGCGCCTCTGCGTAGCGCACCGTTTTGCGGATCTTGGTGTTGAGAACGAGGTCGCCGAAGTTCTCCTTCAGGATCTCGACCGCTTCGCGCGAGTGGAGAAGTCGCCTGTCGAACATCGTCGCCAGGATGCCCTGAATTCCGACGCTCGGGTTCAGGTTCTCGCGAATCATCGACAGCGTGTTCTCGAGCTGCACGAGCCCGCGCAGCGACAAGTACTCGCACTGGACGGGGACGATCACGCCGTCGGATGCGACGAGCGCGTTGATCGTGAGCAGGCCGAGGGACGGCGGCGTGTCGATGAGGACGAAGTCGTAGTTCTCGCGGACGGGCAGCAGCGCCTTCTCGAGCGCGCGCTCCCGCCCGATCATCGAGGCGAGCGCCAGCTCCGCGCCGGCGAGGTCGATCGAGGACACGGCGACGTCGAGCTCGTTCCTCCGCACGATCTCGGTGATCGGCAGCCGGTGGACGAGGACGTCGAACATCGAGCGGTCGATCTCGTCCGGATTCCAGCCCTGCGACATCGTGAGGTTGCCCTGCGGGTCGAGGTCGACCGCGAGCACGCGCAGACCCTGCTCGACGAGCGCAACGCCGAGGTTGAGCGTCGTCGTCGTCTTCGCGACGCCCCCCTTCTGGTTCGCGAACGCGATCACCCGGGCCATTGCCGGACCGTTATCGGCCGTCCGCGCGTGCGGACGGGCTAGTAACCGCGTGAGCGCCATCCCTGCTGACCTTTCGTAGCGCCGTAGCCGTCTCCTGCTTGGTTAGTTTCCACGGAGGTGAAGCGACACTGATGGAGCGGAAATGGCGCGTCCTCATCGTCGTGTGCGTAGCAGTGTTCATGCTGCTCCTCGACATCACGGTAGTCAACGTCGCGCTGCCGAACATCCAGAAGGAGCTGCACACCTCCTTCACCGATCTGCAGTGGGTGGTGGATGCCTACGCACTCACTCTCGCGGCGACGATGCTCAACGCCGGCTCGCTCGGCGACCTGCTCGGCCGCAAGCGGGTCTTTCTCGTTGCGATCGGCCTCTTCACCCTCGCCTCGACCCTCTGCGGCGCAGCGCAGTCGCCTGCCTGGTTGATCATCGCGCGGGGCGCGCAGGGGATCGGCGGCGCCGGGATGTTCGCCGTCTCGCTCGCGATCATCACGCAGGAGTTCCACGGGCGGGAGCGCGGCACGGCGTTCGGAATCTGGGGCGCGACCGTCGGGATGGCGGTCGCGATCGGCCCGCTCGTGGGCGGTGCGTTGACGACTTACGTCGGGTGGCGCTGGATCTTCTTCGTCAACATCCCGATCGGCGCGGCCTGCGTCGCGGCTGGGCTGCGGGCGCTGCACGAGACGCGCGACGAGGAGCGCGGCGGGCTGGACCTGCCCGGGCTCGTGACCCTCACGTCCGGGCTTTTCGCACTGGTGCTCGGACTGTTGCGCGGCAATGACTGGGGCTGGTCGAGCGGACGCGTGGTCGGTCTCTTCGCCGCGGGAGCAGTCCTGCTCGTCGCCTTCGGTTTCGTCGAGCTACGGCAAGCGTCGCCGATGTTCGATCTCGGCCTCTTCCGGGTGCCGACGTTCACCGGCGCGCAGATCACGGCCTTCGCGATCTCGTCCGGGATGTTCGCGCAGTTCCTGTACCTCGCGATCTACCTGGAGAGCGTGCTCGGCCACTCCGCGGTCTGGGCCGGCGTTCGCTTCCTGCCGCTCTCACTCGTCTCGTTCGTCGTGGCGCCGATCGCGGGACGGCTGTCCGCGCGGATTCCCGTGCGCTTCCTGCTCGGCGGCGGGCTGGGCACGGTCGGCTTGTCGTTGCTGCTGATGTGGGGAATCAAGCTCGACTCGGGGTGGACGACCCTCCTCCCCGGCTTCATCGTCGGCGGCATCGGCATCGGGCTCGTCAACGCGCCGCTCGCGTCGACGGCGGTGAGCGTCGTCGAGCCGCGGCGGGCCGGGATGGCCTCCGGCATCAACAACACGTTCCGGCAAGTCGGGATCGCGACCGGCATCGCCGCGCTCGGCGCGATCTTTCAGGACCGGATTACATCCCACATCGCGGCGTCCGGAAAGGTGCCGGCTGCGGATGTGCACCGGTTTGCGCAGGCAGTCTCGTCGGGTGCCGCGAAGCAAGCTCTGTCGGCCGTCCCGCCTTCAGCCCGCGCCGAGGCGACGACGCTGGCCAACTCTGCGTTCATCGCCGGCCTGAACGAGATCCTCCTCATTGCCTCCTTCGTCCTCTTCGCGGGCGCGGTGCTCGCCTTCATGCTCGTGCGTCGGCAGGATTTCGTCGCGAGCGCCCCCGCTGTAGCGCCGGAGGGCGGCTAGGCCGGAACGTCCGCGAGGCGCGGGCGGCGCAGGTGGAGCGCCAGCCGCCACGTCGCGATGAGCAGGATCACCGCGGCGCCCGTGACGATCACGAGCGCTTGCGCAGCCACCGAGAAGGCGACGGCGTCGGCTGTGTGCACGCCGCCGAGGACGAGGATCGCGGCGCCGGCGCCGGCCTGCGTCGCCGCGCCGGCAGGAGCGATGGGCAACGCGGCCGAGGCCGCGGAGGCGACGAGGAATGCAAGCGCCAGCACGAACGACCCCGGCATCGACAGTGCGTTGAGGAGCAGGAAGACGGCGACGGCCCGCAGGCTCCACGACGCCGAGATCAGCAACCAGGCCGCCCAGGCCTCCTTCGTGCAGTGCGTGTGCTCGGCGACCCAGCGGCCGAAGCGCCAGCGGGTCACCCACGGCAGACGCGCGATCCGCGGCAGGAAGGCGACGATGCCCGCCGCTGCAACCCCGGCCGCGGCGACGACGGCGAAGCCGGCCTGTGTCGTCCAGTGGCTCGACCCCGCAGCTGCGACCGATGCCATCGGCGTGAGAGCCGCGTTGTCGAGCATGCCGAGGACGATCAGGCTCAGGCCGAGCGCTCCGATTCCAGTCTTCGTGCCCGGGTAGCGTTTGACGACGGCGATGCGAATCGCGTCGTCGACCCGGCCGGGGAGCGCGATCCCGCCCACGCAGGCTGCGCCGCCCGCGAACGCGAGCGCGTCTGCAGTCGGCCGCTCGCTCACGTGGAAAAGCCGTTGCCAGCCCCATGCCTTGAGCGCGGCGGCCATAAGAAACAGAAGCGCCGCGCCGGAGACGAGCACAGGGTCGGCGTGATGGATCGGCCAGCCGCTTCCGACGAAGTGGCGACCGCTGAAGAACGCGACGGCGAGCAGGACGAGCCCGAAGCCCCCGTTCAGCGCGAGCTGAACCTTCCGGTTGGAGAGAAGCCGCAACACCGCAGTTGCGGTGCTATCGGCGTTACGAAGGCGAAGCTGATTCACTCGATCGGGGCCCGCAGCAAGCGGGTCAAGGTAGCGGCGTTCCATGAGGTTCGCGTGAGATCCTGCTCGTGCCCAGGTCGAGCGTAAGAAGACGGCCCCCGGCCGTCCGTAGGCGAAGGCTTCCGGTGAGCGCCGACGCCTCAGCCGCCCTGCCGAGCGGGGCGGCCGTAACGGTGAGCTCGCCGGTCGACCCGGCATCGATGGCCCGTACGGACTGCTTGCCCGCAGCCAGGTTCTGGCGCACGATGACCACGCGACCGACCGACGGATCGTTGCCCGCTGCCCCTGCGTAGACGGCCACGAGCGTCTTGCCGTCGCTCACGAGCCAGCCGTTCCGCGCCCGCAGGATCGCCGGCGCAATCGGCATGGGAGCGTCGGCGCTGAGCATCTGAGCCGGGATCGGCTGTGGCGCGGACGCGGGCGCGGGTGCGGGCGCGGTGCTCGAGTCGGTCGTCGCGACGGTCGCGAGCCGGTTCAGTGCAGCCGCCTTCTGCGCCGGGCTCGAGATCGAACCGGCGAGCGCAAAGCCGCCGCCCGCCCCTGCTGCGACAACCGCGAGCGTCGCTGCGACGGCCCGGACGCTCAGCAACCGAAACACGCGAGCTCCGACTCGACGAGGCCGTTGTTCAGTGAATTGAGCGTGTTCCACGACGCCGCGGGCGTCAGTCCCACTCCTGTCGACGCGGTGATCCCGGGGAAGAAATAGGTGCCTTGGGCATTTGCGTTCCACCACTTCCGGACGACGGTCCACTGGTTCGCGTTGGCCATGTAGTAGATCTCGGGCAGCGGCAGCGCGAGCGCGGCGTACGACACGTACCCCACGTCGCTGACATGCCAGCCGTTGTTGCAGGCGCCGTCGGCACTTCCGCTCTGCGGGCAGCCGTCGGCGGAGCCGAAGTCGTAGTACAGGGCCCAGCCCTGCGCCAGGTCGCCGCTCACAAGCTGCTTCGTGACCGACGGCGACTCCCAGCTCGGCTCCATGTCGGAAGCCGCGTCCGACGTCTGGCTGGTGTAGCCCTTCGACGACTGATAGTCGGCGAGGTCCTCCGAGCGCTCCGACTGGTGGAAGCCCGCCCACCACGCGTCCGTGCTCGACATCCCGGAGCCCGACAGGTGGTAGTTGCTGTTCCCGTAGGCGATGTCCACCGAGCCGCGGGCGTGGCAGTTGTGGTACCCGTCGGCGGCTCGCTCGAGGGCGCTGAGGATGTCGGCGTTCGAGAACCGCGTGTTGCTGAAGTCGACGGCGCCCCAGGTGCTCGAGTCGAGCTTTCTCGCTGCTCCGAAGTCGAGCAGCAGCACGCGCATGCTTGTGCCCGGTTGGGCCTGCGCGAAGTCGCAGCCGTGGGCGTAGGCGTACGACTTGAGGTCGCTCGCCGCGCTGCCGTACATGTACCAGGCGGTCACAGGATTCGGCGTTGCGCCTGCGACGGCTGCCGACGACAAGAGGGCAGCGGCGGCAGCAACCGCGCCGGCGAGGAGTCTCACGGGCACCTCCCGGCGAGCTCCGCGGCCGCCTCACGCGCGCGCGGGTCGCGCTCGCGGTCGGCCCAGTCCGTCGCCTCCCGGACGAGCTCCCTCAGCTCGGCGAGGAGGGACGGCACGGATGCACCCTCGCGCTCGAGCGCCTCGATCCGCTCCAGCCGGGCCAGCACTGCTCGCGCCTCCTCCATGTCTCGAAGGTAGGCGACAACTAGTGACGTGTCTGTGTCGGCTAGCTGGCGCGTTGCTGGAGGCTCTCGACCGCCCCCGTCACACCGAGGAGCGCCTCGTCGAGGTCACGCACGAGCGCCGGACGGTCACCGTGCAGGAGAACGGCAACGAGGAGACGACGCAGCAGCTCGCGCGTCGGCTCCCGCAATTTCTCGGCCAGGTCCGACCGCTCCTGCGGGGTCGCGCCCAGCAAGGCGGCGCCGCGCATCGCGGCCGCCCACAGTCCGTCTCCCTCGCCCAGCGCAGCCTCGAGCGCATGGCGAAGCTGCTCCCCGCGGAACGGCTCCGATTGGAAGAGCGCCAGCTCCCAGCGGTCGAGCGCGTCGCCGAGGCGGACGTCGTCGTCGGCCGAGCCGAGCCGGACGCGCACGTCGCTCGCCACCGACGCGCGGAACGGGTCGAGCCGCGTCGCCTCGCCCGGCGGCGCGGTCGCCGCGATCGGGAGGACGGGCCGGATCCCGTACGGGCGCCAGTCGAGTCGCTCGAAGAGGACTGGGCCAGCCGCGACGGGCGCCGAGGTTGCGAGGCGGATCGCGGTGATTGCGTCGGCGAGCTCTCCGGGAGCGTCGGGCACCTCGTCGGCTCCGCTTCCGAGCGAGCGCTCCAGTTCGAGCACGCAGATCCGATCCGGCTCGCGGCCGAAGTCCCGCGGCAGCAGGCCGGCAGCTTCGGGCCACATCGCCGCGAGCTCGCCGGTGGCAGCCACCCGCACGCGGATCCCGTCGCCGAGCTCGATCTGCGCACCGACCGAAAGGCCGACGAGCGGTGCGACGGCGCCGTAGGAGTGGCCCTCCCCGAAGAGCGATCCCTCGATCTCCTCGTACGCGCGCGCGTAGGCAGAGTCGTCCCAGTCGAAGCCTCCGCAGCCTTCCGCGGTCCGTACGAGCAGAGGCACGAGGACGCTGCGATACACGGCGCGGGCCTCGTCCCGGACCTCGCCCTCGTGGGCGTGGGCAAAGATCCGCGCCGCCGGCTCGCGCAGCAGGTCGCCCACGGCGTCCTGGACGTCGACACGCGTGAAGAGCCGCTCGGCGCGCGCCTCGACGAAGCCGCGCACGAGGGGGCGGTACTCGTAGAGCGTCGGCCGGCCGTACGAGCCGTGCTCCTCGAACGCGAACGGGAGATCGGAACCGTCTTCGAGCTCACGGGTGAAGACCGCGAAGGCGCCGAGGCAGAAGCGGCGGAGTGTGTCGTAGAGGTGCGGCGCGCGCATCCGGCTCTCCTACGACGGCGGCGGACGGCCTCCTACTTCTGGCACGCCGGACACCAGTACGCGATTCGCGCATGATCGCCCTGCGGCGCCGAGCGGACGGTGCCGCCGCAACGGCGACACGGCCGGCCGACGCGGCGGTAGACCTGTCGCGGCGCCCGCCTTCCGTCGAGCGCGGTCCGCATCAGCCGATGCGCCGAATCGAGCACCGTCCGCAGCTCGTCGTCCGTGACCATGTCGAGCCGCCGCCACGGAGAAACACGCGCCTCCCAGAGCGATTCGGCCCGCCAGAGGTTGCCGATGCCGGCCACGAGGCGCTGGTCGAGAAGGGCGTCGCCGAGCTCGCGCTCACGTGCTGTGTGCAACCGGGCGAGCATCGTCTCGAAGTCCGGTGGATCGCCGAGGATGTCCGGCCCCGGCCGCGGCGCCCCGCGAGGGCCGACGAGCTCCAGCTCGGCGCCGTTCCAGAGCACGGCTTCTTGCTCTTCGCCCCGCAATACGAGCCACGGCTTGCCAACACGCACTGCTCCCCGCCGCTCGAGCCGCCATCGCCCCTTCATGCGCAGATGGCTCCGGAGGACGAGGCCGCCCTCGAAGCGGAGAAGGAGGTTCTTCCCGACCGCCTCGACCCCCTCGAGCCTCCGGCCGTCGAGGCGCTCGGGCAGGCGCTTCACCGCGGCGCGGGGATGCGGCGTCTCGACTTCGACGTACTGGCCGACGAGCGCCTGCAGCCGCCGGGCCACGCGGTGGAGCGAATCCCCTTCGGGCACGCGGGGAAGCCTACGATTCAGTCGTGACCAAACCGTTCATCGGGGTTCGCTGGTGGCTGGGCGTCGCGTTCGCCGTCGTCGCTGCGACGTCGACCGCGATCGTGGTCTCACAGTTCTCCGACCGCTCCGAGCAGGCGTTCCGCGATCACGGGGAGCAGCAGACCCTCGTCGACGCCCGGCGCGCGGCCCAGCAAGACGTCACGCCGGCAAACCTCGACCGCGTGGCGAGCAAGCTGCAGGGAAACGTCAAGCTCCGGCTTCTCGGGACGGCCGGCGCGCCGTCGACGGCCCCGGCTCTCGAGCGCGATGCAGTGCAGCACGCGCTCGCCGGTGACAACTTCGTCCGGGGAACGTCCGACGGCGACCTCTTCGTGGCCGCGATCCCGTACCACGGCGCCGTGCTCGTCGCCATCAGCCGGCAGCCGGCCACCGCAGAGGCGATCGACACGGTCAACGGCGAGGCGCTGCGAGCAGGCGTGATCGCCGGCGTGATCGGCGTCATCGTCGGACTGCTCTTCGCGCAGCTCATCGCCCTGCGGCTGCGCCGTCTGACTGCCGCGACCGAGGCCATCGCGCACGGCGACTTCGAGACCCCTCTGCGCTACCGCTTCCGTGACGAGTTCGGCCTGCTCGCACACAGCTTCGACCGCATGCGCCGCCAGCTGCGCCGCTCGTTCCGGCGCATCGAAGCCGAGCGCGACCGCCTGCGGCTCCTTCTCGAGCGCCTGCACGAGGGCGTGCTCACGATCGACCAGGATCTCGTCGTCCACTTCGCGAACACCGAGGCGCGCCGGCTGCTCGGCGGCCCCCTCCGGGAAGGAGACGAGCTGCCCGAGCCGTGGCAGGGCTTTGCGCTCCGCGAGTTCGCGCAACGGCTGTTCGACGAGCGGGCCACCGTGACCCAGGTGCACGTGACGCCGGACGAGCAGCACGCGTACGGCGTCACCGGGATTCCGTCCCAGCCCGAGACGGACTGGGCACTGCTCGTCGTGGACGACCTGACCGAGCAGGAGCGGCGTGAGCTCGCCGAGCGCGAGTTCGTCTCGAACGCAGCGCACGAGCTGCGCACGCCGTTGACGACGATCATCGGCGCGGTCGAGGTGCTCCAGGCCGGCGCGAAGGAGGACCCGACCGAGCGCGACCGCTTCCTCGCTCACATCGAGCGCGAGTCGGGCCGGCTCGCGCGTCTCGCGCGCGCGATGCTCACGTTGGCGCGCGCTCACTCGGGGCAGGAGGTACCGCGTGTGGAGGCGGTCGAGCTCGCGCCGCTCCTGCGCGAGGTGGCTGCGGGGCTGCAACCGCACGCGGGCGTCGCCGTGGACGTCGAGGTGTCCGACGGACTTTCGGTCGAAGCGAACCGCGACCTGCTCGAGCAGGCGCTTCGCAATCTCGGCGAGAACGCGGCGAAGCACACGGCGCGCGGCTCCGTCGTGCTCCGCGCGTACGGCGGCCCGAACGCCGTCACGGTTGAGGTGGAGGACTCCGGGCCGGGGATCAAGCCCGAGGTGCAGCGCCACGTCTTCGACCGCTTCTACCGCGGCGAGCGCGACGCCCATGGCTTTGGCCTCGGTCTCGCGATCGTCCGGGAGTCCGTGCGGACGCTCGGCGGACGCATCGAGCTCGACTCCTCGCCCGGCCAGGGCACCGTCTTCCGGATCCTTCTCACCCCCGCGCGCGTTCGGGAAGAGGTGACGGTGGCGTGAGCGACACGATCCTCCTGGTTGACGACGATCCGGGTGTGCGCGACGTGGTCGCGTTCACGCTGCGGCGCGAGGGCTTCGAAGTGGACGAGGAACGTGACGGCCCGGCCGCGCTCGAGTCGGGACGGTCGGGCCGCTACTCCCTCGTCGTCCTCGACGTGATGCTGCCCGGGCTCTCGGGAATCGACGTCTGCCGCGCGCTGCGCGCGGAGAGCGACGTCCCAATCCTCATGCTGACGGCGCGGGATGCGGAAGCCGATCGCGTGCTCGGGCTCGAGCTCGGCGCGGACGACTACGTGACGAAGCCGTTCTCGAGCGCCGAGCTCTTGAGCCGCGTGCGCGCGATCCTGCGCCGCCGCGAGCTCGACCGGGCCGGCGGCACGACCCTACGGAAGCTCGGCGGCCTCCAGATCGATCTCGGGCGCCACGAGGTGCTCGTCGACGGCGAGCGCGTCCATCTGACGCTGTCGGAGTTCAAGGTTCTCTCGCTCCTCGCCGAGCAGCCCGACGCCGTCGTCTCGCGGCGCGAGCTCATGCAGCACCTCTGGGCGAGCGAGCACGTCGGCGACGAGCACGCGTGCGAGGTGCACATCTCGAACCTTCGCCGGAAGATCGAGCGCGACCCGACCCAGCCGGAGCGACTCGTCACGGTCCGCGGCTCTGGGTACAAGCTCGTCCCGGCTTAGCTCAAAGACAGCCGCGTGACGGGCGACACCGCGTTTGAGAGACCCGCCGCAACCCCGCCACGTGCTTCGCGTACGCCTCGAACAGGAGCGGGGCCATGTACCGGTCGTACAGTTCGGGAGTCGAATGCTTGAAGACGTCAGCCTCCGCCATGGCGGTAATAATCACCCACGCGACTTGGACGTGGACGATGGTGCGGGCGATGGTCCGGTGGGAGATTGCGTACTGATCTCGGCTGAATGCGCTCAGCCGAGGATGTGCCTGAGGACTGCGGAGTAATCCTCGTCTCCGAGCCCGGCCGCCTCCGCCGCGGCGAGATGGGCGCGAGCGGCGTCCAGGGCCGGCAGCTCGAGGCCCGCCTCGGCACCGGCGGCTCGCACGAGCTCGGCGTCCTTGAGGCCGAGCGATAGACGAAATCGCGGCGGATACTCGCCGGAGTCGACGGCGGGCCGCCGCCGCTCGGCCTGGGCGTCGAGCGGCGTCGCGGCGAGTACCTCCCAGATGGTCTCCCGCGAGAGGCCGAGGGCGTCGGCCAGCGCGAGGGTCTCGCCGAGCAGCACGATCGTGCCGACCAGCGTCGCGTTCGCGACGAGCTTCGCGGCGGCGCCCGATCCGAGCGAGCCCGTGCGGAGGGGCTCGCCGAGCGTCTCCAGCAGCTGCGCGGCCCGTTCGAAGGTCGCGTCTTCTCCGCCCGCGAAGAGCTTCAGGGCTCCCGACTCTGCCTGCGGCAGGCTGCCGAGCACCGGCACGTCGAGCAACGACGCTCGGGCGGGCATCTGCTCGGACAGTTGTGCGATCGCGTGCGGTCCGACCGTCGACATCTCGACCAGCACCGAGCCTTCGCGGAGCCCGGTCAGCAGGCCGTGGTCCCCCTCGGTCACGGACCGCAGCGCGTCGGGATCCGCGAGCATCGTGAAGACGAACTCGGCCCTCTCGGCCGCCTCCCGCGGGGTGCCTGCGATCGCGACTCCGAGCTCCTCCGCCTTCTCGCGAGTCCGGTTCCAGACGACGAGCTCGTGTCCTGCGTCGCGCAGGCGCGCCGCCATGCGCGAGCCCATCGCGCCGAGGCCGATCCAGGCGACTTCCGTCATGCCCTCAGCACTGCACGGCGCGGGCCCGCGAGAAACCCGGCTTCGACGAGCAGCGGCATGGCGATCGTCTCCGCGACCGGTTCGCCGTCGAAGCGCTCCACGGCGAGCCGCTTGGCGCCACCGCGTCTCACGAAGCCGACGAGCGCGGCGAGCGCCGGCCGCAGCCAGTCCTCGTCCGGCTCGCGGAGCGGAACGAGCGAGCGGCCGCCCCGCTCGACGAAGAGTGCGGGTTCGCCGCCGAGCAGGACGACGTGCGCTCCCGCGACTCGTGCCGCCCGCGCACCCGCACGCTTCGGCCACGGGAGCACCGCGCCGTACGGCTGCGCAGGGTCGGCGGCCGCGAGGACGAGCGGCTCGGGCTCGTCCTCCTCGCGCGGCCGCAGCTCCCGCAGCCGCTCGACAGCCCCGCCCAGTGCGAACTGCGCTCCGCCGAGACCTTCCACGAAGTAGCCGCGCCGGCAGGAGCCGAGCGTCTCGAGCGCGCGCAGCTCGCCGTAGACCGCGCTGTAGCCGCCGGAGATTCCCTCGGCGCGCACTGAGTCGCGCGTCACGACGCCGTGCCGTTCCAACAGGAGCTCGGCAAGCGCTCGGCGGTCGGGCTCGGCGCCCTCGAAGAGCGCAGCCGCGAGCGACCAGCGTCCCTGGGTCGCGGTCGGGCGGTGTGCTCGCGTGCGCGAGAAGCGCCTGGCGCGCCGGTCCGGCCGTGGAGGCTGGTAGCGGCGTTCGGCGCGCAGCGGCGACCAGGAGTCGTTCGTCACCTCGCCGCTCCAGACCAGATCCCACAGTGCGGGCAACGCCGTCTCGGCCTCGAGCGCCGTGGCAGCGAGAAGGCCGTCCCAGAACAACGCACCGCCGGTGAGCGCAGCGCGGATCGCATCGTGCGCATCGCCCTCGGGGGGAGCCGCCGCGGACGGCCGCCCGAGCAAGGGCGCGTCGTCGCGGAAGAAGGCGGCAACTCGGTCGAGACCGGCTCCGACCCAGACGAGCTCGCCGGAGGCGCAGAGCTGGTCGAGCTGTTCGGGTCTGTAGTCGGGCACGCGCCGTGGCAGCACCTCCGCCTCCCACAGCGCGACGGGCAGCGCGAGCGCCTGGAGCGGCACGAGCGCCTCGCGCAGCGACGCGCGGCGGTCGATGCCGTGCCAGCTCGGGAGGAACCGCCCGAGCGACGCCTGCTCTACCGGCTCCACCTCGCGCCGCAGCGCGGCGAGCGACGCGCGGCGCAGCCGGCGCAGGACGTCGGGATCGCACCACTCGCGCTCCGTCCCGCCCGGTCGGAGCTCGCCGCGGACGAGCTTCTCGTCGCGCTCGAGCTCTCGGAGCTCGTCCTCCACGTCGACGCCGAACCACGCCGCTGCCTGGGCGGTCGTGAACGGGCCGCGGCCGCGGGCGAAGCGCGCCACGAGCGACCGCAGCGCATCGGGCACAGGCTCGAGGAACACCGCGGGCAGGCCCGACGGAGGGACGACACCGAGCGCATCGCGGTAGCGGCCGGCATCCTCGGCCGCCGCGAGCCGCTCCTCGCCGGCGATGCCCACGCGGATCGCGCGCCGCTCGGCCTCGAGGATCGCCGAGTGCGCCTCGTCGAACTCGCCGGCGCGCAGGTCGCCTCGCAGCCGGAGCAAATCGTGGAGCCGCTCGGGATCCTGAGGGAACGGCCGCAGTGACGCCTCGACCCCGGCGAGCGCCGCCGGATCGATCAGCTCGCGAAGCTCTTCCTGGCCGAGCAGCTCCCGCAGCAGGTCGCGGTCGAGCGAGAGCGCCTGCGCACGCCGCTCCGCGGGCGGCGTGTCGTCTTCGTACATGTAGGTCGCGATGTAGTCGAACAGGAGCGACGACGCGTACGGCGATGCCGTCGCAGTCTCGACGTCGACGAGGTCGATCTCGCGGGCCCGAACACGGCGCAGAAGCTGCTTCAGCGCCGGCAGGTCGAAGACGTCCTGCAGGCACTCGCGATAGGTCTCGAGGACGATGGGGAAGCTCGCGTACTTGCGCGCGACCTGGAGCAGGCCCTGCGCCTTGAGCCGTTGCTGCCAGAGCGGGGTCCGCTCGCCCGGCCGGCGGCGCGGGATCAGGAGCGCGCGCGCAGCGTTCTCGCGGAAACGCGCGCCGAAGAGCGCCGTCTGCCCTACCTCGGCGAGCACGAGGTCCTCGAGCTCGTCCGGGTCGAGCATGAGCAGATCGGTCGCCGGCGGGGAGTCGGCGTCAGGGAGGTGGAAGGCAATGCCGTCGTCGGACCAGATCGACTGCACCTCGAGGCCGAGCGACTCGCGCAGCCGCGCGCCGACGGCCATCGCCCACGGCGCATGCACGCGCGCGCCGAACGGCGTGAGGATGCAGACGCGCCAGTCGCCGATCTCGTCGCGGAAGCGCTCGACGACGATGGTACGGTCGGACGGCAGCGCGCCCGTCGCGCGCTCCTGCTCGCGGAGGAACGTGAGGAGGTTTCGCTCCGCCCGCTCGTCGAGATCTGCGACCTTCGCCTCGCGCGCCGCGAGGAGCTCGCGCGCGAACTTGCCGATCGCCTCGCCGAGCTCGTACGGCCGTCCGATTCCCTCGCCCTTCCAGAACGGAATCGCGCCGGGCACGCCCGGCGCCGGCGAAACGAGCACGCGGTCGCGAGTGATCTCCTCGATCCGCCACGACGACGCGCCGAGGACGATCACCTGGCCGGCGCGCGCCTCGTAGACCATTTCCTCGTCGAGCTCACCGACGCGGCTGCCTGCCTCCCCCGCGATGAAGACGCCGAAGAGGCCGCGATCGGGAATCGTGCCGGCGTTCGTGACTGCGAGCCGGCGCGATCCGGGCCGGCCGCGAATGACGCCCGCCGTGCGATCCCAGATGATCCGCGGCCGCAGCTCGGCGAACTCGTCGGACGGGTAGCGGCCCGCGAGCATGTCGAGGACGTTCTCGAGCTGCGCGCGCGAGAGCTCGGCGAAAGGATACGCGCGGCGGACGAGGTCGTGCAGCTCGGCCACTTCGATCTCCTCGTCGGCGCAGATCGCGACGATGTGCTGCGCGAGCACGTCGAGCGGGTTGCGCGGGATTTGCGTCTCCTCGATCTGGCCCGCGCGCATCCGCTGCGCGACGACCGCCGACTCGAGCAGGTCGGCGCGGAACTTCGGGAAGATCCGGCCGCGGGAGACCTCGCCGAGCGAGTGTCCGGAGCGGCCGATCCGCTGCAGGCCTCGCGCCACCGACTTCGGCGATTCGACCTGGACGACGAGGTCGACGGCGCCCATGTCGATCCCGAGCTCGAGCGAGGAGGTCGCGACGAGGCAGGGGATGCGGCCGGCCTTCAGGTCCTCCTCGATCTGGGTGCGCTGCTCCCGCGCGAGCGACCCGTGGTGGGCACGCGCTATCTCCTCTTCGGCGGCCTCGTTGAGTCGCAACGCGAGCCGCTCCGCGAGGCGGCGGTTGTTGACGAAGACGATCGTCGAGCGGTGTGCGCGGACGAGCTCGACCAGCGCCGGGTAGATCGACGGCCAGATCGAGCGCGGCTCCCAGCCTTCCTCCCGAGTGTCCCCGCCCGGCTCGCGCATGTCCTCGACCGGGACGACGACCTCGAGATCGAGCTCCTTCGCGACGCCGGCGTCGACGAGCTCGATCGGCCGGCCACCGCTCACGAACTTTCCGATCTCCTCGAGCGGTCGCTGCGTGGCCGAGAGGGCAATCCGCTGCACGGGCTGGGCGGCGAGCGCTTCGAGCCGCTCGACCGAGAGGGCGAGGTGGGCGCCGCGCTTCGTGCCGGCGACCGCGTGCACCTCGTCGAGGATCAGCGTGTCGACGCTGCGCAGCAGCTCGCGGGCGCGCGACGTGAGAAGGAGGAAGAGCGACTCCGGCGTCGTGATCAGGACGTCCGGCGGCTCGCGCAGCATCGCCGCGCGCTCCTTCTGCGGCGTGTCGCCCGTGCGCACGGCGACGCGTAGGTCGGACTGCAGTCCGGCAAGCGGTCCGCGGAGGTTCCGCTCGACGTCGTAGTTGAGCGCCTTGAGCGGCGAGACGTAGAGAACGCGAAGGCCGTGTCCGGGATTCGTCGTCAGCCGGTCGATCGCCGAGAGAAAGGCTGCGAGCGTCTTCCCCGAGCCGGTCGGCGCCTGGATCAACACGTGGCTTGCTCCTGCGATCGCCGGCCAGCCCTTCGCCTGCGCGGGCGTCGGCGCGGCGAAGTTCCGCTCGAACCACGCGCGCGTCTCGGGCCGGAAGAGCTCCAACGGCTCCATATGAGGAGGGTAACGTCCCCCGGGTGACCTACTCGATCGTCGGGCGGGACGAGGCGAGCGGCGAGCTCGGCGTCGCGGTGCAGTCGCGCGCGTTCGGCGTCGGCTTGTGCGCCTGGGCGCGTCCCGGAGTCGGCGCGGTCGCGACCCAGTCCTTCACCGAGCGGAGTTACGGGCCGCTCGGGCTCGACCTGCTCGCAGCGGGACAGTCCCCGGCCGACGCGCTCGCCCAGCTCCTCGAAGCCGACGAGCGACGCGACTTCCGCCAGGTCGCGTTCCTCGCAGGCGACGGCCGCACCGCCGCTCACACGGGCGCGGCCTGCATCCCCGACTGCGGTGACACGGCACGCGACGGCGTCTCCGCCCAGGGGAACATGCTCGCGTCGCCGGCCGTCTGGCACGCGGCCGCCGACACGTTCAAAGCCGCCGAGGGCCCGCTCGCCGAACGACTGCTCGCGGCGCTCGACGCCGCGGAGGATGCGGGCGGCGATTTCCGCGGCCGCGAGAGCGCGACGCTGCTCGTCGTCTCGGGCGACCGCGAAGAGGCGCTCTGGCAGCCCGCCTTCGACCTTCGCGTCGAGAGCCACGACGAGCCGCTGCGCGAGCTGCGCCGCCTCCATCGGCTCGCCGCAACCTATCGACGTCGGAACGACTTCGACGAGCAGACCGATGCCGACAAGGAGGTCGAGCTCGCCCGCGCGGCCGGGCTCCCGGAGGAACAGATCGCGCTCACCGGCGCTCTCGTCGCGGTGAAGAGGAACGATCTCGACGCAGCGGCGGCGCACATCAAGCCGTTCGCCGAAGCCGACCCCCGCTGGCACGAGGCCTTCGAGCGCTACGTTCGCCTCGGGGTCCTGCCGCAAGCCGTCCTCGACCGTCTCGGCTGAGGGGTCTACGGTACATCCATGGTGACCTGCCCCTCCTGCGGCCAGGAGAACCCCGAAGGTTTCCGACACTGCGGGATGTGCGGAGCCGCACTCGCAGCCGTTCCCGCAGCCGCCCGCGAGGAGCGGAAGGTGGTGACGATCCTCTTCACCGACCTCGTCGGCTCCACCGCCCGCGCTGAAGACCTGGACCCGGAGGACGTGCGCGCGACGCTCTCCAAGTACTACGCCCAGCTCCGCGCCGAGCTCGAGCGGCACGGCGGCACCGTGGAGAAGTTCATCGGCGACGCCGTGATGGCCGTCTTCGGCGCGCCCGTCTCGCACGAGGACGATCCGGAGCGCGCCGTGAGGGCGGCGCTCGCGATCCGGGACTCGATCGGCGAGGAGCTCGAGATCCGCACCGCCGTGCACACCGGCGAGGCGCTCGTCGCGCTCGGTGCCCGCGCGGTCGAGGGCGAAGGCATGGTCTCCGGCGACGTCGTCAACACGGCCGCGCGGCTGCAGAGCGCGGCGCCGGTCAACGGGATCCTCGTCGGGGAGGGCACCTACCGGGCCACGCGGCACGCGATCGAGTACCGGGAGGCGCCGCCGGTCGAGGCAAAGGGCAAGTCCGAGCCGGTCAAGGTGTGGGAAGCGGTCTCCGCGCGCTCGCGCTTCGGCAGCGACGTCGAGCAGAAGCTGCGCACGCCGCTCGTCGGCCGCGAGCGAGAGCGTGGCCTCCTCGCCGACGCTCTCGCGCGGGCGCGCACCGAGCAGTCGGTGCAGCTCGTCACGCTCGTCGGCGTCCCGGGGATCGGCAAGAGCAGGCTCATCGCGGAGCTGTTCCAGATCACCGAGGCGGATCCCGACCTGATCTCGTGGCGCCAGGGACGCTCCCTCCCCTACGGCGAGCGGGTCAGCTTCTGGGCGCTCGGCGAGATCGTCAAGGCGCACGCCGGGATCCTCGAGTCGGACGACACCGCGACGGCGGAGGAGAAGCTCGCTGCGATGGTCGCCGAGCTCGCCGAGGACGAGCGGGAGGGCGAGTGGCTCGCGCGGCTCACACGTCCTCTCGTCGGGCTCGAAGGGGCGGAGCGCACCGAGCGCGAAGAGGCGTTCGCCGCCTGGCGGCGCCTACTCGAGGCGGCGGCGGAGCAGCGGCCGCTGATCCTCGTGTTCGAGGATCTCCACTGGGCCGACGACGGGCTCCTCGACTTCGTCGACCACCTCGCGGACTGGGCGACGACTGTTCCGCTCCTCATCGTGGCGACCGCGCGGCCCGAGCTGCTCGACCGGCGGGCCGGCTGGGGCGGCGGCAAGCGCAACGCGTTCACGCTCTCGATCGGCGCACTCAGCGACGAGGAGACGGCCGTCCTCCTCCAGCGCCTGCTCGACCGCCCCGTGCTCGACGCCGAGGCACAGCAGGCCGTGCTGCAGCGAGCCGAGGGGAACCCGCTCTACGCCGAGGAGTACGCCCGCATGCTCGCCGAGCACGAGGGCGGCGACCTGCCGCTACCGGAGACCGTGCAGGGGCTCATCGCGGCGCGGATCGACGCGCTCGCACTCGAGGAGAAAGGGCTCCTGCAGGACGCGTCGGTCATCGGCAAGGTCTTCTGGCCCGGCGCGTTGCCGGGCACCGAAGAACGCACGCTCCATGCGCTCGAGCGGAAAGAGTTCGTCCGCCGCGACCGCCGCTCCTCGATCGCCGGCGAGACGCAGTACGCCTTTCTCCACGCGCTCGTCCGCGACGTCGCCTACGGCCAGATCCCGCGAGCGGAGCGGGCGGAAAAACATCGCCGCGCTGCGGAATGGCTCTCGTCGCTCGCGGGCGACCGTGCCGAGGATCACGCGGAGATGCTCGCCAACCACTACCACGAGGCGCTCTCGCTCTCGGCGGCGGCCGGACTCGACACGACCGCGCTCCGGGAGCCGGCGCGGCGGGCGTTCGCCGAGGGCGCGCAACGCGCGCTCTCCCTCGGCGCGAACGCAACGGCATTCGACCTCGCGCGTGAAGCGCTCGCACTGACCGACGAAGGCGACCCCGAGCGTCCGGCGCTGCAGCTCGTCGCCGGCTACGCCGGGCGGCAGGTCGGCAACGACGAGTTCGCGGCACTGCTCGAGCCCGCGTTCCAGGCCTTCGTCGCACAGGGCGAGCTCGGAGCTGCCGCGGAAACGGCCATGCTGCTCGCCAGCGAGCACTTCTACCGCGGCGACCTCGACCAGGTGCGCAAGTGGAGAGGACGGGGGCTCGAGCTCGCCCGCGAGGCTCCGCCGTCCCTGGCAACCGCCAGGGCATTCGGCCAGGTGTCGAGATCCATGCAAATCCTCGACCGCGAGACGGAGCAAGCGGTCGCGCTCGCCCGCGAGGCGCTCGTCCTGGCCGAGGAGTTCGGCGACGACCAGACGGCGGCGATCGCGCTCAACACGATCGGGATGGCGCGCACCTTTGCCGGCGACGAGGGCGGGATCGAGGATCTCGAGCGAAGCGTCGAGCGCGCCGAACGCTCAGGGTCCGTGTTCCACCACCACAGCGCCCTGAACAATTTCGCGAACATGCTCTTCGAGATGGGCCGGATCGAGGAGGGGTCGGCCCGCATCCACGAGACGCGGGAGCTGTGCGAGCGCTACGGCTTGCCGATCGCGCTGATCTGGAACGACGCCGAGCTCGTGTACGACGCCTCGTTCCGCGGGGATCTCGACGGCGTCCTCACCAGGGCGGATGCGTTCCTCGCACACGATCCATCCCTCCTCGGGTACCAGCACCGGCCGGTGCTCGCCACGCGTGCCCTTGCGCTCCTCTGGCGCGGTCGTCTCGACGCAGCGGTGTCTGACGCGGAGGAGGCGCTGGCCGGGCACCGCGAGAGCGGTGCGGACGCGCAGGTCTCTGCGTTCGTTCTCGTGGTCGCGGCGCGTTGCTTCCGTGCGGCCGGCCGCGAGCAAGAGGCGGACGCAGCTCTCGCCGAGGCGCTCACCGTCCACTCGGATCAGCTCCTGTACCACCTGCCGCTCCACCTCGTGGAACTGGGCCGCGGCGAGGAGTACCTCGCGCTGATGGAGGGAGTTCCCGCCCGTATCTGGCTCGAGGCCGGGCGAGCGGCCGCGGCCGGCGAGCTGGCACGGGCGTCCGAGATCTACGGCTCGTTCGGGGCGCGAGTACCCGAAGCCTGGGCGGCGCTCCTGGCGGCAGAGCGCGGCGACACCTCGCGTCTCGACGCCGCCCTCGCCTACTTCGAGGAGCAGCAGGCCACGCCGTACGTCCAGCGGTGCCGCGCTCTCATGCAGGCTTCTGCGTAGGATCAAGCCGTGCCCGAGGCGCTGTACTTCACGGAGGACGAGGAAGCCAACCGCCTGCTCGCGGAGGATCCCTTCGCGCTCCTCGTGGGCTTCGCCCTCGACCAGCAGGTCACCGTCCAGCAGGCGTTCCTCGGCCCGCTCCGGCTGAAGGAGCGGCTCGGCACGCTCGAGCCCGCCGCCGTGGCGAAGGCCGATCTCGAACCGATCTTCCGCGAGAAGCCGGCCATCCACCGCTTCCCCGGCAACATGGCTCGGCGCGTCGGCGAGCTCGCGGCCACGGTCGCGGAGGAGTACGCCGGCGACGCGTCCCGCCTCTGGACGGAAGCCGCCGACGGCGCCGACCTCCGCGAGCGCATCTCGGCACTGCCCGGCTTCGGCGAGATGAAGGTGAAGGCCCTCGGCTCGGTGCTCGCGAAGCGATTCGGCATCGCGGCCGCGCAGGATCTCGTGCCCGGCCATCCGACGCTCGGAGACGTCGACTCGGCGCAAGCGCTCACCGACTACCAGGCCGCAAAGAAGGCACACAAGGCCGAGTGGCTGGCGTCGAAGTCCGCACACTGACCGACGGCGGGCAGCCGGCCGAGGAGACCGCGCACGCCCTCGCCGACTTCTTCGCCGCCGCGAAGCAGACCCTCGAGATCGCGGTCTACGACTACCGCCTGCCGGCGGAGCTCGACGAGATCGTCCGCGGCGCGCTCGTCGAGGCCCAGAAACGCGGCGTCGCGATCCGCCTCGCGTACAACCTCGACCACGCGAAGGAGGTGCCGGTCCCGCCGCCGCCGAGCACGAATCCCGACGCGATCGAGGCCGACCCCTTCCCCACCGCGGCGATTCCGGGCGTCCCGGACCTCATGCACCACAAGTACGTCGTCCGTGACAGCGCCTCGGTCTGGACCGGATCGCTCAACTGGACAGCCGACTCCTGGACGCGGGAGGAGAACGTCGTCATCACGGTGGACTCGCCCGCCGTCGCCGCCCGCTACCTCGCCGACTTCGAGCAGCTCTGGACGACGCGCGACGTCGCCCGCACCGGCAAGGTCGACACGGCGCCGGTCGACGGGATGCGCGCCTGGTTCTGCCCGGGCCGCGGCGAGAAGCTCGCGCACCGGATCGCGAAGGCGATCGGCGCCGCACAGCATCGCATCCGGATCGCCTCGCCGGTCATCAGCTCGGCGCCGATCCTCGCCACGCTCGCGCAGGTGGCCTGCGACGGGAAGGTCGATCTCGCCGGCGTCGTCGACGCGACCCAGGTCGCGGAGGTGTTCGAGCAGTGGCGCGAGAACGGCAACGTCGAGTGGAAGTCGCCGCTGCTCCGCACGACGCTCACCCGCGCGCCGTTCTCGGGGAAGCGCTCGACGCCGTACACGCCCGACTCGGTGCACGACTACATGCACGCGAAGGTCACGGTCGCCGACGACACCGTCTTCGTCGGCAGCTTCAACCTCTCGCACTCGGGCGAGATGAACGCCGAGAACGTGCTGGAGCTCCGGGATCCGCAGATCGCCGAGCAGTGCGCCGCCTTCATCGACCAGATCCGCGCGCGCTATCCCGCGGTTCACGTCGATCCCCAGCCCTCCCCTGTCCGGGGGATTCCGGCTGATACGAAGCACATACCTCCGTCCCACCCGGATTCATAGACGCTCCGCCGACTGTCTGGTCAACGGGCGATACGCCCGGCCGGTACAGACCAGAGCAGAGGAGCAATCAGATGATTCGGAAGTTTCGGACTGCGAGGACGGCGACCAAGCTGCTCCTCGCCACCGCGGTAGCCCTTCTCGCCTTCGGAGGCGTCTACGGTTTCGCCGCTTCGCTCGGTATCACGACGTCCGGCCTCGGCGCCGGCAGCGCAGTGGTGGCCGCCTGCGGCTCGGGAACGACGGTGTCGTACACGACGGCATACACAGCGGCGATCTCGGGTTACTCGGTGAGCCAGGTGAACCTCGCCAGCATCCCCGCCACCTGCTTGAGCAAGTCGTACAACATCCAGCTCACGGGCGCGGCCGGCGCAACGGTCGGCTCCGCGATGTCGGGCTCGCTGCCCGCATCGGGTACGACGGCGACGATCGCCACGTCGGGCAACCCTGACGCGAGCCTCGTCACCGGCGTTGCGGTCGTCTTCTCCTAGATCACAGGCTGGCGTACCGGCGGGACAGTGAGCGGGGTATGCGGCGCCCCGCTCGTCCCATTTCCGGGAGGACTCGCGTGAAGTGGCTGAGCAACATATTCGGACTCGCCCTCGTCGGACTGTCCCTCTTCGTGGGCGTCGCCGCGGCCGCGAGTCTCGGACTCACCAGCGGGCAACTAGGGGCGGGCAGCGCCGCGGTGAGCGGCTGCACAGCGTCGTCGCTCACCGCGACCCGCAACGTCAACTCGAGCGGCAACGTCACGCAGGTCAACGTCCTCAGCGTCCCGCAAGCATGTGCCAGCGAGACCCTCGCGGTGACCTTGGAGAACAGCTCCCACGTGAGCCTCGGCGCCGCGTCGACCACCGTAGGCACCTGCACGGGAGGCTGCACGGTGACGGTCACCGGCTTCGGGACCGTGTCCGCCGCGAGTGTCACCGCCTACGCCCTCTCGCTCACGCAGTAGCCGACAATGCGCCGCTTCCGCATCAAGCCGCCTCTCCGCCTCGTCGCTGCAGCTGCGATCGGGACGCTCTCGTTCGGCGGCGTCGGCTATGCCGCCAGCCTCGGCTTCAGCACGAACAAGCTCTTTGCCTGGAGCCAGACCCTGACGAAGGGGACCTGCAACCAGACCTCCACGACCGCCGACGACACCTACGTCCAGCAACTGAACCCGACGAGCACGGCCGGCGGCACCGCGACGACCCTGACGATCAGTCCGATCGCGGCCACGCAGGACTACGCCTTCATCCGCTTCAACCTGAGCGGCTGCAGCATCCCGACCACAGGCGGCGCCGACAGCGCGGTGCTCACGGTCAACGTGAGGACTGCCGGGGCGGACACCATCTCGCTCTTCCCCGTCACATCGAGCTGGAGCTCGTCGACCCTGACGTGGAACGGCGTCAGCGGCCTCACGATCGGCCCGACGGCGACGGGGACGTTCTCCGCCTCGTCGACCGGAGCGAAGACCGTGACCGTGACCGCGGACGTCGACAACGCGATCAAGGCGGGCAATCTCTGGGGCTGGGAGCTACGCGCGACCAGCGGCGTCGCGAGCGTCGCCGTCGGTGCAGCCGAGAACGGGACCGCCGCCAACCGACCCTCGATGACCCTCAGCTATGAGAAGTAGCGTCGCCCTTCCACACGAGGCCGGGGTCCGGCCGCAGCGCAGATACGCGCGAGCCGCCGTGCTCATCGTCGTGCAGCTCGCGCTCGTCGCCGCGCTCGGTTGGTACTGCCTGCCGCAGCGCCTCGGCGGCCGCGCCGCCTGGGTGATGGTGAGCGGAACGAGCATGCTGCCCCGCTTCCACACCGGAGATCTCGTCCTCGTCGAGCACCAGGCGAGCTACCACGTCGGCGAGGTCGTGGCTTACCGCGTGCCGAAGGGACAGGTCGGCGCCGGCTACGTCGTGATCCACCGGATCATCGGCGGTAACGGCCGGACCGGCTGGAGGATGAAGGGCGACAACCGCACCGCGCCGGACCTCTGGCATCCGACCGACCACGACGTGATCGGCAGCAAGCTGCTGCGGATCCCCCACGCGTGGTTCGTCCTTCGCCTCCTCCACATGCCACTCATGCTTGGGCTGTTCGCCGGCTTCGCAGCCTTCTTCTTGATCGTGTTCGGCGGCGGCGGCGAGAGCGACGATGACGACGTCGGCGCCGCCCCCGTAGAGGAGTCCGGCTCGTGGGACTGATGCGGAACCGCACGCTTCTGATCGCAGCTGCGATCGCCGGGCTGCTCGCCACGTTCGCGGGGATGCTGGCGGGCGGGCCTTCCGGGCCGATCGGAACGATCATGTTCGTCCCCTGGGTGGCGCTCCTTGCCAGCGAGCTGGGCCCCACCGCCGGCGGCATCACCGGAGCCGCGGCGACCGCTCTCTACTTCGTAGCCGCGGAGACCGACGGGTTGCCCCACGACCCCGTGGCGGTGACGCTCCGTCTCGCGCCGCTCGTGGGAGTCGGGATCGCCGCCGGCTTCTCCTCGCGCCGCATCTCGTCGGACGCGCTGGAGCTGCAGGCGACGAACGCAATGCAACGTGCGCTGCTCGACTCGACCGTGGACGGCATCTGCCTCACCGACCTGGCCGGGAACCTCGTTCTTGCGAACGCGCCCCTGCAGCGCCTCGCCCTCGAGCTCGGGCTCCCGGCGAACGGCGCGATCCAGGACCGGCTGCTCGTGCTCGCTGACCGGACGACCGAGCCGGCTCGCTTCCGCGAGCGCATGGAGGCACTCGGACGCGAGCTGGCGGCGAGCACGGACGAGTTCGAGCTCACCGAGAGCCGCCGTGTCTTCCGCGGCTACACGGCGCCGGTCACGCGGCCGAACGGTACCGTCGTCGCGCGGATCTGGACGCTACGGGAGGTAACGGCCGACCGCCACCTCGAGCGGCTCCGCGACGCGTTCGTCGGCGCGGTCTCGCACGAGCTGCGCACGCCGCTCACGTCGATCTCGGGCTTCCTCGAGATGCTCGGCGACGAGGAGGGAGGGCTCACCACCTCGGGCCGGACGTACCTGAAGGCGCTCAGGCGCAGCACCAGCCGCCTCCAGCGCATCGTCGAGGACCTCCTTCTGGTCGCGCAGATCGAGGCGAATCGGCTCGAGCTCGACTACGCGCCACTCGACGTCGCCGAGCTGGCGGCGGCGACCCTCGAGGATGCTCGGCCGGCCGCGGCGGAGCAGGGGATCGAGCTTTCGCTCGACGTCGCGAACCACATCCCGCTCGACGCCGACGCCGGACGCCTCCGGCAGGTGCTCGACAACCTCGTCTCGAACGCGCTCAAGTTCACGCCCGAGGGCGGCTCGGTGGTGCTGTCGGCCTCGAACGGCGGAGACCGCGTGCGCGTCGAGGTCGCCGACACGGGCATCGGCATCCCCCGCGACGAGATCGGCCAGCTGTTCTCGCGCTTCTACCGCGCCTCGACTGCGACCCGGCGCGCGATTCCCGGCACGGGCCTCGGACTCGTGATCGCGCGCGCGATCGTCGAGAGGCACGACGGCACGATCTCGCTCGAGAGCCGCGAGGACGAAGGGACGAGAGTCACGGTCTCGCTCCCCGTGCGTCAGGTCGCCGGCTCGCTCGGCGGCGGCACGTAGCGGTAGCCGAAGCCGCGTACCGTCTCGATCGGCTCGAAGCCGTTCGCCACCTGCCCGAGCTTCTTGCGCAGGTACGAGACGTAGAGCTTCACCTGGTCGCGCGACACGCCGGCCGCATGCCCCCAGACGTGCTCGACGAGCTGATCGGCCGAGAGCACGAGCCCCGCGTGCTCGACAAAGGCGGCGAGCAATCGAAACTCGAGCGGCGTGAGGCGCACGGGGAGGCCGCGGCAAAGGACGAACCGCCTCGCGTAGTCGATCGAGAGCGCTCCGTCCTCGTAGTGCTGGACATGCGTCGCTTGCGGAGCGCGGCGCAGCAGCGCCTCGATCCTCGCGAGCAGCTCCTGGCGTCCGAAGGGCTTGACGACGTAGTCGTCGGCGCCGGCTCGAAACCCTCGCACCTTGTCGATCTCGCCGCTGCGAGCGGTGAGGAGGATCACCGGCACGTCGCTCAGATCGCGCAGACGCTCGAGTGTCTCGAAGCCGTCCAGCTCCGGCATCGAGAGGTCGAGGATGACGAGGTCGGTCGGGTTCTCGTGGAAGACGCGCAGCGCAACGCGTCCGTCCTGTGCGGTCTTGACGGCGTAACCGGCTCCCCGCAAGAGCTCCTCGAGCAGCAAGCGGATGTCGTCGTCGTCGTCGACTACCAGCACCCCCCGCGAAGGTGCCTTCTCCATGGTGGACTCAGTATCTGTCACGCATCGGTCGATGAGAAGGGGACGTGGCGCGTCTGGCCTTCGCAGCGGCGGTAGCCGCAGTACTCCTGACCGGGTCGTCCGCCCAGGCCCTCCGCCTGCCGGCGGCGCGGCACTGCCCCGTCTTTCCGTCGAGCAACGCGTGGAATCAGCGCGTGGACACGCTTCCGGTGGCCTCCGATTCGGCGCAGCTGATTGCCTCGATCGGGCTCGATTCCCCCGTGCACGCGGACTTCGGCTCGGGCACGTGGGACGGCGGTCCGATCGGGATCCCATTCGACGTCGTCTCGAGCAGAACGCCGCGCTCTCGCGTGTCGTTTCAGTACGCCGACGAGTCCGACCGCGTCCGCTACCCGATCCCGCGCCACGTCCACATCGAGGGAGGGCCACACGCGACGGGCGACCGGCACGCGATCCTCGTCGACAAGGGTTCGTGCCGGCTCTACGAGCTGTACGACCTGCGCCACTCGGCGCGCGGCTGGACGGCAGGCTCCGGCGCCGTGTGGAGCCTTCGCTCGAACCATCTCCGGCCGGCCGGCTGGACGTCCGCGGACGCCGCGGGGCTTTCGATCTTTCCCGGCCTCGCCCGCTGGGACGAGGTCGCGCGCGGCGTGATCGACCACGCGCTGCGCTTCACCGCGCCGAGGACTCGTCGCGCCTACGTCTATCCCGCGCGCCACTACGCATCGAGCTCGAACGACCCGGCGCTGCCGCCGATGGGGCTGCGCGTGCGGCTGAAGGCGAGCGTGAACGTCGCGTCGTTCCCGCGCCAGGCGCGCGTCGTGCTCCGCGCCCTGCAACGCTACGGGATGATCCTCGCCGACAACGGCTCGCCCTGGTACGTCTCGGGCGCGCCGAACCGGCGGTGGTCGAACGACGACCTCCACTCCCTCGGCCGGCTCACCGGAACCGACTTCGAGGTCGTCGACACCTCGTCGCTCTCCCAGCCGCGCTAGGAGGCGGCGACCTCACGCAGCAGCGGAAGCACGTCCGGGTCGATCCAGTGCTCGATCGGCGACTCGCGGTAGAGAACGTCCGCCCCCGCCTCCTCCAACGTGTCGCGGGCGGCCCTCCCCCACTGGACAGGAATCGTCTGGTCGAAGACGCCGTGCACGATCGCGAGGCGCGGGAACGGCGGGTCGAGATCGAGCTCGTAGCCGTCGACGCTCGGGATGAAGCCGCTCATCGCGAGCAGCGCGTCCGGTCGTGGCCGCCCCCGGTAGAGCGCAAGCGCGTAGGCCATCGCGCAGCCCTGCGAGAAGCCGCCGAGCACGATCCGCTCGTACGGCAGCCCGTCGAGAAACTCGGCGAGCGCCGAGTAACTCGCCGAGAACGTCTCGCGTTCGGGTGTCCCGATCCCGCCGAGCACGTACCAGTGCGCGCCGCCGGGCGGCAGGGAGAGCAGCCCACGCGGTGTGTACCCGTGCAGGCGGCGCTCCGGGTCGAGCTCGTCGAGCAGCGGAAAGAGGTCGTTCTCGTCGGCGCCGCGACCGTGCAGCAGGACGAGCGCGCCGGCCGCGTCCCCTGCGGCTGGACGTTCCCGTACCTGCAGGCTCATCTCAAGTCCGGGACCAGTCCGCGCGTGGATCCGGCAGCGGCGTGAGCAGCGGCTCGACGCGGTCGCGCAGGTGCTCGAAGTCGGGCGGCAGGATCAGCTTCTCGCCGAGATGGGCGGGATCCTCGTCCGTCGCGAAGCCGGGCCCCAGTGTGGCGATCTCGAAGAGGACGCCGCCCGGCTCGCGGAAGTAGATCGAGCGGAACCAGAAGCGGTCGATGATCTCCGTCGGGTGGCCGCCGGCCTCGGCGACACGGTCGTGCCACGCCTGCTGGTCGTCCATCTGCGACGCCCATGCGACGTGGTGAACGGTTCCGGCTCCGCCGACGCCCGGTGCCTCGGGCGCGTCTCCGTACTCGATCCAGCCACCACGCGTGTCGGCGCGTGTGTCCCAGCGGCCGTCCTCCTGCTCGAAGCCGATCGCCGTCAGGAACTCGGCGCTCGGCCGGCCGTAGGCGCGGACGCCCTCGAAGCCCAGCAGCGCCATCTCCCGCGGGATCTCGGGATGGCGCGCGACGAGCGGCTCGTCTGCGACCTGCGAGACGACGAGCTCGTGCGTGAGCCCCTCCGGGTTGACGAAGCGGAGTGAGTCGCCGTCGGCCTCGACCTCGTGGCCTTCGGCGCTCAGCCGCTCGGCCCAGAACTCGAGCGCGTCGGGCGAGCCGACGCGCCAGACGACGGTGTGCACCATCCCGTCTCCTGCCTGGCCGGGCCGCGCGTTCGGGTACTCGAAGAACGTGATGTCCGAGCCCGCGTGCCCCTCCTCGTCGGCGTAGAAGAGGTGGTAGACGGTCGGGTCGTCCTGGTTCACGGACTTCTTGACGAGCCGCAGGCCGAGAACGCGCGTGTAGAAGTCGACGTTGCCCGGCGCGTCGCCCGTGATGCACGTCACGTGGTGGATGCCGTCGAGCCTCATGCTCTCGCGAGGATTGCACACGCGCGCCCGCGCAGGCCGACGCGGTGCTTCCAGTCGTGGCGGGTCTTGTCGGCGATGATGCCGGTCTGTGCTTCAACCGTCCAGCCGGACATCTCGACCGCTTTCCGGAGCCCGCGCGGGTTGAAGACGAACCACTCGCCGCCGTCGCGGCGCGCGTCGAGCCGCGCGAGGGGCGAGGGCAGGTAGGACAGCGGCACCGAGACCGTGTCGAGCAGGAGCAGCTCCTTGCTCGCGCGGCGCAGGGACTCGAGCGCACCGAGCGGATCGGTCACGACCTGCAGGACGTAGCCGACGAACGCAAGGTCGAACTCGCCCTCGAGCTCGTAGACGTCGCCCTCCTCGTAGCGCACCCGCGAGCCGAGCTTCGAGTGCGCCTCCTCGAACCGCGCGCGGCACTTCGACTGGAAATACGACGGCCGGTCGAGAGCGACGACCTCCGCTGCACCGCGCCGCTCGAGCTCGAAGGCCCAGAAGCCGTCGGCAGTCCCGATGTCGAGGCAGCGCTTGCCGTGGACGTCAGGCCACGGGAGCTTCGGCGCGAGCGGCCGGAAGTCCCACCAGGCGTCCGTGACGCTCCCGTCGGGGAACTCGACGGTGTGCCACCAACGCTCGGCGGTCAACCCTGCTGGGCCGCGAGCAGCTCCTTCGCGGCTTCGCGCTCGATCGCGTGCACGAGGATCTCCTGTGACCCTGCCGCGATGAAGTCCTCGAGCGGCGAATCGATCTCCTCGGTGTCCCGGTACGCGCATTCGATGCCCTCGGTCCGGAGCAGGCCGCACACGACCTCGGCCTCGGATTCGCTAGACACCACCGTCAAGACAACCGTGTCGTCGGCTTCCACGGCGCACAGGCTACTCGGCGGAGGCGATCTCGATCCGCTTCGCGCCCTCGAGCCGCATGCGCCGGCAAACGGCGAAGAACGCGTCGGCGTCGTCGAGCCGGGCAAAGACGTTCACGGCAATCGGCCCTTCGGGCATCGAGGGCGTCGCGTCGAGGTCGTAGAACCAGCAGATCTCGGAGTAACTCTCCTCGATGCCGTACGTCGAGCCCCCTTCCACGGTGAGGAATCCGACGTCGCCCGGTCGGACGCTCGTCGTCGCGTGCTCGCGCGACGGCGTGAGCAGCTCGGGGAGCACCACATAGACCTCGCTACCCGAGTAGATCCCGTGGCGCGCGAGGCCCGAGACAGGCAGCGCCTCGAGGACTGCGCGGCCTGTTTCAGGTGCCTCTGCGAGTAGCCGCGCGGACGCGGCAACCCCCTCGTCGGCGAAGCGGAAGACGATCTCGCCCGGCACGCTCAGTGCTTACCACATAGATTCGGGCTGTGAAGCGCGTCAACATCGCCGAGCCTTCGTTCACCTACGACCCGGAAGACCCGGAAGGCTTCCGCTCCGGTTTGTTCCGCTTCGGGCCGCTGGTCGATGCCCAGGAGCTCGGCACCAGCGTCTACGAGCTCCGGCCCGGCCAGTCGATCTGTCCCTATCACTACGAATACGCAGAGGAGGAGTGGCTCCTCGTCCTCGCCGGTTCGCCCACGCTGCGCCATGCGGACGGAACCGACCGGCTCGAGCCGTGGGATGCCGTCTGCTTCCCGCGGGGTCCGGCCGGAGCACACCAGGTCCGCAACGACACGGACGAAACGGTGCGCGTGCTCATGTACTCGACCGTCAAGCACCCGGCTGCGACGGTCTATCCCGACAGCGACAAGATCGCAATCTGGACGGGCAACCGCGAGGACGACCTGATCGTCAATCGAACGAGCGGCGTCGATTACTGGTCCGGCGAGCCGACGCCGTAGAGCTCCGGGCTCGGGCTACCGCTGAAATGGGCCCATCGTCGGAAAGCGGTGTTCCCCGTCGAGCAGGTGACGGAGGAACAGGGCGACGCCGAGGTCGCCCGCGAAGAGCGAGTAGCGGCCCCGGCCGACTGCCGCGCGCTCGCGCTCGACCTGGCCGATGGCGTGCATTCCGAACGCACGCGCACGATCGAGCCAGAGCTCGTCACCCGTCCGTTGGTGGAGCACGAGGAACGCGTACGCGTTGCCGGCGGTGCCGTGACAGAGGCCGGGCCCCTTGGCGAGCGGGCCGGCGCGCCACGTCAGCTCGCCGCCGGCGACGGCGAGCTCGAGCTCGAGCAGGTCGCCCAGCGTCGCGACCATGCCCGGCGCGCCGTGGCACCACTGGACGCGGATCTGGTCTGGCTGCGCTCCCTCCATCGGCACCCAGTTGGCGAGGCCGTCCGCTCGCAGGACGTACGGCGACAGGTCGACGAGGGGCGGCACGGCACCGCGGTTCGCGAACGCCCGCATGTTTCCGGCGTAGCCATGCCCAGGGCCGACGTCGCGGAAGACGTGGCCGTCGACGCGCGCTGTCCAGAGGCGGTCGGGATCGCGGGCCGCCTCGACCCGCTCCGCGGCCGACCGCCAGGCCTCGTCCCACCGCGGCTCGCCCGTCCAGGCGAGCATCGCCTCGTCGATGAGCATGGAACCGGGCGTCCCGTACATCACTTCGTTCGCCCCGGAATCGAGGCCGGCGAGGACGAGCTCGTGGATGCGGTCCGCGATGCCGGCGTCGCCGGTCACCCGGAACGCGACGAGCGCGATCCCCGCCTCTCCGAAGTGGTAGCTCGTCTCGACGGGCTCCTCGTCCCACGGTGTGGGGCGCGCGCGGTAGTGGTCGATGAACGAGACGGCTGCGTCCTCCCAGCCGGTCGAGCCGAGCTCGTCGAGCGCCCAGATGACCCCTGCGCCGCCGATGTAGACGTCCGAGAAACCCCACTCCTCCCCGTCGCGCGGGTGCCAAGGCCACCGCTCGCCGTCGAACCCCGCCTCGGCGTCGGCGACGATCGCGGCGATCGCCTCCTCGGCGCGCGACTCGTCCCACTCCCCGCCCGCGAGCGGCTCGTGCTCGGATTCGCGCCAGAGTTCAGCCAACGCCGGCCAGCAGGAAGGCGCGCGACTCCTTCAGCATCTCGCGCGCGATCACGAGGCGCTGGATCTCCTGCGTTCCCTCGTAGATCTGGGTGATCTTCGCGTCCCGCATGAAGCGCTCGACCGGATACTCCCTGATGTAGCCGTAGCCGCCGAGGATCTGCACCGCCTCGGTCGTGACGGCCATCGCGACGTCGCCGCACTTGAGCTTCGCCATCGCGGAGGCCTTCGTCAGCTCCGGCCCCTCGACGCCCTCGTCGGCCATGCGTCCGTAGCGGTAGAGGAGCCCGCGCGCCGCTTCACACTCGGTCTCCATGTCGGCGAGCTTCGCCTGGATCAGCTGGTGGTGGCCGATCGGCTTCCCCATCGTCTCGCGCGTCTTCGCGTACTCGAGCGCGTAGTCGGTCGCCCCCTGGGCGATGCCGAGCGCCTGTGCGGCGATGCCGGGACGGGAGCGGTCGAGGATGCGCATCGCGATCCGGAACCCCTCGCCCTCCTCGCCGAGCAGGCTCGCTGCAGGGACGCGGCAGCCGTCGAACGTCAGCTCTCCGGTCGTCGAGCCGGAGATGCCCATCTTCGGCTCGAGCCTCGCGACCGCGAAGCCGGGCGCGTCGGACTCGACGACGAAGGCCGAGATGCCGGAGTGGCCCGCGTCCGGGTCGGTCTTCGCGAAGACCGTGTAGAGGCTCGCGACGCCGGCGTTCGTGATGAAGCGCTTCGAGCCGTCGAGGACGTACTCGTCGCCGTCGTGTCGCGCCGTCGTCCGCATCGCTGCCGAGTCGGAGCCGGACCCGGACTCGGTCAGCGCATACGCGGGCAGCCACTCGCCCGAGGCGAATCGCGGCAGGTAGCGCTCCTTCTGCTCGTCGCTGCCGGCGAGCTTGAGGCCGAGCGAGCCGAGCTCCTGCACGGCGAGGATCAGCGCCGAGGTCGCGCAGACCTTCGCCACCTCCTCGATCGCAATCAGCGACAGCAGAGCGCCGGTGCCGAGCCCGCCGTATTCCTCGGCGAAGAAGAGGCCGAAGATGTCGTTCTCGCGGAAGAGCTCGACGATGTCCCAGGGGAACTCGTGGGAGGCATCGATCTCGGCCGCGCGCGGCGCGATCCGCTCCCGCGCCAGCTGCCGGACGAGGTCACGCAGCTCGCGCTGCTCGTCGGTCAGGACATCCCAGGGCACGGCTGCACGAGTCTATCCCCGAGAAGTCGCGCGTCAGGGGATCGGAATCGCCGCCGTGTAGAGATCGAACTGATGCAGCGTGCCGTCCGGGTTGCCGCCTGCACTGTTGGAGTTGTCCGACCAGACCGGCCAGAACGTGCCGTCGACGAAGGCCGCGTGCGTGTAGTCACCGATGTCGAAGAAGGTGTTCGCGTCGACCGCGTTCGACGTTCCGCGGCTGACCTGGAAGTTCGGCGCGAAGGTCGCTCCGCCGTCCGTCGAGTAGGTGGCCCAGATCTGGAAGTCGTCGTTCGGGATGCCGTTGGTGTCGCCACTCCCGCCGGTTCCGAGATCGTTCCGGGTGTCGTACCACGAGAGCGCGAGGTTTCCGGTCGTCTGGTCGAGCGCGATCGCGGGGTCGTACTGGCTGTTGGTCGTGTGGTCGTCGTTGAGCTTCACCGGCGACGACCAGGTCGCGCCGCTGTCGTCGGAATGCTGGAGCTCGATGTCCGTGTTGTCCTTCTGGTTTGCCGGGTTCGTCGTCCAGACGAGGTAGACGCGCCCGTTGTGCGCGCCACCGCTTAGGTCCCAGGCGAGATTTGGTTCGGCGTCGATCGTCCGGTCCGGCTGCGCCGGGATGGGGTCGAACCCGCCGACGTGACTGTGGGCGACGAGAAGCGGCTTGTTGAAGCCGGCCGGGCCGAGCCCGTCCGGGTCCTCCGCCGTGTAGATGTCCGTTCCGCCCTTCCCGTTCAACGACTTCTGGTAGGTCACCATCACCTGGCCGTTCGGCCCGACGGCTGTGTCGCCGTAGTCACCGTTGCTGCCGGGGCTGGGGACGTTCTCCGGCGCCGTGAAGGTGCCGAACCGGCCCAGTCCGGTGACCCGTGCCCCGAACGCCTGGATCTGTTTCCCGGGGAAGAACGAGTAGCTGACCCAGACGCTCCCTGCTCCAGCCGAGATCGACGGCTGGTCGCTGTTCGTCACGACGTCCGCGACTTTCGTGAATGACAGCCCACCGTCGGTGGAGAGAGCGACGAGAACGTCGCCGTTCGAGTTCAGGAGGTACGTCATCCAGAGATTGCCGTAGCCATCCCAGGCCAGCTGCTGGTCACAGCAGATGTCTCCGAGCGGATCGCTGGTCGAGCTCCCGATCACCCGCCTCGTCCAGGTCTGGCCGCCGTCGAAGGTCACGTTCTCGGAGAGACCCGCGACAGCTTCCGCCAGGCTCGACATCGTCACCACGTTCGACGGGTCCGTCGGATTGACCGCGATCGCATCCTCGGCCTCGTTGCCGGCCAGCACGCTCGAATCGACGTTCGTCGGCAGCGGCGACGCTGCTGCTGCAAGCCCGGTCACGGCCAGCGCGACAGCCAGCCCGAGGACGATCGTCAGCCACTTAGACCTCGACACCACCTGTTCCCCTTCCTACCCCCTACACATAATGGTGCGAAAGGGTTGACTCGTCTAGTGCGACCGGCGTAGAGTCGCTTCATGTCTCTGAACCTCAAGTTCAGGTGACTGAACCAGCGCTCGCGGACGGGACACCCGAGCTCGGCGAGCGGCTGCGCGCGATCCGGGTGCTCCGCCGACTGACCCTGCGGGACGTGGCTCAGGCGGCGGGTGTGAGCGAGAGCTTCGTCAGCCGGCTCGAGCGGGGTCGCTCGAGCGCGAGCGTGGCGACGCTGCAGCGGCTGGCGGCGGCGGTCGGGATCGAGATCTCGGACCTGTTCGCGGGGGAGTCGCAGGCCGGGCCGCGTGTCCTGCGCCGCCAGGAACGGCAGCTGCTCGAATGGGGGCACCTCGGCCGCAAGGCGCTGCTCACGCCGAAGCCGCTCCACTCGCTCGAGGTCGTGGCCGCCGCGTTCGATCCAGGCGGCTCGACGGGGGACGAGCCGTACACGCACGGCGACTCGGAGGAGCTCTTGCTCGTCCTCGCGGGTCGTGTCCACGTACAGCTCGGCAGCGAGCTACTCGACCTTTCGACCGGCGACAGCGTCAACTACCGGAGCTCGACGCCGCACCGCGTGAGCAACCCGGGCGACGAGCCCGCCGAGGTTCTGTTCGTCATCAGTCCGCCCAGCTACTAACGCCAACGCCCAAAGGAGGCGTCAATGGACGTGGAGGGTGAACCGTTCGACCGCCGGCTCTCGCGGGCCGACATGCTGCGACTCGCAGCGCTTGCGGCCGGAGCAGGAGTCGTCGCGGGACCGGCTGCAGCGGCCGACGCGGCGATCGCGCGGCTGACGAAGGAGAGTGGCCGCCTGCAGGTGATGGACTGGGCGGGTTACGGGAACGACGGCGGGCAGGCGATGTTCGCGGCCTACGTGCAGAAGTACCCGCACAACAAGCCGCAGTTCGCCTCGCCGATGACGAACGAGACGAACGCGTACGGACGGATCCGGGCCGGCGCCCAGCCGGACGTGTTCCGGCCGTACGTCGGCTGGGTGAAGTTCTTCGCGCAGAGCGGCCTCGTCCAGCCCTGGAATCCGAAGCTCATCTCGAACTTCGACCACCTCAACCCGTTCATGGTCAAGGCGGGCCAGTACGGGGGCAAGCAGTACGGGATCCCGGACGACTGGGGCTTCGACGCGATCCTCTACCGCAGCGACAAGGTGCACCCGAAGGCGAACTCGTGGGGGCTCCTCTTCGACGAGCGGTACAAGGGCAAGATCGCCTGGTTCGACGACCTCGAGATGATCACGATCGCGGGGCTGTACCTCAAGGCGAAGAACCCGTGGAACCAGACCCAGACGGAGCTCAACCGCTCCGTGAACTTCCTCAAGAGCAAGAAGCACGTTGCCCGCATGAACTGGTCGTCGGAGACGGATCTCTGGCAGGCCTTCGGCTCGGGAGAGATCTGGATCGCATACGCCTGGCCGAACGACTGGGTGCAGATGAAGAAGAAGAAGCTCCCCGTCGTCTACATGCACCCGAAGGAGAAGCCCATCGCCTGGGTCGGCATGTTCATGCTGCTCAAGAACAGCCCGCGACCGCACCTCGCGCATGCGTACGTCGACGCGTGGAGCTCGAAGCGCTCCGGCAAGTGGTTGGAGGACAACTACGGCTACGGGCACGCGAACATCGAGGCGAAGCCGAGCTCGAGCCAGCTGCTCAAGGCGCTCCAACTCGCCAACCCGAAGGCGGTGACCCTGCCGAACGCGTACCTCGACCGCGACATCCGGCAGCGCTCGACGTACGCGAACCTGTGGGAAGAGGTGAAGCGGGCCTGACCGCCGAAGCCTCGGCGACTCACGCGGCGGCGCCGGCCCCCCGGCGCCGCCGCCGGCTCAAACTGGCGACCCCTGCCCTGCTCGGTCTGCCGCTCGGCTGGCTCGTCGTCTTCCTCGTCGTGCCGGCGGTGATCGTCGCGCTGTACAGCGTCAACGAGCTGTCGCTGTTCCCCGGCCCGCACAGCTTCGCCCTCGGCGGGTGGTACCGGCTCTTCCACGCCGGATACCTCCAGCTGTTCTGGAAGTCGACGGAGATGTCCCTGATCGTCTCCGCGCTCGTCGTGGGCGCCGCGTACCCACTCGCGTACTTCCTCGCGCTGTCGGGCACGCGGCGCAAGTACGTCCTGCTGCTGCTCCTGATTGCGCCGTTCCTGACGAGCTACCTCCTGCGTGTGCTCGCCTGGAAGGTGATCCTCGGAGACACCGGAGTCATCAACACCTTCCTCGTCTGGACCGGCCTGCAAGCGAAGGGGCATGCGCTCTCGTTCCTGCTCTACAGCCGCTTCGCCGTCATGCTCGTGCTCGGCTACGTCTGGCTGCCCTTCGTCGCGCTGCCGATCTTCGTCACGCTCGAGAGCCTCGATCAGCGGCTGCTCGAGGCAGCGAGCGACCTGTACGCGAGCCGCATGCAGGCATTCCTGCGTGTGACCTTGCCGCTCAGCCTGCCGGGAGTAGTGGCCGCCTTCCTCTTCGTCTTCATCCCCACAGTCGGCGAGTTCGTGACGCCCTCGCTCGTCGGCGGCACCGGCGGCTACATGTACGGGAACCAGATCGTCGACCTGTTCGAGACGGGCTTTCCCGACTGGGAGACCGGAGCGGCGCTGGCGCTCTTCCTGATCGGAGTCATCGCGGTGCTGACGGTCGTGTTCGTCCGCTTCCTTCGCGTCGGCGAGGCGCGTACAGCCTGATGGACGTCGCGCTCTCAGCAAACGGCCGGCGGACCATGCGCGTGTTCTTCGCTCTCGTGATCGTCTTCCTGTACGCGCCGATCGTGATTCTCGTCATCTTCTCCTTCAACAAGGCGTCGGTGCCGACGTTCCCGCTCAGCGGTTTCACGCTGCACTGGTACCACGAGTTCCTCAAGAACGGAGACATGCAGGCCGCATTGCAGACGAGCGCGATCGTCGCGACGATCTCGAGCATCATCGCGGTCGCCCTCGGTGTCCTCGCGTCGATCGGCCTGAGCCGGAGCCGCTTCCGCGGCAAAGGGCTCGTCACCACACTCGTGCTCGTACCCCTCGTCGTCCCGCTCATCGTGCTCGGGATCTCGCTGCTGCTGCTCTTCCACGTGCTCGGGGTCCAGCCTTCGATCCTCACGATCATGGTCGGGCACGTCGTGATCAGCCTCCCGTACACCGTCCTCATCCTCATGCCGCGGCTCCAGCAGATCGACAGCTCGCTTGCCGAGGCGGCCTACGACCTCGGAGCCGGCCCGCTGACAACGTTCCGCCGAGTCACCCTGCCGCTGATCCTTCCGGCCGTCATCTCCGCTCTCCTCGTCGCGTTCACCACGTCGTTCGACGAGTACGCAGTCGCGTCGTTTCTCGCGGGGCCGCAGCCGACGTTTCCGATCTTCCTCTACTCGGCGCTGCGCTTCCCGAGCCAGCTGCCACAGGTGATCGCGGTGGCGGTAGTTGTGATCACCCTCACGATCTCGGTGATCGTCGCGGCCGAGGTGTGGCGGCGACGCGTCGAGGCTCGGCTCGAAACCGCCTGACGGACTACGCTCGGCGCCGTGATCCTCCGCAACGGGACGATCCGGACGCTCGACCCATCCCTGCCGACCGTCTCCTCGCTCTGGATCGCCGGAGACCGGATCGCCGGCGGCGTGGGCGTGCACGAGACGTCGCTGCCGAGCCCGGAGTCGGTCGACCTCGCCGGTCGCTGCGTGCTGCCGGGCTTCACCGACTCGCACGTCCACTTCCCCACCTGGGCCCTCGCGCAGAACGACGTCCGGCTGCACGGTTGCGAGTCGCTCGCCGATGCGCTCGACGCGGTGCGCGCCGCGCCGCGCAGCGGCCGCTGGCTCCGCGGGCAGGGCTGGCGCGACGCCGACTGGCCCGACGGACGACCGACGCGCCAGGCGCTCGACGAGATCGAGCCCGAGCGTCCCGCGATGCTGATCTCGAAGGACTACCACGCCCTCTGGCTCAACTCCGCGGCGCTCGCGCTCGCGGGCGGTGATCTCGAGGTCGAGGGCGGCGTGGTCGTCCGGGACGAGACCGGCGAGCCGACCGGCGTCCTCTACGAGCGCGCGGCGTGGCAGTTCAAGGAGCGCTACGCGCGCGCGCCGGACGACGAGTACGTCGAGGCGATGCGGCAGGGCGTGCGGGTCGCGGCGGCGCGGGGGGTCACGGCCCTGCACGACAAGGACGGCTGGCTGGGCGCGATCGGGCTCTGGCAGCGGCTCGAGGAGCAGGGTGGACTGCCGCTCCGCGTCTGGCAGTCGACGCCCGCTGACACGCTCGGCGCCCTCCACACGATCGGGCTCCGCAGCGGCGCAGGCTCTCCCCTCCTCCGCCTGGGCTACCTGAAGACCTTCATGGACGGGACGCTCGGCTCGCAGACGGCGTGGATGGACGACGGCAGCGGCGTCGTGATCACGTCCGGCGAGGAACTCGAGGAGATCGTGCGCGAGGGAGCCGAGGCGGGTTGGCCCGTCGGCGTGCACGCGATCGGCGACGCGGCGAACCGCGCAGCCCTCGACGCCTTCGAGCGCTCACGCGAAACGTGGCAGCCGCGCGGCCTGCGCCAGCGCATCGAGCACGCGCAGTGCCTCGCGCCCGACGACATCTCGCGCTTCGCCGAGCTCGGGATCGCCGCGTCCGTCCAGTTCTCGCACGCTCCTTCCGACGAGGAGCTCGCGAAGCGCTACTGGGCCAACCGACTCGACCGCGCGTACTCGTTCCGCTCGCTCCTCGACTCGGGCGCACTCCTCGCGAACGGTTCCGATGCACCGGTGGAGGAGCTCGAGCCGTGGGCCGGCGTCGTCGCGGCTGTTCTCGACCACTGGCGCGAGGATCAGCGGCTCACCCTCGAGCAGGCGCTCCACGCGATCTGCGTTGCGCCGACCTGGCTCTCGCACGACGAGCGCAACCGTGGAACGCTCGTCCCCGGCCGCTACGCCGACCTTGTCGTGCTCGACCGCGACCCGTTCGCCTGCGAGCCGGAGGAGCTGCGCGAGGTGCAGGTCGTCGCGACGATGCTCGGCGGCCGCTGGACGAACAATCCTCCTCCCTGGGATTGATCAGGAAGGTCCCGGTGCGCAAAGATCGCACTTGCGGGGTCCAACGAGGGAGGAACGATGGAGGCTGCATCCGCAGGCGGCGGACGCTTCGAGCATCTACGCGAGCACTCGATCGGACTGCCGCAGGTCCTGTTCCAGTCGATCACGCACATGGCCCCTGGCGCGGCCGTTGCGTACTCGATCTACATCTCCGTGCCGTTCTCGCAGCAGGCGCTTGCCCTGTCGGTGCTGCTCGCGCTCATCGCGTGCCTCTGCGCCGCTACGGCGATCGGCCAGCTCGCGAAGAAGTACCCGTCGGCGGGCGGCATGTACACGTACGCCGCGCGCTCGCTCGGGCCGTGGGCCGGCTTCTTCGTGGCCTGGCTCTTCATCCTCTTCGAGCCGCTCGTCGCGCCGTTCCTCTACCTCGAGTTCGGCTGGGCGATGCACGAGGTCTTCAGCAGCGAGGTCGGCTGGAACTACAGCGGCCAGTGGTGGATCTGGGTGCTGCTCATGACCGTCATCGTCTTCCTCCTGACGTACCGCGACATCCGGCTCTCGACCACCGCGGGTGTGCTCCTCGGTGCATTCGAGATCGCGGTCTTCGGGGCGTTAGCGCTATGGATGCTGTTCTCGAACACCGGCGATCTCAATACGCAGCCGTTCCAGCCGCACAACGCCGTCGGCGGCTGGAGTGGTGTCTTCCGGGGGATGGTCTTCGCGATCCTTGCCTTCATCGGCTTCGAGGCCGCGGCGCCTCTCGGCGAGGAGGCGAAGCGTCCCCGACGCACCGTGCCGTTCGCCGTGGTCGGCTCGGCCCTCGCGATCGGTCTCTTCTACATCCTCTGCTCGTACGCGTGGGTCTTCGGAGCGGGCTTCGACAACTTCGTCACGCAGGCGACCGGCGCGGACCCATGGCGGAACCTCGGCAAGGTCTTCTGGGGCACAGGCTGGGTCGTCGTCTTCGTCGCCATCTGCAACTCGATCGCGGCGAACTCGAACGCGGCTGTGAACGCAGCCACTCGCGTCTTCTACGCCCTCGCCCGGAACAGGCTCGCACCACAACCTCTCGGGCACATTCATCCGAGGTTCAAGACGCCGACCAACGCGATCATCGGCATGAGCCTGTTCGCCTTCGTGCTGTCCCTGCTGCTCGGGTGGAAGTGGGGTCCGCTGATCGGCTTTGCGCTCATCGCGACGCTCGCAGTGATCGTCGTCGTCGTGGTGTACATGCTGCTCTGCGCAGGAGCGATCTGGGAGTACTGGGTCAGGCGGCGGGCGGAGTTCAACCCGCTGCTCCATTTCGTGCTCCCCGTCGGCGGGATCGTGCTCTTCTTCTTCCCGCTCTACTACCAGTACTACAAGTTCGTCCCGACCTACCCGATCAAGTACGCGAACTGGGTTGCGCTCGCGTGGATCGGTCTCGGAATCGCCCTCACCGCCTGGCTGAGCTACGCGCGGCCCGACCGGCTGAGGGACATGGAGCGGGTTTACGTCGAGGACGAGAGCGAACCACTGGAGGATCGTGCCGCAACATCGCCTGTCACGTGACCAGGTGATCTGGTCGTTCGGGCCCGACCTCCAGCCCGTGCTGGAGGTCGAGCCCGGCGACGTCGTGACCTTCGAGACGAACGACTGCTTCACGGGGCAGATCCGGAGCGAGGACGACCTCGTGACCGAGATCGACCTCTCGCGGATCAACGGCGCGACCGGACCCGTCGCGGTCAACGGCGCCGAGCCGGGCGACTCGCTCGTGGCCGAGATCCTCGACGTGCGCCCGATCGAGTGGGGCGTCGCGACGCTCATTCCCGGTTTCGGCCAGCTCATCGAGCAGGTGCAGTCGCCGCTGACGCGGCTCTTCGAGGTACGCGACGGGATGGTGAAGATGAACGACCGCGTCTCGTTCCCCGCGATGCCGATGGTCGGCGTGGTCGGCGTCGCGACCGACGGCGAGGAGCTCTCGAACGGTCTCGCGGGACGGCACGGCGGCAACCTCGACGATCACTGGCACGGAGCCGGCGCGCGCATCTTCTTCCCCGTCCGCCAACCGGGCGGCATGTTCGCGGTCGGCGACATGCACGCGGCGATGGGCGACGGCGAGATCTGCTTCACCGGCGTCGAGATCGCAGGGGAGGTGGACGTCCGCTTCGACGTCCTCAAGGGGAAGCAGGCGACGTGGCCGGTGACCGAGCTCGCGGACCGCTGGCTGCCGCACGCGACCGCGGACGAGTTCGGCGAGGCGCTTCAGCTCGTGTCGGAGGAGGCTGCGCGGCTGCTCGTCGACGAGCACGGCTTCACGATGGAGGACGCGTTCATCTTCCTCTCAGTTGCCTGCGACGCGGGCGTTGCGCAGGCATGCAAGCCGTGCGAGGGCTTCGGGACGATCGCGCGCTTCTCGATCCCGAAGATCGACGCCTGCCCAGCGCCGTTCCAGTCTTAACGCGCGCGGCGTACAATTCCGCTGGAAATGGCGATGCGCACGATGAACCCGGTCCACGAGGCGAGCACCTGCGCGGTTGCAGCGACCGCCGAGATCGTCGGCGCGAAGTGGACGGCGCTTCTCGTGCACGACCTTTCCGAGGGGGCGCGGCGCTTCTCCGAGCTGGAACGCTCCTGCCAGGGCATCAGCCCGCGGACGCTGGCCGAGCGGCTCCGCGCGCTCGAGGCCGAAGGGATCCTCGAGCGGCAGAGCTACCCCGAGACGCCGCCGCGCGTCGAGTACAGCCTGACGGAGAAGGGCGAGTCGCTGCTGCCGATCATCGACGCGATGCGCGCGTTCGGCCACGACTGGCTCGCGTGCGGGCGCACGCACCCTCACGACCTCTAGTTCTTCAGGCGCCCGAGAGCCGTGAAGAGCGCGGCCGCCGTGTCGATCCCGGCCGCGAAGTAGGGCACGAGGAACCGTTCGTTCGGCGAGTGGATGTTGGACTCCGGCAAGCCGAAGCCGGTCAGGATCGTGGCGATCCCCTTGTCCGTCAGTGCAGGCATCAGCGGGATCGAGCCGCCGACGCGTGTCAGGAGTGGCCGGATCCCGAGCCCCTGTTCGAACGCCTCGACCGCGAGCTGCACGGCGGGCGCTTCAGGGCTGACGAGGCCGGGGTTCGAGCCGAACCACGTGATCTCGAGCTCCGCCCCCTTGGGTGCCGCCTTGCGAAGCAGCTCGGCTGCTGCATCGCCGATCGTCTCCGCCTCCTGGCCCGGCGCGAGACGAATCGAGAACTCGGCGGATGCCGCGATGCTCAGCGTCGTATTACGGACACCGGGCTTGCCTCCGAGGATCCCGTTCACGTCGGCCGAGGGCTCGGCCCAGGTTCGTACGTAGAACTCATCGGCAGCCTTGGCGTCGAGCGGCCGCGCCCCCTGCTCCGAGAGCGATTCTCCGCCGGGCGGTAGCTTTGCCCACGCCTCGAGCTCCTCCGCGGTCGGCGGCGCGATCCCCTCGCGCAGCGGTTCCGGTAGCCGGCCGTCGGGCCCTGCGAGGACTGCGTCGAGGCAGCGCATGAGGACGTGAATCGCGTTGAGCGCGACACCTCCGTACATCCCGGAATGGAGGTCGCGCGCGCCCGTGGTCACCTTCACCTCGAAACCGACGAGCCCGCGGGTTGCGAGCTCGATCGTCGGGACGTCGCGCCGCAGCATCCCGCCGTCGAAGATCACGCAGGCGTCGGCGCCACGCTCGTCCTGCCTCACCCAGTCCGAGATCGTGTGTCCGCCGATCTCCTCCTCGCCGTCGAACGCGATCCTGAGGTTCACTGGGAGAGCACCCGCCTCGACGAGGCGCTGCGCCGCGCGAAGCACGAGCCAGAGCTGACCCTTGTCGTCGGTAATGCCGCGTCCGTACGCCCACTCGCCCCGGATATCGAGCTCGAACGGATCGGACTCCCAGAGGTCGAGGGGCGCCGGTGGCTGGACGTCGAAGTGGTTGTAGACGAGCACGGTCGGGGCGCCCGCGGCGCCGTTCGAAGCCGGAATGTCGCCCAGAACGAGCTCTCGCTCGCCAAACGGGGTCAGCTCCGCCGTCCCGCCGATGCGGCGGATCATGTCGCAGACCCACTCGCCGGCGCGCTTGACGTCCTCCCGGTGGGCCGGGTCGGCGCTCACACTAGGGATCGCGATCAGCTCCGCCAGCTCGGCGCGCCAGGCCTCGTCCACGGACGCGATCCTATGCTCCGCCTCATGCGGTTCGCGGAAGTGACCCTCGAGGCGCCGCTCGACGTGCAAGGTTTCTACGGCGGCGAGCTCAGGCTACCGCTCGACGGCGACGCGATCGTGGTCGGGGAGACGTGGCTTCGCTTCGACGTCGAGGAGGGCGGCGCCTTCTACCACTTCGCGTTCCTCGTGCCGGGCGATCGCTTCGGCGCGGCGCTCGAGTGGGCGCAGCAGCGCGTCGACTTGCTCGGCGACGTGTTCGAGTTCGAGAATTGGGACGCGGAAGCTGTCTACTTCCACGATCCCGCCGGCAGCATCGTCGAGCTGATCGCTCACCACGGGTTCGAGGAGAACGGGCGCTCCGGCCCGTTCTCGGCGGACGAGCTCCTCGGCTTCTCGGAGCTCGGGATCGTCGGCGAGCGGAAGGCGCTGCTCCGGGAGCTCGAGACCGAGGGCCTCGAGCTCTGGAGCAGGACGGTCGACGAGCCCGACCGGCTCGCCTTCGTGGGCGAGAAGGGTCGGACGCTGATCCTCGCCCCGCCGGGGCGCGGCTGGCTGCCGACGGACCGGCCCGCCGAACCACACCCGGTCGAATACGTGCTCGCGCGCTAGGCGACGTCTCTGAGCGAGCCGGTCTCGGCGAGCGCCCGGAGCTTCTTCAGGCTCTGATTCTCGATCTGGCGGATCCGCTCACGCGTCACATTGAACGTGCGGCCGACCTCGTCGAGCGTGCGCGGCTGCTCGCCGCCGAGCCCGTAGCGCAGCTCGAGCACCCGCCGCTCCCGGTGCGAGAGCGTGCCGAGGATGGCGCGCAGCAGCTCCTGGCGCAGCGTGACGTCGGCCGCCTCGTCGGGCAGCGGGGCGTTCTCGTCGGTGAGGAAGTGGCCGAACTCCGACTCGTCCTCGTCACCGACCGGCTTTTCGAGCGAGACGGGCGCCTGCGAGGTGCGAAGGATCTGCTCGACCTCGTCGAGCGGTAGGTCGACGTCCACAGCGATCTCGACCGGCGTTGGCTCGCGGCTCAGCTCGCCGCGGAGCTTCCGCTCGGAGCGCACGATCTTGTTCAGCTTTTCGACGACGTGGACGGGCATCCGGATCGTGCGTCCCTTGTCGGCTAGCGCACGAGCGACAGCCTGCCGGATCCACCACGTTGCGTACGTCGAGAACTTGTAGCCCTTGCGCCAGTCGAACTTCTCGGCGGCGCGAACGAGCCCGATCGTCCCCTCCTGGATCAGGTCGAGGAACGGGAGCCCCTGGTTGCGGTAGCGCTTGGCGATCGAGACGACGAGGCGGAGGTTCGCCTCGACCATCTCCTGCTTCGCGCGGTGATCGCCCCGCTCGATGCGCTTCGCCAGCTCGACCTCCTCGGCGGCGGTCAGAAGCTCGACCTTGCCGATGTCCTTCAAGAAGAGCTGCAGCGCGTCGGTCGAGACCTCGCGCACCTCGGCGGCCAGGCGCGCCTCTTCCTCCTTCGCCTCTGCTCCCGCGTCGACGATCTCCACCTGGAGCTCCTCGAGCGCGCGGTACACATCTTCGAGCTGCGCCGCCTCGAGCTCGAGCTCGTCGAGCGCCAGCGCAATCTCCTCGGCAGAAATCCGTCCGGCGGCCTGCGCCGCCTCGATCAGGTTCCGTGCCTCCTCCGTCTCCAGGACTTCGGTAGGCGATCCTTCCTCCGTGGCTGTCGCGGCCATGTCCCTCCCCCTCGCGATGCCGCAATCTGCCATGCGCGCGGGGACCGCGCCATAGGCCGTTCGGCTCATATTTCCTTTACTTAGACCTAGTACGAGCCAGGCTCGCGAGGAGTGTTCTCGCGGGTTTCGCGTATGGCGATCGAGGGGCCTCCGCGACCGCGCCGCGCAGATGCGTTGCCGCCTTGCCGTACTCCCCTATGTAGACGAGCAGCTCGCCGAGATGGAACTCGATCGCGGCAGAGTGAGGAAACGCGGCAGTAAGCGGTCCGAGATGGGCAAACGCGCGCCTCGGGTTGGCCTTCGAGAAGAGCGCGACAGCGGCTGCCGCACGGACGGCGGCATCACGCGGGGCGAGCTTCGCAGCAGCGGCTAGCTCTCGCTCCGCCGAGATCGGCATGCGGAGGTAGTTCCAGAGCGTCACGCCGTAGAGGAGCTTCGCCTGGGCGTCGGGCTTGGCAGCCGCCCGCTTCAGGGCCGCGAGCTGCGCAGCGGCGGGCAGGTTTCTGATCGCCTTCGGCAGGTCGAGATCGATGACGATCGCCGGCAAGCCCGGCGGGCCGCCGTGAAGCGCGTCCTCCGCAGCCACGCCGTACGGAGAGTCCCGAAAGCGCGACGCCACCTGGCGCCAAGCGGCCACCGCGTCCGCGTTCCGTCCCGCCCAGTAGTCGGCGAGGCCGAGGTGGAGCAGCATGACGCCGCTCCCCCGATGTGCCGCCGCGAGGCGTCTCACCGCCGCGAGCCCTCCCTCGTTCCAGGCCGCGAAGGCGGAACCGATCTGCGCCTCCAGCGAGTGGTAGCGACCGAAAATCGCCGCAGCCTGTGCGACGTGCTTGCCGTTGTAGAGCGTCTGCGCGCGGGCGAGTGCCCGCGCTTCGGTGCTCGCGTCGACCCCGAACTCGAGCTCGAGCGGCGGGCGGCCCGCACGCGGATTCGTCACCGCCCCGCGCACAGTCGTCGTCTGGCCGCGCGTCTGCAGGACCGTCACCCCGACGACGGCCGCAGCGGCTACGAGCGCCGCGAGCGCGACGACGAGAAGGACGCGCCGGTTCCGAGCCGCCGCGAGCGGGCGTGCTGCCGTGGCCACGTTTCGAGCGTAGCCAGGAACGGGGTCGCTACATTTCCGAAAGCGATGCCGAACTACCGCGAGCTTCTGCAGCAGGTCAAGTCGGAGATCGACGAGGTCGACGTCACACAGGCGCGCGACCTGGTTGCCGCCGACGACCGGCCGCTCATCGTCGACGTCCGAGAGCTGGACGAATGGACGGAGGGACGGATTCCTGGCGCGATCCTCATCCCGCGCGGCAATCTCGAATCTCGGATCGAGCAGGCGGCCCCCGACCACGCGCAGCTGATCCTCCTCTACTGCGCCGCCGGCAACCGCTCGGCCTTCGCGGCGAAGTCGCTCGAGGAGCTCGGCTACGAGAACGTCGTCTCGCTCGCCGGTGGCTACACCGACTGGAAGCGCAGCGGCCTCCCGACCGAGCTGCCGCGCACGCTCGACGGCGCGAAGCGGCAGCGCTACAGCCGGCACGTCCTCATCCCCGAAGTCGGCGAAGAGGGCCAGCTGAAGCTGCTCGACTCGCGCGTGCTGCTGCTCGGGGCCGGCGGCCTGGGCTCGCCGGCGGCTCTCTACCTCGCGGCTGCCGGAGTCGGCCGGATCGGGATCGTCGACGACGACCGTGTCGACGCGTCGAACCTCCAGCGGCAGGTCATGCACTCGACGGCTCGGCTCGGCGAGTGGAAGGGCGAGTCTGCGAAGCGCACACTCGAGGAACTCAACCCGGACGTCGACGTCGTGCCGTATCTCGAGCGCATGACGTCGGAGAACGTCGAGCGGATCCTCGCCGACGGCTGGGACGTGATCGTCGACGGCGCCGACAACTTCCCGACGCGGTACCTGATCAACGACGCCGCGGTCTGGCACAACCTCCCGCTCGTCCACGGCTCGATCTACCGCTTCGAGGGCCAGGCGACCGTGTTCAAGCCGGGCGACGGCCCCTGCTACCGCTGCCTCTTCCCCCAGCCCCCGCCGCCCGAGCTCGCACCGAGCTGCGCGGAGGGCGGCGTGCTCGGCGTCCTGCCGGGCATCGTCGGCTCGCTGCAGGCGAGCGAGGCGCTGAAGCTCTGCCTCGGGATCGGCGAGCCGCTCGTCGGGAGGCTCCTCCTCTTCGACGCGCTCGCGACCGAGTTCAGCGAGGTCCGGCTCCGCCGCGACCCGAACTGCCCGGTCTGCGGCGACAGCCCGAGCATCACCGAGTACATCGACTATGTCGAGTTCTGCTCCGGAAGGCCGGCGCACGCATGAGCCTGATCCGGATCCCACCCATGCTGCGCAGCGACGTCGGCGGCGCGCGCGAGGTGCCCGCCGAGGGGGACACGGTGCGGGAACTGCTCTTCGACCTCATGGCCCGCTTCCCCGGCTTGCGGCCGCAGCTCGTTGAGGACGGTGACATCGCGTCGTACGTCAACGTCTACGTCGAGGGCGAGGACGTCCGGACGCTCGACGGGCTCGATACGTCGGTCGAGCATGGGTCCACCGTGATCCTGCTTCCGGCGATGGCCGGCGGCTGATGCCTTCGGTCCATGAGCTGTACGAGCTCTGGGCCGGCGACTCGAATCTGCGGGAGGAGCTGGACCGGAGTCTCGGGCCGCGTGGCGCCGAATGGCTGTTCGAGCTCTTCGCCTCGCTCGGCCCGACGCCCGGCCAGACGCTCGTCGACGTCGGCGCGCGCGATGCGAAGCACGCGATCCGACTCGAGCGGGAGCACGGCCTGCGCGTCACCGCGCTCGATCCACTCCCGCTCCATTGCGACCTCGCGCGCCAGGCCGTCGCCGAGTCCGGAGGCGACGTAGACGTTGTCGAGGGACACGCAGAGGAGCTGCCATTCTCCGACGACTCGTTCGACTGGATCTGGTGCCGCGACGTCCTCTCTCACGTCGACGTCGAGCGTGCGCTCCCCGAGTTTGCTCGCGTCCTTGCTCGCGGCGGTAGCGCAGTGGTCTACGTCACCGTCCCGACCGAACGGCTCGAGCCGCGCGAAGCGGCCGAGCTCGCGAACGCCGTCGCCCTGACCCTGCGCACGGCGGACGAGCTCGAGAGCGCAGCCGCTGACGCGGGCCTGAGCGAACGGCGCGTGGAACAGATCGGCTCGGAGTGGCGAGAGCGGATGCTGGAGGACGGTGACTGGGACGTCCGCGCCGACCTCCTCCGCATCGCACATCTCGGCCGCCGTCGCACCAAGCTCGACGCGGAGCATGGCGCCGGCGCCGTCGACGCCGCCTGGGGTGGTCTCGTTTGGGGCATCTACCAACTTCTGGGGAAGCTGTGTCCGACCGTCTACGTGTGGTCGACGACCTCCTCGGTCTGATTGGCAGCACGCCGCTGGTCGAGCTCACGCGGCTTTCGCCGCCGGGCGTGGCGATCTACGCCAAGCTCGAGGGCCAGAACCCGACCGGCTCGATCAAGGACCGCGTCGCCGTGTCGATGATCGAGGCCGCGGAGGCGGCGGGCGAGCTCGAGCCCGGACGCGAGCTGCTCGAACCGACTTCCGGTAACACCGGGATCTCGCTCGCCCTCGTGGCCAAGCTCAAGGGCTACTCGCTCACGTGTGTCCTTCCCGCGAACGCGACAGACGAGCGACGGCGGCTGCTACGCCTGTACGGCGCGACGATCGTCGAATCGCCCGGAGAGGAGGGTTCGAACGGCGCCGTCCGCCTCGCGCTCGAACTCGCCGAGCGCGAGCCGCGCTTCTTCATGCCGTTCCAGTATGCGAACGAGGCGAATCCGCGCGCGCACTACGAGGGCACCGGCGCCGAGATCGCGGCGGCGCTCGATCGCGTCGACGTGCTCGTGGCCGGGCTCGGCACCGGCGGCACGCTGATGGGTGCCGGCGGGCGGCTCCGCGAGAGCTTTCCGGACGTCGTGGTCGCAGCCGCCGAGCCGCTGCCCGGCGACCCGGTGATGGGGCTCCGCTCGCTCGACGACGGCTACGTCCCGCCAATCCTCGACGTGGCTAAGCTCGACCGGAAGCTGCTCGTCTCGAACGAGGACGCGGTCGTCGGCGTGCACGCGCTCCTCGAGAGCGAAGGGATCTTCGCGGGCGTCTCGAGCGGAGCCGTGTTGCACGTTGCGCAGCGCCTCGCGGGAGAGCTCGAGGAGGGAGTCGTCGTCTGCGTCCTCGCAGACGGCGGTTGGAAGTACCTCTCCGCCGGTTTCTGGCAGGGCGACGAGATCGACGAGAGCAAGCTGTGGTGGTAGTTCCGCCGCCCGTGCGCGAGGCACTCGCCGAGCATGCGCGACAGGAGCTCCCGAACGAGAGCTGCGGCCTGCTCGTCCTGCGAGACCGGGTGGCCGAGCGCTACGAGCCGGGTCGCAACGCCGCCGACTCGCCGTACCGCTTCGAGCTCGAGGTCGATCCGGATCTCTGGTTTCTCGAGGACGAGGGCTACGAGCTCGCAGTCGTCCACTCGCACGTCTCGGCCCCGCCGCGCCCCTCCCGCACGGACGTCGAGAACGTCGGGCTGTGGCAGGGCCGCCCGTACCTCATCTACTCGGTGGCTGGCGACGAGCTCGCCGGCTGGACGATCGAAGACGGCTCGGTCGAGCCGCTCCCGCTCGCCCGAGACCGGTAGCAGCCACCGTCACGAAACCGTTACGCCGGAAAACGCGAGCGGCTTAACCAAGCCATAGTTCGCCGTTACAAAGCTGTGCAGTGCCTGCTACCGGCCGTCATTCGATCTCGTCCTCGTCGACGTAGCCCTCGACTGGGTCGCGGCGCGGCTCGGGCCGTTGCTCGAACGTGACCGCGATCCGCTCGATGCGGTTGCCCTCCACTTCGAGCACGTCGAACCGCATCCCGTCGTAGGAAACGTCGTCGCCGGGCTCCGGCGCCCGGCCGAGCTGGCCGAAGACGAAGCCGGCGACGGTGTGGAAGTCCTCGTCCGGCAATTCGGTTCCGAAGCGCTCGTTGAACTCGTCGATCGAGAACATCCCGTCGACGCGGTACGAGTCTTCGCCGATCTGCTCCACCGGCTCCTCGGGCACGTCGAACTCGTCCTCGATCTCGCCCACGATCTCCTCGAGGAGATCCTCGAGCGTTGCGATCCCGACCATCGCCCCGTACTCGTCGACCACAACCGCGAAGTGGCTGTTCGTGCGCCGGAACTCCTGCAGGAGCGAGGCGAGATCCTTCGTCTCGGGGACGACATAGGCTGGCCGGAGCAACGACTCGAGGTCGAGACCCGGCAGCCCTTGGTCGTGAATGGCCTTGAAGAGATCGCGCACGTGGAGGACGCCGACGATGTCGTCGAGCGACTCCCGGAAGACGGGATAACGCGTGTAGGGCGAATCGAGGACGACAGCGAGCGCCTCCTCGGGCGGCATGTCGACCGAGACTGCAGCGACATCAGGTTTGGCCACCATCACGTCGGCGACGTCCTTGTCCCCGAAGACGAAGACCTTGTCGATCATCTCCCGCTCGTCCTCCTCGATCTGCCCCTGCTGGGTCGAGCGGGAAACGAGCATCCGCAGCTCCGCCTCGGAGTGCACCTCACGCTCGGCGCCCGGCGGCTCGAGTCCGAACGAGTGGAGAATCGCGTCGGTCGCCTTCTGCAGCAGCCAGATCGCAGGGCGGAAGACGGCGATGAACGAGCGCACTGGGATCGCGACCCAGAGCGCCGTTCCCTCCGCGTGCCCTAGCGACGTCCCTTTCGGCACGAGCTCGCCGAAGACGACGTGGAAGAAGCTGAGGATCGCGTAGGCGAGGATGATCGCGACGGCAGCCGCCATCCAGTGCTTGAACTCGCGGGACAGCGCCTCCTCGCCGAGAGCACCGATACCCAGCGACGTGAGCGTGACGCCGAGCTGCATCGCCGCGATGAAGCGGCCCGGATCGCCGGTGATCCGCAACACGTCGCGCGCGCGGCGGTTCCCCTGGTGCTGGAGCTCGATGATCCGCGTCCGGCGCGCCGTGACCAGGCCGTACTCCGCGGCCACGAAGAACGCGTTGAGCAGGATCAGGACTGCGACCCCGATCAGCTCGAAGAGAAGTGTCACGCCCTCACCTCGAGGGCGCGGGTACTAGGAGGTTTCTCGCCGTCCAACTCTCCGGCCGGAGTATAGGGGTGCCTCCGGCGACCCAAGTCGAAGCGAACATATGTTCGCTATGCTCCATCGGATGCGAGGCGAGTACCGCGAGGAGCCGTGCCGCAACGCCCTCAACCGCGTCCGCGGGATGCCCTTCGCCTGGTCGCTCAACCCATACATGGGCTGTGCTCACCGCTGCACGTTCTGTTACGTCCGTGCCTTCGAGGCGCGCGCCGACAGGCCGTGGGACGAGCGCTACGGCGCGAGCATCCGCGTCAAGACGAACGTCGCCGAGGTGCTAAGGCGCGAGCTCGCGCGAGCGTCGTGGCAGCGCGAGACCGTCGCCGTTGGCGCGGCGACCGATCCGTACCAGCCGGCGGAGGGCCGTTACCGCCTCACGCGCGCCTGCATCGAGGCTTTCGCCGAGGCGTCAAGCCCCTTCTCGATCATCACGCGCGGGCCGCTGATCGTGCGAGACGTCGACGTCCTCGTCGAAGCAGCGCGCAGCGCGCGAGTATCGGTGACGTTTTCCGTCCCGACCCTCGACCACGAGATCTGGAGCCGCACCGAGCCCGGCACTGCCCCGCCACGCCAGCGGCTCCGCGCGCTCTCGCGCCTCGTGAGCGCGGGCATCGACGCCGGGGTCGGGATGGCTCCGATCCTGCCGGGCTTGAGCGATCGCCCCGAGCTGCTCGCCGACGTGGTCCGCGAGGCTCGCGCGGCGGGAGCGACGGGGATCTGGGCGAATCTCCTCTACTTGCGGCCGGGAACGCGCGAGCATTTCCTCACCGCGCTCGAGCGCGACTGGCCCGAGCTTCTGCCCCACTACGAGCGGATCTACGACCGCAGTGCCTACCTTCCGCGCCGCGCGACCGAGCCCGTACGGGATCAAGTGCGCGCGCTCGCGCGCTCGAATGGCCTTCGCGACCGGCGCCGGCTGCGGCTCGAACCGCCCGCACCCGCGGAGCAGCTGCAAATCGCGGCTATGTGACAGCGGGGCGCAGGACTATGATCTCCCGCGCGTGGCCGCCCAGGAGATCACCTGCCTGATCGTCGACGACCACGAGGTCGTCCGCGAGGGACTTCGGCTTTCGCTGAGCCGCGCTCCGCACATCCGTGTGATCGGCGAGGCGCCCGACGGGGAGACCGCCGTCGCGCTCGCAGAGCGGCGGCGCCCCAACGTCGTGATCATGGACGTCCGCATGCCGGGCATGGACGGGCTCGAGGCGACGAAGGCGCTGATGGACAGGGTGCCCGACAGCTCCGTCCTCATCTTCACCGCCTACAGCGAGCGGAGCCTCCTCAGCCGCGGGCTCGAGTCGGGCGCGAAGGGTTACGTCCTGAAGGAGGCGCCGCACGAGACGCTGCTCCGCGCGATCGAGAAGGTCGCCAGCGGGGAGGGCTACGTCGATCCGGCGCTCATGCCGGCCTTCCTCACAGGCCGCGACAAGGACGACATGCTCACGACGCGGGAGCGCGAGATCCTGCAGCTCCTCGCCGATGGCATGTCGAACGCCGATGTCGCGACGCAGCTGTTCATCAGCCAGGAGACCGTGAAGAGCCACGTCCGGCACATCCTGGCCAAGCTCGAGGCGGACACGCGCACACACGCGGTCGCGATAGCTCTCCGTGAAGCGATCATCGACTAGCAACGGGAACCCCGCGATCGACGACGCCGACCGCGACCTCTCCGAACAGGTTCTCGCCGCGGAGCAGGACGAGCGGCGGCGCATCGCCCTCTTCCTCCACGACGGGCCGGTGCAGTCGCTCGCCGGCGTCGCGTTGATGGTCGACGCCTCACTCGACCTGATCGGCCGCGGCGAGCTCGAGCAGGCGCGCGAGATCCTCGACCGGGCCCTGGGCCGGACGCGGACGACGGTCGGCGAGCTCCGCGATCTCTCCTTCAACCTCGAGCCTGTGGCCCTGCGCGACCACGGCTTCACCGCAGCGGTGGACGCGCTCGCGCAAACGCGTGGCCGCGAGCACCGGATCGAGGTCTCGCTCGACGTGGCGATGATCGACGACCTCGGGGAGCGGACTCAGGCAGCGCTGTATCAGATCGTGCGCGAGGCGCTCGAGGAGGCGATCCGGCGCGGGCCACCCTCCCGCTTCGAGGTCACGGCCTCCGCCGAGGTGCCGGGCACGCTGCGTCTCGTGATTCGCGACGACGCCCCGACCGAACGGCGCAGGCGGGCACTCGAGGTGCTCGCGGAGCGAGCGCGGACTCTCGGTGCGAACCTCACGCTCGACCATGACAGCGACGGGACGACGATGATCCTCGAGCTGCGCGGCCAGTCGACGGGCGACTAGGCTTCCGCTTCGTGGACGGCAACGGTGCTCAGCAGTATCTCCTCTTCGTCTGGAAGCCTTCCGGCTACGAGCTCGTCCAGCAAGACGGCGAGCCGCCGGCCGTCGGTGCGCAGGTGGAAGTGGACGGCAACATGCTCGAGGTGACGAAGCTCGCGCCATCGCCGCTCCCGCGCGACCGCCGGGTCTGCGCATACCTCGGCGCGTAGTAGTAGGACTAGCCCGCCGCGATCGACTCCGCGGCCACGAGGCCGAGCACGAGCGCCTGAGCGAGACCGCTCGAGTAGCCCCCGGTGGCGACCCCGCCGACGTCGACGCCGGCCGCCCAGAGCCCGTCGGCCCCGATCACGCGCGCCTCGGCGTCTACCTGGAGACCGCCGATCGTGTGGGTCACCGCACCCGCGACGTGGACAGCCAGCCCGTGCTCCTGGTCGATGACCGTGCCCCCGGCGGCTCGCGCGGCCTCGATACGGTCGTTCGATTCGGCCACGCAGTACCAGGCGCGGCGACCGATGAGCTGCACGAGGTCGTTCTCGTGCCAGGCGACCTCTAGCGGCGTGATCTCGCTCCAATCGTCCGTGAAGATCCGCGCCTCGCGGCCGTAGAGCTGCGCGAGCGGGACGAAGTCCTGCTCGCGGATCCGCGCCGGCGGTGCTGGCATCGCGCGGCCGTAGAACTCGTCCATCCCGGCCGTGGTCGCGCCGCCGCGAGCCACGCCGTGGTCGAGGCCGTCCCCCTCGCTCCACGGGTTCGCGCGCAAGAGCAGCCCGCGCTCACGCGCGAACCGTCCCGGGAAGCCCCCGGTCGCCAGGATCAGCGGCGGCTCTTCGTTCTCCGGCAGCGACGTCTCGAGCTCGATGTCGCCCGCCGCGTCGACGAGTAGCCGGGTCAGTGCCGTCGGGTTGTAGCGGCGACCGGTCGTGAGGGTGTTCTCGGTGTCGGGCCAGACCGGCTCAACTCCCAGCCACTCGAGCCAGCCGAGCGCGTCGTCGAGGCGCTCCCAGATGATCCGTTGGAGCCGTTCGTCGCCGCCTGGGCACTCCGCGCGGAAACGCTCCCACTCGAGATGACGCCAGACGACGCACGAGGAGAGGAGCATGGAACCGCCTGCCCGGGTTCCCTTCTCGAGCACGCGCGGCTCGTGCCCGAGCTCGCGTAGGCGTGCTGCCGCGACGAGGCCGGCCATCCCCGCGCCGGCGACCGTTACGCGCAAGTCAGCTGAGCGAGAACGTCGGCTTGTGCTCGACGTACTCGATCCGCACGCGCTCCGGGCCCCAGACGAAGACCGCGAGCGTGTTCGGAGCGTCGACGACGTCATCGATCTCGACGCCGAGATCGCGCGCGGCGGCCTCGTGCTCGTCCGCCGAGTCGACAAGCACGGCGAGGTGGTTGAGGAGCGGTCGATCCGGTGCGCCCGGCTCGCCGGGCTGGAACTCGATCCAGGCACCGCCCACTTCGACACGCGGGCAGCCGGACCGGCCGGGCGGCGCAGCGCGGAAGCCGAGCGAGCCGTACTCCGACGCAGTGGCCTCCGGGTCTGCCGAGCGCAGCGCGACATGGTCGAGGTCGAAGTCGAGGTCGGTCTCAGCTTCGACGAGGCCGAGCGCCACGCCTTTGCGCAGCTCGAAGTACGCCTCACCCTCGCGCGGCCGCTCGACCTCGAGGCCGTCCGGCAACTCGGCAAGCGCCTGCTCGAGGTCGTTCACCCGGAGCGCAACGTGCTCGAGCGCTCCGCGTTCGCGCGGGCCGTCGGCTTCGAACAGAGTCAGCTTGCCGCGCCGCGCATCGGCGCCGACGAGCGTGAACGCGTCCGTCCGGTCGATCACGTGCATCCCGAGGTGCCGCAGTGCGAAATCCGCCACGGCGTCGCGATCGGCGAGCCAGTAAGCGATGTGATCGAGGGTCTTCGGGTTCATGACCGGCGCATTCCCCCTCAGCGCAGCGGTTATTCGATCGGCTCGTTCTGGACGTTGTTCTCGTCCGCGTATTTCTGCGTGAGCTCATCGACGACGTTCATCCCCTTGTCGTAGGCGTAGTTGATCTCGACAAACGCGTTCCACTTGTCCGGGAGCGCGTCCTCCGGGAAGATCGCCTCGACAGGGCACTCAGGCTCGCAGGCGCCGCAATCGATGCATTCCTCGGGGTCGATGACGAGAATCCGGTCGGCCTCGTGGATGCAGTCGACCGGGCACACGTCCACGCAGGAGCGGTCTTTGATGTCGATACAGGGCTCGGCGATGATGTACGTCACTGCGCCCTACTGTAGATAGCCGTCGCGGCGGGGCGCGTCGCCAACCGTCAGGGTTCTGGAGATCCTGAAAGCTCGGCCACGACCTCCGCGAGGCGCTCTGCCAGCGCCGACTTTGCGAGCACCTGGTCGAAGCCGGCGGCATGCGCTGCGCGGAGCCCGGAGGTGTCCGTGTGGTTTGTGAAGCCTACGATCGGAACGTCCGGATATGCGTCCGCGACCTCCTCCGGGTCGATGCGCGAGACATCCGCGAGCACGAGCTCCGGATCCTCCGTGTGGTCGACCGTGATGAGACGATGGGCAGGCAAGAGAGCCTCGAGCTTCCCTCGCATGAAGAGTTCGACCCCACACAGCAGGATCGTCGCCACGCAAGAAGGTTAGAACGTCATGGAGGCTGCATTCAAGCGCGGGCTCGAGGCGATTCGCGCCGCGCACTACTTCGAGGCGCACGAGGAGCTCGAAGTGGCGTGGCGTGCGGCGGCGGCCGAGGAGCGGGATTTCTTCCAGGGGCTCGTTCACGTCGCGGTCGCGTGGTACCAGGCAGGCCGCGGCCGGCCCATTGCGACGGCGAGTCAGCTCGAGAAGGCGGCGCGCCGGCTGGGGCCGTATGCCCCTGCCCACCGCGGCGTCGACGTCGCCGACGTCCTCGAACAGGTGGAGGCGGCGCGAAACCGCGTCGCGGCCGGCTCGCTCGAGCTCGAGCCGCCACAGCTCACCTTGTAACAGACTGTTACTTGCGCTGACGGCTGTGCGGGACATCAGGGCTTCGTCAGGCCCAGGTCGTCCAGCGCGCGGTTGAGCGCGACGTGGAGCCACCAGTCGCGGTGGAAGAAAAGGAGGAGGCCGAGTGCGACGAGCACGATCCCGCTCACGACCTGGATGACCATGTAGCGGTCGCGCAGCCAGCGGAACGCGCCCATCGCACGGGCGAACGCGACGCCGGCGAGAAGGAACGCAGCAGCGAGGCCGAGGGCGTACGCGGCGAGGAGCACCGCTCCCTTCAGCACCGTCCCCGTGTTGCTCGCGAGCACAAGCACCGCTGCCAGCACCGTGCCGATGCATGGCGCTGCGCAGACCGCGAATGCACCGCCGAGCAGGGCACCTGATCCGCGCTGGCGCGCACCCGCGAGAAGGCCGGGGGCCATGACGCGCGCCGGCACCGGCAGCAGGCCCATGAACGCGAGCCCGAGCACGACGAGCACGAAGCCGGCGATCTCGGTCTGCGCGTAGCCCGAGACGACGCTCCCGATCGCGGCCGCCCCGGCTCCGAGCGCCACGAAGACGACCGTGAAGCCGAGCACGAAGGGCAAGCTCGACGAGACGACGCGGCGGGCCGTGCCGGCTCCCCCGAGCCTCCCGGGCTCCACGCTCGAGAGGGCCGAGAGGTATCCCGGGACGAGCGGCAGAACGCAGGGCGTGATCACTGACGCGAAGCCTGCGGCGAACGCGATCGCGAGGCGCGCGCCCATCAGTCGAAGCGTGCCAGGAGATCGTCGAGCCGTCGCTCGGTCTCCTCGTCGAGCCCCGACCCCTCAGCAGCGTCCGGCTCGTTCGGTTCACGCCGTCGGCTCCACTGCCAGACGCCGACCGCGAGGACGAGCGCGCCGCCGAGGACGCCGGCTATCGGCAGCCACCACGCAAGCAGGTCGAAGCCCTTGTGCGACGGCGCGGCGAGGATCCCCTGCCCGAAGTTCGCCACGAGCTCCGACTTGATCTGCTGCGCCGTCGCGCACTGCGCGACCCGCGTCGAGATGAAAGCCTTGATCCGCTGGGCGGCCGCCGCGTCGGACATGTCGAGTGTCGTATGGCAAGTCGGGCACATCACTTGACCCTCGAGATAGGCCAGCGACGTGCGCGGATGGGTACAAGCGGCAGCGGGCGCCGCGAGCAGGAGCGCAGCGGCAACAACGGCGAGGAAGCGCAGGATCACGCGGCCGCCTTCGCAAGCGCGCTGCGGAACTCGCCCGCGAGTGCGGGATTCGTGATCGGGCCCGCGAGATGCGCGACGATCCGGCCCTCTCGGCTCACCACGTATGTCTCCGGCACTTGCGAGACCCCGTACTTGCCATGGGTGACATTGCCCGACCCGTCGTCCAGCATCGGGAACGTCAACCTGTGCACGTCGACGAAGTGACGGGCATCCGATGCGAGGTCGTGGTAGTCGATGCCGAGGAAGACGACGCGGTTGCGGTACTGCCCCCAGTCACGCTCGAGCACTTTCGCCTCGCCCTTGCACGGTTGACACCACGACGCCCAGAAGTTCAGCACGACGGGGTGTCCCCGGTACGCGGCGAGCGACACCTTCCCAGGCCCGGAGAGCCTGCCCAGCGTGAACGCGGGCGCCACGGCGCCGACCCGCGGGGCGTGTCCTTGATGCCCCAGCCCCCAGACGAGTAGTGCGAGCAGGCCGGCCACGCCGGCGAGCGCGACGACCTGGGCGGTGAGCTTGAGCCTCTGCGTCACGACTTCAGGGCCGCATGGACGTAGCGGGTCAGCTCCTGCGAGTGCTCGTGCTCGTTCACCGCGCCGAGGATCTGGCCCCCGACGATCCTGCCCTGCGGGTTGAGAACGTATGTCACCGGCAGGTTCGAGACGGCGTACCGATCGGAGGCAATGCGCCCGTTCTGGTCGAAGACGACCGGGTACGTGAGCTCGTGCACCTGCACGAAATGCCTCGCGTCGCCGCGCGAGTCGTTCGCATCTACGCCGAGCACGACGAGTCCCTGACTCCGGTCCTCGCGCCAGAGGCGCTCGAGCACCGGGGCCTCATGCTTACACGGGTCGCACCACGACGCGAAGAAGTTGAGCACAACTGTCTTGCCACGGAACGACCTCAGCGAGACGTCGCCGTCGCCACTAAGGCGCTGGAGCGAGAAGGCGGGCGCCGGTCTCCCCACTTTCGGCGGCGGAGTCTGGTGCGTCAGCTTCCACACGAGCAGCGTCGCGAGCAAGCCGACCCCCGCCACCGCCAGCGCCTGCGCTCCCAGCTTGAGCGGGCCCCCCACAGCCGCCCTACGACGGGATGATGAACACCGGCGTGCCGACCTGAACGCGTTGGTACAGCCATTCAGCGGACGGCACCTGCATCCGGATGCAGCCGTGCGACTCCGAGTGACCGATCGACCAGGGCTCGCTTGTGCCGTGGATTCCCACGCCGGGCGCGCTCAGTCCCATCCACCGCGTTCCGAGCGGGTTTCCGGGACCGGGCGGAACGGGCTTGAGGCCCCTCGCCCAGGCGTCCTGGGTCGGCGGATACCACCAGGGGTTCAACTGCTTGACGACGATCTGGAAGTGGCCGAGCGGTGTCGGGTAGATCGCCTGACCCGTGGCGACGGGGAACGTTCGTACGAGCCGAACGCCGTTGTAAAGGTAGAGGCGATTCGAGCCGCGGTGGATCACGATGATCGCCTCCGACGTGGCCGCCGCGGCCGGCAGCGTCTTAAGAGGAGCGGTGATCGTTGCCCGATAACCGTGGACGAGCTCTGCCCGAATCCGCATCCGCGTCGGGAACTTTGCGAGCGCGCGTCCCGGCCGCGCATGCGTCAGAACCGGCCGGCTGCCGCGCAGGATCACAGTGCCGGCGACGGGAGCGCGGTCGGTCTTGGCCGCCAGCGTCTTCACCCATTTGACGACAAGCTGCTCGTCGAACGTCGGAGTCAGCGGCAGATGTGTGTCCGCAGCTGCTGTGAGCGCCGTCTGAACGGCCGTGCCGACGTCGAGGGCCGCATGGAAATGGTGCGGCGAGACGGAGACGTTCCGATGCCCGACATGCACGACGAGCGGGGCGAAGTAGGCCGCTTGCACCGCCGAGGTCGCCTCGTCGGCCGTCATCCCGCCGACGAAGACAGAGCCGAGTTCCACACCGGCAGCGATCACCGGCTCCGGAGGGTCGTCAGCGCTCGCGCGGCTCGCCGCCGCGCCGAGGGCGCAAACGACAAGACAAAGGATTAGGCCGACGCGCTTCGCCACGGATCGCCGCGATTGTAGCTGCGAGATCCGCTTACTTCCTGCGGATCACGACGACGGCGAGGTCGTCGGAAAGATCGCCGCCGGCGAACTCGCGCGCGCTCTCGGCAACCGCCGCTGCAAGCGCGCGAGCCGAGAGCTCGTGCTGCTCCGAGAGGAGCGCGTCGAGGCGCTCGTCGCCGTAGAGCTCGCCGTCCCGGCGCGCCTCGACCACGCCATCCGTGTAGAGCACGAGCGAAGCGTCGGGCGGCAGCTCGGCGTATGACTCCGCGTACTCCTGGCCGCCGTCGATCCCGAGCACGAGGCCGTGCGCCTCGAGCGCCCGCGTCGACCCATCCGGGAGGACGATCCGCGGCGCGGGGTGACCCGCGCTGGCGCCCGCCACCGTTCCGCTGACGCCGTCGATGACGACGTAGCTCATGCTGATGAATTTGCCGCTGGCGATCTCGCTGCAGATCACCTCGTTCGCGGAGGCAAGGAAGTCGGCCGGCTCCGGATGCTCACGCGCCAGCGACCGGAAGACGAACTTCGCCATCGCCATGTCCGCCGTCGCATCGACGCCGTGCCCGGTCACGTCTCCGAGCACGACGGCAAGCCGGCCGTCTTCGAGCGCGAGGAAGTCGTAGACGTCGCCGCCCACGTCCACGCGCGCCGACGGCTCGTAGAGCTCGCCCACCTCGAGACCCGTGACCTCCGGCCGCGAGCGCGGCAAGAGCGACCGCTGCATCGTGTCGGCGAACTGCTTCTGCTGCTGGTACAGGCGTGCGTTGTCGATCGCGAGTGCAGCCTGCGTCGCGATCGCCGTCGCCCCCTCGATTGTCTCGTCGGTGAGCGGGTTCCCTGGCCGGAAGGAGTAGAGGCCGAGCGACGCAACCACCTCGGTCGGCAGCGCGACCGGGACGATCGCCCCGGTCCACCCCTTCTCGAGGAACGGCATGAGCGCCGGCAGGTACTGCTCCTCGCGGCGGCGGGTGGGGACCAGCCGAAAGCTTCGCCGGTTGCGGAAGAGCTGCTGCACGTTCCGCTGGCCGAACGGCACCGGCTGGGTGAGGATGGCGCGAACGGCGGCGGCGAACTGCGTGTCTCGGATGTGGATCGCCCGCGGCTGGAGCTGCTCGCGCCGTTCGTCCGGCATCCGGACGACGGCGGCGTCGACGTCGAGCACCTCGACGACGGTGCGCGCAAGGGCCTCAAGCGTCTCGTCGAGCCGGAGGCTCTGCGCGAACGAGCGCGAGACCTCGTACAGCGCGCGCAGCCGCCGCGCGGCCGCGCGTTCGGCGGCGAGCGCCGCCTCGCGCTCCTCCCCGAGGCGCTTCGCCTGCTCGTGCAGCTGAGCGTTCTGGACGGCGACCGCAAGCTGCCCCGCGAGCGCCGCCAGCAGCGCCGTTTCGTGCTCGCCCGCCGCGGGCCGCCCGGACGGGTAGGCAGCGAGGAGCCCAACGACCTGGCCGCGCGCCACGAGCGGAACGGCCAGCGCCGATCCGATGCCGGTCTCCCGGGCGGCGGCCTCCGCAACCGAGAGTCGCCGATCGCTCACGACATCGACGATCTGCAGCACCGCTCCGTCGCGCGAGGGGCCAAGCGCGACGTCGAGCAGCCGGTCTGCGACTCGCGCGTGCGGACCGGCGAGGCCACGGCTCGCGGCCTCCTCGAGCTCGGCCGCATCAACGCCGCGGAGATAGACGGCGACCCGCTCGACTCCGAGCAGCTGTGCGACACGCTCGATCGCCGTCTCGAGCGTGTGGGAGACGGATAGCTCCGCGGTGGCCTGTGCGATCACCTCGAGCAGCGCCCGCGTGCGCTCGAGCTCGAGCGCGAGTAGCCGTGAGCGCTCGCCGGTACGAAGCGCATGGGCCGCCCGCACCCCGAACGTCGCCAACCGTGCGAGCTGCTCCGCGTCCGGCTCGCCCTCCGTGGGATGAAAGAGCTGCAGGACGCCGAGCGCGGGTCGTCCCAGCGGCAGCGTCGTCGAGACTGCGCACTCCTCCGAGAGCCCCGCGGCATGCGCACGAACCGGCCCCGGTTCGCCGAGCGTGTGCTCTGCGATCTCGCGGGCCGCGCCGAGGTCGGAGCCGCCCTCGAGACCCCATGAGGCGCCTGGGACGAGCCCTTCTTCACGACTCTCCCAGAGGATCGCCGCGGACGCACCGGCAACGCCCGCTGCGAGCCGGACCACCTCCACCGCGGCGTCCTGCTCGTGCAGCGCAACTGCGAGCGCCTCGCCGGCCAACTCGAGCGCTGGTCGCACGAGCAACGAAGCGTCCCCGTCGGCCGCAAAGGCGCGCAGGACGAACGCCGCCTGGGCCGCACACAGCTCGACGGCGAGCCGCTGCCCCGCTCGCAGCGGCTCGCCGGAACGGAACAGTTCGACGGAGACCGCGAAGCCATTCGCGCGGGCCGGGACAAGCAAGAGCTCAGTAGCGCCGACGCGCTTTGCGATCGCGCGCACCGCAGGCGGCGCCTGGGCGAGCTCGTCGAGTGTGACGTCGGGGAGCTCTGCCGCCGACAGAACCGTACCTTCGAGCTCGGCCGCGAGCGCCTGCGGCGCCGCCACGGCCACAGCCTCGAGCCGCTCGCCGCCGGCGTCGAGCGCACGCACAAGAGCGACGTCTGCGCCCGTCACCGTCTGGGCGGCCTCGGCCAGCGCACGCAACGCTTCCGAAGCGCTTTCCGCCATAGCCGCGGTCGCGACGGCTCGCACGAGGGCGGCGAGCGACGGGACGGGCACGCGTACTTCTCTGGAATCGACACCGAGAAGGCTGCTCACGGGGAAAGTATTCCGCTAGGAGAGCAAATCAGTCGACGAGGCGCCTCGGAATCGGCCCGTGGCTCTCCCAGACGGTGCCGCCGCACATGGGGCACGGCGGAAGCACGCCGTGCACAACCGCTCCGTAGCCACAGTCCGCGCAACGGTAGTCGCCGGCCATCTGCGCACCGGAGGCCACAAAGTCCACGAAGCCGGAATCGTCGAGCTGCGTCTCGATCGCCGAGCGCGGCTCGTTTGCAGACTCCTCGACGCGAACGCCCACCTGCTCCACCGCCTCTTCGTCCTCGGAGTAAGGCACGTCCCGGCACGCACCCGGCTTGTGTTTTGCCCATACTGCGGGTGTGCAAACGCCGGAGCCAGCACCCCGCACGTTCCGGATGCGCCCACAGCGCCGGCCCGCGCGCCCGGAGCGCTCGACACCGATCGTGGGCAGCTGGGGCGTCCGGCTCGCATGGGTCTCGGGCCTGATCCTCTGCATCTCGGCCTTCACAGACTGGTATGCCGGGACGCTGGCGAACGGGTTGACGCTGTCGGTGACGGGCTGGCACTCGGGTGCGCTCGGCAAGCTCGTCTTCTTCGTCGGGCTCGCCACGCTGATCCTCGAGGCATCGCGGGAAGCCGGGATCTTGCTGCCCGCGGCCGTGCCGGACCGGCTGCTCCTGATCGCGCTGGGCGCGTTGGCCGTGATCTTCGTCCTCATCCGACTGATCTCGGTACCGGACGTGTACTTCGCCTCTACCGGTCGCGGGATCGGGCTCTATCTCAGCCTGCTCGCGGCACTAGGCCTGCTCGGCTCAGGCCTCCTTCGCACGGCCGAAGATCTGCCTTGAGCTAGACCGGAACCACTGCTTTGGCCTGCTCGACGAGCTCCCCGAGGTCGAAGGGTTTGCCGATGAAGCCGCGCGCGCCGCTCGAGGCGGCTTGCCGTCTCGCCTTGTCGTCGACCTGGCCGCTGAACATCAGGACCGGGATCGCGCCGGCGCCGTAGCGCTCCTGGATCCTCCGCAACATCTCCCAGCCATCGACGTGCGGCATCATCACGTCGAGGAGGACGAGCTCCGGCTTGCGCGCCTCGATCGAGGCGAGCCCTTCGTCGGCGCTCGCCGCCTCCTGCACGTCGTAGCCCTCGCGCTCGAGCTCCATGCGCACGAGCTCCCGCATCCGCTCGTCGTCGTCAACGAGAAGGACGGCGGGGCCCGCCTGTTGGCGGCCCGGACCGGAGCGGGCGAGAAACGCGTCGAGGTCGGCGCGCCGAAAGCGTCGATGCCCGCCCGGGGTGTAGAACGCCGGCACGCGGCCCTGATCGGACCACTTGCGGATCGTGCTCTGGGCAACCCCGAGGAAGCGCGCAGCCTGCCCAAGGGTCAGCCACTCCGGATCGCTCCGTGCGCCGTCGTCGCGGTAACTCATGCTGGGAACTTGACCAAATCTCCTGTTTTTTACACCTGGATATGAGTCTATGCGCACATCCTCATGGCACGTAATCGATAGCGCCGCGCTGATAGGCGTCGTACGCGGCCGCCAAGACGGTGGTGAGATCGCGCGGCCACTCCGGCATCTCGGCTCGCTCCTCGAGGACTTCGCGCGCCCAGCTCTCGGAGTCGCCGTAGGCCGCGGCGAGCTGTTGGAGCGTGTACGTCTGCCCGATTCGCCTGCGCAGCTCAGCGTGCACGAGGTTGAGAAGCTCGAGCAGCTGCCCGTACCGATGCCCGTCGCCGCGGGCAGCCTCGAGGCGGCGGCTCCCCTCCTCCCACTCGTGCCTCGCGATCGAGACGTGGCTCATAGGGAGCAGCACCGCTCGGGCCAGCGCGGTTCGAGCTCGTCGAGGATGCGCTCGCCGAGCTCGTAGCCCGGACGCGCGAGCGCGAAGGCGGCGTGCGCGTGGAGGCACTTGAGGCTGCCGCCCCGGCGCGAACCGCCGATGCCGTATTCGAGCGAGTCTCCCCCGTCGCTTCCGGCCTCGCCGTCTGCGAGCTCCCTGCGCAGGCGCCGCTGCTGTTCGTCTGCGGCGGCGAGACTCGCGGCGAGAGCCGGGTCGGTGCGCGTCGCCTCGCTCCATCGTTCGACTCCTCCGGCGGCTTCGAGGCGCGACACCGCGGCGACGAGATGGCGGCAGGTGAGGTAGTACGTCGTCGGAAACGGCTCGCCGTCCGAGCCGTACGGACTCTGCTCGGTGACCGCCGGAGCGCCGAACGGGCAGCGGATCGCGACGCGACGGAGCGTCCGCGGTTCCCGGCCGAGCTGGCGCGCTACGACGGCTCGATCAGCGTCCGTGACCACGGGAGGCAGCATGCCGATGTGCGTGCTGCCCGCGTCGCCACTGCGGGATGTCCTTGACGATGAAGAGGTGCTCGCCCGGGCGGATGTACCCGAGTGCCCGTGCCTGCTGTACGAGGACTACGAGTGACGAAGCTCGCTTGAGGCGCTGCTCGAGCGCCTCGTGCTCCTTCTGCAGCTGCCGCACCGCCGCGACCCTGACCGCCCGTTGGGAGCGCGCGTCGGCGAAGTCGTGCAGCGGCCGGTAGTAGAGAAGCCCGACGAGCACGAGCGCGCCGACAGCGAACCAGCGGCGGGCGATCGGTCCACCGATACGCCGGCGGCGCTTCTTCTTCGCAGCCATCGTGCCCCGAGTTCTCCCTCGGGCACGGCGGTCCTGCGACTACTGAACGACGTCGACCTTGATGACGTTCGTGGTGCCGGGGATGTTGACGGCAGTTCCCGCCGTGATCACGACCCGGTCGCCGGCCTCGACGATTCCGGCCTCGTGGGCCGCTTCGACCGCGAGCCGCCACAGGTCTTCGACGTCGCCCGTCTCGGAGATCTTCAGCGGCGTAACCCCCCACTCCAGTGCGAGCTGCCGCATCGCCCAGTCGACGTGCGTCAGCGCGACGACCGGACGCCGCGGACGCAGTCGCGCGACCGCGTTCGCCGTCCTGCCGGTGAAGGTGGGGACGAGAATCGCCTTTGCCTGCAGCGCCTGCGCGAGGTCGCACGCAGCATTCGACATCGCGTGTGCGATCGACGGGTTCTCGGTCGCCTCCGGCAGCTCGTGCCGGTAATCGAGGCTCGGCTCGACCGCCCGCGCGATCCGGTCCATGTAGGCGACCGCTTCGACCGGGTACTCGCCAACGGCGGTCTCGCCTGAGAGCATCACGGCAGAGGTGCCGTCGAGGATGGCGTTCGCGACGTCGCTCGCCTCGGCGCGCGTCGGCTCGGGCGAGTGCACCATCGTTTCGAGCATCTGCGTCGCCGTGATCACGGGCTTTCCGCGTTCGAGCGCCTTGTGGATGATCCGCTTCTGGACGAGCGGCACGAGCGCGGGGCCGATCTCCACACCGAGATCGCCACGCGCGACCATCACCGCGTCGGTCTCGGCGAGCACGTCGTCGAGGACGTCGACGGCCTCCGACTTCTCGATCTTGGCGATCACGTGCGCGTGCGAGCCGGCCTGCTCGAGCAGTGCCTTCAGGTCGCGCACATCGGCAGGAGAGCGGATGAAGGAGAGCGCGACGAAGTCGACGCCTGTCGAGACCGACCACTCGAGATCCGCGAGGTCCTTGCGCGTGAGGGATGGGATCGGCACCGGCACGCCCGGGAGGTTCACGCCCTTGTGCGAGCTGACGAGGCCGCCGACGACCACGGCGCAGGTGGCGCGGCCACTCTTGACGTCGTCGACGCGGAGCCTGACGAGCCCGTCGTCGATCAGCACCTCGTGGCCGGGCTCGAGGACGTCCCCGATCACGGCCGGCGCGATGGGCAGCTCGCCGTCTGTCGCGGCTTCTTCGGCGCAGACGCAGATCATGTCGCCCTTGTGGAGAACGACCGGCTCCGCGAGCTCGCCGATCCGAAGCTTCGGGCCCTGGAGGTCTCCGATCAGGGCGATCGGACGGCCGACCTCGGCAGCGATCTCTCGCACGAGCCAGGCTCGCTCGGAGTGCTCCTCGTGCGTGCCGTGTGAGAGGTTGAAGCGCACGGCGTCCACTCCCGCCTCGATCAGCGCGCGAAGCCGCTCCCGCGAGTCGGACGACGGCCCGAGAGTCGCCACGATCTTCGTCCGGCGGTCGATCGCCATACGCCTCAGGGTACTAACGCGAGAAGCGCGGGAAAGCGCTCCACCCCGGATACACAGCCCGCGCACCAAGCTCCTCCTCGATCCGGAGCAGCTGGTTGTACTTTGCGACGCGGTCCGAGCGGGCGGGGGCGCCGGTCTTGATCTGGCCCGTGCCGAGCGCGACAGCGAGATCGGCGATCGTCGCGTCCTCGGTCTCCCCCGACCGGTGGGACATCACGGCCGTGTAGCCGTTCGCCTGCGCGAGCCGCACGGCCTCGATCGTCTCCGTCAGCGTCCCGATCTGGTTGACCTTGACGAGGATCGAGTTGGCGACGCCGCGATCGATGCCTTCCTGCAGCCGGACCGGGTTGGTGACGAAGAGGTCGTCTCCGACGAGCTGCACGCGCTCGCCTAGCTGCTCGGTCTGGGCCAGCCACGAGTCCCAGTCGTCCTCCGCCGCCCCGTCCTCGATCGAGACGATTGGGTAGCGGTCGACGATGTCCGCCCAGAACTCGGGCATCTCCGCGCTCGAGCGCTCCCGGCCCTCGAAGCGATAGAGGCCGTCGGAGAAGACCTCGCTCGTCGCCGGATCAAGTGCGATCGCGATTCGGTCGCGATGTCCGGCGCGCTCGGCAGCTTCGAGGATCAGCTCGATCGCCGCCTCGCTCGCGTCGAGATCCGGCGCGAAGCCGCCTTCGTCGCCGACGAGCGTCGAGAGACCGCGCTCGGTCAGCAGCTTCTTCAACGCGTGGTAGACCTCGACCCCGATCTGGAGCCCGGCCGAGAACGAATCCGCACCCGCCGGAACGACCATGAACTCCTGCAGGTCGATCGAGTTGTCGGCATGCGCGCCGCCGTTGATCACGTTCATCATCGGGACGGCCAAAGTCGTCGCGCTTGCACCGCCGAGGTGGCGGAACAGCGAGACGCCCGCCTCGGCAGCCGCCGCTTTGGCCGCGGCGAGCGAGACGCCGAGAATGGCGTTCGCGCCGAGCCGTCCCTTGTTCGGCGTACCGTCGAGCTCGATCAGGACGCGATCCAGGCCCTCCTGGTCCGTGACGTCGAGCCCGCGAACAGCCTGCGCAATCTCTCCGTTCGCATTGGTGACGGCAGTGGAGACGCCCTTGCCGTTCCATGCGCTCCCGCCGTCACGCAGCTCGACCGCCTCGTGCACGCCGGTCGACGCCCCCGACGGGACGATGGCCGTGCCGCGCGCACCGGCGACCACCTCGACCTCGACCGTCGGATTCCCGCGAGAGTCCAGGACCTGGCGGGCGCGGACCTCGGTGATTGCGCTCACTCGGTCTCCTTGGCCCGGTCGAAATATGCATCCTGCTCGTCGAGCGGAAGCACCGTCCAATCCTTGCCGTCACCGGTGGCGAGCTCCTCCGCCACCTCCACCCGGCGGCGAAAGCGCTGCGCCGCCCGCCGAACCTCGAGCTCGGGATCGACCTCGAGCCGGCGCGCGACGTTGACCGCCGCGAAGAGGACGTCACCGAGCTCGTCGCCGGACGGCTCCTCCTCGAGCTCGCGCAGCTCGTCGGCGAGATCCGCCATCGCACCGGCGAGATCCGGATACTCGAAGCCCACAGCCTTGGCCCGTTGCTGGATCTTGCGCGCGTAGAGGAGCCCCGGCAGCCCTTCCGCGACGTCGTGGAAGATCCCCTCGCGCCCCTCTTGCTCACGCTTGATCCGCTCCCAGTTCGAGCGCACACTCTCGGCGGTACGCGCCCCAGCGATGTCGGAGGCATCGCGGTCTTCCGGCCGGGCGTCGGCGGCTTCGCCGCCGACGCTTCCAGCCTTCGCGTCGCCGAAGACGTGCGGGTGCCGCCGGACGAGCTTCTCGTGGACGCCGCGCGCAACCTGCGCCAGATCGCCGGCGCCCCGCTCTTGGAGCAGGAGCGCGAGGAAATAGACCTGGAAGAGCAGGTCGCCGAGCTCGTCGAGCAGCTTCGCATCGTCGCCGGCGAGCGCCGCGTCCGCGACCTCGTACGACTCCTCGACGGTGTGCGGCACGATCGTCGCCGCTGTCTGCTCGCGGTCCCACGGGCACTCGCGGCGCAGACGCTCGGTCAGCCGCTGCAGCTCGAGCAGAGCCTCCGCAGGCTCCGCCTCGGTCACCTCAGCCGGTCGTGGTCGGCGTCGAAACCGTCGGAGTCGTCGTGGTCGCCGGCGCGTAGCCCGTCTGGTACGAGACCTTGCCGCCGTAGTCCTTCTTCACCTTGGCGAGCCAGTCCGACCAGGCGGTCTGCTTCTTCTGCTGGGCGAGGTTCGACTTGATCTGCGACTCGACTTCCTTGAACGTCTGCGTGTGCGCGGGCTTGATCGGCCCGAGAGCCTGGATGATGTGATAGCCGTAGACGCTCTTCACCGGCGCCGAGATCTCGTTCGTCTTGAGCGAAAACGAGGCCTTGTCGAACGGCGGCACGGTCTGCGTGCACGCTCCGCTCGAGCCGCCGTGCGCGACACACAGCTTGCCGCCTTGCTGCGCTGAGCCGGTGTCCTTGGAGTACTGCTTCGCCAGCTTCGCGAAGTCCGCGCCGTTCTTCAGCTTCGTCTCGATCTGGTCTGCGAGGCTCTTGCTGTTGACGAGGATGTGTCGCACTTCGCGCGTCTTGGGCGTCGCGAACGACGCCTTGTTCTGGTCGTAGTACTTCTGCGCGTCGGACGTCGACACCGTGACGTCCTTCGTCACCTTGGCCTCGAGCTTCTCGCTGAGAAGCTGCGGCTTGAGGTTGTACTGCTCGAGGTCGGAGAGGGTGATGTCGTCCTTTTTCAGTGCGGCCTCGAGCTTCGCCTCGCTGCCCTTGTAGTAGGTCTTCTTGATCAGGTCGACCCGCTTGTCGAGATCCTTCTGCGACACGGCGACGCTGAGCTTCTCGCCTTCCTGCGTGAGCTCCTCCTCCTGTACGAGGAACGTGACGGCCTGGTCGCGCAGCTGCGTGTACTGAGGCGTGCCGACTTTCGGCACAGGCTGCTTCTGAGCCTTGTAGCGCGCGAAGGCCACGTTCATCAGTGCCGACAGGGTCGACTTCGAGATCGGCGTGGAGCCGACCTTGGCGACCGCGTCGGCCGGCACGGATCCGCCACCCCCACCGCCGCATCCTGCGGCGAAGACGGCAAGGACGGCAACAGTCAGGGCGAGGAAAGGCGCGCGAGTCTTCATTTGCATCCAGTGAGGTCGATGTCGCGGGAAACGCCGGTGTGCAGCGAAAAGCGGTTCAGGCCGCCCGGCGCGCGTCCAAGATAGCATCGACAAGCTCAACCGCCTCCGCGATCTCTTTCTGCGCGCGGCGGCTCACCTCCTGCTTGGCCGAGACGTACACGGCCGTCTTCGCACGGTCGCGGAGCTCACGAAGTTCCCCCGAGCCGAGCACGAGCCGTCCGACCGTGGCTTTGCCGCCCTGGAAGACGAGATAGTCGGCGCCGAGCAGCGCGACCTTGATCTTCGCCTCCTGGATGCGGAAGAGGTTCTCGACGGGCTCCGGCAACGGTCCATAGCGGTCTTCGAGCGCCGCCTGCAGCTCGCGCAGCTCATCCTCGGTCTCCGCGAGCGCAAGCCGGCGGTGGACGTCGATTCGCAACGCCTCCGAGTCGACGTACGCCGCGGGAACGTAGGCGTCGACGCGCGCGTCGACGCGCACCGGACGAGCCGCGACCCGCTTCTGGCCCTGCAGCTCGGCGACGGCTTCGTTCAGAAGCTCGACGTAGAGCTCGAACCCGACAGCGGCGACGTGGCCCGACTGCTCCGCGCCGAGCAACTCCCCCGCGCCGCGGATCTCGAGATCGCGCATCGCGATCGCGAACCCCGCGCCGAGCTCCGTGTGGTCGGCGAGCGTCGCGAGCCGGGCCCGCGCCTCGGGGGTCAGCTCGCGTGTGTCCGGATAGAAGAGATAAGCGAACGAGGTCGCGTCGGAGCGGCCGACCCGTCCACGGATCTGGTAGAGCTGGGAGAGCCCGAGCGTGTCGGCACGCTCGACGACGAGGGTGTTCGCCTGCGGGATGTCGATCCCGGACTCGATGATCGTGGTCGAGACGAGGACATCCGCGTCCCCGCGCAGGAACGCATGCATCCGCTCCTCGAGCTCCTTCTCCCGCATCTGGCCGTGCGCGACGAGGAAGCGCAGCCCGGGACACAGCTGCTGCAGCTGCGCCGCGCGCTCCTCGATCGTCTCGACCCGATTGTGGAGGAAGAACGCCTGCCCCTCGCGTCCCGCTTCGCGCTCGAGTGCAAGCTTCACGAGCTCCTCGTCGTACTCGCCGACGGTCGTGCGGATCGGGCGGCGCCCTTCGGGCGGAGTCTCGATGATCGAGATGTCGCGCATGCCCGCGAGCGAGAGGTGGAGCGTGCGGGGAATCGGCGTCGCGCTCAGCGTGAGCACGTCGACCTCGAGCCGCAGCGACTTGAGGAGCTCCTTCTGCGCAACGCCGAAGCGCTGCTCCTCGTCGAGGATCACGAGGCCGAGCTCCTTCGGGATCACGTCGCGGCTGAGCACCCGGTGCGTCCCGATCAGGACGTCCACCTTGCCCGCGCTGAAGTCGGCCAGGATCCGCTTCGTCTCCTTCGGCGACACGAACCGGGAGACCATCTCGACCTGAACCGGAAAATCGCGGAAGCGATCTCGGAAGGTGTTGAAATGCTGCTCGGCGAGGATCGTCGTCGGCGCGAGGAGCAGAACCTGCCGCCCGTTCACGGCCACGGCGAACGCGGCGCGCACTGCGACCTCCGTCTTGCCGAAGCCGACGTCGCCGCAGACGAGCCTGTCCATCGGCCGCGGCGTCTCGAGGTCCTCCTTGACCGCCTCGATTGCCGCCTCCTGATCCGGCGTCTCGCGGTACGGGAAGCTCGCCTCGAGCTGCGGCAGCCACTCGCTCGAAAGGTCGTACGCCATCCCTGCTTGCGTCTGCCGCTGCGCATAGAGCTGGATCAGGTCGCCGGCGAGGTCGCGGACCGACTCGCGTGCCCGCGACTTGAGCGTCTGCCAGGCCTTGCCGCCGAGTTTCGACAGCGCGGGAGCCGAGGCGTCGGCGCCGACGTAGCGCGAGACCTTGCCGAGCTGCTCGTGGGGGACGTAGAGCCGGTCCTCGCCGCGGAACGCGAGCAGGAGATAGTCCCGCGTGACGCCGGCCACGGTGTTCGTCTCGAACCCGAGCAGCTTGCCCACACCATGGTCCTCGTGCACGACGTAGTCGCCGGTGCGGAGGTCGGCGAAGGACTGCAGCGCACGGCCGCCGAGGCGCCGTTCACGCGGCGCGCGCCTGCGGAAGACCTGGTGGTCGGGCAAGAGGACGAGCCCGAGATCACGCCAGACGAAGCCGCGACGAGCCGGCGCGATGGCGAAGAGGAGCTCGGGCACCTCCGGCAGCTCGTCTCCGGGCTCGAGCACCCGCGCCTCGACCCGGCGGAGCAGGTTCTGGGTTCGCAGCGCCTCGCCACGATGCGGGAAGGCGACGACGACCCGTTGGCCCGAGCGGAGCAGCGCCGCGAGCTCGCTCTCGGCCTCGGCGAGACCGCGCGAGGCGATCGCGGGCCGCTGCGCCTCGAACGCGAAGGGTTGTGCTTGCGGGAACGAATCGAGCTCCGTCGAGCCCGCGAGCGAAGGCGGTTCGAGGACGCCGTCCTCCTCCCACACGCGACGCACGTCGTCCGGCTGAAAGACGAGATCGGGTGGGCCGTCGAGCGCCGGGACGAGGTCGTCGGGCATCTCGACGACTGCGTCCTCACCCTCGTCGTCCGTTAGCTCGTCCTCGACGAGATCGAGGCTACGCTCTGCCGCGGGGTACAGCGTCGCCTCGGCAACCGGGTGAAGCGCACGCTGGGTGAAGGGCGAGAAGGCGCGCACGGACTCGATCTCGTCGCCGAAGAACTCGACGCGAAACGGCTCGCGGCCGGTCGTCGGGAAGACGTCGACGATGCCTCCGCGCACGGCGAACTGTCCACGGTCGTCCACGCGCTCCACCCGCTCGTAGCCGGCGAGCGCAAGCGACTCCCCCAGGCCCTCGACACCGCTGGAAGCGCCGCCGGCGAAGCCGGCGTCGCCCGGCGAAAGACCGGGCCCGCCTCCGGCGGCCTGGGGCTCGAGACCCGCGCGCAGCTCGATCGACTCGGGCCGCACCTCCGCGGGCGGCAGCCCCTCGGCCAGCGCGCGTGCCGACGCGCAGACGAGCCCACCTCGCTCGAGCACGTGGAGCGCTCGTGCTCGCTCGCCGACGAGGTGCGGCGGAGGCGTGAGCCCCGACTCCCAGGTGACGCCGCGACTCGGCAGCAGTCCTACCGCGTCGTCGCCGAGGAACCAGGCCGCGCTCTCGGCGGCGTCGCGCGCATCCGCGTCCTCCGGCAGGAGGACTACAACCGCACGTCCAAGCCGCTCGTGCAGCGAGGCGAGCAGAAGCGGCAGCGCAGGCTCCGACACCCGCGCGCGTGTCGGCAGCGCGTCGGCGAGCTCGACGAGCCGCTCGTGCTCGACGAGCTCGCGTATGAAGGCGTGAAGTACCGGACGGTCCATGACGACGGACGGAACTCGCGTTCCGCTCGGGTCATGGTATTCATGGGGGCATGTGCCGGAACATCCGTACCCTCTACAACTTCGAGCCCGAAGCGACTTCGGATGAGGTGCGCCTTGCCGCGGAGCAGTACGTGCGCAAGGTGAGTGGCTTCACGAAGCCCTCGAAGGCGAACGAGCATGCCTTCGCGCACGCGATCGACGAGGTCGCGTCGGCGACGCAGCGCCTGCTCGACGCGCTCGTGACGACTGCGGCGCCGCGCGACCGTGAGGTCGAGGCGGCGCGAGCTCACGCCCGCGCCGCCAAGCGCTTCGCCGCCTAGGACTCCAGCGCCGCCTGCGGCTCGCGCTCCCGCCGCCGCTCGGGGCCGATGAACAGGGCCTTCCGCGTCCAGTCAGGCAGCCACCAGTTCGCATTCCCGAGGAGGCGCATCAGCGCCGGCACGAGCAGGGCGCGAATCACGGTCGCGTCGAAGATGATCCCCGCAGCGAGACCGATCGCGAACTCCTTGATCTCGAAGCCCGGGCTCGACGACAGCACGAGGAACGCGAACATCAGGATCAGCGCGGCACTCGTGACGAGCTTCCCGGTCCGCGCGACGCCGAGCTCGATGGCGCGGTCTGTCGAGCCCGTCTCGTCGTAGGCCTCGCGCATGCGGGTGAGCATGAAGACCTCATAGTCCATCGAGAGACCGAACAGGAAGGCGAAGATCATCAAGGGGATCCAGGCCGTGATCGCCTGCGTCGCGGTGATGTTCCAGAGCGACGAGCCGTGTCCCATCTGGAAGATGAAGACCACGATCCCGAAGGCCGCGCCGAGCGAGACGAGGTTGAGGATCGCCGCCTTGATCGGCAGCACAATCGACCGGAAGGCCCGCGTCAGCAGAACGAGCGTCAGCACGAGGACGAACGCCAGCACGTACGGGAAGTTCCCGTACACGGCATGCACGAAGTCACGATCGACCGCCGGCACGCCCCCGAGGGTTGCGCTCGTTCCCTGCAGCGTGTCGTTGACGCGGTTGATGACTCCCTGGATTCCGGGCGCCGCCCCATCGATGGCGGGAAACGCCTCGACGAGCGTGTCGGGGCCCTGGCGCCAGCCGGGCGCGGTCGGCACCGTCGCACCGACGATGCCGGACACAGTGCGTTCGTTCGCCGCAACCTGC
>Ga0070695_100000008_pt1 | contig 88588 bp, 71 predicted proteins | sample KBSK1252metaG_FD_65471 | JGI IMG/M metagenome (GOLD analysis project Ga0070695, IMG submission 65471) | Corn, switchgrass and miscanthus rhizosphere microbial communities from Kellogg Biological Station, Michigan, USA - KBS K1-25-2 metaG | ecosystem: Host-associated > Plants > Roots >...
TCGATCGGCGACGGTCACGCGCTGCAGGGCGACGGGGAAGTGTCCGGGACGGCGCTGGAGACGTCGCTGCGGGGCACGTTCCAGGTGGTGCTGCGCAAGGGGAAGCGACTCAGCTGGCCGCGCGCCGAAACGCCCACGCACTACATGACGATGGGATTGAGCGAAGATCTGGACCAGGCCTCGAAGCTCGCGGTGAGGGAGATGATCGAGTTCCTCGTCACCGAACGACGGATGACGCGCGACGATGCGTATCTTCTCTGCTCGCTCGCCGCCGACCTGCACGTCACGCAGACGGTGGACATGACGAAGGGCGTGCACGCGATGCTGCCGAAGGCCATCTTCCGCTGAATGGAAGTTGGAAGTTGACTGGAGGTTCTCGTGGCTGTTCGCCGCGGCGTTGTGATCGTCCTCTCCCTGATTGCGCTTGCCGTGATGATGTCGTTCGGCGGCGTCGTCTTCCTTTACCTGCTGGTCTCGCGCGGTCCGTCCATCCAGGACGATTCGACGCTGGTGCTGCGGCCGGGCGGCGCGCTGGAGGAGACGCTGCCGGACGACGTCGTGGGACAGCTGATGGGGCGCGACACGATGACCGTGCGGAGTTTCGTCGAGAGCCTGCGCCTGGCCAAGCGCGATCCGCGCATCACCGGCGTCCTCCTCATGCCCGCGTCGCTCGCCTCGCCGTTCTGGGGCAAGGTGCAGGAGCTGCGCGACGCGGTGCTCGACTTCCGCAAGTCGGGGAAGACGGTCGTCGCCTTTCTCGAGTTCGGCGGCGACCGCGAGTACTACCTGGCGACCGCGGCGGACCACGTCTACCTGCTGCCGACGAGCGCGCTCGACCTGACCGGCGTCGCCTCCTACGAAGTGTTCCTGCGCGGGACGTTCGACAAGGTCGGCGCCTACCCGGACTTCCTGCAGATCGGCGCCTACAAGACCGCCGTCAACCAGTTCACGCAGAAATCGTTCACGCCGGCGCACCGCGAGATGACCGAGTCGCTCAACGGCGACATGTACGAGCAGCTGGTGCGCGGCATCGCGTCGGCGCGCAAGAAGACCGAGGCCGAGATGCGGCAGCTGCTCGACGAGGGCCCGTTCCTCCCCGCGGACGCGGTACGGCTCGGCCTCGTGGACGGCCTGGCGTACGAAGACCAGCTCGACGACCGCGTTCCGCAGCTGCGGCAGGCCGGCGAGATGCGGCGCGTGGACGGCATCGACTATCAGCGCGTCACGCCGCGCTCGCTCGGCGTCCGGCCGGCGTCGCGCATCGCGGTGCTCTACGCGTCGGGCGTGATTACATCGGGCAAGAGCGGCTACGACCCGGGCACCGGCACGGTCGTCGGCTCCGACACGTTCGTCGAGCAGCTGCGGCGGCTGCGCGACGACGACAGCATCCGCGCCATCGTGCTGCGCGTGGACAGCCCCGGCGGGTCGTCGGTCGCCTCCGACGTGATGTGGCGCGAGCTGATGATCACGCGCGACCAGAAACCGTCGCGGCCGCTGGTGACGTCGATGTCGGATCTCGCGGCATCGGGCGGGTACTACATCGCGGTGCCCGGCCAGGTGATCGTGGCGCAGCCGGGCACGCTCACCGGCTCCATCGGCATCTTCGCCGGCAAGTTTGTCCTCGACGGCACGCTGAACAAGGTGGGCGTCACGACCGAGACGGTCAAGTCGGGCAAGAACGCGGACATCTACTCGCCGTTCTCGCGCTTCTCGCCCGAGCAGCGCATGAAGGTCGGCGAGTACATGGACGGCTTCTACAAGAACTTCGTCGCCAAGGTCGCAGCGGGCCGGCACTCGACGCCCGAGCGGATCGATGCGGTCGCGCAGGGGCGCGTCTGGACGGGCGCGCAGGCGAAGGAGCGCGGCCTCGTGGACGCGCTCGGCGGGCTCGACACCGCCGTGTCTATCGCGAAACAGCGCGCGCACATCCCGGCCGACGAGGAGGTGGAGCTCGTGATGTATTCGCCGCGGCGCAGTCTGTACGAGGCGCTCACGCAGCTGGGCCGATCCTCGGCGGGGCTCGCGTCGTGGAGTGTGTTGATGAACGCGGCGCAGCGGCAGGCGGCCGCGGCGCTCGTTGCGCCGGTCACGGTCTTCCGGCGCGGCGAGCCGCTGGCATTGATGCCGTTTACATTTGTACGGTAGCTGGCAGCGGGCAGCGTGCAGCGGGCAGTGAGAACACGAAGGCTGGCGGCTACTGCCCGCTGCCCGCTGATCAGGTGATCAGGCGCCGACGGTCCGGCGCGCGACGTCGGTATTGACCTGGATCTTCATGCCCTGCTTCGCCTTCGACATGTAGGAGGCGAAGAACAGCTCGCGCTGCTCGTTCAGCAGCTGCGTGCGGAAGCTTTCCTTCGCCTGCCGCAGCGCGTCGGGCGTCACGTCCTGGCGTTCGGCGACGCGCACGATCACCGATCCGTTGGCCGTCGCGATCGGGTCGCTCACGCCGGCGGCGGGAAGACCGAACGCGACCTTGTCGACCTCGGGGCTGACGCCGATGTCGGGCAGCGGCGAGCCGCGCGCGATCAGCTGCGTGTCCTTCGCCTCGAGCCCCTGCGCCTTGGCGGCGGCGGCGAAGTCTTTCGCGGCTCGCAGCGCGCTGGCGATTTCACCCGCCCGCTGCTTGCTCAGCTCGGCCGCCTTCATCTTGATCACGTCCTCGCGCACGCGGTCCTTCACCTCGTCCACCTTCGGGACGTAGGGATCGAGCTTGCCGGTCGTCGTGATGTAGACGGGGCCGCGCGGCGACTGCACCGCCTTGCTCACCTCGCCGTCCTTCAGCTGGAACGCCTGCGCGGCGACTTCCGGCGCGGGCCCCAGCGTGGGGATCGGGTCCTCGCGCGCGAAGAAGCCCGACTCGGCGACGGTGGCGCCCGCTTCCTTGCCGACGGTGTCGAGATCCGCCGGCTTGGTGATGCGCGCGTCGAGATCGCGCGTGCGATCCGTGATCTGCTGCTCGACGCGCTGCGCCTGCAGCGTCTGCTGGATTTGCGCGCGCACCTCGTCGAGCGTGCGCGTCGTCGCCGGCTTCTTGTCCACGACCTTGATGATGTGGAAGCCGAACTGCGACTTGACGAGGTCGCTGATCTGCCCGGGCTGCATCGCGAACGCGGCCTGCTCGAACTCGGGGACCATGCGGCCTTTCGGGAAGTAATCGAGGTCGCCACCCGTCGCCTTCGACCCGTCGTCCTCGGAGTACTTCTTGGCAAGCGCCGCGAAGTCCGCCCCGGGCGCCTTCGCCTGCTTGAGGACGTCTTCCGCCTGCGTGCGCACCGCGGCTTCGTCCTTCCCCTCGGTCTTCAGCAGGATGTGGCTGGCGCGCACCTGCTCGGGCGTCTGGAACTGCTGCACGTTCGCGTTGTAGTAGCTCTCGATCTCCTGCGGCGTGATGGTGGTGCGCGAGCGCAGCTGATCGCGATCGATGAGCAGGTAGCGGATCTTCCGCTGCTCGCCCTTGCGGTATTCCGCCTGGTGCGCCGTGTAATACGCGTTGATGTCGGCGTCGGCGACCGTCACCTTGTCGCGGAACTTGTCGGCCGTGAGCGCGACGACCTGCAGCTTGATCTTTTCGTTGCGGTTCCGGTACTCGCGCTCGACGTCGGCGTCGGTCACCGCGAGCCAGCCGGTGACGGCGGAGCGCAGCTTGTCGATCATCATGCTGCGGCGCAGGTTCTCCTCGAAGTCGCCCTTCGTCATCGGCGGGTTCTGCGAAAGGAGCAGCTGCTCGTAGCGCGCCTCGCCGATGAAGCGGCCGTTTTCCTGGAGCGCGGGGATCGAGAAGATCTGCTGCGCGAGCTCCTCGTCGCTGACGCGCAGGCCCTGGCGCTCGGCCTCGGCGAGCGCGGCCTGTTCGTCGACCATCTGCTGGAGGATCTGCTGGTCGACGCCAAGCTGGCGCAGCAGTTGCTCGTTGATGCTGCCGCCATACTGCTGTTGATACGCCATCATCTGGTTCTGATAGCGGCGCTGGTAGTCGAGAGCCCGGATGTCTTTGCCGTTCACCGTCGCGACCACGTCCGAGGCCGACGCGCCGCCGACGACCTGCGTCGTGTCGAGAAAACTCGGGATGTAGAACGCGATGAATGTCAGCACCACCAGCGCCAGGCTCCACTTGAGCCAGTTCCGGTGCCGGCGCATCCGGTCGAGCATCGTCATGGTCTAATTCCTCAGTCGGTGTTGAAGCCTCTCATCGTACGCCATGACGCTGCCGAGCCGCAACGGTTTCGTGGTATATTTGTCCGGATTAGAAGGACTTAGCGCCCCCGCCCTGTTCAAGCGGTGACACCTATCTCCGCCAAGTCTGACCTCCCTGAGCCCGCCGGGCGCCGTACACGTCGTGCCGATCTTGCTGCTCGCCTGAAGGGGCGTGTTCGCACGCTTCGCACGCAGCTCGAACGCCGGGAAACGCTGCTCGAGTCCGTTCGGGAGGCCAACGCGACGCTCGACCCGAAAAAGGTGGCCCTGTGGCTGGTGCACCAGGCGCGCTCGTGGATTCCATCGCCGTGCTGGGTCGTCGTCTCCCGTGATTTGAAGGGCGACCTGGCTGTGATTGCTGACGAAGGATTGACGCCGAACCTGACCCCGAGCATCTGGATGGCCGCGCAGTGGGTGATGCGGCACGGGACGGAACTGCTCTCCGCCGACCTCGCCAAGGACAGTGGAAAGCCGGGCGTCGCCGGCAGCGCCGTCGCCTTCCCGCTCGTCTGCCGGAACCGCACGGTCGGTGTGCTGGTGGGCCTCGATCCGTTGCCGTCGGCGGCGACGCCGGCCATCGGCCCGGCCCTTTCCCTGGCCATCCGATCGGTGCTCGAGCCGCCGGCCATCGCGCTCGACAACGCCCTGACGCTCCAGCGCACGGAGGCGGTCTCGGTCACGGACGACCTGACGGGCCTGTACAACTCGCGGTACCTCAACCTCGTGCTGCGTCGCGAATCGAAACGCGCCTCCCGCAGCGGGCGCCCCCTGTCGCTGCTGTTCATGGACCTCGACGGTTTCAAGGGGGTCAACGACACCCACGGCCATCTTGCTGGCAGCAAAGCGCTTGTCGAGGCGGCCGCCATCATCCGCGGCAGCGCCCGCGAGACCGACGTGGCCGCCCGGTTCGGTGGCGACGAGTTTTCAGTGATTCTCCCGGATACCGGCCGTGAGGGCGCCGTTTCAGTTGCCGAACGCATCCGGGAGCGGATCAACGCCTGCGAGTTCCTGGTGTCGGATGGCTTGTCCATCCATCTCACCGCGTCTATTGGAGTTGCGACCCTGCCGGACGTTGCTGCTTCGGCCGAAGAACTATTACGAGCCGCAGATGTGGCGATGTACAGGGTCAAGGACGCGGGGAAGAACGGGATTCACATAGCACAGGAGGCATCGGCCTTCTGACACGACGTAGAGGCCGGCCCTCGGGCGGCCTGAGGAGTAATCGACTTTGGCTCTCGGCTCGTTTTTCTCCCTGTTTTCCAGCGATCTCGCGATCGACCTCGGCACCGCGAACACCTGCGTCTACGCCCGCGGCAAGGGCATCGTCGTCAACGAACCGTCGATTGTCGCGATCAACAAGATCAACGGCCGCGTTGAGGCGGTGGGCAAGGATGCCAAGGAGATGCTCGGCCGCACGCCGGGCAACATCGTCGCGATCAAGCCCATGAAGGACGGCGTCATCGCGGACTTCGAAGTGACCGAGAAGATGCTGACCTACTTCATCAAGAAGGCGCACAACCGCAACGTGTGGGTGCGTCCTCGCATCGTCATCGGCGTCCCGTCGGAGATCACCCAGGTCGAGAAGCGCGCCGTCAAGGACAGCGCCTACCGCGCCAAGGCGAGTGAAGTGCACCTCGTCGAGGAAGCGATGGCCGCGGCCATCGGCGCGGGCATGCCGATCACCGAACCGTCCGGCAACATGATTGTGGACATCGGCGGCGGCACCACCGACATCGCCGTCATCTCGCTCGCCGGCATCGTCTACAGCAAGGCGGTGCGCGTGGCGGGCAACGAGATGGACGAGGCGATCATCCAGTACATCAAGAAGACGTACAACCTCCTCATCGGCGAGCGCACGGCCGAGCAGATCAAGATGGAGATCGGCTCCGCGTTCCCGCTCGAGGAAAAGATGACGATGGAGATCAAGGGGCGGCACCTGATCGAGGGCGTGCCGAAGACGATCACCATCAGCGACGAGGAAATTCGCGAGGCGCTCGCCGAAACCGTCAACGTCATCGTCGACGCGGTGCGCGTGGCGCTCGAGCGCACGCCGCCGGAGCTGTCGGCCGACATCGTGGACCGCGGCATCGTGCTCACCGGTGGCGGCTCGATGCTCAAGAACCTCGACAAGCGGCTGCGCGAGGAAACCGGCCTGCCGCTGGCGATGGCGGAGGACCCGCTGTCGTCGGTCGTGCTCGGCGCGGGCAAGATGCTGTCCGACTTCAATCTTCTGCGGAAGATTTCGATTGATTAGCGGGACGTCCTTCGTGCTCTTCACGGCCCACGGCCCACGGCCCACTGCCCACTGACGATGGCTGTCATCGACATCCGCCGCCGCACCGGTTACTTGTTCCTCGCCGTGATCGTCGGCCACGTGATCCTCATCTCGACGCAGGTGACGACGAAGCGCGGCGTGCCGATGCTCGAGGCGGTGGTGTTCGGCGTCTTTTCGGAGGTGCAGCGCGGGGCCAACGGCATGACGATGGGCGTGCGCGGCACGTGGCAGGACTACTTCGCGCTGCGCCAGGTGCGCACCGAGAACGAGCAGCTGAAGCAGGAGCTCGGCGAGCTGCGCGTGCGGCTGCAGGAAGAGCGCAACCTGGCCCAGCAGTCGCAGGCGCTGCAGAAGCTCCTGGACCTGAAGGCCAGCACGACACTCACGACCACGGGCGCCGGCGTCATCGCAGGGGGCGCCAGCCCCGAGTTCCGCACGATCACGATCGACAAGGGGACCCGCGAGGGGCTGCGCACTGACATGGCTGTCATTGCACCGGCGGGTGTTGTCGGACGCGTCATCCAGCCGAACACGCGGGCGGCGAAAATCCAGCTGCTGATCGACCGCAATGCGGCCGCCGGTGCGCTGATCGAGCGGACCCGTGCACAGGGCGTCGTCGTCGGAACGGGCGCGGACGAGCTACGCATGGATTACGTGGCGGGGACGGCCGATGTGAAGGTTGGGGACGTGGTGGTGACGTCGGGAATCGACGGCATTTACCCTAAGGGCTTTGTCATAGGTCAGATACAATCGGTGAGCAGGGGCGGTGGGCAGTACAGCGCGATCGTCGTCCGGCCGGCCGTCGACTTCACCTCGCTCGAGGCAGTGCTGATTGTGCTCGCGCCGCCGCCTGCGGGTGGTGACAGCGGTGGGCTCGCTGCGACGGGCGGTAAGGCGGGCGCGGACCAGGATCGCGAGTGAAGACCGCCGGCGTCCTGGTGGCGATAGCTCTGGCGCTGGCGTTGCAGACGAGCCTCGCGCGATTCGTCGTCGGCGGCACCGCCGCCCTGGATCTGGTGTTGGTCGTGGTGGTCTACGTCGCGCTGACCACCGGACCGGTGACGGGGATGCTGGCGGGAAGCATCGCGGGGATCATCCAGGACGCGCTGTCGAGCGGCACGGTCGGCATCGGCGGCCTGGCGAAGGCGATCGTCGGGTTCGCGGCGGGCGTGATCGGCCAGCAGTTCATCGTCACGGCGGCGTTCCCGCGGTTCGTGATGTTCGTCGCCGCGACGATCGTGCACGCGGCGTTGTTCATGGGGATGTACGTGGTGCTCGGGTTGAAGGAGTTCCCGTCGCCGTGGGCGGCGGTGCTGAGCCAGGCGCTCGCCAACGCGGCGGTCGGCATCATCGCGTTCGCGATCATCGAATCGCTGCCGGGCGCGATCGAGCGGCGGAAATATCGGCGCTCGAAAAGATAGCGAATCAAATATGGCTATTCAGGAAGATCGCCGGCGGATTACCACGAGGCTGACCGTGCTGCAGGTCGCGTGCGTGGCGGTGTTTGCCGCGCTGTCGATCAGCTTCTGGTTCCTGCAGATTGTCGAGAACGCCCGCTACGAGGAGATGGCGCAGAACAATCACCAGCGCACGCTGGCACTGCGCGCGCCGCGCGGCGTCCTCTACGACCGCAACGGCCAGGTCCTCGTCGAGAACCGCCACTCGTTCACCATCTCGATCGTGCGGGAACACACGAAGGACCTCGATCGAACGGTGCGCATGCTGTCGGAGGTCGCCGGGCTCAACGTGGAGGACGTTCGCGCCGTCGTCGCGCGCCACCGCAGCGAGCCGAGCTATCGCCCCATCGTGGTCGTGGACGACGCGTCGCTGGCGCAGGTGGCGGCCATCACGGCGCGCCGCCTCGACTTCGAGTTGCCGGACGTGGTCGTCGAAGAAGTGCCGACGCGGCAGTACCCGGGGGAAGGGATTGCCGCGCACCTGTTCGGCTACGTCGGCGAAGTGAGCGACACGATGGTGGCCGCTGACGAGAGTCTGAAGAGCGGCGACCTGGTCGGCCAGGCCGGCATCGAGAAGATCTACAACCCGATGCTGATGGGGAAGGACGGCGCCAAGGTCGTCGTCGTCAACAGCCTCGGCCGCGAAATCCGCACGCTCGAGGAAGTGGCGCCGATGGAAGGCAAGCGCCTGCAGCTGACGATCGACTACGACCTGCAGAAGGCGGTCGATGACGGGTTCAAGGTGGCGCGCGTGGCGCGCCTGACCAACGCCGGTGCGGCCATCGTGCTCGATCCGAACACGGGCGAAGTGCTGGCCTACTCGAGCGAGCCCGCCTTCGATCCCAACGCCTTTGCCGCCGGCATCGACCGCGCCACCTGGGCGTCGCTCACCACCGACGAGCAGCGGCCGCTCAACGATCGCGCGCTGCAGGGGCGTTATTCGCCGGGCTCGACGTTCAAGATGGCGGTGGCGCTGGCGGGCCTCCAGGAAGGCGTCATCACGCCCGACTTCAAGGTGCACTGCGCCGGCGGGGCGAACTTCTACGGCCGCACGTTCAAGTGCTGGCTGAAAGGCGGCCACGGCACGACCGATCTGCGCCACGCGATCGAGCAGTCGTGCGACGTCTACTTCTACACCGTCGCCAACATCCTCGGCGTCGACAAGATCAACAAGTGGGCGACCGCGCTCGGCCTTGGCGTCAAGAGCGGCATCGACCTGCCGAACGAAGTGACGGGCCTCGTGCCGTCCACGGAGTGGAAGCGCGAGAAGATGCACGAGAAGTGGTACGCGGGCGAGACCATTTCCGTCGGCATCGGCCAGGGACAGGTCTCGGTGACGCCGGTCTCCATGGCGGTCTACGCGGCGACGATGGCCAATGGCGGGACGCGCGTGACGCCGCACCTGCTGAAGGCGATCGATGAGGGGAACGGGTGGAAACCGGTGCCGGCGCCCCCGCCGCAGTCGGTGGTGCAGCTGGATCCGGAGAAACTCCAGGCGGTGCGCGATGGCATGTGGGGCGTCGTCAACGGGGGCGGCACCGGCAATCGCGCGCGCGTCGTCGGCTTCGACGTCGCCGGCAAGACAGGAACGTCGCAGGTGATCTCGAACGCGGGACGCGTCGCGGCGGCGCGGTCGGGCAAGGACCTGCGCGACAACGGCTGGTTCGTCTTCTTCGCGCCGCGTGACAAGCCGGAAATTGCCGGCGTCGTCTTCCTCGAGCACGGCGTCCACGGTCCGAACGCGGCGCGCGTGGCGCGGCATATCCTGTCCACGTTCTACGCCAAGAAGCTCGGCAAGCCGCTGCCGCCGCCGCCGACGCCGCAGGACATGCAGTTCGACTTCTCCGATCCGTACGGCCCGGGCCGCATGCCGGGAGTCGAGCCCGAAACCGACGAACCCGTCAACATCACGAACTGAGATGCTCGAACGAAGGCTCTACTATCACATCGACTGGGCGATGATCGCCGGCATCTTCGCGCTCTGCGCCATCGGTCTGGCGCAGATCTTCAGCGCGACCGGCGGGTTCACGCGCATCTACTACACGCAGATCTACGGGATCCTCCTCGGCGTCTTCGCCATGGCCGTCTGCCTGACGATCGACTACCGGTCGATGGCCGACAAGTCGCACTGGATTTACCTCGCGGTACTCCTGCTCCTGATGTACGTGCTGTTCTTCGGCGCGGTCCGTGGCGGATCGCGCCGCTGGATCGACCTCGGCGTCGTCAACCTGCAGCCGTCGGAGTTCGCCAAGGCGGCGGTCGCGCTCGTGCTCGCGAAGTTCTTCGGCGAGAGCCGGCGCGGGGCGATCACGCGGGAAGACCTCGCCATCGCGGGCGCGCTCACCGCCGTCCCGCTCATTCTCATCGCGCGGCAGCCGGACCTCGGCACCGCGGTGACGCTCATCCCGGTCGGCTTCGCCATCGCCTACGTCGCCGGGATGCCGATGCGCATCATCGGCATCCTGGCGCTGGTCGGTGTGCTGGTCGCGCCGGTCGCCTGGAAATTCGCGCTCAAGGACTACCAGAAGGAGCGCATCTCGACCTTCCTCGACCCCTCGCAGGACGCCAAGGGGGCGGGGTATCAGCAGATTCAGGCCCGGATCACCGTCGGCTCCGGCGGCCTGTGGGGGAAAGGCTTTACCAAGGGGACGCAGGGCCAGTTGCGTTTCCTGCCCGTCGCACACAATGATTTCATCTTCTCGGTGCTCGCCGAGGAGCAGGGTTTTGCGGGCGTGCTGGTCACGCTCGGGTTGTACCTGTTCGTGATACTGCGCGCGCTCGAGGCGGCCCGCCTCGCCAAGGATCGCCTCGGCGCGTACCTGGTGCTGGGAGTACTGGCCAGCTTCACGTTCCAGGTGATTTACAACGTGACGATGTCGGCCGGCCTCGCGCCGGTCAAGGGACTGACGCTTCCGCTCATGAGTTACGGCGGCTCCTCCATGATTGCAACCCTGGCGGCGTTCGGCCTGATTCTCAACGTGCGGATGCGTCGATTTACGAATTGAGGAAGGCGGACCGCCGGTCCGCCTCTACATGGCTGTGACCGCTCTCATCGCGCTTCTCTGGATGCTGCTCGCGTACGTCGCCGTACGCCGGGCGGAGCTCCGTTGCGCGCACGCGGCACGGCCCTCCTGGAGCTTCGGGCATGACCAAGGAGATGATCATCTCCTCGAGCGCCCACGAAACACGGGTCGCGATCCTCGAGGACGATCAGGTTGCCGAGATCTTCATCGAACGCGAACATCAGCGTGGCGTCGTCGGCAATCTCTACAAGGGCCGGGTGTCGAAAGTGCTCCCCGGCATGCAGTCGGCGTTCGTTGACCTCGGTCTCGAGCGCGACGGGTTCCTCTACGTATCGGACGTCGTCGCCACCTTCGAGGAGTTCGACCGCCTCGAAACGGACGAAGACGACGACGGCGGGTCCGCCGTCGTCGCAAATGGGTCCTCCGGCGGAACCCGCCCCACGCAGGCCGTACGTAGGCCGGGTGCCGGCGACGGTGGCGCCAGCGGAGCCGGACCCGGCAACCGCGGTGGCCGCCGCGACCGCGACAGGGGACCCGAGCCGAAAATCGAAGAGCTCCTGAAGGAAGGGCAGGAGATCATCGTCCAGGTCGCCAAGGAGCCGATCGGGACGAAAGGCGCGCGCCTCACCTCCCACGCGACCATGCCAGGCCGCTTCCTCGTCTTCATGCCGACCGTCGATCACGTCGGCGTCTCCCGTAAGATCGATTCGCGCGACGAGCGGAGCCGGCTGCGCGGCATCGTGCGCGAGTTCCGCGAGCAGCACGGCTTCACCGGCGGGGTGATCATCCGCACCGCCGCTGCCGGCCGGCCGAAAGACGACATCGTTTCGGACCTGAGCTACTTCCACAAGGTCTGGACGGAGATTCGCCAGAAGTCCGAGACCTCGCGCGCCCCGGCCGTCGTCTACCGGGAGCAGAGCCTCGTGGCCAAGCTGCTGCGCGACCTGCTGACGGAGGAGTACTCGGCCATCCGCATCGACAACGATCAGGAATACCGGCGCGTCTTCGAGCTGATCGAGCGCATCATGCCGCCCCTGGCGCCGAAGGTGAAGCTCTACAACAAGGAGTACCCGATCTTCGAGGAGTACGGCGTCCAGGCGGAGATCGACCGCGCGCTGCGCAGCAAGGTGTGGCTCAAGTCCGGCGGATCGATCGTCATCAACCAGACCGAGGCGCTCGTCGCCATCGACGTGAACACCGGCCGCTACGTCGGCAAGAAGAGCGCGGGCCGCCTCGAGGACACGATTCTCAAGACCAATCTCGAAGCGGTGAAGGAGATCGTCCGCCAGATCCGCCTGCGCGACCTTGGCGGCATCATCGTCCTGGACTTCATCGACATGGAGGAGAAGAAGAACCGGCAGAAGGTCTTCCAGGCGGTGGAGCAGGAGCTGCGCAAGGATCGGTCGCCGTCGAAGGCGCTGCAGGTGTCCGACTTCGGCCTCGTCATCATCACGCGCAAGCGCGTCAAGCAGAGCCTCGAGCGCGTGCTCACCGAGCCGTGCCCGTACTGCGCGGGGAGCGCCGTCATCAAGTCACGCTCGACGATCTGCTACGAAATCCTCTCCGAGGTGAAGAAGATCAGCGCCGACCTCGACGGCCAGAGCCTCGTGCTGCGCGTGAACCCCGACATCGCGCGCGCGCTGAAGGACGAAGAGCGCGCGGTCTTCAAGGAGCTGAGGCAGTCGATCGGGCGGGAGATCGCAGTGAAGCCGGATGTCCAGCTTCACCACGAGCAGTTCGATTTGATGGCCGTCGGGTAACGGCTGCAGGTGAGCTTCGGGCAGAGATATCAGCGATTCAGGCGGGACCCCTCCAGGTAAAGGGAGGCGCGCGATTAACGCCGCGTGATGCTGACGTTGCCGCTGAACGCGCGCAGCACGAGCATCGCGCTGGCGTCGCCGAAGGCACCGCGGATCGCACGCGGCGTGGCGGCGCCGCGCCCGTTGCCTTCGCCGCCCCGGCCGCGGCGGGTGATTGGAAAGTCGGACTGGACGGTGCCGCTGAAGCTGTTGGCCTGCACGTCGAAGCCGGTCGCGCCCGACAGCAGCAGCCGGACGTCGCCGGAGTGCGAGACGAGCTCGTAGCGGCCGCTGCGCGACAGTTCGCCCGCGTACTCGACGTCGCCGCTGACGGCGCGCGCCATCAGGCGAGCGGCGCGCGAGTTGTCCACGCGCACGTTGCCGCTGACGGTCGTCAGCTGGATCGCGCTGGCCTTGAGCCCGCGTACCGTGACGTTGCCGCTGACGGCCGACGCGGTGGCGAATTGATCGGCCGACGCGTCCACGAGGTCGATGTCACCCGCCACGGTCCGCAGCGCCTCGACGCGGATGCCCGTCGCGCGAATGCCGCCACCGGTCGCCCGCACGGAGACGGTCGCGTCGGCGGGCACCGTGATCGTGAAATCGACGGATCCAGGGAAATTCCGCGGGCGAGGGTAAGACGTGCGGACTTCGATGCGGTTCGCCTCCTCGACGACCTGGATGTCGATCGTCTGCAGCAGGGCGCGCGCCGCGTTCGGGTTCGGCCGCTGCACGCGCTTGACGGCCTCGATCGTCACGTCGCGGCCGCTCCCCGCCGTGATGACGATGTTCCCGTGGAGATTGATCAGGTCGAACGCGCCGTTGGCGTCGAGGTGCGAGCTGCGCGAGAACCGTTCGCTGACCTCGGTCGTCGCCCCCGGCTGAGTCGAGGGGGTCTGCGCGCCGGCCGGAAGCGCGCCGGCGAGCGTGGCAACGACGAACACGAACACGCGGGCGCGCATCATTGATTCAGTTCCTTCGCGGCGCCGGCCGCGTCATCCGAACCCGCGTCGGCGTCCGCGGCGAGTGCGACCGTGTCCTGCAGGAGCGTCACCTTCGTGTCCAGCGCGTCGAGCAGGCTTTCCTGCGCGAGCGCGTCCGCGGGCTCGTCGGCCAGCGCCGCCCGGCTCTCGCTGATGGCGCGATCGAGCACCGCGAGATTCTGCTTCAGCACCGCGCGCGTGTCCGCGTCGAGCGACGCGTCCTGCCACGCCGCGAGCTGCTCGAGCCCGGCGATCGCCGCCTCGTAATGCTCCTCGGCAGGCGCGGTGTCGGGCTCCGCGGGCGCGCCGACCGCCTCGTGCGGCGCCGCCGCGGGTTCCTGTGTCCATGCGAGCCACGTCGCGCCCGCGATCAACAGCGCCAGCGAGACCGCGACCGCAACCGGCGCCCACGAGGGGAACGCGCCGGCGAGCGGACGCCGCCACCAGGGCCGCTGCTGCGGCTCCCCGATTGACGCCGCGACACGCGTCCAGAGTCGTGGCGGCGGAACATGTTCCTCGAGCCTCGCGGCGGCGCCGCGAATGCTCGTGAAGTCGGCGACGAGCGCCTGGCACCGGGCGCACCCGGCCAGGTGGCGTTCGAACGCCGCGAGCCGCGCGTCGCCGGGAAGGCCGGACGCTCTCGCGCCGTCGACATAGTCGCCGAGCTGGTTTTCGTAGGTCTCGCAGTTCATCGTCTCAACATCGCCCGCAGCTTCAGGCGGGCCTTGTGCACCTGCGATTTCGAGGTACCCTCCGAGACACCGAGGATCTCGGCGACCTCCTGGTGCTCGAACCCTTCCACGTCGTGCAGCAGGAACGCGGCGCGGGCGCCGGGTGGCAGCGCGTCAATGGCCTTTTCCAGATCCATGCGGCTGATGGCCGGGGGCACCGCCGGCGCCGGCGCCATCGGTTCGGCCGTCCCCTCGTCATCCAGCGAATCGGTCGCGCGGCTCATCTTCGCGTGGCGTCCGCGCAGGTGATCGAGACAGTGGTTCATCGTCAGGCGATACAGCCAGGTGCCGAGCGTCGATTCACCGCGGAACCCGGCCAGCTTCCGATGCGCCTGGAGGAACACCTCCTGCAGCAGGTCCTCGGCGTCCTCCCCGGAGCCGAGCATGCGCACCACGAGGCCGAAAAGGCGCCTGGCATGCTGGCGATACAGCTCCTCGAACGCGTCGGCATCCCCTGCCCGGCACCGCGCGGCCAGCTCGAGGTCGGCGGTTCTCACGTCTCCTGGCTGGTTAGACGGCGACGGGCCGGCCCGGAGTTGTCGCGGAATGGTTCTTGTTTCACATGGCGTCTCAGGAGGGAATTGGATGGCAACGTTCCGCCGCAAGGCAGCCGAACAGGAAATCAAGGGAGTTGGACAGAAGGTCAAGGGCGTGGCGCAGGAAATCGCAGGCCGCGCCACGGGTGACAGCAACCTTCGGGCTCGTGGAGAGGCGAACCAGGTTGCGGGCCATGTCCGCAGCCGCGCCGGCGAGGCAGCGCGGAAGGTCACCTCGGCCGTCAGCCGCGATAAGTCGCGCGGCCGCCGCTAGGACCCGAAGATCCGCTTTTACCTCGACTACACGGGGTGGGGCGCCATCGCCGCCGCTCGAAGGCGCCAATCCGTCCCATCCCGACCTCCACTCCTTCGGCACGCAGCAACTCACGCTTGATCTGCAGGTTTCCGCCGTAGCCGCCGATGGCCCCGCCCGCCGCGATGACGCGATGGCAGGGGACGCCCGGGTCGTTGCAGGTGCGCATGATGTTGCCGACCGCGCGCGAGGCCAGTGGTTTCCCCGCCAGCGCGGCGATGTCGCCGTAGGTCGCGACCCGCCCGGCAGGAATCCGGCGCACCGCCGACAAGACCCGGCTGCGGAATTCGCTTGTGCCTCTCAACGGCCGACGATGATCCTGGCGCGCAGCGTGAAGCCGCCGAGGTCGTGCTCGTCGTAGACGGTGGCGACGCCCGTCGGTGAATCGCCGAACGCGTTCGGCGCGGCCGACCATTGCGCATCGACTCCCGCGGCGAGCCATCGCCGAAGCGGCACCTCGGCCCCCCCGATCAGGTGGTAGCCGGCGTGGGTTTCCTTCAGGTCTTCGGACTCCGTCGCGTGCTCCGACGTCTCCACGTAGCGGTACCAGGTCAGGCCGCCGCCGACATAGGGCACGAGGCCGCGCGAGCGGAGGCGATAGCCGAACGTCAGGTCGATCGGTGTGACGGTGATCGTGTCCTTGACGTTGAGCGGGAACACCTGGTCCTCGAAGACGAAGACGCGATGGCCGTCGCGGCGAAAGCGCTGCGCGGCCAGCGACAGGAAGAACTGCTTTTCGCCGAACTCGACGCCGCCGCCGAACACCGGCCCGGACGACTTGCCGAGGATGGCCTTGAAGCTCTGCGTCGCGTTGAAGACGGTGAAGCCGAAGTCCCCGAAGCCGCGGACCGACACCTGCGCGCGGGAGGCGGCCGGGAGGAGCAGCACGAAGGCGAGCGCGACGAGTGCGGCGCGTCTCATTGCGCCAGCCCCAGCCCGCGCAGCGAGGCCCGCGGGTTGATGAGGCCGAAGCCGTATTGATCGTCTCGCCCCGCCGGCCCCAGGTCGGTCGCGAACTTCTCCATGGCCGCCTCGACGGCCGCCGGGCTCGTGATGCCCTGCTGCATCAGCAGCGCCGCCAGCCCCGACACGTGCGGCGCGGCCATCGACGTGCCCTGGAAGGGGAGGTACGCGAAGACGTCGAACCGCGGCGCGGTGTAGCGCGTCGGACCGAGCGCATAGGTCTCGACGAAATTGAGGTCGTAGGTCTGCTGGAAGATGCCGCCCGCGCTTCCGCCGGACCGCTGGTTGCCACCCGGCGCCGCGAGCTCGAGATACGAGCCGGTGGTGGAGTAATACGCGCGCAGCCGATCGCGTCCGATGGCGCCGACCGCCACCACGCCCTGGATCGAATTGGCGTAGGCCGCCGGCCATTCCGTCGGGTTCCCCTGCTCGAAGTCGTTGCCCGCCGCGATCGACACGAACGCCCCGTGCTGCGTGGCGTAGGTGAGCGCTTCCTGCAGCAGCGGGCTCGGCGGCCCCGAGCGGCCGATGCTCATGTTGAGCACCTTCGCGCCGCTGTCCACCGCGTAGCGGACGCCGCGCGCCACCACGTCGTCGGTCCCCTGGAACGGGCTGCCGAGAATGTCGTCCCACAGCGAGTCGATGACCTTCACGGGCATGATGCGCACGTTGAACGCCATCCCCGCGACGCCGACGCTGTTGTTCGTCAGCTGACCGATGGTGCCGGTGACGTGCGTGCCGTGGCCGTCCATGTCCACGGGCTCGGTGTCGTTCCAGATGAAGTCGCGCGGCGAGACGAAGCGGTCCGGCGGCCCGAGATCCGGCGCCGCGGCAAACGGGATGTCGACGACCCCGAGCGCGGGGAAGGTGAAGAAGGCGCCGCCGGCGCTGCCGCGCCACGACGGAATGTTCCGTCGCAGCACCAGGTTGCGGTAGGCGACGCCGCTGTCGATGACCGCGACGACGATCGACGGCGTGGCGCCGGGGTTCAAGTCCCACGCCCGCTCCATGTCGATCGCGGGGAAGTTCCACTGCTCCGTGTACAAGGGGTCGTTCGGCTTGAACATCGGGTGCATGCGGTAGCGCGCCTGCGCGTACTCCACGTCGGGCTGCTCGGCGAGCGTCGCGGCCGCCGCTTCCGGGTCCGCGTCGGGATCGATCGTCACGATGTTGAAGTCGGCGTAGGACGGCGCGTCCATCGCGAAGGCGCCGACCCGGTCGATCATGATCCGCTGCGCGGCTGGTGCGGTGCCAGGACGGAACTTCACGGCGATGCTGCCGCGCAGGTACGGCAAGCCGTCGCGGCTCGAGACGTCGGTCGGATAGGGGCGCGGAGGCCGCGGCGCATCCTTGTCGCGCAAGCCGGTGTCGATTCCCGGGGGGGTCAGATCCGAGATGAACGTGCGGAACCCGGGCGCCGCGTCCTGCGCCGCGACGACACCGAGGGCGAGCGCGACGATGGTCAGGACACCAGCTGTCTTGGAACGGAACATCAAGGCCTCAACGAAGGTGGGCAGGCAGGGGATTCAATGTTACTGCAGGTGTGACAGCGGATCGATGCCGTGCTCCGCCGGGTCGAGCGGCTTCTCGATCGCCGTCGCCTGCTCTTCAGTGGCCTCCCATAGATTGATCTCGTAGGGCCGCTCGAGATCCACGCCATCGCGGCCGCGCAGGACTTTGATCCGCGGGCGGTGCGGGTCTGGCGCGTACGCCTTGATCACGACCGCGATCTCGCCGGTGTTCAAACGGACGAGGTTGCCCGCCGGATAGATCCCGACGAGCTGTGCGAAGCGTCGTACGAGGTGCTGATCGAACTGCTTGCCGTCGTTGCGCTGGAGGACCGCGAGGATGCGATCGGTGGGGAACGCCTGCTGGTAGGCACGCTGCGATCGCATCGCGTCGTAAACGTCCGCGATGCCGCACATCATGGTGGCGAGGTTGAGCTGGCCGCGCTTGACGCCGTTCGGGTAGCCCGTGCCGTCGAGCCGCAGGTGATGCTCGAAGGCGACGATCGGCGCGAGCGTCGGCATCTCGGGCGTGCGCCGGAGAATCTGCGCGCCGTCGACGGTGTGGCGCTTCATGATCTCGAACTCGCGGTCGTCGAGCTTGTCCGGCTTGTTGAGGATTTCCGTCGGCGTCTTCACCTTGCCGATGTCGTGCATCAGCGCCGAGAGGCCGAACTCGCGCAGCAGCGCCCCCTCGATGCCCTTGACGCCGCGCGCCTGTCCCATCGTCAGGATCGACACGTTCACCATGTGCGTGAAGGTGTAGTTGTCGTAGTTCTTGAGCGCGGTCAACGCGAGCAGCGCGGTCCGGTTCTGGGCGACGGCCTGCGCCAGCGAATCGACGATCCCGCGGCCGGCGTTCGGGTCGGGTTTCCCCTCGGCCACCGCCGTGTTCCACAAGCGGCCCGCGACCGTGACCGCATCGTCGTAGAGACGCTTGATGGTCGCCATGTCGCCGGCGGGCGCATCGACCTTCTTCTCCACCTCGAGGCGGCCGACACGAATGTGCTTCAGGCCCGCCAGCGCGGACACCCGCTCCGGATCGGCGGCTGCGAGCGTCTGAATCAGCCGGGTGAGCTCGGCGCTCTCGACGCCGCGGGTGATGGCGATGCGCTCGACGCCGGCCTGTTGCAGGCGCCGCATCAGCTCGCCCATGTTCTCCGCCGCGCGCGGGACTGGAATCTCCCCGACGACGAGGTCCTCGCCGACGATGCCGATGGCGAGGGTGGGCGACGTGGCGTGAATGACCGCCAGCGATTCGGCGAGCGCCGCGATGCTGCGTACGACGATCGGGTGCCCGGTGGCGTAGAGCTGCGCGCTGCGTATGGCCGCCGCGAGCTTGCGCACCAGGTCGTCGGCGTAACGCGCGCGCTGGACCGAGCTCACACGACCTCCCTTGCCGCTGCCGGCGCGTACTTCTTCGCCGCCGCGCGCACGCCGCGGCTGCCGCGCGTGGCGGCCTCCTGCAGCAGGGTCATGGCTTCCGGCGTGCCGATGTGGCGCAGGGCCGCTGCCGCCGCCCGCCGCAGCGCGGCGGTGCGGAACGGCGCCCACCACTCGCCCCGGTAGAGGATGTTGCGCAGGGTGCGCGTCGAATCCTTGTGCGCGGGCAGGGTGCCGAGCGCCTCGATGATCTGCGCGTGCACCGACACCAGCTTGCCGCGCGGCGAGGTGTGATTCAGCACGTAGCAGAGCAGCGGGATCGCCTTGTCCTCGCGCAGGCCGATCAGCTGCTGCAGGATCGTGTCGCGCGACGCGGCGCCGCCGACGAGCGCCTTCTCGAGGATGGCGAACGCTTCGTCGGTGCCGATCTGCACGATGGCGCGGATCGATTCGCGCTGCACCTGCGGATCGGCGTCGTCGAGCATCGAGGCGAGCTCGGGCAGCGCCTCGCGTCCGCCGAACACGCGCAGCAGGTCGATCGCCATCCGCCGGACGGCCGGGTTGGCCGAGTTCTTCAGCTGCTCGACGGACTGCCGCCCCGCGGCGCCGAAGCCGAGCAGCAGCTCGCGCAGGTGGCGGATCGCGCGGCTGTTCTCCTCCGCGGCAAGCGCAATGGCGAGTGGCCGCACCACCGACGGTCCGAGCGTGTGCGCGAGGCGGCTCAATGGCTCGACGTCTTCGACCTTCCGGAGATGGAAGACGATGTGACGGACGATCTGTCCCGAGGAGAGCTTGGAGACGATCGTCTCCGCGACCGGGCGCAGCGCGACGCGCCCCTGCTCGCCGCGCTCGGCGACGAGCAGATCGAGCAGTGCCTGCGCGGTCTCGACGTCGCCGAGCAGCGTCCTGCGCTCGACCTCGTCGGCGGCAACAATGGCGATGGCCTGCCAGGCGTCCGGCTCGGCTTCGATGCGCAGCAGGTCCTGGATGAGGGCGAGGTCGAGCACGCGGATCGCCTCGTCGCTGACCGAGTCGCGCCAGGCCTGCAGGCGCTCTTCGGGGTCGTCGGTCAGGCGTTCGACCTCGGTGGCCTGCAGCCGCGTGCTCGACAACTCGCGCCCGTACTCGTCGGAGACGAACGGCTTGTCCGAGTACGACATCAGCAGCTCGGCGGCGTTCTGCCAGAGATTCTCGAACCCGGCCTCGCCACCGAGCGGCGACTGCGCCGCCGTTTCCTTCGCGACGTCGAGCAACCGCTCCTTGCGTTCGGCTTCGGGCACGAGCGCCTCGAAGGCGAGCGCCAGTCGCTCGCTCGCGCCGTGCTCGGCGACCACCGCGTTGCCGACGAAGCTCGCGATGGTGTCCTCGCCGATCTGCGAGATGATCGTCGCCGCCAGCGACGCCTCCCCGGTGTCGGTCGGCTCGCGCGCCTGCTGGATGAGCGACAGCATCATGTCGGGCGTCATGCGCGCCGCGGAATCGGCAATCGTCTGCGTCACCGCCGACTGGTCGAGCTCGCCGCGCGCCTGCAGCCGTTCGATCGCCTTTTGAATGAGCCCGAGCAGCGCCGCGGCGCGCGCGCCCATCGACGCGGCGCCCGCTGGCGCCGACTGCACGGCCTGCAGCAGCTCGTTGAACCGCTCGGGATTGTCGAGCGCGCCGATGACCGCCTCGAGCGTCCGCTCGTCGATGGCGGCGCTCGTATCGCCCTGGAGGCAGAACTCGATGATGCTCTTCCACGCAGCGCCCTCGCTGCCGCTGCGTTCGCGGAGCACCTCCGCGTAGTCGATCTCGCGGATGTCGAAGTGCGCCCGCCCCGACTCGGCCCACGCCTTCGAGATGCCGCCGTCCGCCATCAGCTCCTCGGTGGTGCGCGAGAGGAGCAGCAGCAGCGTTCGCCAGTCGGTCGCGTCCGCGTCGCGCTCGATGCGCAGCTCGCCGACCAGGCGCTCGTGCAGCAGTTCCGCGAATTCGCCGATGGCGGCGTCCGGCTTGCTCGGGGTGCGGCCGTCGATGACGAGCGCGTCGGGCAGCACCGTGATCGTCACGTCGCCGTCCGCGGTGAGACGCCGCGAGGCGTTGACGACGCGCCCCAGCGCGCCCTGGATGGCCGGATGCGTCGCCGGGTAGAGCGACACCGATCGCGCCGCGGCCTTGCACGTGCGCGCGAAATCAGCCAGCGCCGCGCTCTGCTGCGCGGACATGTGCTCTGCTGGTGCGGGGGTAGCCATGCTCTACAGAACAGTCAACGGGTCGAGCTCCAGCGAATCAGGATCCACGGCTTCGATGACGGCCTTGGGGAACGCGCCGCGCGAGTCGCGTTCCCACGTGTTCACGAGGACCTCGCTCTCCAGCCGTCCGCCCTTCGCGTCGAAGATGATCTTGACCTGCGGGCGGAACGGATCCTCCGGGTGCTCCGCGGTGACCACGCCCACTTCTTCGGAGCTCAACCGCACGATCGTACCGATGGGGAAGAGCCCCATCAGGTTCACGAAGCGGCGCAGCAGCACCTGGTTGAACGCGGGATTGCCCTGTTCGCCCATGATCGACCGGATGCGCGCGGTGGCGAGCCCTTCGCGATAGGGCCGGTTGCTGCGCAGCGCGTCGAAGACGTCGGCGATGCTGACGATCTGCGTGCACAGGTTCAGCTTGCGATGGCCAATGTTCTCCGGGTAGCCGCTCAGGTCCTGCCGCAGATGATGCTCGAAGGCGACGACCGGCGCGAGCGCCGGCATCTCGGGTGTCCGGCGCAGGATGTGCGCTCCGTCCACCACGTGCATCTTCATGATCTTGAACTCTTCTTCGGTCAGCTTGCCCGGCTTGTTCAGGACCTCGAGTGGCGTGTTGACCTTGCCGATGTCGTGCATCAGGGCCGCGAAGCCGAACTCGCGCAGCAGCGGCCCTTCGAGGTTGAGCGCGCGCGCCTGCGCCATCGCCAGCGCCGCGACGTTCACCATGTGCGTGAACGTGTAGTTGTCGTACTTCTTCAGCGCCGTCAGCGCCATCAGCGACGTGCGGTCCTGCGTGACGATGTTGGCGAGGCTGTCGATGATCTTGCGCGCGCTTTCCGGATCGGGCTTGTCGCCCGACTTCGCCTGCTGCCACAGCGACTCGGCCGACGAGACCGCGGTGCTGTACACGCGGCGCGCCGCCTCGATGCCGAGCGCGTCCTGCGGCGAGTCCTCGACCGAGAGCTTGCCGATGACCACGCGCTTGACGCCTCGTGCGGCGAGCCGGTCGAGCAGCGGCGTCCGCGACCGGCGGTCGGCGAGCTCGCCGAGAAACGCCTGCACTTCCGCCGCGGTCACCCCGCGATGGAACGTGATCTTCTCGATCTCGCGATCCCGCAGCCCGCGAACGAAGCCCGTGAGCGAGGCCGACCCCTTGCCGAGCCGCGTGTCGTTGACGACGACGTCGTCGCCGATGAACCCGACGACGAGCGAGGAGGCGTCGGTGAGGTGCGCCGCGCACGCGGAAGTGAGCGCGGCGATGGAGCGTTGCACCAGCGGATGCTGCGGCGCGTAGAGCTCGGCGGCCCGGAGCCCCGCGGCCAGCCGTCGAACGAGCTCCTCCGGGTTCCGGCTCATGCCGGCGCGCCCTTCTCACGGATGATGCGGCGCAGCAGCCGATCGCCCGTCCGCCCCGCCTCGGCGAGCGCCGCCGTCGCCCGCGTCGTGCCGATGGCCACGAGCGCGTCCACGGCGGCCCCCTTGAAGGCGCGCGCCTTCTTCCGGGCGAAGAACCTCTTGCGGCGCATGATGGTCGCGACGGCGGCGACAGCTCGCTCGTCGCGCAGCTGCCGGACGGCGTCCAGCGTGTCCAGCACGGTCTGGTGGTCCCCTCCGAACGGGTCGCTTTCGCTCAGGATGCGGCTGAGCATCGGTACGACCCGTGGATCCTTTTCGGCCACCAGCGCCTCGACGACAGCGGTCCGTCCCGCGCCGGACGCCGCGCGCAGCGCCGTCTGGACCGCCCTGGCGGCCGCGGGGTCGTCGATGCCGGCCAGCGCCGCCACCGCCTGGCGCAGGACGCGCGGGTCGCTGCGCCTGAGCAGCGTCTGCAGCGGGCCGACCGCGTCGGCGCTGCGCGTGGACCCGAGCAGCGCCGCGGCAGTCCGCTGCACGAACCAGCGGCTGTCGTCGGTCAGCGGCGCGATGTAGTTGATGCCGGCCGCGCCGAACCGCTGCGTCAGATCGCGCGCGCGCGCGAACGCCGGCGTCTCGGTTTCGCTCTGGAGGACCGGGTGCAGCGACCGGATGGAGATGGGACCGATCGATGCGCAGCACTCGATGAACTGGGCGAGCGTCGCCTCGTCGAAGTCGCTGAGCATCGACGCGGCCTCGCGCAGGGCGATCGATTCGCCGACCGTGGTCAGCGCCGCGCGCGCCGCCGCCGGCGCCACCTTCCCGTCGCTCGCCTTTCGCAGCTCGCGCAGGACCAGCGCCGAGTTCGAGAAATCGCCGGCCAGCAGGAGGTCATCGACGAGAATCGCCATGTCGCCGGCAATCTCGACCGCGCGGTCCTCGTTGGTCTCGATACGCAGCAGGTCCGTGATCAGCAGGACGGAGAGCGATCGCACGTTGTCCTGCTGCAGCGATTCGACCCAGTCCGACAGCTCCGGCGGCAAATCGCGGGCGGCGAACATCTCGCTGCGGCCCACAGCCCCTTCGAGCGACGCCTGGTACGCCTGCGACACGTAGGGCGACTCGTCGTAGGTGAGGAGCAGCTCTTCCATCGAGTTCCAGACGGCCTTGAACTGGCTGCTCCGTCCGAAGTCGTGCTCGCTGAGCAAGGTCTTCGTCATGCGCAGCACGCGCTGCTTGCGCTCGTCGTCGGGCGCGATGGTGTCGAAGATGCGCGCGAGGCGCGCCGTCGCCTTGCCGTCCTTCGACAGGGCGGTCGCCAGCAATTCCGCCACCTTTTCGTCGTCGAACGACTGCGCGAGCCTGGTGACGATCGGCGTCTCCTGCATCCCTTCGTCGGTCTGCATGATCTGCATGACGACGTGCGGGTCGAGCGCGGTCGTCGCCGCGGCGACGTTGCGCATCACCTGGGGCAGCTTCTCCGGGTCCATCACCGTGACGATGCTGGCGAGGTGACGGAAGGTCGCGAGCACGATGGCCGCCTGCGTGGTGATCATCGGCGAGCCGTCGATGTTGCACTTCGGCGCGGAGACCGCCGCCGCCAGCTCCTTGATCTCGAAGGCGTTGCCCGCGATGTCGAGCAGCCGCTGCTGCTGCACCGAGTCGAACGTGGTCTGTCCCTCGACGATGGCGTTGACGACCGAGCGCCAGATGTCGTCGCGCCGCTCGACGTCGTAGTCGATGTCGCGGTCCTCGAGGATCTTTTCGTAGTCGATCTGGTCGATGGCGATGGAGGTGTGCGGCGCCGCGTTCCACGCTTTCGCCGGCCCGCCCGACGCGCGCAGCTCCTCGGGGTTGCGCGACAGCAGCGTCAGCAGCGCATGGAGCGCCGGAGCTTCCGGGTCGCCGAGAAAGGTCACCTGCAGGAGGTCGTGGTCGTGCAGGAGGCGGGCGGTCTCGGCGACCGCTTGGTCGTCAGGGAGCGGGTAGCCGGCGACCAGCAGCGTCTCCGGCGTGACGCCGAAGGTGAAGGCGGCGCCGGCGACCGTCTGGCTGATCGTCTCGCTCAGCCGCTTGACCGACGCCGACACGGTCGGATGCTCGGGCGGGTAAAGGGTCCAGTTTCGCGCCGCGGCGGAAAGCGCGCGGGCCAGGGCAATCGATTGACGTGTCAGCTCCGGAGACAGGGTCGCCTGAGTCATCTGACCGAATAAGATTATTGAATAAAATGCCGTCTTCATGCGCGCCGTCGACGTAATCGCGAAAAAGCGTGACGGCGGCACGCTGTCGCGAGAGGAGATCGACTTCTTCGTCAACGGGGTGAGTCGCGGGACGCTGCCCGACTACCAGGCCTCGGCGCTGCTGATGGCCATCGTGCTCCGCGGCATGACCATCGACGAGACGTCGTGGCTGACCGACTCGATGGTCAACTCGGGCAACCGGGTGGACCTGTCGGACATCCCCGGCGTGAAGGTCGGCAAGCACAGCACGGGCGGCGTCGGCGACAAGGTGTCGATCGTGCTCGCGCCGCTGGCGGCGGCGTGCGGCGTCATCATGCCGAAGATGTCGGGCCGCGGGCTGGGGCACACCGGCGGCACGCTCGACAAGCTGGAGTCGATACCGGGCTACCGCGTCGATCTCGGGATCGACGAATTCAAGGCCGTGCTCAGGGACGTCGGCACGAGCATCATCGGGCAGACGTCGTCGCTCGCGCCCGCCGACAAGAAGCTGTACGCGCTCCGCGACGTGACCGCGACCATCGGCAGCATCCCGCTCATCTCGGCCTCGGTGATGAGCAAGAAGCTCGCGGAAGGGAGCGACATCGTCCTGCTCGACGTCAAGTGCGGCGACGGCGCGTTCATGAAGCAGGAAGGGGACGCCCAGGCGCTGGCCGCGTCGATGGTCGCCATCGGCACCCGCGCCAGCGTGCGCACCGAAGCGTTCATCACCGACATGAACACGCCGCTCGGACGGGCGGTCGGAAACGCCGTCGAAGTGATCGAATGCATCGAGACGCTCAAGGGCGAAGGCCCGGCCGACCTCACGGGCGTCGTCAAGCGGTTCGCTTCGCGCGTGCTCGTGCTCGCGGGCCGCGAATCGACCGAGGCGCAGGCGCTGTGCCGCGTCGAAGGCGCGCTCTCGTCGGGCAAGGCGCTCGAGACCTTCGGGCGCATGATCGAGCGGCAGGGGGGCAACCGCGCCGTCGCCGACGACCCCTCGCTGCTGCCGTCGGTGAAGGGTCGGGAACACTTCCTGGCGGCGCGGGACGGCTACGTCACGCGCGTGAAGGCGGAAGCGATCGGGCTGGCGACGAACCTCCTCGGCGCCGGGCGGACGAAGGTGGGCGAGCCGATCGATCACGCGGTCGGCGTGTTCATCCTCGCCAAGCCGGGCGCGCGCATCGAGCGCGGGCAGCCGCTCGTCGAGATCCATCACCGGAGCGGCCGCGGTGTCAACGCGGCGCTCGCCCTCTGCGGCGACGCCATCGCGATCGGAGACGAACCGCCGCCGGCGCGCGCGGTCATCCTGGGAGACGTCCGATGACGAGGAACACGCTTGTCCTGGTCGCGCTCGCATCGTGCCTGGTTGCAGCGCCCGCCTGCCGCCGCGCGCGCTACGCCGGCGACGACACGTCGAAGGTGCACGTCGGTATCGTGTTCGACATCGGCGGCAAGGACGACCGCTCGTTCAACGCCGCGGCGTGGGCGGGCGTGAAGTGCGCGGAAACGGGGACGCTGCCCGACGGGAAGACGAGCTGCGGCAAGCCGGCGCTCGGCATCGTGCTGCGCGACGTCGAGCCCGGCACGCCGAACTCGATCGAGCCCGCCATGCGCGCGTTCGCCGAGCGCGGCTACGACCTCGTCATCGGCGTCGGCTTCACGCAGGCGCCCATCATGCAGGTCGTCGCGCGCGACTATCCGAACATCCGTTTTGCGATCATCGACGGCGTGGTTTTCCAGGACGACGGGAAGTCGCCGATGCCGAACGTCGCCGGCCTGCTCTTCAAGGAGCACGAGGGGTCGTACCTGGTCGGGATGATCGCCGCCAAGACCTCGCGCACCGGCACCGTCGGGTTCGTCGGCGGCATGGACATCCCGCTCATCCGCCGCTTCGAGAAGGGCTACGAGGAGGGCGCGAAGGCCGTCAACCCGCGCGTCCAGGTCATCCAGAACTACGTCGGCGTCACCGACGCGGCCTGGAACAATCCGGGCAAGGGCAAGGAGCTCTCGCTGGCGCAGATGGACAAGGGCGCCGACGTCATCTTCGCGGCGGCCGGCAACTCGGGCCTGGGCGCGTTCGATGCCGTCGAGCAGGCCGGCATGCAGAACGGCCGCGCGACGCACTACGTCATCGGCGTCGATTCGAATCAGAACGCCGTCAAGCCGGGCTACGTCCTCACCAGCATGATCAAGCGCGTCGACAACGCCGTCTACGACATCGTCAAGGAGGTGGTCGACGGGAAGTTCAGCGGCGGGTTCCACGTCTTCGGCCTCGAGAGCGAGGGCGTTGGCTACGTCATCGATCAGTACAACCGCGACCTCGTCTCGCCCGACGCGATTGCCGCGGCGGAAGAGGCGCGGCAGAAGATCATCTCCGGCCAGATCAAGGTGACCGACGCGATGGCGCAATGAAACTCGAGCTGCGCGGCATCACGAAGCGCTTCGGCGCCGTGCTCGCCAACGATCACCTCGACATCACGATTCCCCCGGGCACGATTCACGCGATTGTCGGCGAGAACGGCGCCGGCAAGTCGACCGCCATGCGCATCGCGTATGGCTTTTACACCGCCGACAGCGGCGAGATCCTGGTGGACGGCCAGGCGCGCCAGATTCGCGCGCCGCGCGACGCCATCGCGCTCGGCATCGGCATGGTGCACCAGCACTTCATGCTGGTGCGTCCCATGACGGTGACGGAGAACATCGTGCTCGGCGCCGAGCCAGGCTCCGCGATGTCGCTCGACCTGAGGAAGGCCGCCGCCGGCATCCGCGCCCTGTCCGAGGAGTTCAGGCTGGCCGTCGATCCCGACGCGGTGGTGGAGGACCTCTCGGTCGGCCAGCAGCAGCGCGTCGAGCTGCTGAAGGCGCTCTACCGGCGCGCCGCGCTGCTGATTCTCGACGAGCCGACGGCGGTGCTGACACCGCAGGAAGTGGACGAGTTCTTCGCCATCCTGCGCCGGATGCGCGGACAGGGGAAGACGGTCATCATCATCACGCACAAGCTCTCGGAGGTGCTGGCGATCTCCGACAACGTCACCGTGATGCGCGACGGGCGCGTCGTCGGCGAGGTGAAGACGAGCGAGACGGACGCGGCGGCGCTGGCGCGGCTGATGGTCGGGCGCGACGTGCTGCTGCGCGTCGACAAGCCGGCCGCACGTCCGGGAGCGACGGTGCTGGCCGTGCGCGATTTGTCGATTACGGCATCCGCGTCCGCTGCCTCGCGGCAGCTGCGGCGCGACAGGCGGCGGCTTGACGGCGTCTCGTTCGAGGTGCGGGCGGGCGAGATCGTCGGCGTCGCGGGGATCGAAGGCAACGGCCAGACGGAGCTGATCGAGGCGCTGGCCGGACTGCTGCCCGGGTCTGAGGTGTCGGGGTCGATTTCCGTCGGCGGCCGTGACATCCGCGCACTGGATGCGCGGCGGCGGCGCGAGGCGGGCATCGCGCACGTCCCCGAGGATCGCCACCGCCGCGGCCTGCTGCTGGAGTTCAGCCTGCGGGAGAACGCGATTCTCGGCGTGCATTACCGTGCGCCGGCGGTCTCGGGCCCTGGGGGCGTGCTGCTCGATCAGGCAGCGATTCAGCGGCGCGCGGATCTCGTCATCCGCGAGTTCGACGTCCGGCCGCCGAACGCGTCGCTGCCGGCACGCGCGCTGTCGGGCGGCAACCAGCAGAAGCTGATCATCGGACGCGAGTTCGAGCTGCCGCCGACGCTGCTGCTCATCGCGCAGCCGACACGCGGCGTCGACATCGGCGCCATCGAGTTCATCCACCGGAAGATCGTGGCGCTGCGCGATGCCGGCTGCGCCGTGCTGCTCGTGTCGGCCGAGCTCGAGGAGGTCACCGCGCTGGCCGACCGCCTGCTCGTCCTGCACAACGGGCGGGTCGCCGGCGAGGTCGATCCGTCGCGCGCGACGCATGAGGAGATCGGCCTGCTGATGACGGGCGGTCGGGCGTGAAGGTTCTTCGCGACCTGCTCTTTCCGTCGCTGGCCGTCCTGTGCGCGTTTCTCGCCGGCGCGGTGATCGTCGCGCTCGTCGGCGACAGTCCCATCGAGACGTATCGCCTCCTGCTCGGCAGCGCCTTCTCGTGGCCGGACGGCATCGGCTACACGCTGTTCTTCGCGACGCCATTGATCTTCACCGGCCTGGCGGTCGCGGTCGCGCTCCGTGGCGGCCTGCTGAACATCGGCGCCGAGGGACAGCTGTACGTCGCGGCGTTCGCGACCGCCTGGATCGGCATCACGTTCGCGAACCTGCCGGCGGTCGTGCTGGTGCCGCTGTGCTGTGTTGCCGCCATCGTCGCCGGCGCCGTGTGGGGCGCGATACCCGGCGTCCTGAAAGCGCGGTTCGGCTCGCACGAAGTGATCAACACGATCATGCTGAACTTCGTGGCGGTTGCGCTGGTCGGCTACCTCACGCAATACCACTACCGCATTCCCGGCGATCCGATCATGGAGACCGCCCCGGTCGGCAGCGGCGCGCACATTCCGCGGCTTGGCGCCTTCATCCCGGGACTGCCGGCGCGCATCCCGCTGAACATCGCGTTTCTCCTCGCGCTGCTCTCGTCCTGGCTCGTCTACGTGCTGCTGTGGAAGACGAAGTGGGGCTACGAAATTCGTGCGACCGGGCAGAACCCCGCGGCCGCCGAGTACGGGGGCGTGTCCGTCCGCAGGGAAGTCGTGCTGACGATGGCCATCTCCGGCGCGCTGGCGGGGATGGTCGGCATCAACGAGGTGCTCGGCTACCGCTATCGCTACTACGACGGCTTCTCGGACAACTACGGGTTCACCGGCATCGCGGTCGCGCTGCTGGGACGCAACCACCCCTTCGGCGTGGTCGTCGCGGCGCTGCTCTTCGCGGTGCTGCAGCGCGGCGGCGTGCCCGTCGACGCGTTCACGCAGCTGGTGTCCAAGGACATCGTCCTCATCCTGCAGGCGCTCGTCATCCTGTTCGTGGCGGCGGAGGCGGCGTTCAGGAGAGGGGGCAGGAGGCGGGGGGCAGAGGGCTGATGCGATCGATCCTCACCCTTTCGCTCGTCTTCTCCACGATCCGCCTCGCGACGCCGCTCGTGTGGGCGGCCATCGGCGGCCTGTATTCGGAGCGATCCGGCGTCATCAACATCGCGCTCGAGGGGCTGATGCTCGCCGGCGCCTTCACGGCGGCAGCGGTCACCTTCTACACCCACAGCCCGTGGGCCGGCGTGGGCGCGGCGATGCTGGCGGCGGCGTTTTTCGCGCTGCTGCTCGCGGTGGTCTGTATCCGCTTCAAGGCGAACGAAGTGGTCGCCGGAACCGGCATCAACATCCTCTTCCTCGGGCTGCCGGCCGTCCTGAGCGGGGCGCTCTTTCTCTCGTCCGGCTCGACGCCGCAGATTCCGCAGGACGAGCTGCTGCCGACGCTGTCGCAGGTCGTGCGGATTGGGCCGCAGTGGCGAGTGTTGACCGACGTGTCGATCGTCTCCTTCCTGGCGCTCCTCGTCGTCGGCCTCACCTCGTACGTCCTGCACTGGACGCCATTCGGCCTGCGCCTGCGATCCGTCGGCGAAAATCCGGAGGCCGCGGACGCGGCGGGCATTCGCGTCAACCGCATCCGCTACGCCGGCGTCGTGCTGTCGGGCGTGCTGGCCGGCGTGGGCGGCGCGTACCTGTCGATCGGCCAGTCGTCGCTGTTCACGCGCAACATGACCGCGGGGCGCGGCTTCATCGCGCTGGCGGCACTGATCTTCGGCAAGTGGCGGCCCGTGCAGACGATGCTGGCGTGCGTGCTGTTCGGGTTCGCGGATGCGCTGACGATCCAGATGCAGGGCGTGGTGAAGCTGCCGTCCGGCGAGGACGTGCCCGTGCAGTTCATCCAGATGATTCCCTACGTCGTCACCATCGTCGTGCTGGCCGGCTTCATCGGCCAGTCGCGCGCGCCGGGCGCGCTCGGCGTGCCATACGATAAGGAATCGTGAGCCCGCCATCCCTGTGGGAGCGCGTCGACGAGGCGGCCACTCACATCCGCGGCCGCTGCACGGCGCTCCCGGAAACGGCGATCGTCCTCGGCTCCGGTCTCGGCGATTTTTCGGAAACGCTGCTCGACGCGATTGCCACGCCCTACACGGATCTGCCGCACTGGCCACCCTCGACTGTCGTCGGCCATGCGGGCCGCCTGGTGGTGGGCACCGTCGCCGGCAAAAGGATTGCGGCGCTGTCCGGCCGCGTCCACTATTACGAGGGGCACGACCTCGCGACGGTGGTGTTCGCCACGCGCGTGATGGCGCGGCTCGGCGTCCGCCGTCTCATCCTGACGAACGCGGCCGGCGGCATCAACACCGCGTTCGCGCAGGGCGCGCTGATGATCATCGACGACCACATCAACATGCTCGGCAGCAACCCGCTCATCGGCCCGAATGACGACCGCTTCGGCCCGCGATTTCCGGACATGAGCGAGGTTTACTCCGCGCGCCTGCGGACGATCGCGGACGAGGCGGCGCGCGCGCGCGGCGTCCCCGTCTCGCACGGGATCTACGTCGCGGTCCACGGGCCGAGCTACGAGACGCCGGCGGAGATTCGCTTCTACCGGACGATGGGCGCCGACGCGATCGGGATGTCGACGGTGCCGGAAGCGATCGCCGCACGACACATGGGTCTCGAGGTGCTCGGCATCTCGTGCATCTCGAACGCCGCGGCGGGCGTGCTGCCGCAGCCCATCGATCACCAGGAGGTTCTGGCCACGATGAAACGCGTCCGCAACTCGTTCGTCTCGCTGCTCGAGGGGATCATTGAGCGACTCTAGGGTGGATGCAGGCCGGGATCCGGGGTCCGGGATCCGGGAGCCGAAGGATGCAGGCAGGGATCAGGGATCGGGGATCCGGGATCCGAAGCTTGACGATCTGATGGCCGCCGCCCGGCGGGCACGCGACAACGCGTGCGCGGACTTCTCGCACTTCAAGGTCGGCGCAGCGCTCGAGGCGAGCGACGGCACCATCATCAGCGGCTGCAACATCGAGAACGCGACCTACGGGCTGACCGTCTGCGCCGAGCGCGTCGCGCTGTTCAAGGCGCTGTCGGACGGGCATCGTAGGTTCCGCCGCATCGTCGTCGTCGCGCCGCCGGACGCGCCGACGCCGCCGTGCGGTCCGTGCAGGCAGTTGCTGTGGGAGTTCGCGGGAGACCTCGAGGTGATTCTGGCGAATCTCAGCGGGGAGACGGGACGACACCGGATCAGCGAGTTGTTGCCGCAGCCGTTTGATGCGCGGCTGCTGAAATAGGGGGCAGGTGGCGGGGGGCAGGGGGCAGTAGGTGGCAGGCGGCAGGTGGCAGGTGACGGGGCAGTGGATTCACTGTATGGCGCGAGTGGCAGTAAGGGAGGAAGTCCTCGGGTAGCATCTACCCCTCGAGAAATCATTCGCGTCGTTGCTTCGCTTGTAGCCGGCTCTTGACCGTTTTCATCAACCCATTCAGAAGACGCCCAACTTCGTCGCATCGATCAAAGACTGCCTGGACGTCGGCATCTTTGAGCATATGGAGACGCTTGGCGAGAAGTGTCTGGGTCTCGAGTTCCCGTAGCGAACCGGAGGAAAGCCTTAGGGCGTGTAGAAGGTTCCCGTCAGTCCCGCGTCCTTCACCTTCGGCAATGTTCGACGGAATCGACACCGCCGCGCGCCGCATCTGCGAAACCAGCCCATACCGCTCGTCTCGCGGCATTAATTGAGTGGTTTGGTACACGGATTCGGCGAGCGCCATAGCCTTCTGCCACGCTATCAGGTCGGAGTAGTTTCGAATGGTCATGATGTGACGTCGGGGGTGCGAAGGCCGTACCAGCTCGAGCGGGCTGCATCCTCGCACTCGCTACGGCTTGCCACCTCGTACCTGCCACCTCCTGCCGCCTGCCCCCGGCCCCTGCCCCCTGCCACCTGACTGCTATCATCCAGAATCCATGCTCCCGACCATCGACTGGCAAGACGACGCCGTCGTCATGATCGACCAGCGCAAGCTGCCTGCGTCGGAGGTCTACGTCTCCTGCAGGACCGCGCAGGAAGTCGCCCGGGCGATCAAGACGATGGTCATCCGCGGGGCGCCGGCCATCGGCGTCGCCGCGGCCATGGGCATCGCGCTCGGGATGCGGAGGAGCAAGGCCACCGGCACCAAGCAGTTCGCCGTCGAGTTCCAGAAGCTGTGCGACCTGATGGCGGCGACGCGGCCGACGGCCGTCAATCTCTTCTGGGCGATCGAGCGGATGAAACGCATCTTCGCCGAGGCGGCGCAGGGTGGCTGCTCGGTCGACGAGCTCAAGCAGCGGCTCGAAGCGGAGGCGCGGCGCATTCACGATGAGGACGTGGAGAGCTGCCGGTCGATGGGCGCATTCGGCGCGGAGCTGGTGCCGGCGGAGGCGCGCATCCTGACGCACTGCAACGCCGGCGCGCTCGCCACGGCGGGCTACGGCACCGCGCTCGGCGTCGTTCGTGCCGCCGCGGAGCGGGGCAAGAAAGTGGCGGTGCTGGCGGACGAGACGCGGCCGTTCCTGCAGGGCGCGCGGCTCACCGCGTGGGAGCTGGTCAAGGACGGCATCGACACCACCGTCATCACCGACAACATGGCCGCGTCGATGATGCGCCTCGGGCACGTCGATCTCGTGGTCGTCGGCGCCGATCGGATTGCCGCCAACGGCGACGTCGCCAACAAGATCGGCACCTATGGCGTCGCGGTGCTTGCCAGGGAACACGGCATCCCGTTCTACGTGGCGGCGCCGCTGTCGACCATCGATCTCGACACTGCCGATGGCTCGACGATTCCGATCGAGGAACGCGACGGCCGCGAGGTGACGCACGTCGGGCCCAGCCGCCTGACGCCCGAGGGCGCGCGCGTCAGGAACCCGGCATTCGACGTGACGCCGGCCAAATACGTCACCGCCATCATCACCGAGCGCGGCGTGGCGCGGGCGCCGTTCCACGAATCGCTGGCCGCGCTGATGAACAGGGGGCAGGAGGCAGGGTGCAGGGGGCAGTAGGGGGCAGCATGATGTCATCTGCATCCTGCGACAGCGGCTCACCTGCGGCCTTCTGCCACCTGCCACCTGCCGCCTGCCACCTGACATGATCGTCCTCGGCATCGAAACCTCCTGCGACGAAACGTCCGCGGCGGTTGTCGAGGAGACGGGCAACCGCGATCGCCCCTGGCGCATCCGCTCGAACGTCGTCGCCTCGCAGGTGGCGATTCACCGTGAGTGGGGAGGCGTCGTGCCCGAGCTGTCGGCGCGGCAGCACGTCCGCGATATCTGCGGCGTGGTCGAGCGCGCGCTCGCAGACGCGGGCTCGCCGACGCTGGGCGCCGTTGCGGTGACGCAGGGCCCGGGGCTGGTGGGATCGCTCCTCGTCGGACTCCAGTTCGCGAAGGCGTTCGCGTGGACCCGCGGGGTTCCGATCGTTCCCGTGCATCACCTCGCGGGGCACATCGAGTCGATCGTGCTGCAGGGCGGCGAAATGCCGGTGCCGGCCGTCGCCCTCGTCGTCTCCGGCGGGCACACCAGCCTCTATCGCGTTGCCTCGCCAGGTTCGTACGAGCTCCTCGGACGCACACGCGACGACGCGGCGGGCGAGGCATACGACAAGGTGGCGAAGCTGCTGCAGCTCGGCTATCCCGGCGGGCCGGTCATCGATCGTCTCGCGCGTGCGGGCGACGATCGGGCGATCGCGTTTCCCCGCATGCGGCTCACGCACGCGGATCGGAACGCGCCGGATCTGCCGGGGACGCGCGATTTCAGCTTCAGCGGCCTGAAGACGGCCGTGATGCGCCACGTCACGGCGCGCCGAGGCGCGCTCGGCCTTGCGCCGGCGGACCCGTTGCCGGAGCGCGAGACGGTCGACATCTGCGCCAGCTTTCAGCGCGTGGTCGTCGAGACACTGCTCGAGCGCTTGTTCGACGCGGCGCGCTGGTATCAGGCTGCCAGCGTCGGCATCGCCGGCGGCGTGTCCGCCAACAGCAGGCTGCGCGCCGACGCGGAGGAGCGTGGCCGCGCGAAGGGGATTCCGGTCCTGCTGCCTGACCTTGCGCTCTCGACCGACAATGCGGCCATGATCGCGGCGGCGGGGCTGCGGCGGTTGCGAGGCGGGCCGCTCGACGCGTACGCCGATATCAACGCGGAAGCCAGTTTGGCGCTATGACGGCGGGTCCAAAAGGACCCGCCCTACATCAATGAATGTCGTGACCGAGTACCTCTGGTTCAATACGAAGAAGCGGCAGGAGTTCGTCCGCATCACGGACGAGGTGGCGAAGATCGTCGAGAAGAGCGGCGTCAGCGAAGGCATGGTGCTCGTCTCGGCGATGCACATCACCGCCGGCGTCTACGTGAACGACTGGGAGAACGGGCTCATTCACGACTTCCAGGCATGGCTCGAGAAGCTGGCGCCGTCGGGACTGGATTATCGTCATCATCAGACAGGTGAAGACAACGCCGACGCGCACCTCAAGCGGACGATCATGGGCCACCAGGTGATGCTGCCGATCACCGCCGGCAAGCTTGACCTCGGGCCGTGGGAACAGGTCTTCTACGCGGAGTTCGACGGCCAGCGCCGGAAGAGGGTGATCGTGAAGGTGATGGGGGAGTAGGTGGACAGCAGCGCACTGCCAGCGCCCGCCTCCCGCGAATATCCCGAGCGCCCCATCGTCGGGGTCGGCGCGGTCATCGTGGACGCCGGGAAGGTCGTGCTCATCCGGCGCAAGTACGAGCCGATGAAGGGGCACTGGAGCCTGCCGGGCGGCATGGTGGAAATCGGCGAGTCGCTCGAGACGGCGCTGACGCGCGAGATGCACGAGGAGACCGGGCTCGCGGTCGATGTCGGCCCGGTCATCGAGGTCTTCGACCGCATCACGCGCGACGAGCAGCGGCGCGTCCGCTATCACTTCGTGCTCGTCGACTACCTGTGCTGGCCGTCGAGCGGCACGCTGCGCGCCGGCTCGGATGTCGACGCCGCGATCTGGGTGGATCCGTCGGCGCTGGCGCCGTATTCGTTGACCGAGAAGGCCACGTCCGTCATTCAGCGCGGCCTGACGCTGGCGCGCGAGGCGCCACGACCGGTGAGGTGACCATGGACGCGCTGCTGACACGCGACGCCGCCTGGGCGCTGCTGACGGAATGGACCAAGAGCGAGAGCCTGCGCAAGCACGCTCTGGCCGTCGAGGCGTCCGTTCGCGGCTACGCGCGGCTGTTCGGCGAGGACGAGGAGGCCTGGGGCGTCGTCGCGCTGCTGCACGACTTCGACTACGAGCGGTACCAGACGGCGGAGGATCACCCGTTTCGCGGCTGCGAAGAGCTGCAGCGGCGTGGCTATCCCGAATGGGTGACGCGCGCCATCCTGTCGCACGCCGACTATTCCGGCATCGCGCGCACGAGCCGCCTCGAGAAGACGCTCTATGCCTGCGACGAGATGTCCGGCTTCGTGACCGCCGCCTCGCTCGTACGGCCGTCGAAGAGCGTGCTCGATCTCGAGGCCGCCTCCGTCATCAAGCGGATGAAGGACAAGGCGTTCGCGCGGAACGTGTCGCGCGACGACCTGCGCCGCGGCGCGGAGGAGCTGAACCTGCCGCTCGAGGAGCACGTCGGCAACGTCATCCGGTTCCTGCGGGAACGTGCCGACGCCCTCGGTCTCCGCGGAACGCTGTGACCGACGGGCCGGCCGCGTCCCTCGACGGCGTCACCGTCGCGTACGGCCGGCACGAAGCGCTGCGGCATGTCAGCGCCGAGTTCCCGACGGGCGCCACCGGCCTGCTCGGCCCCAACGGCGCGGGCAAGAGCACGCTCATCAAGGCGCTGCTCGGCCTCGTCGCGCCCGCGAGCGGCCGCATGCACGTGCTCGGGCACGACGTCAGTCAATCGCCTCTCGCGGTGCGCGCCCGCGTCGGCTACATGCCGGAAAGCGACGCGCATATTCCGGGCATGACCGCGGTCTCCTTCGTCTCGTATTGCGGCGAGCTGGCCGGGCTGCCGCGTGCCAACGCGATGCAGCGCGCGCACGAAGTGCTCGCCTACGTCGGGCTCGGCGAGGCGCGGTATCGCAACCTCGAGACCTACTCGACGGGCATGAAGCAGCGCGCCAGGCTGGCGCAGGCGCTGGTGCACGACCCGGACCTGCTCCTGCTCGACGAGCCGACCAACGGCATGGACCCGAAGGGGCGCGACGAGATGCTCGCGCTGGTGCGCGACATCGCGACGACGAAAGGCATCTCGCTCGTCCTGTCGTCGCACCTGCTGCCGGACGTGGAGTACGCCTGCAGTCATGTCGTCGTGCTGCACAAGGGCGCGGTGGCGGCGCAGGGGCCCATCAGCGCGCTCAAGGGCTCGTCCGGGCGCGTGTTCGAGCTGCGCGTCAAGGGCGACGACGCGCGTTTTGCGGACGCCCTGCGCGCGGAAGGTCTCGAGTGTCATGTGGACGGCGGCGGCGCGCTGCGCGTCTTCGTTGCCGAAGAGCGGGGATCGCGCCTGCTGTTTCAGCTCGCCGTCCGCCACGGCGTCCAGGTGCGCCACCTGCGCGCGAGCGTGCCGTCGCTCGAGGACGTCTTCGCGCGCGCGCTCGGCGAGGAGCCCTGACGCCATGCCTATTCACGACCAGGGCTACCGCCACTACACCGGCGAGCGCACGCTGCACCGCCGCGGCTGGTGGGTCATCGCACGGGCGGGTCTCGCCGACCGCCTCCGCGAGCGGCGGTTCCTCGGCCTGTTCATCTTTGCGTGGTCGCTCTTCGTGCTGCGCGCCGTGCAGCTCTACATCGGCGAGACGCTCGCGCGCGGCGTCTTCTTCGCCCCGTCGGAGCAGACGTTCCAGCTGTTCCTCGACCAGCAGCGGCTGTTCGTGTTCTTCATCACGATCTACGCGGGCGCGGGGCTGATCGCGAGCGATCGGCAATCGCATGCGCTGCAGATCTATCTCTCCAAGCCAATCACGCGCAACGACTACATCGCCGGCAAGCTGCTGACGCTTGCCATCTTCCTGGTCGCGGTCACCTGGGTGCCCGCCATGCTGCTGCTGGTCCTGCAGGTGCTCTTCAGCGGCAGCCTGGAGTTTGTCGCCGATCATCCACGGCTCGTTCCCGCCATCACCCTCGCCTCCGCGCTGCAAGTCGCGCTCGCCGTCGTGACGATGGTCGCATTGTCGTCGCTGTCGTCGAGCCGCCGGTTCGCCGCGATGCTCTACGCCGCGATCGCGATCTTTGCCGCCGCGATTGCCCGGGTGCTGCAGGCATCGACGGGCCACGCCGGATGGGTCCTGCTGTCGCCGGAGAACACGCTCCTCGCCGTGAACGACGTCATTTTCGGCGCCGCGTCCGTTGCCGCGGTGCCGCTGCCGATCGCAATCGGAGCCCTCGCCGTCGTCTTTGCCGCGTGCATCGTCATCCTCGAGCGGCGCGTGCGCGCCGTGGACGTCGTCGCATGATCATCGCGGCCGAGCACCTGTCGAAGTGGTACGGCCACGTGTCCGGCCTGAACGACGTCACCGTGTCGGTACCCGAAGGCATCACCGGCCTGCTCGGTCCGAACGGGGCGGGGAAGTCGACGTTCATGAAGATCGTGACCGGGCAGCTGCGGCCGAGCACCGGCAGCGTGCGCGTGTTCGGCGAGCCGATCTGGGGCAACCCCGCACAGTACCGGCGACTGGGCTTCTGCCCGGAGCAGGATGCGTTCTACGAGCACATGACGGGCATGCAGTGGGTCGAGGCGCTCGCCAGGCTGCACGGCATGAGTCACGACGCCGCGCAGGCAGCCGCGCGCCAGGCGCTCGATGCGGTCGACCTGCTCGACGTCGGCGACCGCAAGATCGGCGCCTACAGCAAGGGCATGCGCCAGCGCGTGAAGCTGGCGCAGGCGATCGTCCACGAGCCGCAGCTGCTGATCCTCGACGAGCCGTTGAGCGGGATGGACCCGATCATGCGGCGCCGGACGATCCGGCTGATCACGGACTGGGCCCGTGCCGGGCGAAGCGTGATCGTCTCGAGCCACATCCTGCACGAGATCGAGGCGATGACGGCCAACATCCTGCTGATGCACAACGGCCGTGTCGTGGCGGAGGGAAACGTCCACCAGATTCGCGGCCTCATCGACGCGCAGCCGCACCGCGTGTCGATTCGCGCGGAGCAGCCGCGCGCGCTCGCCCAGCAGCTGCTCGCCGGCGACGACGTGTCGAGCGTGCGGTTCGACGGCGACGCCGTCATTGTCGAGACGCCGCGCCCCGATTCGTTCTATGCCCGCCTGACCGGCATCGCGGCGTCGGGTGAGGCCGGCGCGGTGGACGAGGTCACCTCGCCTGACGACAACCTCCAGGCGGTGTTCAGCTACCTCGTGAAGTCATGACGGCGCCGCTGTTCGGTCCGGCGCGGCGCGTCTTCGAGCTGACGCTCGGCGAGATGCTGTGGGCCCGCAGGACCGCGTTCATGGCGCTGGCCGCCGGCGCGCCGATCGTGATTGCCATCCTGGCGCGTCTCGCGGTCGTCAACGGCTCGGCCGTGCTGACCGTGAACGGCAACCGCATCGGCACCCAGGCGATGTTCGAGACCGCCGTGTCCGTGCTTTACCTGCGATTCATCGTCCCGGCTCTCGGGGTCTTCTACGGCACGTCGCTCATTGCCGACGAAGTCGAGGACAGGACGATCACGTACCTGTTCACGCGGCCGATCGCACGCGGCGCGATCGTGCTCGGCAAGTACCTGGCCTACCTGCTCTGCGTGGCGGCAGTCGTCCTTCCGTCCCTGGCGCTGGTGTTCCTCATCATGGTGCCGTTCCAGAACATGGGGCCGCTGTTCGGCAAGCTGCTCACCGACCTGGGCATCCTCGCGCTGGGACTCGCCGCCTACGGCGCGTTGTTTCTCTGGGCGGGCGTGTCGTTCAAACGGCCGCTCGTCGGCGGCCTCGTCTTCATCTTCGGATGGGAGCCGCTGGCCATGGTCCTGCCGGGATACCTCCGGTATCTGACCATCGCGCACTACCTGCAGGCCTCCGCCTCGAACGTGGCATCCGTCCTCGCCATCACCGCCGCCGCAGTCCTGCTCGCCATGCGCACCATCCAGACCCGGGAGTACGTATTGGAGCAGTAGGCGCTTCCGACCGAAACTCAGTTGAAACCCTCCACTAGATCCCGCTCGTATAATCAGCGGGACGAGGAGCCCGCTCAGATGACGAAGCGTACTCGCGTGTTTCTGTTCGCGTCGGCCGGCGTGCTGGTGGCGGGCCTGGCGACCGGCCTCGTGGCGTGGGCCGCGGGCGCGGCGGCTGTCGGGTCGAACGGCCCGGATGAGCTGGCCTACGTGCCCGGCACCGCGAGCATGGTCGCGTATGCGGACGTGCGCCAGGTGATGAATTCGCCGTTTCGCGACCGGTTCGGGCAGTATCAGCGCGGCAACGGCTCGGGACCTTACGGCATCGAGGCACGCACCGGCATCGACTTCGAACGGGACATCGACCGCGTCCTCATCGCGTCGCTGGCCGGCCAGCCTGGCCCTCTCTTTCCTCCGCCACCCGGCGCCGGGGCCGTCTCCAACGCGACGGGCATGTCGCTCCTCGTCGCACGGGGCCGCTTCGACACCGTGCGGATTGAAGGCTTGATGCGGCAGCAGGGCGCGCAGGTCGAGGAGTACCGCGGCAAGCGGCTGGTGTCCATCAAGGACGACACGCACGGCGCGACGCTGGCGTTCGTCGAACCGGGCCTTGTGCTGTTCGGCGCCCGCGACGGCGTTCGCGGCGCGCTCGACGTGAAGGCGGGCGCCGCGAACGGGATTGCAGGCAATCGCGACTTCATGACGATGATCGACGGCGTGGACGAAGGGACGGCCTGGAGCGTGGCGAAGTTCGATTCGCTCGCCGGCAGCACGCCGATCCCGAGCGCGGTCGTGAACCAGCTGCCGCCGATCAACTGGCTCGCCGCGAGCGGGCGCATCGACAGCGGACTGCACGGCCTGGTGCGCGCGGAAGCGCAGGACGAGCAGGCCGCGCAGAGCCTGCGCGAGGTGGTGCAGGGCTTCCTGGCGCTGGCGAGGCTGCAGAGCACACGCGAGCCCGCGTACAAGGGGATGCTCGACTCGGTGGCGCTGAACGCCGACGGCAAGTCGGTCTCGCTCTCGTTCGAGGTGACGCCCGCGGCGCTCGACCTGCTCGCGCCCGGGAACGCGGCGCGCCGGCCGGCCGGGCCCCGTCGTCCGTGAACTGGTTCAGGGGCTGACAGCTACACGCCGCTGCGGTGTGCCTTCAGCGTCTCGAGGAATTCCGAAATCACGGCACGTACGCGTTCGGACGGCTCGACGAACTCGATGCCGCTCCGGTACGTGACCACTTCCTGATCGACGTCGGAGATGCGCGAATGCGCAACTCGTCCCTTCAGCACGACGGATTTGCTGCCGAGCGTGAGCCGCAACTCATGAAGGGAGTTGAGCGAAAGCGGGAACCGGGTCTCCACCGATGCGCCGCCGCGGCTGATCTCCTTGATGTGCAGCGGCTCGAACACCATGATTTCGCCCTGGAGATCGCCGAGGATCAGGACGCGCTCTGTGTCGCGCTTATCCGACTCGGAGCCCATGTGACCGCACTATAACAGGTGGCAGGCGGCTGGAGGCAGGTAGCAGCCGGCGAGAACGAGTGGCCGGCGAGCGCAGATGAAAAGGTGAGGACGACCGGAGGTGAGAGGGCTGCAGGCGAAGCAGGTGGCAGGGTGCAGGTCGCAGTAGAGAAGGCCGCGTTCGCGACCTGTCTTCTACTCCCACCTGCCTCCTGCCACCTGCCCCCTGATCAATTCATCCGCAACGCCGGGCGCTGGGTCGGAAGAAAGTCTTCGTCGTCGTCGGCGAGCTGCGAGATGGCCGAATCGAAATCCTGCCCCTCGTACTCGGTCGTATACGTGAGAATCGGAATGTCCTTCGTTTCCTGATCGAGCTTCAACATCGTGAGCAGCTGAAACCCGTCGAGCTCCTCGATGCGCGTGCAGAGGATCACCAGGTTCGGAACGACCTTCTTGATCTGCGAATAGGCGCGGTCACTCGACTCGACGAACACCATGTCGTATCGTCCGGCGTCCAACACGGTCTCGAGCATCCCGAGCACTTCGGTATTGCCGTTGACGACCACCACTTTCTGAACCGGCGTGGCGGCGATTAGGTTCGTGTCAGCCATCTGAGTAACCCGCCCTTCTGCCCCGACACAATTCAGGATTCGTGCCAGCCGGTAATCGCCCGGATATGCCGCAACTTTGCGCAATTTCAGGACATCTCGCAGGCGCCTGTCCTCTACGCCCAATCTTCGGAAGCTCTGCCCTCGAGCTGTAACCCTTTTGCAGGGTGGATGTTGGGTGTCGTGCTCCGCCTGTGGGTCGGGTGCGTGTCAGATTTGGCAACCGCACGCTCGTCCACGAACTCCCCCGCCTCCGCTTGCGGTGGCCGAACGCCTTGCGGCACAGTGGCGAATCATGCACTCCCGTGAAGTGGCGGCACGTTCGATTTACGAAAACTTCGTCGACGGTGCGTGGGCCCCGTCGGCATCCGGGCGGTTGTTCGAAAACCGCAATCCGGCTGACAACGACGATCTGATCGGCGTCTTCCAGGAGTCCACGCCCGACGACGCGGAACGCGCCCTGGCGGCGGCTCAGCGCGCCTACGAGAGCTGGCGCCTGGTGCCGGCGCCGCGCCGCGCGGAGATGCTGTTCCGCGCCGCGCAGCTCATTGCCGAACGCAAGGAGCAGTTCGCGCGCGACATGACGCGCGAGATGGGGAAGGTCCTCGAGGAGACGCGCGGCGACGTCCAGGAAGCGATCGACATGACCTTCTTCATGGCCGGAGAAGGACGCCGCCAGTACGGCCAGACCGTGCCCTCGGAGCTCCGCGACAAGTTCGCGATGTCCATCCGCCAGCCACTGGGCGTCTGCAGCGTCATCACGCCGTGGAACTTCCCGATGGCGATCCCGTCCTGGAAGATCGTCCCCGCGCTCGTCTGCGGCAACACCGTCGTGTTCAAGCCCTCGTCTTTGACGCCGCTCTCCGCGGTGAACTTCGTCAAGGTTCTCGCGGAGGCCGGCATCCCGCCGGGCGTCGTCAACATGGTGACCGGCGGCGCCGACGTCGGCACGGTGCTCGCGACGCACGAAGACGTGAAGGTCGTCTCCTTCACCGGCTCGACGACGGTTGGACGGATCGTCAACCAGAACGCCGCGCCCGGCTTCAAGAAGGTGCACCTCGAGATGGGCGGCAAGAACATCGTCATGGTGATGGACGATGCGCAGCTGGAGCTGGCGGTGGAAGGCTGTGTCTGGGGCGGCTTCGGGACGACGGGGCAGCGGTGCACGGCCGCGAGCCGCGTCGTCGTGCACGAGCGGGTACACGATGAGTTCCTCTCGGAATTCTCGCGCCGCGTGCAGGCGCTGCGCGTCGGCAACGGTGCGGCGGACGGCGTGCAGATGGGGCCGTCGATCAGCGACGCGCAGCTGCAGACGGTGATGCGCTACGTCGAGATCGGGAAGCAGGAAGGCGCGCGTATCGTCGTCGGCGGCCGGCGGCTGAGCGGCGGCGCGTTCGCCCGCGGCTGGTTCCACGAGCCGACGATCTTCGCCGACGTGAAGCCGTCGATGCGGATTGCGCGCGAGGAGATCTTCGGGCCGGTGGTGTCGGTCATGCGCTGCCGCTCGCTCGACGAGGCGATCGCCATCGGCAACGACGTCGCCTACGGGCTTTCCGCGTCCATCTACACGCGCGACATCAACACGGCGTTCACCGCCATGCGCGACATGTACACCGGCATTTTCTACGTCAACGCGCCGACCATCGGCGCGGAAGTGCACCTGCCGTTCGGCGGGACGAAGGCGACGGGCAACGGCCACCGCGAGGCGGGCATCGCCGCGCTCGACGTGTTCTCGGAATGGAAGTCGATCTACGTGGACTTCAGCGGCCGGCTGCAGCGCGCGCAGATCGACACCGAGTAGCAGCTAACAATGGGCCGTCCGGCGGGAAGTACGTTGGCCGACGAGGCAGTTTGCGCTGTGGGCGGTGGCGCCGAAGATGGTTCTTGCCGCCTCGTGCGCTGGCTAGGCTAGAACTCGAAACGAGCGCCGACGCGAACTTGCATCGGCGCTTGATAACCCAGGTGGCTGACAGAATCGCCAACGGATCCGAAATCCGGATTGAGAGTCGCGAAGTCCGGGTATTCATACCAACCGTTGTACCCGACTACGCGCTGCAGGTTTCCAAGATTGAATACGTCCGTCGACAGGACGAAGCGCCGGCCGCTGAGAGCAGTCGTCCAGTCGATATGCGCGTTGACGCTTGCCTCGAGCGGCGTCCGCTTCCGGAAACCGTCGACGGTCTGGTAGCCAGCGCCTCGCTTCGTCATGGGGATATCCCCAGGCCGGCTGTAGTACGGGTTCGCCGCCATGGGCGTGAGCGGCATGCCCGAACCGAGCTGCGCGCCGACGCCGACGTTCAGACCGACAGCGAGATTGTAGGTGCCATACAGCTTGAACTGGTGCGTGCGGTCGTTCGGCAGCAATCCCGCACCGGCCTTGCCCAAGAAACGGATGTCCCCCCTGTATCCAAAGCGCGGCACTCCCAACTGTGTGTACGACACGTCGTCAGTCGGGAAGTCAAACAATGAACCGAGCGCCGGGTCCGAATCGCCGTTGTCGTTTCGGTAAAAGCCCTCGAAGTTCCCCCAGAGCCGAGACCACCGGTAGGACGACTCGAGCATCCAGTTATCCGACAGGCGTTTGTCGGCCGTGAGCTCGACGGCATCGTACTGATGCAGCGGGTCCTCGAAATGCACTGCCGGCAGTCCAGCGAAGGTGGCCACTCGGGTGTTTCTGTTCACGTTAGTGACGAAGTGCTCGACCCTGTCCAGCCCGGGGAGATTGAGATCGTACGCCACCATCTGCGCGGTGCCGATGTCCTCGAGAATTCGCGGCATGGTCCGGTGGATGAACCGGATACCGACACTCATGCCGGGCGCCGCTTCGTATTCGAAGCCGGCGAGCGCTTCTTGGAGATACGCGGACCTGGCTTGCGAATCGAAGTCCAACGACGAGGCATCTGTGAGGATGAAGTGGCGCGTGACGCCCGCGGCAACCGTGCCTTCACCGACGGGATTCGTGAGGTTGGGGTCGAAGTAATCTGCCCGTGAAATACCTGAATCAGCCGAAAGAGCGCGGGCCGCGAGATCGTTCGGCATCTTCGCGTAGTAACGCGCCCAGTTGCCGTACACCTTCGATTTGCCCGACCCCGTCGGGTCGTAGATCGCCCCGATGCGGGGCGCCCAGTTGTTCTTCAAGGTGAAGTGGGCCAGCGTGCCGACGATTGTCTGTTGCTCGTAGCGGAGACCCGGACGGAAGGTGAATCGATCGCTCACCCGCCACGAGTCCTGCGCGAACGAGTTGAAGTAGCGTTGGGTAGTGGAGCGGCCACGAACAGAGTCCGCGCGCGTGGCCCGATAAATCGACCCGAACATCCGGTCCGTGAGGATCTCGACCAGGGCCCCACTCGTCGTTACCTTGCCGTCTGGCAGCGTGAACGTCGGCCCGGTGTAGTTCACGATGTCGATGTAGTCGCTGTCCTCGAGCGCGGCGCCGTACTTCAGCTGATGCCCGCCGAAGATATCGACGGCCGTCACGTGATACTGCCTGCTCACACCTTCATTATTCGAGTACGAGCCCATCCCGCCCGTCCGCACCTCTGGCGTGACGCGCGTGTCGAGCGTGTTCCAGGTATTAGTGGTCGGCAGCTCGATCATCACCTGCTTCGCACGCGCCCACGACGCCTCGAGGAGGAACGAATTCGACAAGACGCCGTTGTACTTGACCACTTCGCTTCGCCCGCCGTACTCGTCGATCGAGCTGAAGCGCGACGGATCCTGGCCGAGCAGCGCGTCGTTGCGCTGCGGGCCCGACGGACCATACCCTGGATCACCGAAGAAGGACGCGGTCATCGTGTCGTCCGCCGTTGCCCGCCAGGTCCACTTCGTCGAATAGGAGAGGAACCGGCGAGTCCGCTCGTACTCGCCATTGGCGCGCAACGGGAACAGGAACGTGCCCGCTCCGTTCGTGTCGTCCGGCGCGATCATCCATTTCCTATCCCATTGCGGATCGATAGCGGCAAAGAAGAACAGGTGATTGCGTGACACCGGGCCGCCGACCGTCGCGCCAAAGTCGCTTGCGGTCGTGCCTCTCGTGTTGACCCAGCCGTTCTTCGCGTGAATTTGCCTGTAACCTGCTTCGAGCTCCTTCGGCCGGGTGTAGCCGAACAGCCCGCCGTGCAGCTCGTTGGTTCCACTCTTCGTGATGACGCTCACCACGCCGCCGGTCGACCCGCCAATGTCAGCTTCGTAGCCAGCGGTCTGTACTTGTATTTCGTTGACAAGTTCGTACGTGAGACCGGTGCCCAGCGAGCCGAAGATAGCGTTGCCGCCGCGCGCGTAGGAGCCGAGCGAGTTCAAGCCGGTATCCGAGATGTTGACGGCGTCGACAACGTACTGATTCTCGAGGCCACTGCCTCCGCTCATCGACGGATTCGATCTGCCCGTGCCGCCGCCACTGCTGACGCCGGGCGCCAGATACAGAGTCTCAACGAGCGACCTGCCGACCGGTAGCCACGAGAACATTCCGCTGTCGAGATTGGCGGCGGCCGTCGCCGCCCGCATGTCGACAACCGGCAACGCGTTGGTGAATTCGACGGTATCGGTGAGGAGCCCGACCTCCATCGTCAGGTTGCAGACCGACGCTTGACCGAGACTGACCACTACGCGCTTCTGCGTGACGGTCTTGAATCCTTGAAGTTCGATGCGGATCGTATAGGTGCCTGGAGTCAGAAACGGCAGCACGAATCGGCCGTCTCTGTCGGTCGTCGCGCCGTGGGCGCCCTGCGCTCCCGTCGCTGTCACAGCGGCACCAGGAACCGCGAGTCCTTGCCCGTCGACGGCGCGACCTGTAATCGTCCCTGTCGTTTCCTGACCAGCGGCCAAACCTGCGACGCAGAATACCAGCGCCATCAGGATGGCCGTCGCGCGCCCGGACGAGGATCGTGGCGCCCGAGCAGTTCCGACGTGAATCAATGACAGACGAACCCCAAGACAGCAATGGTTAGCTGGCGGGTCGCAGAGCTCACTGCCTGTTGCCGCCTGCCGGCCGACCGCTGGCGGCCTCCTTCGGCATCGCCTGGATATCGGATTTCAATCGCGGGTTCACCCGGTAGCCCGATTTCTCCGCCTGCTTGAGCGACTCCTGCGCCTGCTGCTTGCGGCCCGTCATCGCATAGAGCGCAGCGAGATTATTGTGTGCCTCGCCAAGCCGTCTGTTCACGGACACGGCGGTCTTCCATTCACGCTCGGCCGCGATCAGATCGCCGCTGCGAAAATAGGCGCTGCCGAGCGCAAGGGACAACTCCGCCGGCGGCTCGACCGCCGAGGGCCCGCGCTGCTTGGTGCGCTCGAGATCGTTGATGCGCTGCTCGAGCTGCGCGACCGTCGCGTCGCGCGAGACCGAGGCATGACGTTGCGATCGCAGTTCCTCGACCGTTTCCTTCAGCTGTCGAATCTCATCATCGCGGCGCTGCGAGGCTGTCACGTCGTTCCTCGCGATCATCAGCGCGATCCGTTCGAACGCGTCACGGCCATCGACATACGCCAGGATCGCCTCCCGGTAGCGGTGCAGCGCCATGTAAGACTGCCCGAGCTCGTAATGCGCCATCATCAGCAGCGGATCGAATCTGATCGCCACCTGGAATTCATCGGCCGCCTTTTCGAACATCTCGTCGCGAAACAGATCCTCGCCAAGCTTGTAATGAGTGAGCGCGTTGGCATGACTCAGGTTGTCGACGACTTGGGCGGCGGATGGCCATGTGGTTCCGAGCGCGAGGCCCAGGACGGCGACGCATGACGGGAGCCGCATGGCATCTCCTGAAGATGAAAAAGGCGGGGCCCGCGAGCACGGCCCCGCCCGGTCTTGCGCGTGAAACCGCCTCTAGAACTCGAACCGTACCCCCAGGCGGAGATTCCGCGGCGCCTGGAACTGCGGCGGGTTGCCGGACAGGATCGTCGCAATCGGCTTCCCGAAGTCCGGGTTGTCCGTCGACGCATCAAGCTGCGTGTCCTGATCGTAGCCGGTGACGCGGCGGAGGTTCAACAGATTGAACACGTCGGCGACGAATGTCACGCGACGGTTGCTCGCGCGCATCAACGTGTACGATGCCTGCAGGTCGATCTGGCTCTCGAACGGCGTCCGCTTCCTGAAGCTGTCGGCGACCGTCTGAATGCCGGTGCCACGCGCGGCGACCGGGATTTCGCCGTCGCTGTCGTAGACGGGGTTGGCCGCCATCGGCGTCAGCGGCTTGCCCGAGTTCAGCGAGATGTTGCCACCGATGTTCAGGCCGCCCCACACGCGGTTGCCATACAGCTTGATCGAATGCGGACGATCAAGCGGCAGGATGCCGCTCTGCCCCAGGAACCGGATGTCGCCCGCGCCCGGGAAGAACGTGGTGTAAGTCGGGTCGTTGGTCGGGAAGTCGTAGAGCGACGAGATGCCCGGGTCGGACTGGCCGTTGTCGTCGCGGTAGAACCCCTCGAAGTTGCCGCGCAGACGCGAAAAGCGGTACGACGCCACCCCCATCCAGTTCGTGCCACGCCGGTTCAGCGTGAACTCGAGCGCGTTGTACTTGTGGATCGGGTTGTCGAACTTGACCGTCGAAAACGCTGGGAACAGCCGGACCGCGTCGGGATTGACCACGGTCGACGTGCTCGGGTTCGTCAGGAGGTAGATGGAACCGCACGGCACGGCGGTCGCCGTCTGCGGAATCTCGTAGGCCGCCATCGGGCAGTCCGAGATGTCCTCGAGCACGCGCGGCATATTGCGGAACACATAGCGCACCCCGAACGACGTGTTCGACATGATCTCGCGCTCGAAACCGGCGACCACTTCGTTCGTGTAGCTCAGTTTGGCGTTCGGGTCGATGTCATCGGCGCCGGAGCCGAGCAGAATGACGTGATTGATGACCGGCGCTGTCCCCGGCGTCGTCTGCGTCACGGTGCCCTGGGGAATAGGACGCGTCAGCCCGGCGTCGAAGTAGTCGATGCGCGAGAAGCCGTCGTCGGCCGAGAGGGCGCGTGCGGCCAGATCGTTCGGCACGCGGGCGTAGAAGACGCCGTAGTTGCCATAGATCTTGGTGCGACCGTCGCCCACCGGATCGAACGTGGCGCCGAGACGCGGCGCCCAGTTGTTCTTCAGCTTCCACCCCTTGACCAGGTCCCCGTCGAGCGATTCATAGTCGAAGCGGAGGCCGGGGTTGACGGTGAGACGGTTGCCGACCTTCCACGAGTCTTGAACGAAGCCGTCGATGTAGCGCTGCTTCGTGTCGTGGCCGTTGTTGAAGTTCGCGCGTGTCACGCGAAAGATCTTGCCGAGGCTGACGTCAGGCAGCACCGTGATCGTCGCGCCCGTCGCGGTCTGACGGCCGTTGACGCTGAATTTCGGCCCGGTGATGTCGTTGAACTGGTTGTAGTCGACCTTGCTGTACTCGACACCGTACTTCAATTGATGGCCGCTGAAGACGTCGGTCGCCTTTACCGTCCACTGCCGGTTCAGGCTCTGGTTGCCCGCCTCAAACCGCCCGATGCCGCCCGTGATAACGGTCGGCGTCACGCTCTGATCGGTGATACGCCAGGAATTCACGGAAGGCGCTTCGCTGATCTTGTTGTCGGAGCGAGCGAAGCTGGCCTCGAGAAGGAAGTGGCTGCTCAGCACGCCTTCGTAGCGCACCGTCTGCTGGTGACCGCCATAATCCAGTGTGCTGAACGACGATGTGTCACCGACGAGCAGCGCCGAGGTCCGCTGTGGCCCGTTCTTGCCGTGCGACGGGTCGCCGAAGAACGAGGCGTCCACGTGGCCACCCTGGCCGAGCTGCAGCGTCGCTTTCGTCGCATAGGACAGCGTGCGGCGGTCGCGGTTGACGTCGCCCATGCTTTCCAGCGGGAATCCCGCCGGCGCGTGCAGCACGCGGCGCTGGTAAGAGGGGTCGATCGCGCCGAAGAGGAACAGCCGGTTCTTGACGACGGGGCCGCCGCCTTCCGCACCGAAGTCATTCACCTGGGTGCCGACCGTCTGCACGGAGCCGTTGGTTGATTGGAACTGCTTCCACCCGCTTTCGATGCTCGTCGGCTGGGTATAGCCGAAGGCGGAGCCGCGGAACACGTTGGTGCCGCTCTTGGTGATCACGTTGACCACGCCGCCCGTCGCCTGGCCGAACTCCGCCTCGTATCCGCCCGTTTTCACCTGGACTTCCTTCACGAAGTCGTAGGGCGTGGCGTTGCCGAGCGAACCGAAGACGATTGAGTACGAGCCGAGCCCGCCGTAGCCAGCATTGGTGACGTTTGCACCGTCAACGACATACTGATTCTCCAGGCCCGAGCTGCCCGAAATCGACGGGTTGGCAGTTCCGAGAGTGCCCGAGCTGCTGACGCCGGGCGACAGGTAAAGTGTGTCGCTGACGCGGCGGCCGACAGGAATCGCCGTCAGCTCGTCGCTATTGAGGTTGGCGCCGATAGTCGTCGTGCGGGTGTCGACGATGGGCGCCGCGCCGGTGACCTCCACCGTTTCGGTCAGGCCGCCGACCTCCATCTTCAACTGAAGGTTCTGTGTTTGGCCAAGGCGGACGGCGACCGCCTTCTGGTCGATCGTCTTGAAGCCCTGCAGTTCGGCCTTCACGTCATAGTTGCCGGGGACGAGAAACGGTATGGAGAACCGTCCGTCGGCGTCGGTCGCCACCGTGCGAGTCCCCTGTGGGCCCGTGATGGTCACCGAAGCGCCGGGAACGGCGAGGCCTTGCGCGTCCACGATGCGACCACTGAGTGTGCCCGTTGTTTCCTGGGCGTAGGCTAGGCCTGTACAGGCCAATACAAACGCCACAAGCAGAGCACTAATGCGTGCGTGCATTGAATTCGCTCCTTAGAGTTGTTAATCGACTTTCTTGCCTCGTGCCGCAAGGAAAACGCGTACCAACACGTGTAACAGTGATAAGTCCTTGTGACACTGATGCATGCGGGTCAGGCGTCGCGGTCCGACCCGGATAATCCACCAGCCTGTAGTGACGAAATCCAAAACGCCGAAGTGGTCTGTGGCCGCAAACTCCGTGCCTCGTAACGCTTAGGAAGCGCGTACGCGATGTCTCACGGATGAGTCTGAGGTGTTCGCGGCTCGTCATGTGCCGCGCAGCTCATCGCGTCAAACGCAGCGAACATTCGCGGCGCGCCCATGACGCGCGATATGCGGAAGGTGCTTCAGGAGACAGGACGTCGAGATGGGTGATGACGGTGTCCTCGTGGGAAAAAAGAAGGGGAGCCTTTCGGCTCCCCTTCACAAAACGCTCCGACATTTCTAGAACATGAACTTCAGCAGGAATTGACCCTGCATGCCGGGGCTGAACAGGTCAGGCTTCCCGTAGCGTGGATCAAGCGCATTGGCGCCGTCCGGCGTCGCCCGGATCAAAGCGTTGTAGTCGTAGCCCTTCGCCAGGTCGACGGTACTCAGGTCGATCGCTGACGACTGCCGCGCCACGCCGCCGCCGCGATTCAGGTAGTTGAAAATGTGCCTCGCCGTCTGCTGGTTGAAGACGTTCAGCAGCTGCAACTCGAGACGCAAGCGATTGTCGCCACGCCCCTTGATTTCGTGGGACACGAGCAGATCGGTCTGTGTCAGCACCGGGGTTCGCCCCATGTCGCCACGGCCGTTCACCATGACCTCGGTCTGGTTCACGGTGTTGACGTACGTCGTCATCGGCGTCCCACTGCCGCCGTAGAAGTTGGCGCCCACCTGCGTACCGAAGGGGAACTGATAGGAGCCGTAGAACTTCACGACATGTGGGCGATCGGTGGCCAGGCGACCCAACACGTCGAGATGACCCTTGGAATCCCACAACAGCTCATCGATGTCCCATGCGCGATTCGCGTTGCCTCCTCCGCGAGCGATGGTACCAACCTGCTGCTGTGCGATCGCTGCCGAGACGCCCAATGTCGGCGTGCGGATCTCATCCGAGCTCGCGATGCCGGCGTAGTTGCCGTACAAGCGGCTGTAGACATAGCTGGCGCTGCCGAACCAGTTCTGCGAGAACCGCTTGTTCAGGACGAACTCGAGAGCGTCGTATTGCCGCTTCGGCTTCGGCGTCTTGAATGGCGCGGTTCGTCCCGAGATGGGCGTAATCGTGGCGATGCCTTCACCGGGGTTCGCGTACTGATACACCTCATCGCCGTTCACGAGCGCGCCGAGATCTTCGATGGTGCGGATCAAGCTGTTGTGAACCCAGGTAGAGGAGAAGACCATCTGATGCCCGAGCTGGTATTCCCAGCCAAGATTGGCCCCATCCTGGCTCATCGGCTTGATGTTCGGATCGACCGTATCGAATGCCGGAACGCGGCGATCGCGGAACGAGAGAGCCGCATTCGAATTGCCCTTCCAGATGTCGCGGCCCGGCATGTTGGACAAGTTGATCGAGCCGAGGTCGAGCGTGTCGAGCGCGTGGTAGTAGATCTTCCACGTATCGCCACCGAAGGTGCCGCGGGCCAGCTCGTACTTCGTCCAGTCGTAATAGCGGCCGTAGCTGCCGAACACCTTCATACGGCCGTCTCCAAAGACGTCGTATGCGGCCCCGAATCGAGGCGCGATCTTGTCGCGGAAGGGGAATTCGATGCCGAACTTCTTGACGTCCGGCTGGAACGACGGGATCTTCTCGCTCTCCGTGCGAACGCCCAGGTTCAGCGTCAAGCGTGAACTGACCGTCCACTGGTCCTGCACGTACAGGCTCATGATGTTCGCGCTCGCGACACCACGCACACCACGGTCGTTCAACGCGTAGTAGCCGTACGTCCCTCTATCCTGGCCCGCGCCGGGTACCAGGCTCGTGAACGTGCGATCCCAGAAGATATCGATGTAGCCGCCGGGATAGGCCTGCAGGACGTCGTTGACGTTGCGGCGGATTCCAAACCCGCCCTTGAGCGTATGCGTGCCTGCCGCGGTGAACGCCTGATTGTAATCGGCGTTGAAGAACGTCTGCTTGGTGGTGTCGTGCTCGTTGATCAGCGCCCGCGGAGTGTTCAGGGTGTTGATCGGACCCTGCAGGCTGGCTGGCAACAGCGCGAAGCCAATCGACGACGTCTGATACGTGTAGTTGGTGACGTTCGGGATGCCGGTGTCCGTGTAATTGTCGCGGAACTGCCCCACCTTGAGGGTCAGAACCGATGCGTTGGAAATCGTCCAATCCGCGCTGCCCGACATGTTCCGCTGGTTGACCTTGTAGCCGCGGGTCAAGTTCGGCTGGTTGGCCGCGAGAGAACTGGAAAGAATCCGGGATCCGAAACCGTCGTAATCCGGCAGCCTGCCCGTCGACGTGGTCGGCGTGTAGAGCGTGGAGAAATCCGCGCGTAGCCTATTGTTCTGGTACGTGAGCTTGCCAAACGCGCTCATGTTCGTGTCTTTGCGCTTGAGCTCACCCGTCTCCGCGCCGCTGTTGAACTTGTACTCCCTGGTGATGTTGCTGTAACGAGGTGACACCGAACCGAAGAAGAACAGCCTGTTCCTGACGATCGGTCCGCCCAGCGATCCCCCGACTTCGTTACGGTTAATCGGCTGCTTTCCTTCACGGAAGTTGCCTACAGATACATCGTCTCGAGGACTGAGCACGAGACGCTGCACCGGGCCTGCGCCGATCGCGCTGCCCTCATAGTAATAGTGCCCCTCACCGCTGAAGATATTCCCTCCAGATTTTGTGACCGCGCTGATCACTCCGCCCAGCGCGCCGCCGTACTCAGCGGGGATACCGGTCGTCTTGACCTGCACTTCCTGGAGGTATTCGAAGACGGTGCTCTGGCGGGACGAGCCGTTGACGAGGCTGTTGGTGGCCACGCCGTCGACCGTGTACTGGTTTTCGGCGCCGCTGGCGCCGTTCACCTGGAAGCCGCCTTCGATTTCACCCGAATTCACCGCCGGGGCGGTCATGGCGATGGCCTGGAAAGAGCGGCCCTTCGGAATTTTGTCGAACTCCTCCGCCGGGACGTTGTGCTGCACGACCGTGCTGCGAACATCGACCAACGGCGTCGCTTCGCCGGTCACTTCGACCGTTTCCGTCAGGCTGCCAACATCCAGCTTCGCGTCGAGCGTGAACGTGCGACCCAGGAGGACGTCGATGTCGTCGCGCTCCACTTTCTTGAAGCCTGTGATTTCGAACGAAACCTTGTATCGCCCGGGCGGGAGCGTCGCGGCCACATAACGACCGTCGGAGTCGGTGACGAACGTCCGGGTCGCTCCGGTTGAATTGCTTGTGACCGTGACCGTCGTCCCGGGGACAGCGAGCCCTTGCGCATCCGTAATTCGTCCAGTAATCGCGCCCGTTGTTTCCTGCGCCGCCGCAAGCCCACCCAGGGCGAGCGTGAACGCAAGAAGCAGAGCACTAATGCGTGCGTGCATTGCTTTGCTCCTTCGAGTTGTTATTGACGTCTTGTCATGTCCCAAGGAAACGCCAACGCGGGTAGTGTTGGCAAATCGCTGGGACGGTGCTTGAGGGCCAGGCGTTGCCCGCCGGACCCGGATAATCCACCCGTAAACGGATTGTTCTCGCGTCCCCCGTCTTCGTGCCTCAGCGCAGACGGAGAGCGCGCCTACTCCCATGCATAACGGGAAACAATATCAAGGTTCTGTCGAGATGATGCATAAATCTTTTTTTATGATTAGCACCTCATGTGACCGGGGGACCCGGTGATCCGGCGCGTGGCCGTCATCCCGGGCGACGGCATCGGGATAGAGGTCGTCGCGGAAGCCACGCGGATCCTCGAAGCGATTGGCGGACTCGAGCTCGAGCGGTTCCCCTGGAGCGCCGACCACTACCTGAAGACGGGCACCACCATTCCGCCCGGCGGCTACGACACGCTGCGATCCTTTGACGCCGTGTTCATCGGCGCGCTCGGCGACCCGCGGGTGCCCGACAACCGCCACGCACGCGACATCCTGCTCGGCACCCGCTTCGAGCTCGACCTCTACGTGAACTACCGGCCCGTGCGGCTGCTCGACGATCGGCTCTGCCCGCTGAAGAATCGCACGCGCGCCGACGTCAACTTCGTGGTCTTCCGCGAGAACACCGAGGGCGCCTACGTCGGCGCCGGCGGGCGGCTGCGCGCCGGGACGGAGGACGAGGTCGCCATCCAGCACGAGGTGAACACTTATAGAGGCGTGCACCGGATCGTCCGCTACGCGTTCGAGTTCGCGCAGGCGCGCGGCCTGCGCAAGGTGTGCATGGCCGACAAGAGCAACGCGATGACGCACGGTCACGCGCTCTGGCAGCGCGTATTCCGGGAGCTCGCCCCCGCCTACCCGCAAATCGACGCGACGCACCTCTACATCGACGCGCTCGCGATGCTGCTGGTGCAGAGCCCGAACCAGTTCGAGGTCATCGTCACCAACAACCTGTTCGGCGACATCATCACCGACATCGGCGGCGCGCTGCAGGGTGGCCTCGGCATGGCGGCGTCGGGTAACATCCACCCGGGCCGCACGTCGATGTTCGAACCCGTGCACGGCTCCGCGCCGCCGCTGGCCGGGAAGAACGTCGCCAATCCCATCGGCGCCATCCTGTCGGCGGCGTTGATGCTCGAGACACTCGGGCGCGCAGACGAGGCGCGGCGCATCGAGCGCGCGGTGGAAGCGGCGGTTCACGCCGGCGAGACGACGCGCGACATCGGCGGGTCGCTGGGCACGAAGGAAGCGGGAGCGGCGATATTGCGGAGAATGAGATGATCTGGCGGGTCCAAAAGGACCCGCCCTACATGGCCCCGCCCTATCTCCTTCACAACATCCTGGTCTTCGTCGTCGGCTTCATTGCCAGCGCGATCAACGCGGTTGCGTTCGGCGGATCGCTCGTCAGCTTTCCCACGCTGATCTGGCTGGGCCTGCCGCCGATCGTCGCCAACGCCACGAACACCGCCGGCGTGTGGCCCGGCTCGCTCGGCGCGGTGTGGGGCTACCGCCGCGAGATCGCGTACACCGCGCGGCGGATGTACTGGTTGATCGTTCCCAGCATGGCCGGCGCGCTGGTGGGCGCGGCGCTGCTGCGGATGACGTCGGCCGCGGTCTTCGACCGGCTCGTGCCGCTCCTGATCCTGTTCGCGACGCTGCTGTTCGCCGCCCAGGAGCGCGTGCAGCGGTTCCTCAACGTCGCGCCCGAGCATCACGGCTCGCTCTGGTTCGCCGCCGCCATCGGCTTTCAGTTCCTCGTCAGCGTCTACGGCGGCTACTTCGGCGCCGGCATGGGCATCCTGATGCTCGTCGCGCTGGCGATTCTCGGGCACGACGACATCCACCAGATGAACGGCCTGAAGAACCTGCTCGGCGTCTTCATCAACGCCGTCGCCGCCGGCTATTTCCTGCTCGCCGGCATGGTGCGCGCCTCCGACGCAATCGTGATGGCCTGCGGGGCGACGCTCGGCGGCGTCGCCGCCGCCGGGCTCGCCCGGCGCATGGGACGCAAGGCCGTCCGCCGCGCCGTCATCGTCGTGGGGTTCGCGATGACGGTGGTGCTGTTCCTGCGACTGTAGTCAGCTGGCAGCTGGCTGCTGGCAGCAAGAGCCTTCTGCTCCAGCGTGCCTGCCACTGCCCACTGCCCACTGCCCGCTGCGCGCCGCCCGCTGCCCGCTGCCCGCTGCCTGCTGCCAGCTACAATGTCGCGCGTGGCGATGCGGCCCGGCGACCTCGTAGACATCTCGCGGTACGTGGACCTCAATCGCGCCGAGTGGGCGCGGCTGCGCGCCGCCACGCCGCTGCCGCTCTCGGAAGCGCAGCTGCGGCCGCTCGGCGGCGTCACCGAGCGCGTCTCGCTCGACGAGGTCAGCGACATCTACCTGCCGCTCTCGCGGCTGCTGAACCTGTACGTCGACGCCACCCAGAAGCTGCACGCCGCGACGAGCACGTTCCTCGGCGGCTCCGCGAGCCTGCGGATTCCGTTCGTCATCGGCATCGCCGGCAGCGTCGCCGTCGGCAAGAGCACCGCATCCAGGGTGCTGAAGGCGCTGCTGTCGCACTGGCCCAGCCATCCGCAGGTGGACCTGGTCACCACCGACGGCTTCCTGCTGCCGCAGAGCGAGCTGGAAGCGCGCGGCCTCGCGCAGCGCAAGGGGTTTCCGGAAAGCTACGACGTGCGGCGGCTGCTGCGGTTCCTGGCGGACGTGAAGTCAGGCCTGCCGGAGGTGGCGGCGCCGGTCTACTCGCACCTGGCCTACGACATCGTGCCCGGCGAGTTCCAGACCGTGCGGCAGCCCGACATCGTCATCGTCGAAGGGCTCAACGTGCTGCAGACCAGGTCGCGGCAGCGGAAGCCGCCGGCGATGTTCGTCTCGGATTTCTTCGACTTCTCGATCTACGTCGACGCCAACGAGGCCGACATCGAGCACTGGTACGTCGAGCGCTTCATGAAGCTGCGCGCGACGGTCTTCCAGAGCCCGTCGTCGTACTTCCATCGCTACGCGGAGCTGGGCACGGCGGAGGCCGACGCGACGGCACGGCGCATCTGGGAGACGATCAACCTCGTCAACCTGCGCGAGAACGTGCTGCCGACGCGCGAGCGCGCCCATCTCGTGCTGGAGAAAGGGCGCGATCACGCGGTGAGGCGGGTACGGCTGCGGATGGTGTGACCGAAATTCAAAATGCAAAATTCAAAATGCAAACCGTGAGTGGCTCGTCACAACGGTGTGAATGTCGCGACGACGTTCACCCAACATGACGCGCACATTCAGGGTTTGCTTTTTGCATTTTGAATTTTGCATTGACTCTATCCCGGCGAAGCTCCCTGCGTATTCACATAGACCGCGTAGAGCGACTGCGCGGCCGTCATGAACAGCCTGTTTCGCTTCGGCCCGCCGAACGCGAGGTTGGCGCACGTTTCCGGCAGCCTGATGCGGCCGAGCAGCTTTCCTTCGGGCGACCAGACCGTGACGCCGCTGTACCCGAGGTTGCGCCCCGCGTTGCTGCCGCACCACAGGTTGCCGTTGACGTCGACGCGGATGCCGTCGGTCCCGCAGCGGACGCCGTCGACCATCATGTTGCTGAATTCCTTCTGGTTCGCCAGCTTGTTGTCGGCGCCGATGTCGAAGCTGTGGACGTTACCGGCGTTGACGATGTAGACCTTCCGGTAGTCGGGCGAGAACGCGATGCCGTTGGGATTGCCGGCGAGGTTGGCGCTGCTGACCATCATGTCGACGCGCCCGCTCTGCGCATCGGCCCGGTAGACGTTGGCGGTCATGATCTCGCGCTTCGCGTTGCCGACGCCGATCACCTGCCCGGCGCGCGAGTTGTACCGTCCGTCGGCGTTGCCGGCGCCACCAGAGACTTCCGGCGCGCCTTCGTAGAGCGTGAAGCCCGCGGCGGGATCGGTGAACCAGTAGCTGCCGTCGCGGTGCGCCGCCACGTCGTTGGGCGAGTTGAGCCGCTGGCCCATGTAGGTTTCGGCAATCGCGGTAATCGATCCGTCGTGCTCGTAGCGCGAGATGCGGCGGCCCGTGTGCTCGCACGTCACCTGGCGTCCCTGGAAGTCGAACGTGTTGCCGTTGCTGTTGTTCGACGGGTTGCGGAACACCGTCACGCGGCCGTCATCGTCGATCCACCGACGCTGGACGCCCATCGGCACGTCGCTCCACACCAGGTACTTCCCCTGGCTGCACCAGGCGGGTCCCTCGGACCAGCTCCCGCCGGTCCAGAGGCGGTGGATGGCGCTGTTGTTCACCCGCAGCGCATTGAAGCCTGGGTCGATGGTGACGATGTCGGGGTCCGGGTAACTTACGGGATCCCCATTCGGGCTGTAATCGCGATGGACATCGAAGGGAGACGGCGGTGGCGGCGCGGCCTGCGCGCCCGGCGCCGCGGCGGCGCGTGGACCAAGTGCGGCCGCGCCGACGACCGCACCAATCCGTCCAATCAGAACGCGTCTGGAGATCGTCGTCATACGGACCTCATTTTCAGCGGACAGTCGGCAGTGGGGTCCTGCCCACTGCCGACTAGTTGAGGCCGTTAAGATTGATCAGGCGCGGGTCTTTCGCAAGGCCTTCAGCGTCAGCCAGAACTGCGCGGCCGTGAACGCGACGCCGAGCAGCCAGTCGGACGCGCGCGCACCGGCGGAAGCCGACACGCGACCGGTGACAGCGGGGACCGACTGCATGGCCGCCGCGGGCGCCGGACGCAGCGCCGATGCCGGTGGCGCGTCCGCGCCGGGCGTCTTCGCCGCGGTGACGGCGGCGGCTGCCGGCTGCTGCTCCGCAACCTCCTTCACCTCGTCTGCGCTCGGCGGCTTCTCCCCCTGCTCTCGCCGGTTCGCCATCCATGCGCGCATCGCGGCGGGCCCGATCAGGCGCTTCTGGCCCTTTACCTTCTCGCCCGCCTCCTTGCCGTACGGTGACGCATGCTCGATTTCGGCGTTCATCTCCGCGCCGAACAGAATCACGGCGCCTGAGATGTAAAACCACAGCATGAGCACCATGACGCCGCCAATGGCGCCGTAGGTCTCCGCATAGTCCGAAATGTTCACGACGTAGTACTTGAAGGCGAGCGATGCCACCAACCACAGGGTGGTGGCGAAGACCGACCCTGGCGTCAACCACACCCAGTCCTGCTCGGCATCGGGCGCAAAGTAGTACACGAGCGCAAAGCCCGTGCTGGTGAGCGCGAAGACGACTGGCCACTGAAGGATTTTCCACGTCCATTCGAACACCGGTCCCAGGTGCACCCACACGGCGACCTTCGTCGCCAGCGTCGGCCCCACGATGACCAGCGCGAAGGAGATCAGGATGAAGAGGGCGACGCCGAGCGTCAGCAGAGTCGCCGTCAGTTGCACCTTCCACCAGGGACGGCCCTCTTCGATGTCGTAGGCGCTGTTGAGCGTGTTGATGATGGCGCTCATCGCGGCGGAGGTGCTCCAGATCGCGGCCGCGATGCCGAAGGTGAGCAGGCCCCCTGGCTTCGACTCGGTGATCTTGCGGATCTGCTCGGTGATGATCGTCAGCGCCTCCGGCGGTGCGAACCCCCCCATCGACTTGACGACCTCGTCCACGATCGTGTGGACGGGAAAGTAACTCGCAATGGTGATCAGCAGCAGCAGCGCGGGAAACAACGCGAAGAAGAAGTAATACGCCAGCTGCGCCGCCATCCCGAAGACGTTGTCCGCGATGGAGTCACGGACGGTGCGCGTGAGGATCTCGCGCCACGACAGCGGGACCTTGAGGTACGAGAGCATCACCGCCATGGCGCCCCCTCAGTGCGTCGCGTTGCCAGTCGTCGGCGTCCACGCGGGCGCGTCGCTCGCGGGGAACGACTGCTCCGACGACTCGATGATCGGATCTTCGCGCTCGCGCGCCGGCAGCACCGCGCGCAGCCGTCCGCGCCGCAGGCGCCGCTGATCGATTTCAGAGAACGCCCACCACGCCAGCGTCCCGCCTCCCACGATGAGGGCGAGTCCAGCCAGCGAGCGGCGGCGGAGGCCTGCCAGCAGGAACGCGCCCGCGGCGGATGCAATCAGCCAGCGTTCGGTGTCCCAGTTCCACCGGTCATCCGTACGGTCCCAGATGCTTTCATCGCTGCGGTGCAGCTCGAGGTTGTTCATCGGCATCGTCTGTCTCCGCGGGCGACGAGTGCAACGAGAGTGCCCCCCGATCGCGGGCGCCGGCGGAGGTGCCGTGGAAACGGACGGCAACCTGAGGGGAGGGGTCCGATTTCCTGACGGGTTTCCCTACAGTCGGACGTCAGCGCTTGTACAGGTTTGCCCCCGTAAAAGGCCGGAAGTAAATGCCTTAGGGTTAGGGCACACGCGGCACATCGATGATTCTGAAGGGATTACGGCTCATGCACTGGAAAGCCGAACGAGCTCAGCGCGTGGCACGTGCGTTGCTCCGTAAACCCCTGTCCATTACCCAAATCGGGGAACGGGGGAGCCACATGCCAGCACAGCAGCCGCTAGACGACGTACTGCGACGCGTTCAGGGCGAATACATCGAGATGCCCGGATTGCGGTTGACGACGCAGCAGGCGCAGCGGCTCTGGGGTCTCGATCGCGCGGCGTGCGACCAGTTGCTCGGCGCGCTGGTCGATGCGAAGTTCCTGTTCCGGACACGCGATGGTGCATTCATGCGATCCGATCAAGCGCGAGCTGTGCGGACATGACGAGTTCCTGACCTGCCAGGCCGGTCGGTGAAGTTCCTTCCTCACGAGCCGTAAGACCGACGGGCCAACACGCCCTGCCCTCGAACTCCCGGACGAACAATCGTCCGCGGCCAGACTCTGGGTGACGAACGGAGAACAACACATCGTTCTCCGTTCATCGTTCCTTCTTCAGCTGGCAGCAGGCAGCTGGCAGAAAATCACTGATCTCTCCTTTCAGTTGCTCTTGATCCCTGATCCCCGATCCCTTCTGGTTTGATCCACGCGGCGAATTTGCGGAACGCGACGCCGCGATGCGCGACCGCGATCTTGTCCGCGGCATCGACGTCGGCCAGCGTCTTCCCGTAGGGCGGATAGAAGAAGATCGGGTCGTACCCGAAACCGCCGGCGCCGCTCGGCGCACTTGCAATCTCACCCTCGACCGTCCCCGTCGTCTCGTAGACCACCTCGCCGCCGTCGACGCTTGCCAGCGCGGCGACGAACCGCGCCGTGCGCGGCAGGTTGCCGCGCGCGTGCAGCCGCCGGTAGATCTCCGCGAACCGCTCCGGGTACGTCGCATCGGGCCCGAGAAACCGCGCCGACTGCACGCCGGGTTCGCCGTCGAGCGCATCGATGACGAGCCCCGAGTCCTCGGCGACCGTCCAGAGTCCGCTGCGCGCGGCGTAGTAGCGCGCTTTCAGGCGGGCGTTCTCCTCGAACGTCGTGCCGGTCTCTTCCGGCTCCTCGATGTGCGGGATGTCCGCGAGGCTGACGAGGCGCACCGGCACGTCAGGCATCAGCGCGCGGATCTCGCGCAGCTTGCCCGGGTTGGTCGTGGCGATCAGGAGCGTTCGCATGGTGGCGGGTCCGCCGCTCGATGGGTCCAGTCTCGTGGCGGAACCCGCCCTACTTACCCAGAAACGAGCCGACGTGGCCGCGCTGCAGCGCGATCAGCTGGCGGATGCCCGTGTCGGCGAGGTCGAGCAGGCGGTTGAGCGCCTCGCGGCCGAACGGCATCGCTTCCGCAGTTCCCTGCAGCTCGATGTACAGGCCCGCGCCCGTCTTGATGATGTTCATGTCGACGTCGGCCTTCGAATCCTCAGTGTAGGCGAGGTCGAGCATCGGCATCCCCTCGACGATGCCGACGCTGGTGGCGGCGACATAGTCCACGATCGGCATCGTGCGAATCATCTCCTGCTCGCGCATCCGGTTGACGGCGAGGACGAGCGCGACGAACGCGCCGGTGATCGACGCGGTGCGCGTGCCGCCGTCGGCCTGGATCACGTCGCAGTCGAGCGTCACCGTCCGCTCGCCGAGCTCCTCCATCTTCGTGACGGCGCGCAGCGAGCGTCCGATCAGCCGCTGAATCTCCTGCGTGCGGCCGCCCACCCTGCCGGCCGAGGACTCGCGCTGCGTGCGCGTGTTGGTCGCGCGCGGCAGCATCCCGTACTCCGCCGTCACCCAGCCCTTGCCGGAGTTGCGGCGGAAGGGCGGCACCCTGTCTTCTACGCTCGCGGTGCAGATGACTTTGGTCTTTCCCGATTCGACAAGGACCGAACCTTCGGCGTGGATGAGGTAGTTGGGAGTAATGCGCGTGGGTCGCAGCTGCTCGTCGAGTCGTCCGTCGGAACGCATGGAGTCACTGTAACGCTACTGCGTCCCTTTCGTCTCGCGCACCAGCGAGGTGTCGCGCTCGAACGGGCGCCGCAGGTCGACGTGTCCGGCGAGCGTGTCCGCCTGCTTGCCGTCGATGAGAATCTGCACGCGCTCGACCGACGACAGGTTGGCGGTCACCGTGTTGACAAGCGCATAGACGGTCAGAAGCTCGTTGGTCGATCCGCCCGGATGCATCGTCGAGACCTCGGGGCTCAGGTCGACGAACGCGTCGCCGCGGTCGGTGATGTAGAACGCGCGCAGCATCGTCCCCGCCGGGATGAGCGACACGTACGGCGCCGGCGCCGCCTCGAGCTCGCTTTCGAGGATCTGACGGCCCTGCGCGCGTGGCCCTTCGCCGAGCGGCACCTCGCGCTTGACGGCGGCGAGCGCCTGGCCGTCGGGGGTGCCGTAGTAGAGCGTGGCGATGATGTGCGCCACGCTGGCCGCGGGCGCCGCGGGCGCCGGCGCGCTCTGCGGCTGCTGGACGGGGGACACCATCCGCTCGAGCAGCTGCGACGCACCCCACGCCGCCGCGCCGAAGATGACCACGATAGCCGCGGCCTGCAGCCAGCGCTTGCGCTTGCCCCGCGCGACCGACCCGAGTCGAGCGGTCATGGCGTCGCCGGAGCCTCGAGATAGGTCCTGAATCGCACGATGGCGTCGAAGATCGCCTGCGCGAGGCTGCCCTGGAGCTCCGCGGACTGAACCGCCCGCTCCTGTTCCGCGTTCGTGAGATACCCGAGCTCGATGAGCGCCGCGGGCATGTTGACACCGCTCAGCACGCGGATCGGCGCCTGCTGCAGGGGCCGCGGGCCCATCGGCGCGTGCTTCTCGAGCTCCTCTTCCAGCATCGACGCGAAGCGCGACGAGACGTCGACGTGCGCCGCCTGCGCCAGGTCCCACGGGATGACGTCGACCGGCCGCATGCCGCCGCCGACGGCGGGCAGCACGAGCTCCGACGCGGCGGTGCGCAGCCGTGCGTCTTCACCGGCGCGGTCGAGCCGGAGGTAGTAGACCTGCGCGCCCTTCATGGACGGCGACGGCGCGCCGTTGACGTGGAGGCTCAGAAACAGGTCGGCCTTGTTGTTGTTCGCGATCGCGTCGCGCCCGTCCGGCGACACGGCGCGGTCTTCCTCGCGCGTCAGGATCACGCGCACGCCGAGACGGGTCTCGATGAGCGACTTCAGCCGGCGCGCGACCTCGAGCGTCACCTGCTTTTCGAGCGCCCCCTTCGGCCCGCGCACGCCGGCGTCGTCGCCGCCGTGTCCCGGATCGATCACCATCGTCTGCAGCCTGGCGGTGCGCTGCCCGGGGAGCGCCGGCACGGCATCCGCGGCCGGCGGCGCCGGCGGCAGGGTCACGAGCGGAGGTGGAGCAGGCGGCGGCGCCGGCGCGGCGCTGGTGTCCTGCGGCGGCTGCGCGCCGGGAGGAATCTCGATCGTCACGCGCGTGCTTTCCGTCGTCGTCGTGGTCGAGACGCGCGGCATGCCGGCGCGCGCGTTCAGCGCGAACGCGATGGTCGTCGCCTGGTTGCCCGTCTGGATCTGATCGATCAGGCCGGCCGGCGCGGGCGGCGGCGCCGCATCGAGCATGTCGGCCTCGACGCGGACGATGACGCGCCCCGCGTCGAACATCGAGCTGACGAGCAGTGCCGGCGTGACCTCGACGCTGGCGCGCGTCGGCGGGCCCGCCGCGTCGATGCTGACGACGACGCGCGCCACGCGGATGGCGCCGACGACGAGCAGCCGCGACGCGCGGCGCAGGTCGATCGGCGAGTCGTAGATGGGTGCGAGCGCGCGCGCGATGAAGTCGATCGGCACCAGCAGCCGCCGCCCGACGCGCGCGACCGGCGCCGGCAGCGTGACGACGCGGCCGTTGACCGAGGCCATCGGCTGATCGGCGGAGGCGACGATCGTGCGTCCCTTGTAGCTCACGGTGACGCCGCCGGCGAGCGCATCTTCGCGCACCGCGAGCTGGAACATCGACGCGAGATCGTCGAGCGCGATGAATTCCTGGTTGTTGAGGATGGTCGTCGGCACGGGCCGCCGCCCGTCGCGCGTGACGAGCGTCAGCGGAGACGCGGGGGCCGTGCCCTGCGCGTGGCCCGATGCCAGCGCGAGCACCACCGCGAGGACGCACAGTCCAGCCGTTCGCAAACGGCTTCCATCATAGCCTGCGGCCTGAGGTGTGGCAGAGGGCAGGCGGCAGGAGGCCTCTGCCTCCCGCCACCTACCGTATGACCTTCCGGACGCCCGCAATCGCGAGCATCAGGAAGACGACGAACAACACGAGGAACAGACCGGCGAGGAACTTCGCAACCACGAACGACGCGCCCGCGATCGACGTGAAGCCCAGGAACCCCGCGACGATGCCGACGACGAGGAACAGTAGCGCCAGTTGCAGCATGAGTCCTCCTTCCTGGAGGTTCAGCTGCGACTTCTATGCCTACATGTCCTCGTCGAGGTCGGTGTCGGCCCCGCCTTCTTCGCCGCCGAGGTCGAGTTCCGCGTCCTCATCCATCAGCTCGTCGCTGCCGCCGCTCATCACGTCTTCCGGCTCGTTGTGGCGGCCCGACATCTCGTCGCCCATCGGCGACGCAGCTGGCGACGGACGCGACGGTAGGCGACGCGCCGGAGCCGACGGTTTGCGGCTGGCGCTGCGCTTCGCGGTGCGCGCGCTCTTGGCGGCGCCGCGCTTGGCCGCGCCCTTGGCCGCGCCGCGCTTCGCAGCGCCCTTGCGCGAGGCTGCCGTCTTGCGCGCGCTCTTGCGCGACGCGCCTGCTGCGCGCCCCGTCTTCCGCGCCGCGCTGCTCTTGCGGCCGGCGGATGCGCTTCGCTTGCGGCTTGCCTTTGACTTCTTCTTGCCACGTGGTGGCATACTCCTCCTTCGCGAGCTCGGCTCGCCAACGAGCCGCGGGCGCAGCAAATTCGCTGCCCGCGCAGACCGTGTCAGGTATCAACTGTCGGCTGTCATGTATCAGCAGGTGCGGCCCGGATCGTATACGCGAATGAGCGATACGCAATGACCAAAAAGTACCGCTCGAGATTGGGAGAGGCGCCGGCTGAACATCCGCCGGGGCCGCAACCGCGGGAGAGGGGAGTCGCGCCTCCACCGAACCCGCGAAAGCCCAGGCTCGTTCGCGACATTCACGGCAACGAGTTGAAGGACCTGTTCGAGTTCTTCCCGGACCTGCCGCGGGTGCCCCGGCCGCGCGGACGAGTCCCCATCAGGCGGCGGGGTCCACGCTAATCGAGCTTTCCGCCAAGCAGCTTCCTGGCGACCAGCTCCTTGTGCTCGTCATCGTCGTGGCTGGCGACGATGACGAGGTTCCGCTCCGACATCGAGAGGCCGTTGAGCCACTTCAGCTGGTCGTTGACGGCGGCCGTGTCCTCGACAATCCACGGCGCGTCCTTGCCGGTCGCCTTGCGGACACCGTCCATGTGCCAGGCGGTATCGCCCACGAGCAGGTACTCGCGCCCGGAATCGACGGTGATGAACATCATTTGCGACCCGGGCGTGTGGCCGGCGGCCTTGATCAGCGTCCACCCCGGCGCAAACGCCATGTAACGGTCGTAGTCGATGACGTGGTAGCGCCGGGCCTGCTCCTCGGTGATCTTCAGGTCCGGGAACTGCGGCCTGTTTTCGAGCGTGTTCACCTGCGGACGGGTGAGGATGGTCTTCGGCGCGAGCTCGGCCAGGTAGGGGCCTCGGATGACACCCGTGATGTGGTCGCCGTGCTCGTGGGTGAACACGATGGCCCGCGCCCCGCGGAGCGCCTTGTTCACCTCCTGCGCCTGCTCGGCGTAGTACGGTTCGCCTTCCGCGCCCCGGCCGATCTGCCTGTGCATGGGCTCGTCCATTCCCGCATCGACCATGACGTAGCCGTCGGGGTAGACGACCTGGAAGACGGTACGCGCCTGTACACTCGGCGTCGCGGGCTCGCCCTGGACCGAGAAGTTCTTGGTGCGGCGACTCTCGGCAAACTTGAGGACGTTGATGCGGAGCGGCTTGCGGCCGGGAATCAACGTGGCAACACGGCGGATCTCCGCAATGTCGGCGGACCATCCGGTTGCAGGCGGCGCCTGCCCGCGTAACGAGATCGTGACTCCGGACAGAAAAAGGGCGAGAAGGGCGGCGCGTTTCATGGGCCCATCCTAGCCCAACCCGCCTCCCGTCCGGCCCTCGTGCCTGACCCGTCCTTCGTGTCCTCAGAACGTGAACTTGATCCCGAGCTGCATCATGCGCGGCTGGTACGCGAGCGCGCCATTCTGCGCCGGACGCCCGTACTGCGCGTTCGCCAGGTTCGTGGTGTAGCTCCCATAGTTCGCGTGGTTGAAGAGGTTGTAGGTCTCGATCATCCCGTCGATCTTGACCTTGCTCACAATCGGGAACGACTTCTGAAGCCGCACGTCCACGCGGTGCAGCGGGCGGCCGACCAGGCTGTTGCGGGCGACGATCGAGCCGTCGGCACGCAGGCGGTTTTCGCCGCTGCCGCCTTCGTTGCGGCGGTCGGTGCCATCCGTGACGCCGTAGCGCATGCCCGACCCGTAGAAGTAGATACCGCTCACCTGGAACCCATAGCCGAGGTCCACGACGCCGTTCACGTTCGCGCGGTGCCGTTGATCGTCGGCCGCGTAGGTGTACTCGCCGCCGAGATCGCGGGCGAGCGCGAAGTCGAGCGCCCGCCGCTGCACGATGCCGTCCGGTCCCAGGAACCACTGGTCCCGGGGCGGGTTCGCGTCCTTGAAGAACGCGAGCGTGTAGCTGGCATTGGCCTGCCACCGGTGGCTGAAGCGCTTGGTGAAGGTGACGTCGGTGCCGTGATAGTTGGACCATCCGTCGAGCAGCTCCAGGTTGACCGTCCCCCACGTGGGGAACGGCCGCGCCGCGACGTTGGTGAACGGGATGTTGGCGCCGGTGGTCCGGTCGTATGTCAGGTTGGCGTTCACCGTCGAAGTTGGCTCCTCGCGCCTGCCGCCGGTGTAGGCGTAGTTCACCTCAAGCGACGCCTGCGTGCCGAGCTGGTGCTGGACGCCGATCGACGCCTGGTGTGAATACGACGTCTTGCGGCCCGGATAGTTGATCTCCTGAGTGAGTGCCCGGAACGCGCAGTTCGTCGTCCGGTTCACGATGTCGCACGCGTTCTGCAGCGAGGCCTGGAAGCTGGGCTTCGGCCCGTGGAACCAGCCCCAGAAGTTATCTCTGACGGTCGTGAAGTCGGCGCTCCCGTCGAAGGTGATCTGGTTCTCGAAGCGGTGCCGGTACCCTTCCGTCTGCTGCACGCCGTCGTTGGGCGCGAACGCATAGAACAGTCCGTAACCGCCGCGAATTGCCGTCCGGTCGTCGACCTTGAAGGCGAAGCCGGTGCGCGGCGCGAAATTCGTCTTCTCGATCGGCTGGCCGCCCGGCAGCCACGGCTTGAAGACCGTCTTCTCGTTGTGGCCGTTGGAGTCGAGGTCGTAGCGGACGCCAAGGTTCAGCGTCAGCCGGTCCGTCATGCCCCAGTCGTCCTGGATCCACCCGCCCCAGATGTGCCGGGTGACATCGTAGCGATGCTCGGTGTCGGACAGCGAGTGATCGACCCAGCGGACGAGCGGAGCACCTGTGGGGCTGCGCAACGTGGCCAGTGGCGCGAGGTTCCACGTCGACGCGTCGTGGATGTCGGGGAACATCTGCCGGATGACGTCGGCGCTCGGCAGCGGTCCGCCCTGCGCGTTGATCGAGCCGTCGCAGCGCAGGCACCAGATGAACGCGTTGTGGAACTTGATGTACTCGGCGCCCATCTTCACGTCGTGCCGCCCCCTCGCGTTGAACGACGTCGAGTAGTCGTCGCGGACCGACGTGTTGTCCTGGAAGATGTTCAGTGGCGACGCGCCGATCGTGAGGCCCGTGAACGCCGTGAGGATCGAGCCGCCGTGCAGCGAGGGATGATACGGGAAGTCCTGCCCGCCCCACCGCACGTCGGGCTGGTCGCGCCGCTCGTAATCGGTACGGCCGACCTTCACCTCGTTGATCGCGTTGGTGCCGAGCACCTGCGTCAGCGTGCCGAAGTACTGCGGCGCGATGCGCCCGCGCGTGCCGCCGACGGGGCTCGTCGGGCTGCCGCCGCTGTAGAAGTCGGTGACGAACTGCGTCGCGCGGCCGATCACCCGCGTCTGCGGCGTGAGCTGCCAGTCGACGCGCTCGGTCGCGGTGTGCTGCTTCTTGGGATAGGTCACCTCGCGGTTGAGGAACGCGTAGGCCGCCGCGACGTTCGCGTTGAAGGTGCGCGGCTCGTGCTCGAACTCGTAGGCGGCGAAGAAATGGAGGCGATCGCGCACGACCGGGCCGCCGATCGTCGTGCTCAGCTGCTGGTTCGAATACGGCAGGACGCGGTTGAGGATGAAGTCCTTCGCGTTGAACCGATCGTTGCGGAAATAGCCGCCGAAAGTTCCCGTCAGGGCGTTGGTGCCCGACTTGGTAATCGCGTTGACGATCATGCCGGAGGAGCGTCCCTGCGTGGCGTCGAAGCGGTTGGCGACCACCTGGAACTCGGCGATCGCGTCGCGGCTCATCTGCGGCTGCTCGCTGTCCGGCGTCGAGTGATAGTTCGTCGTGATCTGCTGGCCGTCGACGATGGTCTGCGCGTACCCCTGGCGGTTCTGCACGAGGCCGCCGCCCTCGTTGCGCCGCGCGCCCGGCGCCAGCAGCGTCAGGTCCATCCAGTTGCGGCCGTTGATCGGCAGGTCCTGCACCTGGCGCGGATCGATGTTGGCGCCGACGGTCGATTCCTTCGTGTCGACGAGCGGCGCCTCCCCAGTGACGGTGACCGTCTCGGTCAGCGTGGCGGGCCCGAGCTGCAGCGGCACGGTCAGCGTCTGGTTGAGCAGCAGCTGCAATCCCGTGCGTGTCACGGTCTGGAAGCCGGAAAGGCTCGCCGTGAGCCGGTGCGCGCCGACGCGAACCGGGATGCGGAACTGTCCCTGTGCGTCGGTCACACCTTCGAAAATGTTCCCCGTTTCCTCGTGGACGATGGCAATCGTGACGCCGGGGAGCACACCGCCCGACGAATCGGTGACCGTTCCGGTGATCGTCGCCTGCTGCGCACGTGCCGGCATGGCCGCCAGGAGCAGCGCCGCGGCGGCCAGGACCATCCGCGTCAAGCCTGCCTTCATGTCTCCTCCAGTCGAAGCCGCTCGTTGACCGCTCGTTTACTGCGGCAGAGTATGCGCGGGGAGCCTAGAGCCCGCAGGCGGATGCTGTCAAGGTGCGCCGGACGGGCCTATAATCTCGCCACTGAATCTCCCCATCCTGGGCAACACTTCACGAAGGAAGGTGCACTGTGCGTACTGTTACTTCGATCGTTCTCGGAATCTCGCTCCTCGTCTTCGGTGCGTGGAGTGTGTCGCTCTCCGCGCAGGCGACCGCCCAGACCCACATCGGCCACGTGCTCGACAGCTTCAACGGCACGCCCGAGAACATGGGCCTGTTGCCGACGGCGATGGCGGAAGCGAAAGTTGCCGCCGATCACGCGGCGCTGGCGGCGAAGGCCGCCTCGCTGCAGATGATTCAAACGCACGCCGGCCACGTCATCAACGCGATCGATCCGACGATCGTCGCGCAGGGTCCGGGCAAAGGCTACGGCTTGAAGAAAGCCGCGCAGGGCGTCGCGCAGCACGCCACGCTCGCGGCCAACGCCGCCAACGCGAACGATATGGTGAAGACGCATTCGATGCACGTCAGCACCGCCGCGAACAACGTCGTGGCGATGGCGGACGAGGTGGTCGCGCTGGCGCAGAAGATCCGCATGTCGACCTCGTTGGACGAGGCGAAGATGCTCGCGGCGGAAATGCAGACCAAGGCCGAGCAGCTGACGACCGGCATCGACGCGGACAAGAACGGGCAGATCAGCTGGAACAAGCCCGAAGGCGGTCTCGCCCAGGCGCAGGCGCACATGAACTTCATGAAGACCGCGGCCGGTACGCAGTAGCCGCGCGCGCAGTGGGCAGCGGGCAGTCGGCGGTGGGCAGTTGGCCGTGGCTGTCACAGATGGAGGGGCCGCCTTCAGGCGGCCCTATCTCGTCGTAGGGGCGACCGTCGGGTCGGCCCAGGGGAGGCACGTGATGAGACTTGTGGTGGCGTGGACGTGTGGCCTGGTGGTGGTTGCGTTGCTTGCCGTTTCAACCACGGCACAAAACGCACCGAACGCGCCGAACCGGCCGCCCGCTCCGGTCACCAACGCGCCGGGCATCCCGGGATGGGCCTACCCCGTGGCGGCCGGCGTGCCGGGACCGAAGGACGACGGCACCGTGTATCACGTGCCGAACAGCGCCGTCGGCATGACGCTGACGCAGGCGCGCAATGCCTCCGACGTCCCCGACTGGCATCCCGACGAGCATCCGGCGATGCCCGACGTCGTCAGGAAAGGGCGCGTCGCGGAGGGCGTGCGCGCGTGCGCCTACTGCCATTACCCGAACGGGCTCGGACGGCCCGAGAACGCGAGCATCGCGGGGCTGCCGACCGCGTACTTCATTCAGCAGGTCAACGACTTCAAGCACGGCCTGCGCAAGACGTCGGAGCCATCCATGCGTCCGCCGCAGCTGATGGCCGACACGGCGAAGAGTGCGACCGACGAGGACATCCGCGTCGCCGCGGAATACTTCGGCGCGCTGAAACTGAAGCCGTGGATCAAGGTCGTCGAATCGAAGACTGCGCCGCGCACGCAGATTCTCGGCGGCATGCTCGTGCCGCTCGAGGACAAGAGCACCGAGCCGATCGGCGAACGGATCGTCGAGGTGCCCGTCGACGCGCACCTGACGGAGCTGCTGCGCGACAGCCAGTCGCCGTTCGTCGCCTACGTGCCGGTCGGCAGCATCGCGAAAGGCGAGGCGCTCGTCACGACCGGTGGCGCGCGGCTCGCGGGCGGAAAGATCGTCGCCGGCAAGACGGCCGCGTGCGGCACGTGCCACGGCGCTGATCTCACCGGCTATGCCGACATGCCGCCTATCGCGGGGCGTTCGCCGAGTTACCTCGTCCGGCAGATGCTCGACATGCAGAAAGGGAATCGCAACGGCCCTGGCGCGAAGCTGATGAAGCCCGTCGTCGCGAACCTGACGATCCAGGACATGGTCGAGATCGCGGCGTATGTGAGCTCGCGCTCGCCCGTATCGTCCAGCCCGACCACGACCGCCCTTCGGTAACGGATCCGTTATCCGGCAACGCCATTGCAGCCTTCCCTAATCGGGGGTGTCATGGCTGAAGTACTCGCGTCCTTTTCATCGCCGGTGCGCGACGATTCCGGGTTGTACTACGCGCGCGCCGTCGGACGATCGGCGCCTGACCACCTGTGGGAAGGCTGGATCGAGTTCGTTCCCGCCGACGGTGTCGGCGACGTGCTCGTCAGCCCCATCGAATCACGTCAACCTGAACGTCAGCACCTCGCCTACTGGGCAACCGGGCTGACGCCGGTATACCTCGAGGGCGCGCTGCACCGCGCGAGGAACCCGGTCACGATCCGCGTTCCCGTCATCGACGAGCCGATGTCCGACCGGCCCGCAGCACGCCGCGTCGTCATGGAGCGGGTCGTGCCGAGACCCGAGCCGCTGCTCGATCCGTTCGAAATCGGCGCGCGGAGCATCGACGTGTTGCGGCAGGAATTGACCGCACTCAACCGTCCCCGCCTGCTCAATATCATCGCGGCCTATAGTCTCGGTGGCGATACCGACGTGACGCGCCTGTCAGACCAGCAGCTCGTCGGCTTCATCGTCGCCGCGGTGGACAGGACGCACTCCCCGCGCTCGCGCTGACCTCACGATATCCAACACCCGTACACACAAGCACCCACGCACGCTATTGTGCGCGGGTGCTTTGCTCGTCAGAGAATCGCGAGAATCTGGTTGAGAAGGTTGGCGAGACCGCCCGGGTTGTCGAGCAGGCCGGCAACTGCGCACAGCAGGTTGCCCAGCAGGTTTCCCGCACCCGCCTGCGCGGTGATATCGAGGATGACCTCGCTCAAATTCACCTGCAGACCGAGCAGGTCGAGGGCAATCGGACCAATGTCCAGGTGCAGGATGTCGCACGTCGTGGCGGCGATGTTCACCGGCAGCGTCACGTTCTGAGCGATGGTCGTCACCTGGCCGAGGGCGTTGGTCACCTGGCCGGTGAGGGTGCCGACGGCGGCGACCCCGCTGCCGCTCGCCACGAATCTCTGCAAGTCCAGCGTTCCGGTGAATGTCGCACCGGAACCGGCGCCGCTGATGGGTAGCGTGAGTCCGGTGCCGCTTTTGGCCGGCGCCGCCTGGGCGGCGGAGAATGTTGCCGTCATCAACGCGAGTGTGAAGGCTGTAACCAGTCGTGTCATTGGAGCTGCTCCATTCGAATCGGCGTGTCGCGCGTGATCGGGACAGAATTATCCCCTCAAGCACTAGCTGTAACCCTTTTAGTTACTAGCTCTTACGCCCCAAGTTACGATCTGTTGGTTCAAAGCCGTTGCCGCCTACATAAGCGGTCAAGTATTCGGCGTTCCTACGGAGAGTCTTGCGGCGGCGTGCTCGGGCGTTCCGCTCCACGCGACGCGCGCTGGGGAGCAAGTGTTGCAGGGTGTGTAGCAGCGTAGTTATGCGGTCAAGTAAGACGTGCATCTGGGTCGCGGTCGTTCGTCGATGTCTCGCCTGCGAGTACGAGGATCAGGTCGAAGAACGTGAGGACGTCGACCACATCGGGCCACCGTGCTCGAGGTGTTCGGCACCAACCGAACGTATCGAGATCCGCGCGACGCGAATCCGGCCGGTCGATGTCAATCCGCACGCCGCAGCGCTCGGACGTCTTGGTGGACTGAAGGGTGGACCCGCGCGCGCGGCCCGGCTGTCGCCGGAACGCCGGCGCGAGATTGCCGTTCACGCAATCCGGAAACGGTGGGGCTACGAGGATTGACGCCGCTGAGCGGCTCGCTCAGCGGCCGCGGGATCAGCGCCTGGTCTTCTCGTCGAAGCTCGTGACGTGATCGATGTCCGACTCCACGCAGGGCGGGTTCTCGAGGATCAGCTCCTTCGTCGTTCGCACGGAGGTCCACGCGTTCATCGTCCACGGCCGCGTGAAGACGTCCGGGTCCTCGACGGTGGCCTGATACCGCAGGGTATCGCCCACGCGTGAGAGGCGCTCGATGACGCGCATCTTGGTGCTGTGCAGCCACCCGTAGATGCCGATCCATGTCTCGTCGTTGAAGCCGACGGTCTCGACGACGAGCGTGTCGCCTTCCCAGCGGCCGATCGAATCGCCGTAGTACAGGCCTTCGAGGTTCGCGGTATGACCGCGGCCGTCGGTCGGGACGAGACGGAACGTGTTTCCTGCGATGACTTCGTACAGCAGCACGATGGGCATGCCCGGCGCCTGCACGATTCCGTGCGGCGGACCGATGCGCGGCACGCCGCCGGGCTTGCAGAAGAACGCCGTGTCCACTTTGCTCTCGTTCTTCGCCAGCTCCTCCACCTTCGGCATCAGCTCCGGCTTATAGGGCGGCTGATTCGGATCGGCGTACTGGGCCGCGGCGTTGCGCGCGTCGCCGCGCTTGATGAACGCATTCCGTTCGCCGAAGCTGCTGCCGACCGGTGTGTCGGGGCCGCGTCCGATGGCCCAGAAGCCGTTGAGATCGGGGTGCCCGTCACGCAGTCGCGGCGTCGGCTTTCTGGCCGGGTCGTCGCCGGCGGGAGGCGCCGCAGCCGGACCGGCAGCGCGCTGCGCCGAGACGGCAGGCCCGACAAGGTAGAGGGCCGCCGACAACGCCACCGTTGTGACAATCGTGTTCAGGAATGTCATCGTGCCTTCCGGCCGTAATTGTCCTTCGACGCGGCCTCGATCAGGTTGGCGGTCTCGGTGTTCTCGCACGACGTTTCCATGATGTGCTCGAACGGGGCCCGCACCAGCTTCACCGTCGGCGCTTTCCAGGTGCCGGTCAGCATCTGGGGGTCGTCGGCGGTGACGTTGATCTCGAGCGTGTCGGCGTCCGCCAGGCGGTACGTTTCGACCATGTGCAGCGCATCGGAATGGAATGACACGTCGCCGTGATGGTGCAGCCAGTTACGGTCGCTGAAGTTGGTGACGTCGACGATCAGCGTATCGCCGTCCCAGCGGCCCACCGCGTCGCCGTGGTTCGAGGGAACGACGTCGTCGCGATGCGGCCGTCCGTCGGTGGGGATGATGCGGAAGCCGTGGTAGGTCTCGATCAGCTGCACCACGGTCTTCGGCGTCTGCACGATCTCGCCGACCAGCCCGTTGCCGACCAGTGGCGTCGGGCCGATGATGCTCGGGATGCACCAGAGCGCCGGGTCGTCCTTGTCGCTGAGCGCTTTCGCCTTGGCCATCGCGTCCGGCTTGTACAGGCTGCCGAACGATTGCGCGCCGATCCCCTGGCGCTCTCCCTCCCGGTAGACGGCGGACGCCTGCGCCGGAATGAGGTCGTGCCCGGGCCACCACACGCCCGACATGTCCGGATGGCCATCAGCCATGCGCGGAATCGGCTTGGCGTTGGCCGGCGTGCCCGGTGCGCTGCCGGAGGCGGATTGGGCGGCGGCCGGCGTGCCGCTCATCAGGGCGATTGACGCGGCCGCGATCGACGCGGCGGCGATCAGCACTGACGCGAGATATGTGTTCTTCATGTCGAACATCCTCCGCTATCTGTTTGCATCCGGCTCGTTGCCCTTGGGGCCGATGATGAACGAGCGGCCGTCCTCGAGGATGATTTCACGGGCCGCGCCTTCGTTCTTGGTCATGTCGCGCGCGTGGCACCCCCGGATGGTGACCCTCGATCCCACCTTGAACACGTCGGGCTTCACCCCGCTGCGAATGAGCGCGGTCGGCGTCTGCGCTTCGAAGCCCCACTGCACGACGTTGCCGCCGGCGTCCTTGACGTCGAGATAAATCCAGGAGTGCGGGTTGGCCAGCTTCGCCTGGGTGATGACGCCCTGGACGGTGATCAGTGCGTTGGCGTCGAAGGCCGCGGCAAACGAGTGATGCGCCGAGGCGGGCACGACCGTCAGCACACCGATGACACCGATGGCGGCGAGAACGCCTGCAGCCCTGCGTACCATCTCACACCTGCCTTCGTTAGAAGTCCAACTGCGCGCCGACCTTCAGGAAGCGGCCGACCATGACGATCTGCGGCACGCGGAACGTCCCGTAGGCCGCACTTTCCGTCAGCACCGCGCTCGAATTCAACGCATTGTAGACGTCGAGGTTCACGGCCGCGCGGCGCGGCCCGAACCTGAAGATTTTACCGATCCGCAGGTCCACCTGGTTGACGCGATCTCCGTACAGGCCGCCGGCCGACGCCGTGGTCGGCGTCGCCGCCAACGCATTCGACCGCAACAGGTTCACCTGCGCGTTCGGCGCGTTTCCCGACAGCGGCCGCCCGAGCGACTGCGCGGCCAGCGCGGTGGGCGCGTTGAACGTCGCCTGCACGAGTGGCCCGGGATTGCTCTGGAACGAGCCGCCGACCTGCAGGTCCAGCCGCGGAATCGTGTAGGAGCCGAGACCCTTCACCTGCGTCAGCAGCGGCGAATCCATGTGGCAGTAGTCGCGCGGCAGCGCCGTTGTGGCGGTGCTGATCAGCTCCGGCAGCATCGAGACGATCTCGCAATTGTCGGTGCTCGTGCGCCCCGTGCTGACGCCGCCCTGCAGCGTCACGCCGCGCAGCAGCCGGGCGTTCGTGCTCAGGTCGATCCCGTTCCAGTGCTCGATCTGCTTGCCGTAGTTCGACGCGAGCGTGACGAAGTTCTGCGCCGGCACGCTGAACCTGGCCGCGCTGACGTTGGCGAGCCCGCAGATCTGATTCGCGCCGCCGCCCGGCAGCCGGCGGTCGGCAGGGGCGGTGATGCAGTAGGTGTCGAAGTCCGACGGCGTCAGCGCCAGGTTGTCGGTGACGCCGAAGTTGCCGTACCAGCGGCGGAAGTAGCCGACCTCCACCGACATGCGCGGCAGCAGCTGCTGCTGCACGCTGGTGGCGAGCTCCCAGTCGAAGGGGCGGTTTCCCCACCCGGTCACCGCCTTCGGATCGTAGGTCGTGCTCGGGCTCGCCTTGCCGAAGTTCGGATCGTTGAGGGCACCGCATTCGCCGTTGGCGACCGCGCTCGTGAGATCGCAGTCAGGCACGAAATTGCGATTCGCATCCCCCCACGTCCGCGTCGTGCTGTGGACGACCCTGTTATACGGCGCCTGCGTCCCGTAGGTGAACGCAGGTCCATCCGAGCCGATCAGATATTTGTTCACGCTCACCTTGAGCGCCGTTCTGCCGTTGCCGAACGGGTCGTACGCCACGCCCATCCTCGGCGTGATGTCCTTCCAGTTCGAGTTCGGCGTCGTGGGCAGCGTGAAGTTGCGCGTGGGCGCGAACTGGATGGGCCCGTACGTCTCTTCCGGGAAGCTGCTCTTGAACGAGTCGAACCGCACGCCCCCGGTGACCGTCAGTCGGGAGATCGTCCATCGGTCCTGCGCGTAGATGCCGAGATCGTGGTCCAGGTTCCACCCGTCGTGGTACGGCGTCGCGTAGAGCGTGATCAGGTTCGGCACACCGTTGTTGAACCGGTAGTAGAGGTTCTGGTTGCCGCTCAGGAACAGCAGCGCGTCGATGTCGCCGCTGCCGTTGTTGAAGCCGACCTTGAACGCGTGCGCGCCGGTGATGTACGACGCCGCGGCCCGGTACCGGAGGTCGTGCTGCCAGCGGTCGGCGAAGCCCGCCGGGCGCAGCTTGTAGTTGATCTGGCTCGACTGCTCGAGCACGCCGATGACATTCGGGTTCGTCTCCGCGTAGGGGAACCAGCCCCAGCGATGGTATTGGTGGAACACGCCCGCTTCGAGCAGCAGCCGCGAGGTGAGCGGCGACGTCCATTCCGTCGTCATCATGTGGTGCGGCCAGCCCCAATGGTTGTCGAAGCCCGGCGACGTCGTCGCGCGGATGGCGGAGGGGCACGTGCACATGTGCTCCTTCGCGAACGAGAAGCCGATCTTGTGCTTCTGCGAGGCCTGCCACGTGAGGCGGACGTTGCCCTCGTTCCACATCCCGTCGTTGGAGATCCGGTGCGCCTGGTCCTGGTTCAGCGTCCAGACGTTGGGGTCGTTGTAGGTCGTGTCGAAGAACATGCCGCCGACCCAGTTCTGCGCAATCTGCATCCGATGCGAGGCGTAGAACCACAGCCTGTCCTTCGCGATCGGCCCGCCGAAGGCGGGGTTCAGGTCCACCACCTTGCGGAGCGCGTTCGGCGTCGTGAAGCCGCGCGCCTTCAGGTCAGCGGTGAAGTTGCTGCTCTGCATCGACTCGTTGGCGAACGACGCGAAGACGAGACCCCTGAAGGTGTTGCCGCCCTCCTTGGGAATCACGTTCACGCGCACGCCGCCCTCCGCCGCCTCGGCGGAGACGCCGGAGCTGTCGATGGTGACTTCCTGCGTGCTCCCCATGTTCGGCACGTACGGCGTGTTGTTCACGCCGGCCGACAGCATCATCGAGAGGCCGTTGATGGTGGTGCGCTGGTCGAGGCCGCGGCCGCCATGCGACGCCAGCTGCGAGACGGCATTGCCGCTGCTCCCGCCGACATCCTGCGTCCCCACGCCGTTGAGCGTGAGGCCGCCCGAGACGCTGACGCCGGGCAGCAGCACACCGAGGTTCTGCACGAGCCGCCCCGTTGGAACGGCGTCGATGACCGCGTGGTCCAGCACCTGCTGCCGCGTGGTGCTCTGGATGTCGACGATCGGCGTTTCGCCGCTCACGGTGATCGTCTCCGCGACCGCGCCGACGCGCAGGTCCGCGTTCACGGTCGCGGTGAACGATCCGCTCAGCTCGATCCCCTCGCGCTTGACGGTGCTGAAGCCGGGCAGCGTGAACGTCACCGTGTAAGTGCCGGGACGCAGGTCGACGATCTTGTATTGGCCGGTGCCGTCCGTGACGACCGCGCGTGTCTTCTCGATGAGAGCGGGGCTCGACGCTTCAACGGTCACGCCCGGCAGCACGGCGCCCGACGCGTCCTTGACGATGCCCGCGACCGACCCCTGCGCGGCCGCGACCGAGGGGAGAACGAGGATCGACCCGAGCACCAGCAGGATCCGGGACCAGACGCGCATAAGTCCTCCACAGTTCGGTACGAGAACCCGCGTGAGGAAAGCCGAAACGGTACGTGGACGCGAATTGGTGAGCCACACTAGGGTGAAAGCCGGGGGTGTGTCAATCGCGATGACGGCGCCGGTGTGGGCGGCGCCGCCTCACGCAGGAACGGGCTTACGTTCCCGGATCCGAGCTGAGATGGGTTGGTGCATTGAAGAGGACATTGCCGCTGACCGACACGTCGGCCGGCGTGGCAGGCGCGCCGCCGCCCCAGTAGTCACCGGTGGCGTCTACTCTGATCGCCGACGTCGCGCCGTTGGCGTTGCTGATGCTCACCGCGGGCCCGGCGTTGTGGACGAACCGATTCCGGCCTCGGCTGCCGAGCGATCCGCCTCCGAGATCCACGATCGCCGTTCCGATCGTCTTGTCCGCGGGGTGCGTCACCGTCACCGCCGCGATGGGCGTCGCGCCCGCCGGCCGCGTGAAATCAGAAAGGGATGACTCTTCGACGAGCACGCTCAGCCGTTCCACGTTGCTCGTGTTCAGGATGCCCACCGCACCGCCGAAGCCCGAGAACCTGGTATTTCTCACCGCGAGATTGAACGCCTTCAGGCCGCTGCTCGCGCCGCTGAAGCGGATCTGGCCGTCGAGACCGCCGGCCGGATTCGCGTTGGAGAACACGGAATCGGACACGGACAGGTTGTAGGTGCCGTTGGACGGATTGCCCGCCTCGAGGATCTTGATGTTGGCGCTCGCCGGATCGCGCAGGTCGAGCCGCGTCATCTCGATGTTGAGGACGCCGTTCGACGTGCCTCGATGCTGAATCTCGATCGAGTCGCCGTTGTTGACCTCGCCGGTCATCCGTGGATTCAGCATCGTCAACCGCGACAGGCGTGCGTTGACGACGGGGGCGTTGCCCCCGGTCAGGAACACGAAACCGTCGGCCGCGAAGTTGCCCGCCGGCGACACGTTCTCGGCCAGGAAGCGGTCCATGCTGAGCGTCACCCGCGAGCCATTGAGAGCGATCAGCGTAAAGGCGCGCGATCGGACGATACCGACCTGGGGCGTCAACGATTCCGGCCTCGGCAGGGTCTGCGACAGGTCCCGGACAACGGTGTCGGTGATCGTATAGCCCGCGGCAACACCGGTGTCGGTCAGCACCATGATGCCTTCGAGATTGCTGTCCCGAATCACGTTGTTCGCGATGACGGTCTGGCCTACGTCTGTCGCCGGCGGCACCGTGGGCGCCTGGCTCGAGCAATAGCTCGACGCCGCCGGTCCACATGCCAGCAGCGTGATGCCGCCGAAGTGGTTCCCCTGTGACTGATAGAGCACGAAGCCCTGAGGCCACAGCCGTTCGAGCCGCGGCAGGTCGTTCCCCTGGATCATGTTGTGCGTGATCAGGTTGCCGCGAATCTGCGCGCGCCGCGCGTTGACGCCCAGAATGCCCGAGCGCGCCGCGCCGTCGACGTGAATGTTCTGGACGAGCGTGTTGCTGGCCAGCCGGATCGCATCGCCGTCGTAGCGCGTGCTGCTCGTGTTGGTGATCGTCGGCTGCGCGGGGCTCGACGCCGCCTTCGTCACGGGATCGCCGAGCCCGATCAATCGCTGGCTGTCCTTCAGCTGGATGCCGCCGTCGAGCGGCCGCATCGACGGCACGACGCGGATGGTGTCGCCCGGCCGCGACGCGGCCTCCACCTGTTCGAGCGTCGCGAACGGTCGATTGCGGCTCCCGTCACCGCCTGCTGCGGCGTCCGCCTTCACGTACCAGGTGGACGCGGCGTCACTCGAGCCCGGCATGAGCGCCAGGACGAACACGACGAGCGCCGCGCGCCATGCCGGCGACGCGGGTTCCGAACGGTGAACAGCGTGCTGCATGTGAACCTGCCTTCGATGGCGTTGAATGCGACCTACTTCTTTGCGGACGTCCTCCGCTCCGCCCAATACTTCTTCATCCTCACGCTGACGGCTCGTTTCTGCGCCGCCGTCATCTTCGACCGCTTGCGTCTGGGAGCCATCGTGTCGGCGACATCGCGTGCGGCGGTGCCGATGGCGCGCTGAGCCGAGCGTGAAAGTGTCTTCAGGTGAGGGAACGCTCTGACGAGTGATGCGACCTCGGCTTGCAGTTCGTTCCAACGAGCTTCGGCGCCGCGCCGCGCCCACGTGAGGATGTCGTCCGGGTGTTTGGCCATGAGTGGCCATCTTACAGTGAGGCTCGGCGGGGGGCGAAACTGCGAGCAAAAGGCGAGGGGAGCTCTCGAGCGCGGCGCTCAGGCCGCGGCCAACAACTGACCGGGGTAGCCAATGCCATAGCCGGTGATCGCGTCGCCGTCTCGCGCGCATTCACGGGTAAGGGCCGGATCTGCGCATGCCGCCGACGGAACAAGTCTTGGATCGCACGCTGTCGACCCCCGGAAATTCTGGCGTCCTGCAATGCGTGTACGAATTACGCGACGACTCTCGGGGAGCATCGACGGCATTCAATTGGGCCGGTTCGTCGCCGGCCTGACCTACGACGTCGGCACGACGCTCGGGAACTACCTCCTGGCCGACGGTTACGCCGTTCCAGCCGAACCCGAGGCGCCTGCTGTCGTCAGCGAGGTTCGGTCGGAGACTCTCGCCTCAACGCGATCGTCCCGACCCGTGCCCGGCTCCTGATGAGGCTACCGAGCCATGCTTCGGCCCCCCGACGGATTGGGCGCCGGTGCGGCCGGGGAGCCGGAACACGTGGATCGACTCGTCACGGCGACGTGCGCGCTTCGGATATTTACGCCGGTTCGCGCGATCCGACACGAGGACGAGGCGGTCGTCGTCGATCCAGGCGAGGCCTTCGAGGGCGTAATAGCGGCGCTTGTGCTTCGTACGCGTTCGTGGAAAGTCGAAGACGACGCCCTCGTCCGTTGCTGATCCGTCCGCCGTCAGGCGTCCCACCCAGAGCTTCCCGTCCTCCTGCGACAGCACGGCCATCCGGCGTCCTCTGACCGCGAGGGCGGAGTAGTCGCTGAACTGCGCACTCACAGGCAGGTCGATGCTGCGTTCCACGCGCCACGTGTCGTGCGCCGGCGTCAGCAGATCGACGTGCGGGATTGGGTCTTTGCTGCGCTCGCGCAGTGCCCAGACGAGCTCGCGGCCGCGGAACGTGGCGCAGGCGATGCCCTCGTAGCCCTTGTTCTGGCGAAGAAGCGCGCCCTCAATCGTACGTCGCTGCAGGAATCGCCATCGGCTGTCGTACTCGTCTATCGCCGACACGTAGACGTCGCCGCGGCGCACGGATTCGACGAGCAGCAGGAAACGGCGCGATCGCGGCGAGTAGGCGATGTCCTCGAAGCCTTCAGCCGTATCAGGCAGGTCGACCCATGTGCCAGGACCGTCGAGTGCAATCGGCAGCCTGGCGACGCAACGCGTGTTGTCGAACACGACCCACAGCGAGCGCCCGGCCACCACCACACCACTCGCTTCGAAGCGTCGATCGTCGGGGGGCGGCAGCAGGTCGCGAAAGCGGCGCTCTCGCGCGAGCTTCAGCAATGCGGGCGTCAGACGGGAGACGCTTCGCGCCTGTGGATCAGTCCGGCACCGCGCGCCCACTTGTACTTGGCGCCGAGCACATCGACCGGGATCTCGGTCGAGTAGGGGTAGGCCGGAATCCCCCGGGCGAAGAGATATTCAGATGCCTCTTCGACCTCGACATCGCCCGCCAGCGAGACGACGACCGGTTTGTTGATCCCCTTCGCCCGCAATTCCTCGACGATTTCTGCCAGCAGCTTCGCGAAGACCATCGGCGGCGTGACGATGGTGTGCCAGTAGCCGAGGATGAGCGAATGGATCCGCGGATCTTCGAGACCGAGCCGGACGGTGTTCTGATAGGTCTTCGGCGGCTCGCCGCCGGTGATGTCGACCGGATTCCCCGACGCGCCGAATGGCGGGATGAACTTCTTGAACGCGGCATCGAGGTCCGGGGGAAAGGCCATGAGCGACAGACCGTTGTCCACGACCGCGTCGGACAGCAGCACGCCGGACCCGCCGGCGCCCGTGATGATCACGATGTTGTCGCCCGCCGGCGTCGGCAGGATCGGAAGCGCGCGGGCGAACTCGAGCATCTCGCGCAGCGATCGCGCGCGAATGACACCCGACTGCCGGAGCACATCGTCGTAGATCTTGTCGTTGCCGGCGAGCGCGCCGGTATGCGAGCTGGCGGCCTTGGAGCCCAGCGACGTGCGTCCGGCCTTGAGGACGACGACCGGCTTCTTCTTCGAGACGCGGCTGGCGACCTCGGCAAAGGCGCGGCCGTCCTTCAGATCCTCACAGTGCTGCACGATGATCGAGGTGTTGTCGTCCTGCTCGAAGAAGGTCAGCAGGTCGTCCTCGTCGATGTCCGCTTTGTTGCCCAGGCCCACGATCGCCGAGACGCCCATCTTCGCGGAGCGGGAGAAGCCGATGATCGCCATCCCGATGCCGCCCGACTGCGACGACAACGCCGCGTTGCCCTTCACGTCGTACGCCGTGCAGAACGTCGCGCACAGGTTGCTCCACGTGTAGTAGAAGCCGTAGATGTTCGGCCCCATCAGGCGGACGCCGTACTTGCGCCCCACGTCGATGATCTCCTGCTGCCCCGCGAGGTTGCCGGTCTCGGCAAATCCGGACGGAATGAGGACGGCGCCGGGAATCTTCTTCTCGCCGCACTCGGCGATCGCCGACGCCACGAACTTCGCCGGGATCGCGAAAACGGCGACATCGATGTCGCCCGGAACATCCTTGACGCTCTTATAGGCTTTGAGCCCCATGATCTCGCCGGCGGACGGGTTGATCGGGTAGATCTGCCCCTTGTACCCGCCGTTGATCAAATTCTTCATCACCGAGTTGCCGATCTTTCCCGCCTCCGACGAAGCGCCGATGACGGCGACCGCCTTCGGCTTCATGATGCGGTTCATGTCGCGCACGATGTCCTCGTGCTTCGGACGGAACCGCGCCGGGGCCGGCGAGAAATTGACGACGATCCGCACGTCGGCCGCGACCGCGCCGTGGCGGCTCGCGAAGACGGGGTTCAGGTCCATCTCCGCGATTTCCGGAAAATCGGCGATGAGCTGCGACACGTTCTGGATCATCCGGGCGAGCGCGTCGCGATCGACCGGCTCCGACCCGCGCACGCCCTTGAGGATCTCCGCGGCGGCGATGCCGTCGAGCATCGACAGGGCGTCGTCCCGGGTCGCGGGCGCAAGACGGAACGTGATGTCCTTGAGCACCTCCACGAGCACGCCGCCCAGGCCGAAGGCGACCAGCTTGCCGAACACCGGATCGGTCACCGCTCCGATGATGACTTCCTGACCGCCGGTGAGCATCTGCTGGACCTGGACACCCAGCAACTTGGCCGTGGCGTTGTATTTCCTGGCGCTGGCCATGATGGTGTTGAAGCCCTTTTCGGCGTCGCCGGCGCTGTTCACGCCGACGAGCACGCCCCCTGCCTCGGTCTTGTGCAGGATGTCCGGTGACACGATCTTGAGCACCACAGGAAAGCCCATGCCGGCGGCGATGGTCGCTGCCTCCGAGGCGGAGGTCGCCAGGCCTTCCTTGGGAACGGTGATGCCGTAGGCGTCACAGATGGTCTTCCCCTCGGGCGCGGTGAGCGAGGTGCGGCCCTCGGCCTTGACGGTGTCGAGAATTCGGCGGATTTCGGTCACGTTGTCGGTCATTTTGGTCCTCGCGCGCACCAGTCACGGCGACTCCTGCTTGCGTCGCCCGTGTTACTTCTTGCGAACCACGCTCTGCGGGTTGAGTTTGCCGATGCTACCGCTCTCGGTGCCGGCCGATGGGTCGATCACCGCGTTGATGAGGGTCGGCCTGCCGGAGTCCATCGCCGTGTTGACCGCCCGGCTCAACTCGTCGGGCGTGGTCACATGGACCCCGACGCCGCCGAAGGCTTCGATCATCTTGTCGTAGCGCGCGTCCTTGACGAAAACGGTTGTCGCAACGTCCGAGCCGCCACTGGGATTGACGTCGGTCCCGCGATAGATGCCGTTGTTGTTGAAGACGACGATGCAGACGGGCAGGTTGTAGCGGCAAATCGTTTCCACTTCCATGCCGGAGAACCCGAAGGCGCTGTCGCCTTCGACCGCGAGCACGGGTTTCCCGGTCTCCACGGCGGCCGCGACGGCAAAGCCCATTCCGATGCCCATCACGCCCCAGGTGCCAACGTCCAGCCGTTTGCGCGGTTGATACATGTCGATGACACCGCGCGCGAGATCCAGGGTGTTGGCGCCTTCGTTGACAAGGATCGCGTCCGGCCGCTCCTTGATGACGGTGCGCAGTGCACCGAGGGCACTGTGGAAGTCCATCGGCGCCGACGTCTTCGTCAGCCTCGGCGCCATCTTGGCGATGTTCTCGTCCTTCTTCGCCTTGACCGCGTTCGTCCAATCTGCCGGCGGAGCCGGCCACGTGCTGCCCATGCCCTCGAGAAGCGCCGATACGCAGGAGCCGATGTCGCCCACGACCGGAGCGACGATCTCGACGTTGCTGTCCATCTCCCTGGGCTCGATGTCGATCTGGATGAATTTTTTCGATCCCGGCTCACCCCAGGTCTTGCCCTTGCCGTGCGACAAGAGCCAGTTGAGGCGCGCGCCGATCAGCATTACCACGTCGGAGTCTTTCAGCACCGTCGACCGCGCCGCGCCCGCGCACTGCGGATGTGTGTCAGGCAAAAGCCCCTTGGCCATGCTCATCGGCAGGAACGGTATGCCGCTCTTTTCGACCAGGGCGCGGATCTGATCGTCCGCCTGCGCGTAGGCGGCGCCCTTGCCGAGAATAATCAGCGGGCGCCTGGCGCCCTTCAGCAGATCGAGCGCACGCGTGACAGCGGCCGGCGCGGGAAGTTGGGCCGGCGCCGGGTCGACGACCTTGACGAGCGACCGGGCCCCAGCCTCTGCGTCAATCACCTGCGAGAAAAGTTTGGCCGGCAGATCGAGATAGACGCCGCCGGGACGCCCTGAAACAGCTGCGCGGATCGCGCGCGCCACGCCGATGCCGATGTCGGCGGCATGCAGCACGCGGAAGGCCGCCTTGCAGAGCGGCTTGGCGATCGCCAGTTGGTCCATCTCTTCGTAGTCGCCCTGCTGCAGGTCGATGATCTCGCGCTCGGACGAGCCGCTGATCAGGATCATCGGAAAGCAGTTGGTCGTGGCATTGGCCAGCGCGGTCAGCCCGTTGAGAAAGCCGGGCGCCGACACCGTGAGACAGATGCCGGGCTTTTTCGTCAGGTAGCCGGCAATCGCCGCTGCGTTGCCGGCGTGCTGCTCGTGCCGGAACGAGATCACGCGCATGCCCGCGGCCTGTGCCAGACGGCCGAAATCGGTAATCGGGATGCCAGGCACGCCATAAATCGTCCTGAAGCCGTTGAGCGTGAGGGCATCGATGACGAGGTGAAAGCCGTCCGTCAGCTTCCGCTCGGCTTCGGCGGCAGTGGCATCGGCGGGGCGGGCTGCGGTCTCTAACATGCTGTCCTCCATAGGCTGGAGCGGAAGGTTGGGATCGCTTCGGGCACGCGGAAGTATACGGGTCTCCGTTGCAGAGCGCCAATCATGGCGAGTTGACTTGCCGCGAGTCGCTTCGTCACACTGCAAACGGGCATGCGCCGACTTGTTCTGCTCGCGTTCCTCCTCGTGCCATGCACGCTGGTGTCGCAAGGCGCGGCCGATGAGCCCGGCATCAGCGGCTATGTGCTCGCGCCCGGCGATGTCCCGGTATCGGGCGGAACGGTCATGTCCGCGTCAGCTGGGAGGTCCGCGTCGACCACCATCGAGAGGAGCGGTCGTTTCCGCATCCCTGCGGAGCGAGCTGGCGTCTTTCGCGTCGCCATCAGCGTGCAGGGGTTCGCGCCGTACCGGTTCCGCGTCACGCTACCGACCTCGAGAACGCTGCGCCTGCCCGTGATCCATCTCGAGCCTGCGACCTATTACCGCGTACGGTTTGTCTCTCCCGCTGGTGAGCCCATCGCCGCGCCGTTCATCCGGCAGCTTTCGTTCGACGGGAGCGGCGCTCCGCTCCTCGAGGCGTCGGACGCACCCACGATCGAGCCCGACGCCGATGGAGCGACACGGATTGGTCCGCTGTCGCACGGCACGACGACGCAGGCACTCGACACGCCAGGCTACGGGCAGACGCGCCTCCCGAATGTCTCCGTCACCGGCGCGGCACCACTGCTCGACGGCGGAACGATCGTCATTCAGCCGGGCTCCACGCTTCACGTCGACGTGCTCGACGCGTCAGGCGAGCCGGTGCCAGATCACGTCGTGCTGCTCGAAGACCTGCTGCCTCTATCGCCGCTGCGCTTCCCGATCCTGACAACGAACGCAGAGGGACGGGCGACCTTCGAGCGGCTGGCGGCGGGACGCTATCGTCTACGCACCGCGACGCTGGAGCGCTGCGCGACTCAGTATCTCTCGCTCGCGCGGACCATCACGGTGCCCGCCACGGGCACCGCCAACATTCGCATCGTCGTTGCGGGCACAGCGACGTTTCGGATTTCGTCGCCGGCTGGCCCGGCGAAGGGTGTCGTGGTCACGGCCCAACCGGACAACCCGCCGTCCGCGTCGCCGACGATCCTGGCGGGACGGGGAATGCCGTCCCTGATCGCAGCGTCGCTGACCACGTCAAGGTGCCGCGGCACGACCGGTGCCGACGGGCGTGTCGCGCTCACGAGCTTTCCGCCAGGTCCGGCCGACATCGCGGTGCACTTCGCCAACTCGCTGTACGTGAGGCGCGTCGACGTCCCGAGGGACGGGGGAGAAATCGCCGTGTCCGTCCCCGACGGCGTCCTGCCGGTTCGCGTCGTCAACGCCGTTACGCGGGAGCCGGTGCCGCGGGCATTCATCACCTGGACGATCGAAGGCGGCGGCCGCTCCGAAGCAACGGCGACGATCCTCGGGGAGGGGCTGCTCGAAGGCGTCGGCACCAACGCGGGGATACTCACAGTGACTGCGCCTGGATTCCAGGCGGTCGAGGAGCCACTACCAGAGCCGCCAGGCGTCATTCACGACGTCGCGCTCGCGCCACTGCCCGACATGAGACTACGGGTACGCGTCGTGACCGCAACGGGCGAAGGCGTAGCCGGCGCCGTAGTGGAAGTCGCGCCGCAAAACCCGCTGTGGGCGCCGCAGCTCGATGTGACCGATGCGAACGGAGTCGTGACATTTCCCGATGCTCCGCCGGGCATCGTCGGCGTGACGGCGTTCGCGAACGGTTACGTGGCATCGACGGTACGCATTTCCCAAGACAGTCGGACTGCCGGCGCGCTCCTGAGGCTTTCACCAGGCTATCGAGCATTGGTCAACGTCCAACTGCCGGCTGCCTCGAGTCGGCTCATCGTTCGTGTCCTGAATGACAAAGGACAGACGATGGACGCGCTGCTCGACGGTGCGTCGGATCGCGGCATCGAACCGCCTGGCCGACTCTCGCTCGGCCCGCTGCCGCCGGGCGACTACGTGATCGAGCTGCGCGGCGCAGGAGAACAACGACAGGAAAAGATCAGGCTGGAAGAGCGCGATGTGGACGTGACGTTCAGATGAGCAGAACTTGCAGGTCGGTCCGCCTGAAGGCGGACCCCACGATCGCTTGGTCCCCCTTCGCGCTACGCGCTACGGGGGACAACCTTCGCGTGGCACCGGAGCGAAGGTTGGTGGAGGCGGCGGGAGTCGAACCCGCGTCCGAAAGCGCGTCGTCGTGGGACTCTACATGCGTGTCCGCTTCGTGATTTTCGTGCCCGGCGTGTGGAAGCGGCTAA
>Ga0070695_100000009_pt1 | contig 87710 bp, 84 predicted proteins | sample KBSK1252metaG_FD_65471 | JGI IMG/M metagenome (GOLD analysis project Ga0070695, IMG submission 65471) | Corn, switchgrass and miscanthus rhizosphere microbial communities from Kellogg Biological Station, Michigan, USA - KBS K1-25-2 metaG | ecosystem: Host-associated > Plants > Roots >...
GAGGCTGACCGATGCCCAGGGTCAAGCGAGCTGTCCATGCGCACAAGAAGCGCCGCAAGGTCCTCGAGCAGGCGAAGGGCTACTGGGGCCGTAAGAGCACCCACTACCGCTACGCCAAGGAGCAGGTCGAGCACTCGCTCGTCTACGCCTACCGCGACCGGAAGGTGCGGAAGCGCGAGTTCCGGAAGCTCTGGATCACCCGGATCAACGCCGCCGCCCGCGCGAACGGGCTCTCGTACAACCAGTTCGTGCACGGCTGCTCGAAGGCCGGGATCGAGCTCGACCGGAAGGTGCTCGCCGACCTCGCAGTCAGCGACCCCGCGGCGTTCGGCGCGATTGCCGACCAGGCGAAGGCCGCGCTGCAAGCCTGAACCGTCGCGAGGCGTTCGAGCTCCAGGCGCGCCACTTTGCGCGCGAATCGCCACTGTATGAGCGGCTCGCGCTCGAGCTCGCCGGCGAGCCGCTCCTTCCCGAGGACGTCGACTGGCGCTATCCGCTGCAGCTGTTCTCCGCGCTGCATTACCTCGTTCTCGCAGGGCGCGCGTCGTGGGAGGACGTGGGCGGCGCCTTGCGTGACGAGGCGGACTTTCTCCGTCGCTGGATTGCGACGGAGCGCGTCCAAACCAACGAGCCGCACCGCTGCTGGTGGCTCGTTCCGTGCTTCTTCGATGCCGCGCGCCGCACCGGCGCCGAGGCGTTCGATTGTCTCGAGCTCGGCTGCAGCGCAGGGCTGAACTTGCTCTGGGACAGGTATGGGTACGAGTACGCGGCCGGCGGAATCGAGGGCTCGCCCGTCTTCCGCGGCGAGGAGCGCGGAAAGCCGGTTCCCGTCGCGACTCTGCCGCCGGTTCGGTCCCGGATCGGGGTCGATCTTGCGCCTCCTGACCTGCGCACCGAGGAGGGTGTACGCCTTCTGAAGGCCTTCGTCTGGGCAGGCCAGGAGCAAAGGCACGCCGATCTCGACGCTGCGGTCGAGGTCTGGCGGCGCGATCCACCCGAGATCGTCGTCGGTGACCTCGTGGACGAGCTCCCTGCGCTGCTCGAGCGTCGCGCCGACGGCGCCGTGCTGCTCGCGTGGGAGACTGCCGTGTTCGGCTACCTCCCCGAAGAGCGCCGCGAGCGGGCGCGAGCCCTGCTCGCGGAAGCGGACTGCGTCTTCGTCCACACCGGACCGCCGAAGGACGGGAGCCACGACTACTACGGGCTCTACGTCGAGGACGACGAGGTGGCGCACGCCGAGTTCCACGGTGCTTGGATCGAGTGGCTCGCATGATCAGCTCACGGGACAACGACAAGCTGAAGCTCGTCCGCAAGCTGCATGACCGGCGCTGGCGCGACAAGCTCGGGCTGTTCGCAGTCGAGGGCGAGGATCTCGTCGCCGACGACATCGACCCCGTCGAGTTGCTGATCGCTGGGGAGAACATCGAGCCGTCGCTGCTCGCCGAGGTGTCGACCCTCGCACATCCGCCGCGCGTGATCGCGGTCTACCGGCGCGACGATCTGCCGCATGGAACACGGCCGGTGACGCTCGCGCTCTGGCGGGTGGGCGATCCCGGGAATGTCGGCACGCTGCTGCGCGCGGCGGACGCGTTCGGGGCGGGTGTCGCGCTGTCGGAGGGCTGCGCAGACCCGACGGGGCCGAAGGCGGTACGGGCCTCGATGGGGTCGCTCTTTCGCGTGCCGCTGAGCGGGTTCGACGAGCCGCAAGGCAGGCGAGTCGCGTTGGTGCCGAACGGCGGAATCCCGCTTCCCGACCTGGATTCCGGCGGCCATGTTGTTCTCGTGCTCGGCTCCGAGCGGGAGGGGCTGCCAGCAGATGTGCTCGAGCGCTGCGACGACCGTGCTTCGATCCCGCAGCCGGGTGGAGGCGAGTCGCTGAACGTTGCGATGGCGGGCGCGATCGCCTTGTACGAGCTCGCACGCCGGACGTAAAAAGTCCGGCCCCTTTCGGGGCCGGACCAAAGAATTCGCCGAGCCGGTTTCGCTTTCGTCCGCCTCATCCAACCGGCTTTTCGCTTCGGGATTGCTCCCTCTTCGTCCAACCGCTCGGTCGAGGTTTCGACCTACTCGCGCTCCGTGCTCGGCGCAAGGAGGAAACTACGCGAACGCGGTCACCGGATCAAGACCCCGCCGAAATATTTTTGTCGCAATTTGCGAGCGGATCATTTTCGGCGGGCGATCCAGACGCTGTCCTCGCCGCCGGCGAAGGGCCGCCGGTCGAACCAGCCATAGCAGGCGAGCACCTCGAAGCCGGCCTCTGCGAGGAGGGAGTGCCAGCGCGCGGGCTCGACCCACCAGAGCGTCATCGTCGAGGCGCCCCCTGGGCCGCGCACCGAGAGGGTGAGGGTCTGCGCCGCGAGATCCCAGTCGGCACGCTCGTCGATTCCAGGCTCGCGCTCGATCCAGCGGCCGTGCGTTTCCTCGATGTCCTCGCGCGACGGCGTGAAGACGTCGAAGACGAGCCGGCCGCCGGGGTTGAGCAGCTTGCGCGCATCGCGCAGCGCCTCGAGCCGCTCCGGGTCGTCTCGTAAGTGGAGGTAGGAGCGGAACGGGCACGTGACGAGGGGGACGCGCTCGTTGACCGGAGGCTTGCGCAGGTCGCCGAGCCGTAGATCGAGGCGTTCTCCGATGCCGGCTTCGCGAGCCCGCTCCGCGCAGACAGCCAGCATCCCGGGCGAGGAGTCGACGCCGATCACGTTCGCGCCGGCGAGCGCCATCGGAATCGCGATCCGGCCGGTGCCGACCCCGAGCTCCACCACCTCGCCGCCCGCCGCGAGCGCCTCGTCGACGTAGAACGAGATGTCCTCGACGACGCTCGCGCTCCACGGGTCGTAGAGCCGCGCGATGGCGTCGTAGACGCTCAGGGCTTGCGCGTGACGTAGACGAGCTCTTGCGCTTCGTCCGTGAACGGCTCGCGCTCGAAGCCTCCGTACAGCGCCTCGAGCTCCAGCCCGGCAACGTCGATCAGCCCGTCCCACTCCGACTTCGTCGCCCACCAGAGACTGATTTTGGCGCCATCGTCGCGGGTGATGTCGATGCGATTGTCGGCTGGGACGTAGCGGAGCGTGTGCACGACGCCGTTCTGATCCTGCGTCGTGCGGTCGAGCCGCGCCGCGACCGCGTGGTTGAAGGCAAATGCGTTGAACGCGAAGCGTCCCCCGGGGCGCAGCGAGGCGGCGACGCGCTCGAAGACCCGCCGCTTGTCCTGCCAGCCGTGCAGGTGGAGCAGAGAGCGAAACGGGATGTAGATCAGCCCGGCCGGCTCCTCGAGCTCGAGGTCGCGCATGTCGCCGAGCCGCAGCTCGAGCGGCAAGCCCGCCGCGCGCTCGCGCGCGATCTCGAGCATCGCCTTCGAAGAGTCGATCCCGAGCACGGATTTGCCCGTCTCGCGCACGACCTCGATCGCGACGCGGCCGCTGCCGACCGCCAGCTCGACGATCGGCCCCTCCGCCTCGCGGGCGAGCGAGACGTAGTGCGCGATGTCCTCGGTCATGTGGGCAGCCCACGCGTCGTACACGGGCGCCCAGGCGTCGTATTCGGTCACGGCGGGTAGTATCGGCACAGATGCCTGCTCCGCGCGCTTTCGCCTTTATGCAGCCCCGGCTCGTCGCCGGGGCGTCGGCGCGCTAGCTCAAGGCTGCAAGCGGCGACGGCAAAGCCGCCGCCGCGCGGCCGGTAGACCGCCGGCCGTTAGCCGGCCGGCAGGGCGCCGTCTCCTCAGCTCGGGCCGGGGTTTGACCGCCGCCCATCGCCATGCCCGAGAAAGGAGGAGAAACCGTTGGATAAGGTCGCGACCGTGGAACCCGATGACCTCCAGCAGGAGGCCCTGGCCGCCGCCGCCGCGGCTCGATCGCTCGCGGCTCTCGACGACGTCCGCATTCACTACCTCGGCCGTAAGAGCGTGCTGAAGCTCGCGCTCCGCGACGTGCGCGATCGCGAGACCGGCATGACTCTCAACGCGGTCCGGGAGACCGTCGAGGCTGCGCTCGAGGCCCGTGAGCAGGAGCTCGCGCGCGCGGAGCTCGAGGAGCGGCTCGCCACCGAGCGTGCGGACGTGACCCTGCCCGCAAAGCTGCTCGGTCCGCCGAGGCTGCGCACACGGGGCACGCTCCACCCGTCGACCCTCGTGCGCCGTGACGTCGAGGACATCTTCCTCGGCCTCGGCTACGAGATCGTCGACGGCCGCGAGGTCGAGACCACGCACTACAACTTCGACGCGCTCGGCTTCCCCGACTGGCACCCGGCGCGCTCGCCGCGCGACACGCTCTACCTCAACGACGAGACGGTGCTTCGTACGGAGACCTCGCCGGCGCAGATCCACAAGATGGAGGAGCGGCGGCCGCCGATCTACATGGTCTCGATCGGTCGTGTCTACCGCCGCGACGACGTCACCGCGACGCGCTTCCCGATCTTCCACCAGTTCGAGGGACTCGCCATCGACAAGGACATCACGTTGGCCGACCTCAAGGGGACGCTCCTCCACGTGATGCGCGAGCTCTACGGCCCGGACCGCGAGGTGCGCTTCCGCACGCACTACTTCCCATTCACCGAGCCCTCGATGGAGCCCGACGTCTCCTGCTTCAACTGCGGCGGAGCGGGCTGCGCAATCTGCAAGCACTCCGGCTGGATCGAGATGGGCGGATCCGGCGTGGTCGATCCGTACCTGTACGAGTTTGTCGGCTGGGGGCCGGAGGAGTACAGCGGTTTCGCCTTCGGTATGGGCATCGAGCGGACGGCCCAGCTGCGCTACGGAATCGCCGGCATCCGCGCCTTCTGGGAGAACGACCTCCGCTTCCTCAGGCAATTCCGATGAAGGTCCCGCTCAGCTGGCTGCGCGAATACGTCCGGGTCGACGCGACGACGGCGGAGATTGCCGAGGCGCTCTCGGTCGGCGCGGCCGAGGTCGATGGCATCGAACGGGTTGGCGTGGCCGGCGATCTTGGGCTCTTCCGCGTCGGGCATGTTCTCGAGGCGGTAAAGCACCCAGACGCCGACCGGCTCCAACTCACGTCCGTCGACGTGGGAGAGGATCGGCCGTACTCAATCGTGTGCGGCGCCTGGAACTTCGGCGCCGGGGCGAAGGTGGCCGTGGCGCTGGCGGGCGCGACGCTGCCGAACGGGCTCGTGCTCGAGAGCCGCAAGCTGCGTGGTGAGCTCTCCGAGGGGATGATCCTCGCCGAGGACGAGCTCGACCTCGGCACCGATCACACCGGGATCATCGTCCTCGACGATGCGCTCGAGGCGGGAACGCCGCTCGCCGACGTCCTGCCGCTCGTCGACGAAGTGCTCGACCTCGATCCGACCGGAAACCGTCCCGATCTCTTCGCCGTCTACGGCGTCGCGCGCGAGGTGGCGGCTTTGCTCGGCGGCGAGCTGCTGCCGTTGCCGGGCGAGGATCCGGCCCGGGACGGCGAAGAGCCGGTCGGGATCGGGATCGACGATCCCGAGGGCTGTCTTCGCTTCATCGGGCGGGCCTTCCGCGACGTCGCGATCGGCGAGTCGCCACTCTGGCTGAAGTGGCGGCTCCGCAGCGCGGGCGTTCGCTCCATCTCGAACGTCGTCGACGTCACGAACTACGTGATGCTCGCGCTCGGCAGCCCGCTCCACGCCTACGACCTCGACCTACTCCAGGGTGGGCTCGTCGCCCGGCGGGCGCGCGACGGCGAGAAGCTCCGCACGCTCGACGGGGTCGAGCGCACGCTGGCCGCCGAGGATCTCGTGATCGCCGACGGCGAGCGTGCCGTCGGCCTCGCCGGGATCATGGGCGGCGAAGAGACAGAGGTCTCCGGCTCGACCACGAACGTCCTGCTCGAAGCGGCCAACTTCGAACCGGTCGGGATCCTCCGCAGCTCCGAGCACCACTCGCTGCGAACGGAGGGCTCGAACCGCTGGGAGAAGGGCGTCGACCCGTACGTCGCGGGCCAGGCGGCGACGTACGCGACGCAGCTGATCGTCGAGCTGAGCGGCGCGCGCTGGACGGGAGCGGAGGACGTGCAGGCAAACCTGCCGAAGCCCGCGGTGATCCGGCTCCGGCCCGAGCGCGCGAGCGCGGTGATCGGCCTCGAAGTGGCGGCGGACGAGCAGGCGTCGATCCTCGGCCGCATCGGCTTCGAGCAGCTGAAGAGCGGCTTTCGCGTACCGACCTGGCGTGCACGTGACGTGACGCGCGAGGTCGACCTGATCGAGGAGGTCGCCCGCTTCAAGCTGCCGGAGGTCCCGTTCACGCTGCCTCGCCGCGAGGCGATGTTCGGGCGGCTGACCCGGCCGCAGAGGCTGCGGCGCATCGTCGAGGACGCGCTCGTCGGCGCCGGCTACGCCGAGGTGTACACGCCCTCGTTCGTCGCCGAGGGAGACCTGCGGCTACCGGAGCCGCTGTCGGCGGAGGCGGCGGCGCTGCGAACCGGCCTCTACGCCTCGCTTCTCGACCCGGCGCGCCGCAACGCGGACGCCGGCGAGGACGACGTGGCGCTGTTCGAGGTCGCGCGGGTCTACAGCGACGTCGGCGCCGACCTGCCGTTCGAGCGGTGGCACGTCGCGGGCATCGCAGACGGCGGATTCGCCGAGGCGAAGTGGGCCGTCGAGCAAATCTACTCCGCGCTCGGCGTCGAGCCCGCCTACGAGCGGACGACCGAGCCGTACCTTCACCCGGGTAAGGCCGCACGAACCACTGAAGGCTGGCTCGGCGAGCTCCACCCGTCGGTGCTCGACGGCGTGTGGGGTGCGTTCGAGCTCGACCTCGACGCGCTCGCGGAGGCAGCCCCGCAAGTCGTCGCCTTCGAGCCTGTAAGCCCGTACCCGGAGGTGCGCCAGGATCTCGCGTTCGTCATCGACGAGAAAGTGTCCGCGGCGGAGCTGCTCGCTGCGATCCGCGAGGCCGCGGGCGAGCTGCTGCGCGAGCTCGAGGTGTTCGACGAGTACCGCGGCGAGCAGATCGGTGAGGGCAAGCGCTCGCTTGCGTTCCGGCTCGCGTTCGGCTCTCCGGAGGGGACGCTCACGGATGAGGATGTCGCACCGGTGCGCGCGTCGATCGTCGACGCGGTCTCGAGCCGCTTCGCTGCCGTTCTGCGCGCCTAGTCGTCTGCGCGCCGCAAAAGGCGGAAGAGCGTCTTCAACGCGAGCGCTGCGCCGGCGGTCGCGCCGACGGCGACACCGAGCCGCTTGCCCCGCTCGGCGGTCTGGCCGAGCTCCTCACGCAGTGAGGCGACCGCGTCGGTCAGCTCGCGCCTCTCGGCGGCGATCTCCTGGCGAAGCTCGGACTCAGTGGCCATCGCGCAGGGCTTCGGTCGTGAGCTGGGCCTCCGCGATCGCCTGCTCGGGAACGGGCTTCGAGCCCTTCCGAAGCAGAGCGGCGCCGACCGCGCCGAGCATCCCCGCGAGGAGAAGCACGCCGCCGAACATGATGAGCAGCGAGAGCCACACCGGTAACGCGGTCGCGATTCCCGCCGTTGCCGCAGCGAGCCCGAACAGGATGGCCAGGAGCCCAAAGAGTGCGGCGCCGACAGCCAGCCCGATGCCGATCGCAAGCGCGGCGATCTTGCGCTTCAGCTCCGACGCGGCGAGCTGCAGCTCGAGCTGCACGATCGAGCGCGCATGGTCAGCGACCCGCTTCGTTGCGCCCGAGAGCCCCAGTCCGTTCACGTTCTCCTCCTTACCACGACTCGACGGTAGCGAACCGCGGTCAGGAAGCGAGAAATCGCTCGCTCGGAGGCGGCGGCTCGTACGGCTCGAGCTGCTTGTACTCCTCGCTGTCGATCCCGAGACGCACGATTCCCTCCTCGATCCCTCCGACCTTCTCGGAAGGCACGTAGAGCGGCCGGTCGAGGACGGTGCCGGCGCCGACGGACAGACCGTCGAAGATGTCCGCCTCGGCGTCGCCGAGGACCTGGCTGAGCTTGCCGACCTCGTTCCCGTCGTTCGCGACGACACTCCAGCCCGGTTCTGCGACCTTCCAGGAGACGGGATCGGCCATCAGGCCGGTCGCCGGCCGACGAGGAAGGTGGCACCCTGCGTGCCGACTGGGTGCACGTCGCTCAAGGCTCGCGTGATCCTGACGTGGCCGGTGATGCCGTTCTCGTCGAGCCGGGCGAGGCAGCGTCCGACCATCGAGGCCGAGGCGCCGTACCCGTGCGCGCTCGCGCAGCGAAAGCGGAAGCCGGGTTTTCCTGTCGACTGGATCGGGTTCAGGGGAGCGCACAGGACGGCGCCGCGGTCAACGTCGGCACTCGAGTCCAGCTCGAGCTCGGCGACGAGGTCACTCCAGTCCGACGGCAGCACCTCGAGGGACGCTTGCCATTCGGCCGCGATTGTGGGGCGCGCGACCTGCGCGGGCGCCTCCGCCTCGCTCGTCCCGACGAGGCTCAGCTGGCCGGAGATTCGCGCGGTGTCGATCCGCCCGAGCAGACGCCGCGCAGCCTCGGGTCCGATCCCGTGGCCGCTGCGGGTGACGTAGAAGCGGACCGTGTTGCTCGAGAGGCCCGGACCGGCCGGCCCAAGCAGCGCAGCGGCGCGTTCACGCGCCTCCTGGGCGTCGATTCGGAGGCTCAACCTGACGTCGCTCCACCTCGGATCCAGGCCGCTCTCGATGGCGTTCCACTGCTCGACGAGCCGCACGGCGCCAACCGTACACTCCGGCCCATGGCAAAAGTCGAGCACCCTACGAGCCTTGCCAAGGCCGAGCTCGGCGACGTGCTGCGGGAAATGCTCCTCATCCGCCGCTTCGAGGAGAAGGTCGAGGAGCGTTTTCGCGCCGGCGAGCTCCCCGGCTTCCTCCATGTGGCGATCGGCCAGGAGGCGTGCGCCGTCGGGGTCTGCCGGGCGCTCGAAGACGGCGACATCATCGCCTCGACCCATCGCGCGCACGGCCACACGCTCGCCAAGGGAACGCACCCGAACGAGCTGATGGCCGAGCTGTACGGAAAGACGGAGGGCTGCTCGCGCGGTTACGGCGGCTCGATGCATCTCTATGACGTCGAGCGCGGGAACATGGGCGCGAACGCCGTCGTCGGCGGTGGGCTTCCGCAGATCACCGGCGCCGCGCTCGCTTTCAAGCTGCGCGGCGAGCCGCGCGTGGCAGTCGCGTTCTTCGGGGACGGGGCGACGAACATCGGCACCTTCCACGAGGCGCTCAATCTCGCTCAGCTCTGGCAGGTGCCGGCCGTCTTCGTGCTCGAGGACAACAAGTGGGCGGAGTCGACTCCCGAGTCTCAGCACTCGCCGATCCGCGACCTGTCCGAGCGCGCGAAGGCCTTCGGGATGAAGACGTTGAAGGTCGACGGGCAGAACGTCGAGGCGGTCTACAAGGCGACGCGGCAGGCGCTCGATCATGCCCGCTCGGGCAAGGGGCCAATGTTCCTACACCTCGATTGCGTCCGCTTCCACGGCCACTACATCGGCGACCCGCAGGTGTACCGCGACCGCGATGAGGCGCGGAAGCTCGCCGAAACGCGGGACCCCATCGGACTTCTGCGCGCGAAGCTCGAGGTCTCGGACGAGGACTTCGCCACGCTCGACGCCGAGGTGACGGAGATCGTCGAGGCGTCAGTCGAGTTCGCGAAGAACGGCACCGACCCGGCTCCCGAAGACGCCATGAAGAACGTCTATGCCTGAGGCCCCTGACCGCGAGCCGCTCCCGGCCGTCGGAGCCGGCCTCCGCGGCGCGCTCTCGCCGCTGGCAGCGCGATCCTGCGCTCACTCGGCGAGCCCGTACCCGCCGTACTGTCCTCGCCTCGCTCGCTTGGCTCGCTTGCCAGCGACAAGTCAGGAGCCTCAGGGTGCCTGAGCTGACCTACCGCGAGGCCGTCCGCGACGCGCTCGCTCAGGCGATGCGCCAGGACGACGACGTCTTCATCATGGGCGAGGACATCGCGGAGATGGGCGGCTCGATGGGCGTCACCGCCGGCATGCTCGACGAGTTCGGCCCCGAGCGCGTGCGCAACACGCCGATCTCGGAGATGGCGCTCGCGGGCGCGGCGATCGGCGCTGCGGTACAGGGCATGCGCCCGGTCGCGGAGATCATGTACGAGGACTTCATGACGCTCGCGGCCGAGCAGGTCGTCAACCAGGCGGCGAAGCACCGCTACATGTCCGGCGGGCAGATCACCGTCCCGGTCGTCTTCCGGACGCAGGGCGGCGCAGGCTGGTCGCCGGGAGCACAGCACGCGCAGCAGCTCGAGGCGTGGTTCGTGCACATCCCCGGGCTCAAGGTGGTCTTCGCCTCGACTCCGGAAGACGTGCGCGGCCTTCTCTGGTCGGCGATCTACGACGACAACCCGGTCGTCTTCTTCGAGCACCGGACGCTGTACCCGATCAAGGGCGACGTGCCGCAGGAGATCGAGCCGATCCCGATCGGCCGTGCGCGCGTCCACCGCCAGGGCGAGGACGTGACCGTGATCGCGACCGGCCGGCTCGTGCACGAGAGCCTGAAGGCGGCCGAGGAGGCCGAGAGCGAGGGCATCTCGGTCGAGGTCGTCGACCCGCGCACGCTGCAGCCGCTCGACGAGGAGACGCTCGTGGGGTCGGTCAAGAAGACCAACCGCGCGGTCGTCGCCCACGAGGCCGTGACGCGGATGGGCTTCGGCGCAGAGGTTGCGGCGGTTCTGCAGTACCAGGCGTTCGACTGGCTCGACGCGCCGATCGAGCGCGTCGGCGCGAAGTTCACGCCGCTGCCGTTCGCGCCCGTGATGGAGGCGTTCGTCGTCCCGCACGCCGAGGACGTGCTCGCCGCGATCAAGCGCACCGTGGGGAAGGGGTAGGTGCGCCCCCCGGCCATGTCCTCCGCACTTCCGGAACGCGCTCGCACGGCGCGCTGCCGCGTCCTCAGTCGGCCCGATAGTTCGACTATCGGGCCTCCCTGCGTCCTTGCATCGCTTGGCGAGCGCGCCCCGGAAGCACAGCAACATGACCGGGGGGCGCACTGATGGCGACGGAGGTCATCCTGCCGCGGCTCGGCCAGGGCATGGAGTCCGGCACGATCGTCCGCTGGCTGAAGTCGGAGGGCGAGCCGGTGGAAAAGGGCGAGCCGCTCTTCGAGCTCGACACCGACAAGGTGACCCAGGAGGTCGAGGCCGAGACGAACGGCGTCCTGCTCAAGATCGCCGTCGCCGAGGGAGAGGTGCCCGTCGGCGAGACGGTCGCCTTCATCGGCACCGAGGGCGAGGACGTACCGGAGGTAGCGAGCAAAGCGTCGGCACCCCCTGAGCCCGAGGCGGCAAGTAACAGTCTGTTACAAGCGAAGGAAGAGGCGACCGCAGCACCCCCAGCGTCCGGAAATGGGCGGATCAAGGCTTCGCCGCTTGCGCGGCGGCTCGCGCGCGAGCGCGGAATCGACCTAACGGCGTTGCGTGGCACCGGCCCGGAGGGCCGTATCGTCGCGGACGACGTCGAGCACGCGGAAGCCGGCGCGCCCGCCGCCACTCCGGCAAGTGACAGTCTGTTACAAGCTCCGGTCACGTCCGGCGAGGTCGAGCGCGTTCCGCTCTCGAACGTCCGCAAGACGATCGCACGCCGGCTCACGGAGGCCTGGCAGATCCCGGTCTTCCAGCTCCAGGCCTCGGCCGACATGTCGCGCGTCAACGCTCTCGTCGCGAGGCTCCGCGAGCGCGACCCCGACGTCCGCCTCACCGTGACCGACGTCCTCACGAAAGTCTGTGCGCAGGCGCTCGTGCGCCATCGCGAGGTGAACGCCGAGTACACGGAGGAGGCGATCCTCCTCCACCCGAGCGCGAATGTCGGCCTGGCCGTCGCCGCGCCGCAGGGACTCGTCGTTCCGGTGATCCGCGGCGCCGAGCGCCTCTCGCTGACGGAGATCGCCCGCGTGCGCGGAGACCTCGTCGGCCGAGCCCGCGAGAACAAGCTCCGCGCCGAGGATCTCGAGGGCGGCACGTTCACGATCTCGAACCTCGGCATGTTCGCCGTCCAGAGCTTCACGGCGGTGCTCAACCCGCCGCAGGCGGCCATCGTCGCCGTGGGAGCGACCGAAAATCGCGTCGTCCCGGCCGACGGAGGGACAGCGGTGCGGCCGATGGTCACGCTCACCGGAACGTTCGACCACCGCGCCGTCGACGGCGCACCCGCCGCGGCCTTCCTCCAGACACTGCGCGAGAGCCTCGAGGAACCGGGCCTCGCCCTCTAGGAGGACGGTTGGCGCCCACCGTCTGGTACCACGTCCGCGACCTCGACGAGGGCCGCCGCTTCTACCAGGAGCTGCTCGGCTTCGAGGAGCTCGCGCTCGACCTCGAAGAGCGCTGGTCGGAGCTCCGACGTGGCGAGATGGAGATCGGGCTCGCGGAGGGAGAGCTCGTGGACAACGGCGTCGCGCATGTCGAGGTGACCGACCTCAAGGCGGAGTCGGAGCGCCTGCGCGAGGCGGGCGTCGAGGTCGGGATCGTCCTCGAGCTGACCGGCGAGATACGCCTCCTCGACGTCTACGACCCGTACGGCAACCGGATCCAGCTCGCCCAGGAGCTCTGAGGCGCGACCGATGCTGCGCGACGCGGACCTGCAGGACATGCGCTTCCTCCGCGACATGCTCCGCCACGCCTACCACTGGCGAATCGCCCAGGATCCCGACCTGCCCGTCTTCCGCTACGTCCAGAACTGGGGGCGACGCGGCGACGCGGGCGTGGTCGCCTTCGACGGCCCGAACATCTACGGCGCGGCGTGGTACCGGCTCTTCCCGGCCGCCGCGCCCGGCTTCGGCTTCGTGGACGAGGAGACACCTGAGCTGACGATCGCCGTCGTCCCGAGCCACCGCGGCCACGGCACCGGCGGCGAGCTGCTCGAAGCCCTCCTCGCGCGGGCCCGCAACGAGGGCTTCCCACGCGTCAGTCTCAGCGCAGAACCGGGCCAGACGGGCTTCTACGAGAAGCACGGCTTCTCCGAGCTCCAGCGCGAGGACGGAACCGTCACGATGGTCGCAGGCCTCTGATTAGTGTGATCTGGATCGAGAGAAAGCGAGAACACGATGGAAGTTGACGTCGCCGTCCTCGGAGGCGGCCCGGGCGGCTACACCGCCGCCATCCGCGCCGCCCAGCTCGGCGCGAAGGTCGCCTGCATCGAGAAGGAGCCCGAGCTCGGCGGCACATGTCTGCGCGTCGGTTGCATCCCCACGAAGGCGTGGGTGCAGACCGCGTTCGCGCTCAAGGAAGCGGAGGAGCACTTCGCCAAATTCGGCGTCGACGTGGGGGAGGCGAAGCTCGACCTCGCCACCGCTAACGAATGGAAGGCGGGCGTCGTCAAGCAGATGACGTCGGGCGTGGCGAGCCTGTTCAAGGCGGCCGGCGTCGAGTGGGTGAAGGGCACCGGCCGCTTCACCGACGCGAACACGATCGCGGTGGAGGGCGGCGAGAACGTCTCGTTTCGCTCTGCGATCGTCGCCACCGGCTCGTTCCCGCTCCGCCCGCCGATCGAGGGGATCGACTCGCCCCGCTGCGTCGATTCGACCGGGCTGCTCGCGCAGGAGCAGGTGCCCGGCCGGCTCGTCGTCCTCGGCGGCGGCATCATCGGCTGCGAGTTCGCCTCCATCTTCCGGCGCTTCGGCTCCGAGGTGACGATCGTGGAGATGCTCGAGTCGCTGATCCCCCAGGAGGACGCCGAGGCGGCGAAGGAGCTTGCGAAGCAGTTCGGCAAGCGCGACATCTCGCTCCAACTCGGCAAGCAGTGCTCGAAGATCGAGGACGACGGCTCCCAGCTCACCGTGCACTTCGGAGAGGGCGAGACCGTGCAGGCGGACCTGATGCTCGTCAGCGTCGGACGCGGCCCCCTCGTCGAGGGCATCGGCCTCGAGGCGGCCGGCGTCGACTTCGACAAGCGCGCCGGCGTCGCGACGGACGAGCACCGGCGGACGAGCGTCCCGCACATCTATGCGGTCGGCGACTGCGCCGGCTACTGGCAGCTCGCCCACACCGCCTTCCGCGAGGGCGAGATCGCGGCCGAGAACGCGACCGGCCACGAGGCCGTGTTCGACAACCGGGCGATCCCGCGGCCGATCTACACCGATCCCGAGATCGCAGCGGTCGGACTCACCGAGGCCGAGGCGCGCGAGCAGTACGGCGACGACGTCGCGGTCGGCCGGTTCCCGTGGGTCGGGAACGCGCGGGCCGTGATGCAGGACGAGACGGTCGGCTGGGTCAAGTCGATCCACGAGACGCGGTACGGCGAGCTGCTCGGGCTCGTGATGGTCGGCCCGCACGTGACCGACATGATCGAGGCGGGGGTCGTCGCGATCGACGCCGAGTCGACGGTCGAGACGGTCGCCGACGGCATCGCGCCGCACCCGACGCTCTCGGAGGCGATCAAGGAAGCAGGTCTGGTCGCGCTCGGCCGGGCCATCCACATCCCGAACCGGAAGCCGCGCGCGGCCGCGACGGCATAAGACTCCGCGGACTGGACAGGAGAACGCATGAGCATCGTAAATAGACGCAACGCCGTCGTCGGCTTCCTCACGCTCAAGGTGGGGAAGATGGTGGCGCGCCGGAAGGCGAAGCAGGTGAAAGGCCGCTTCTCGAGCCGGACCAAGAAGAACGACAAGAAGAGCGACTAGTTGACGGGCCTCTTCCGCCCCTCGATCGACGGCCTCGTTCCCTACGAGCCGGGGAAGCCGGTCGGTGCGGTGCAGCGGGAGCTCGGGCTGGAGCACGTCGTGAAGCTCGCCTCGAACGAGGGGCCGTTTCCCCCGTTCCCGGCGGCGCTGGAGGCGATGGAACGCGCTGCGCTCGAGCTCAACCGCTACCCCGACGGCGGCGCCTGGACGCTCCGGACGGAGCTCGCCCAGCGGAACGGAGTCGCGTTCGAGGAGCTGATCGTCGGCGCCGGCGCGGACGGGATCATCGACCTGCTCGCCCAGGCGACGCTCGATCCCGGCGACGACGTCGTCTGCGGCTGGCCGTCCTTCCCGAGCTACGTCCTGACGGCGGCGAAGCTCGGTGCCGAGCCACGGCGGATTCCGCTCCGCGACCACACCTACGACCTCGAGGGACTGCTCGCGGCCATCGGGCCCCGGACGAAGCTCGTCTACGTCTGCCATCCCAACAATCCGACTGGAACTGCGAACGGGCGAGAAGAGCTGCTCTCGTTCCTCGACCGGCTCCCCGAGCACATCCTCTGCGTCCTCGACCAGGCCTATTTCGAGTACATCGACGACCCGGACTACGTGGACGGGCTCGAGCTCTTCCGCGCAGGGCGCCGGATCGTGGTGCTGCGGACGTTCTCCAAGATCTACGGGCTCGCCGGCCTGCGGGTCGGCTGGGCGGCAGCCCCGGCGGACGTCGCCACGGCAACGAGCAAGGTGCGGCGGGCGTTCGACGTCGCGGCGACCGCGCAGGCCGCGGCACTGGCGAGCCTCGACGACCCGCAGGAGATCGCTCGGCGGCGCGCGCTGAACGCAATCGGGAGGGACCGTTTGGCAGAGATCCTGCGCGGCCACGGCCTGGACCCCGCGGGACCCGCCCGTGGCAACTTCCTCTTCGCGGACGTCGGCGGTGGGCGCGAGCTCTATGAGCGGCTACTGCGTGAGGGCGTCATCGTCCGCCCGCTCGACGGCTTCGGCGCACCGGAGGGAATCCGCGTCACCGTGGGCGCGCCGGACGAGAACGAGGCCTTCGCGGTCGCATTGGGACACGTCCTTTCTGGCGTGTCGTAACTGTCGGGCACAGGTGGTACGTTCGGCGACGAAGTCGTGAGGCTTTCGCCTGCCCAGCTCGCGCCACTGAGGCTTCCGGGCTTCCGGAACCTTTTCTTCGCGACTCTCGGTTCGAGCGCGGGAACGCTACTCGCCGCCGTCGCGCTCGCAATCGACGTCAAGGACCGGACGGCTTCGTCGCCTCACTCCGGGCTCTGGGTTGCCGCCGTGCTCGTCGTCGACTTCCTGCCGACGATTGCCGTCGGGCTGCTGCTCGGGCCGCTGCTGGACCGGCTGGAACGGCGGTCACTGATGATCGCCGCCGATGCTCTCCGGGTCGGAGTTTTCGTCGCCCTGCCGTTCGCGTCGAATCCGGCGACGGTCGTCGGCCTCGCCCTCGTCGCGGGCCTGGCCACCGGGTTCTTCCGGCCGGCCGTCTACGCCGGCGTTCCGAATCTCGTACCCGACGACCAGCTGCCGAACGCGAACGCCCTCCTGCAGACGGTCGAGAACGCGAGTTGGGCAATTGGGCCGCTGGTCGGGGGCGTTCTCACGGGAATCGCAGGGCCCTCGGCGGCATACGGGATCAACGCCGCCTCGTTCGTCATCTCGATTGCGCTCGTCGTGCGCATCCCGCCGCGGCTGCTGCAAAGCGAGCGAGCGCTCTCACGCGGCCACTGGAGCGATCTCCGGGACGGTTTCTCGGCGGCCCTTCACTCACCCTCGATGCGGGCGGTGCTCGTCGGCTGGGGTATCGCCTCGGTTGCCGCCGGAGCCGGGACCGTCACCGAGATCTTCCTCGCCAAGGACACCTTCTCGGCCGGCGACTTCGGTTACGGGCTCCTCCTCGGAGCGATAGGCGCAGGCCTCGTGCTCGGGAGCTTCTTGAGCCCAGCCGCGTTCGCCCGGTACGGCGTTGCGCGCGTCTACGGGGCCAGCTTGGCCTTGATGGCCGTCGGCTACATCGCGACCGCCGCGAGCCCGGACGTCTGGGTGGCCTCCGGCTGCTGTGTCGGCGCAGGCATCGGAAACGGAGCTGCGATTTCCTCCAACGCGCTGCTCGTCCAGCGAGGCACGTTCGACCTGCTGCGTGGGCGAGCGCTCACGTTCGTGATGAGCGTGACGTTTGCGCTCGCCGGGGTCGGCAACGCGTTGGGTGGGCTGTTCGTCCATCGGGCCGGGCCACGCTGGATCTGGGGCGTCGCGGGAGGCGGATTGCTCGTGGCCGCTCTCGCCGGATCGATGCTCGCCCGCGACCGCGGCGTCGAGACCGCCGCCGAGGCCGAGATCGTAGGTCCGGAAGAGCCGGCAGACGAAGAGGTGCGTCTTTGGCCCGGGGAGGAAGAGCTTCGCCGCATTGGGAGCGCGGTCTCCGGCGGGTTCCGCGCTGAAAGCACCGAGAGCTGACCTGACCCACTCCCTCGCGTGGCTACTACGATCCGCCGGTGGCCGGACGCCGCGACTGGACACGCGAGAACCTCACCGCCGGCGTCCGTGACGGGGACCGGCGTGCTCTCGCGCGGGCTATCTCGCTCGTGGAGGACGGCGACCCGCTCGCGTATGGCGTCGTCGCCGATCTCTATCCGCAGACCGGCTCGACGTATGCGGTAGGAGTGACCGGCCCGCCCGGGGTCGGGAAGTCGAGCCTCGTCTCCGCGCTGATCCGCCACGTCCGAGAGCGCGAGATCACGGTAGGCGTCGTCTCGGTCGATCCGTCGAGCCCGTTCTCGCAGGGAGCGCTTCTCGGCGACCGGATCCGGCTCAGCGACCATTTCCTCGACCCCGACGTCTTCATTCGCTCGATGGGTACGCGCGGGCACCTCGGCGGCCTCGCCGAGGCGACGCTGCAGGCGCTGCTCGTGCTCGATGCGGCCGGCAAGGATCTCGTCTTCCTCGAGACGGTCGGGGCGGGGCAGAGCGAGGTCGAGGTGATCGGCATCGCCGACACCGTCCTGCTCGTCCTCATGCCCGGTTCCGGCGACGCCGTGCAGGCGTTGAAGGCGGGAATCATGGAGATCCCCGACGTGATCGCGATCAACAAGATGGACCTGCCCGCGGCGAAGACGATGCTGAACGAGGTGCGCTCGATCCTCGCGCTCGATCGCAGCCGCGACTGGATCCCGCCGATCGTCCTGACGGAGGCTGTGCGCGGCGAGCACGTGCCCGAGCTGTGGGAGAAGATCGAGGAGCACCGCGCGTTCCTCGAAGGGAGCGGGCAGCTCGAGGAGCGGCGGCGGGCGAACCTCGCGCGCGAGGTGTTCGCGGTCGCAGCGAGCAGGGCGAGCCGCCACCTCGAACAGGCAGTGACCGACGACGCCGAGCTGCGGCGGCTGCTCGCCGAAGTGCAGGCACGCGAGCTCGACCCACTGACCGCCGTGCAGGAGATACTCGAGAAGGTGTTCCGGATCCACGATGGCGACGGCGACCGCACCCGGGCTTCCTGAGATCCAGCGTGCGCGCGAGCGGCTCGAAGGAGTCGCGCGCGTCACGCCGGTCTTCCCCTCCGAGACGCTGTCGCGGCTTGCCGGCCGGCCGGTGCGTCTGAAGGCCGAGAACCTCCAGCGGACGGGGTCGTTCAAGATCCGGGGCGCCTACACGAAGCTCTCGAACCTCGAGCCCGAGGAGCTCGCGGCGGGCGTGGTCGCGGCGAGCGCGGGCAACCACGGCCAGGCGGTGGCGTGGGCGGCGCGCGAGCTCGGCGCACCCGCGCGCATCTTCATGCCGCACTACTCGCCGATGGCGAAGTTCGAGGCAACGCGCAGCTACGGCGCCGAGGTCGAGATGAGCGGGGCCGTGTGGGAGGAGACGCTGGAGGCGGCGGTCGCGTACGTCGAGCAGACCGGGGCGACGTTCGTCCACCCGTACGAAGACACGTTCGTGATCGCCGGGCAGGGATCGATCGGGCTCGAGATCGCGGAGCAGGTGGACGAGCTCGAGACGGTCGTGCTCCCGATCGGCGGCGGTGGGCTCGCGTCGGGCATCTCGCTCGCGCTGCGTGCCGTGCGCCCTGGGCTGCGGATCGTCGGCGTTCGGGCCGCGGGCACGATGCCCGGCGGTGCCGGTCACTCGATCGCCGACGGCATCGCCGTCAAGGATCCGGGCGAGCTGACGATGTCGATCCTCGGGGAGACGCTCGACGACATCGTCGCGGTCGAGGACGAGCAAATCGCCGAGGCGATCGTGCTCCTCGCGGAGCGGACGAAGCTCGTCGTCGAGGGCGCGGGCGCGGCAGGCGTCGCTGCGGTCCTCGGCGGGCTCGCCGGCGGCTCAGGGCCCGTGCTCGCACTCCTCTCCGGCGGCAACATCGACGCCTCGCTGATGGTGCAGGTGATGCGGCGAGGGCTCGCGATTCACGGCCGCTATCTCGTGCTGCGGACGCGTGTCATCGACCGACCGGGTGAGCTTGCGAAGCTGCTCGATCTGCTTGCTGTCGAGCGCGTGAACATCGTCGAGGTTGAGCACCAGCGAGAGGCGGCAGGCGTCCCGGTCGGTTACACGGGAGTGGAGCTCACGCTGCTCACGCGCGATCCCGAGCATTGCGAGCAGCTCCTGGGTCAGATGCGAGACTGGGGCTACCCGGTCGAGCGGCTCGATTGAGCCGCTCGTTCGACGAGCTGCCCGACCTGATCGAGACGGCTCTCGGCGAGCATTCGCGTGTCGCCCTCGTCTACTTCGATGCGTTCGGCTGGCGCTTCCTCGAACGCCACGGGGATCATCCGCTGTTCTCCGGCGCGAACGTGGAGCGGTGGACCTCCTGCTTCCCGTCCACTACGACCGTGCACGCGACGACCATCCATTCGGGGCTTCCGCTCGGCGAGCACGGCCTCTACGAGTGGCATGTCCTCGAGCCCCGGCTGAATCGTCTCGTCACGCCGCTCTGGTTCTCCTTCGCAGGCGACGACCGTCCCGAGACCTTGCGCGATACCGGCCTTAAGCCGCAGGATCTCTTCCCCGAGCAGACCCTGTACCGGCGTTTGCTCCCGGTTCCGAGCCATGTGGCCTTGCCGGCCGCGTTCGCGGGCTCGCTGACGAGCAGGGCGCTACTCCGGGAAGCGACAATCCATCCCTTCGGCGACACCGGTGAGGGGCTGGCCTTGCTCTGCGAAGCGCTCGCTGCCGAGGCGCGCGCGTACGGGACGATCTACTTCGACGATGCCGATGCGCTGATGCACGTGGTCGGGACGGAGGCGCGGGAGGTGGCGGCGGTGATGGAAGCGACCCTGTCGGCGATCGCCGAGGCGCCGTGGCCGGATGGAACGCTCGTCCTGCTCACCGCCGATCACGGGATGGAAGCGATCTCTCCCGAGCGGACGACGTACGTGAACGTCGCCTGGCCCGAGCTCGAGCATCACCTCGTCGCTGGCGCCGACGGTAAGCCGCTCGCGCCGGCCGGGTCGTGTCGCGATCTGTTCCTGCACGTAGTCCCGGAGCGGCTGGACGAGGTCGCCGCGCGGCTCGGCGATCTGCTCGCCGGCGTCGCAGAGGTGCGGAAGGTCGAGAGCATGCTCGCCGAGGGGCTGTTCGGCCCCAACGTCACGGACGCGCTCACCTCGCGGCTCGCGAATCTGGTCGTCCTGCCCGGGCCCGGGGAGGCGGCTTACTGGCTCGAACCCGGCCGCTTCGAGCAACGGTTCCTGGGACAGCATGGTGGGCTCTCGGCCAACGAGACGGAGATCCCGCTCGTGAGCTGGGTCGTCGGCGGGTCGCCGTAGCCTGCAAGTCGACCCCTAACCTTGCGCTCATGGGTGCGGCATGCGCGCCCGAACGCCTCGGCTCCGCGAGAGAGCGGCGTCGGGCAGGGATCCGGCGCGGGATTCCGTTCGGGATCGCCGTCTTCGCGATCTCGATCTCGTTCGGGGTGCTCGCGCGGCCTCTGATGGGTCCGGTCGCGCCGATCGTGATGTCGATCGTCGTGTTCTCGGGATCGGCGCAGTTCGGCGCACTCGCCGTGCTGACCGCCGGCGGGAGCGCGGCAGCTGCGATCGTCGCCGGCTTGCTGCTCAACGCTCGCTATCTGGCGATGGGGCTCGCGCTCGCCCCCTCACTGCGAGGACGAGCAGCGTCGCGAGCGGCGTTCGCCATGACCACGGTCGACGCGTCCTGGGCGGCGGCGAGCATCGGCGGCGGCGCCTTCGACCCCTGGCACATGGTCGGGATGAGCATCCCGCAGTACGCCGGGTGGGTGCTCGGTACCGTCGTCGGGGTCTTCATCGGGCCGGCGCTCGGCGATCCGCAGTCCCTCGGCCTGGACGCACTGTTTCCGGCCTTCTTCATCGCTCTGCTCTTCGCCGAGGCCCGGGGACGGCGCCGCCTGGCGGCGGCCGGAGGCGGAGCCGGGATCGCGCTCGCTCTCACGCCGTTCGTGCCTGCCGGCCTGCCGATTCTCGCGGCGGCGGCAGCGGCGGTCGCTGCGTCGAGGATGCGCTCGTGACCGCGGTGTGGGTCACGGTCGCCGTCCTCGCCCTCGGGACGGCCGTGCTCAGGCTGGCCGGACCGCTAGCCCTCGGCGGCCGTTCGCTGTCGGCGAGCGCGCTCAACGTCGTCGAGCTACTTGCCTCGGCGTTGCTCGCGGCGCTGGTCGTCGTCGAGACGTTCGGCAAGGGACGCGCGCTGACGCTCGATGCCCGCGTACTCGGGGCGGCCTTCGCCGCCGCCGCCCTTATGCGGCGGGCACCGATGATCGTCGTCGTGCTCGGTGCAGCGGCCGTGACAGCGATCGCCCGTCTGCTGACGTAGCGGCCGCCGGCAGCGCGGTCACGGCGAAGCCCAGCACGGCGAGGTGGAGCCCGATCATGAGAGTGTCGAGATCGATCCCCTCGTCGAAGCTGTCGGCGGCGAGCCGCAGACCGAACCCGCCGCCGTGCGCGAGCTCGAAGTTGACGAGCAGGACGAGTGCCACCAGGATCGCAGCGCCGATCGCGAACTGGATCGCCGACCGCGCCCGGTCAGAGAGCCGGCTGCCGCGGATGAGCCAGACAATCGCGGCGCCGATCAAGACGAGCCCAGCCAACAGCTCCGCGATTTCGATGCCGTAGGCGACGACCTGCGCGTGCGGCTCGATCGCGTTCGTGAGGATCCCGCGATACCAGCCCGGCGCGTGCTTGCCGACATCGCCGAGCTCAGTCGAAAGGCCACCCGGGAAGTCCCCGTGCACGATCTTGGTGAGTCCCGAGACGAACCATTCGTAGCCGAGGCAAAGCTGGACGACGAGCAGCGCGACGATCGGCGGGACTGCTCCGTGGCGGTGTTCGTCGAAGCGCGACATCAGTGGCTCATCGTCCCGGCCACATGACCGACGTTGAGGAGGCCGACCTCGCCCATGTTCACGCTCGCGAAGCTGTGCGAGACGAATGGGTAGATCCCGGCCCTCGGGATGGTCACGTCGAACACGCCTCCGCCGCCGGCCGGCACGACGGCCGTCTGGATGTCGTGCTGCGGTGCGTCGACGACGTCGCCGTTGATCCAGGCCCGCTTGAAGACGGTGCCGACGACGTGGAACTCCGTATTCAGGCTCGGGCCCGCGTCCACGACCCAGAAGCGCACGGTCTGTCCCGGCATTGCGGTCAGGGGATGCGTCTTGTACTGGGCCGCATAGCCGTTCCACGTGACCCAGTCAGGCGTCATCTGGTTCGCCTTCGTCAGGTCGAGGGAAGCGGGAGCCTTCGTGCCCGGACTGTTCAGGTACCACTCGCTCGCGACCAGCACGTACTGCTTCTGCACGGCCGGCATGCCCTTCGGCTCGACCACGATCGCGCCGTACATGCCGTTCGCGATGTGCTGGAAGGCGGGAGCGGTTCCGCAGTGGTACATGTAGACGCCCGGCGCCGAGGCGACGAAGCTGAACGTCTTCGACTTGCCCGGCAGGATGTCGCTGAAGTCGATGTTCGGGGCGACCTGCGCCGCGTGGAAGTCGACGGAGTGCGGCATCGGCGCATGGTTGACGAGCGTGACGACCACGCGCTGGCCTTGCCTCACGTGGACTGCGGGGCCGGGGACGGTGTTGCCGAACGTCCAGGCCTCGTAGCGGATCCCGGGCGCGATCGAGACGACGCGGTGCTCGATTCCGAGGTTGACGTGGACGACCGGCCCAGGCGTCGCGGCGGGGAGGGCGGCGCGGGCGGCCGCGTGCGCCATGGCGAGCGCGTCTGCGTTCGCAGGCGCGATTCCGGCGAAGCTGGCCGTCGCATAGGTGCCTTCGTTCGCGGTCGTGGCTCCCATGCCGGGCATCGACGTAGCTGCGGTGCCGCCGGAGGTGGCTCGCGCGGCCGCGACCTGTGCGTCATGCCGCGCATTCTGCGCGGATGCGGCGAGCCAGATCGCGACCGGGATCATCACGCCCACTGCGAGCCCGAGGAACAGCGCCACGAGCTTGAGCGCGACGCTCGAGGTCGGCTCGGGGTCGGGAAGGTCGTAGTAGGTGGACGCCGGCAGGCGTGTCGATGCGGGATGCGAGGCCATTCGTTGCTCCTTCGTTCGGAATCACCACGAACGTAGGAGAGAAGGAGCTCAGCTTCTTCGGCAGCGACCCACAACGCCGTTGCGGGAAATTGCGGATTCGCCTAGGACCCGCAGCGACGGAAGGACGTCGTCTCGCCGCCTCGTGCACGCCAGTCGGGGATGCCGCCGTTCAGCACGGGACGCGCGTTGACGCCCGCCGCCTGCAGCACGCTGGCGGCGATAGCTGCTCGCGCCCCCGACTCGCAGATCGTGACGACCGGCCGGCCGTTGAGCAAACCAGCCTCCGCCGCTGCGCGGGCCGTCCGGTAGGGAAGATGCCGCGACCCGGGGACGTGGCCTTCGTCGCGCTCGTCGGCCTCGCGCACGTCGAGGAGCTCGACCGTGTCCTCTCCGAGCATCTCCTCGAGCTCGTCGAGCGAGACCGGCTCGAGCTTCTCGGCGCCGCCGCCCTCCTGCCAGCCGGCAGTCCCGAACAGTCCAACGGCGTGCAGCGAGCGCGCGGCGTGCGCAGCCTCTGCCACGTCCGTGGCGTGGAGAAGAAGCGGGCGTTCGGGCAGGACGAACGCGGCCCTGGTCGCGAAGCTCGAGCCGTCGACCGGGATGCCGACCGCGCCCGGGTGGTGGCCGGCGGCAAAGACCTCGGTCGGCCGTACGTCGAGGACGATTGCCTCCTCCGGGGCCGAGTCGAGCCGCTCGAGCAACGGTTGCGCACCCAAGAGCCGGCCGCGGTTGAGCTCCACGATCCGCTCCATGTTCGGCGGCCGCGGCGGTTGCGGGCCGAGCGCGGCCAAGACGAAATCCTCGAGCTCACTCTGGAGGGCATGGTTGAAGCGGCGCTCGAAGCCGATCGTCGTCGACGCCTTCGAGCTCATCGCAGCGCCGCAGAGCGAGCCCGCGACGTGGCCTGGGAAGACTTCGACGCCGTCGCCGAGCTCGACGAGCCTGCGCAGGCTGTGGAACATGCCCTCGGCACCCTCCTGCGCTTCGACCGCGAGATCCGGACGCCCGGCATCGCCGACAAACAGCGAGTCGCCGGTCAGGACGAGCCACGGCTCGTCGCCGCGGGACCGGTCGATCACCGCGAAACAGCAGTGCTCGGGCCGGTGCCCCGGCGTGTGGATCGTGCGGAGGACGACCTCGCCCGTCTCGATTTCCGTCCCGTCCTCGAGCGGCTCGTGCGGGAACGCGGCGCCGGCCGCCGCGTGGACGTGGATCGGGACGCCGTGCTCGAGCGCGAGGCGTCCGTGCCCCGAGACGTGGTCTGCGTGCGTGTGCGTCTCGACGACGCCGACGAGCCGGACGTCGCGCCGCTCCGCTTCTGCGAGGACCGGCTCGATCGCGTAAGGCGGGTCGACGACGACCGCAACGCCGGCGTGCTCATCGCCGACGAGATAGCACGCGCAGCCGAGATCGTCGTCCAAGAACTGCTTGAACAGGAGATTCGTCAAGGGGCTAAGGCTTTCCCGACCATACGGGCGAGTTTGGGTTACCCGCCTTCCAGACCTGAATTCGATCCCGGAACAGAGCCACCTGGTGACGCGGGCGCCGCGGGCGAGCACAGAGAAGTTCAGGCGCGCCGCCCTCCGCGTAGACCGCACAGCGTTGTCCGACCGACGGGATGGTCACCTTGTCACCGAGGCGCAGCGTGTATCGGTGTGCCGTACTCGCACCGGCGGTCGTGAGCGTGCCGACGCTGAACCCGACCGCAGCGGTCGCCGTGATCACCAAAGCCAAGATGAGAGGACGTGGCGCGTTCACCGGTGACCTCCTTGTCGGTGGAGTCGCGACCTGAACAGCACGCGGCGACGCTACCACCGCTCGCGGCTATGAATCCGAAAGCGAGGCCGGTTCTCGGGCCGCGTGCTCCTCGTCGAGCAGCCGCAGGATGAACCAGCCGATCGCGAGGAGGAACACGAGCGTCTGCTCGCCGTTCATGAGGATCCCGCCGAGGTTCTGGTCACGCGCCGGCGACAGCCCCCACAGCCTCGGCGCGTGCTCGTAGAACGAGTAGAACGGGCGGCTCGAGAAGATGTACGCAAGGCCGAGGAACGACGACCCGATGAAGGCGACCGCGAGGTAGCCGAGGCCGGCCGGCGGAGAGAGGCGGCCGCTCACGATCGGCCACCAGAAGAGAAGGCCTGCGGCGATGAGGATCCCGTGCTCGAGGTTCAATCCCCAGCCGGTGCGGAGCGCCCAGTCGTAGAACGGCGCGAGGTGCGTCAGGTACCACGCGCCGAGCCAGAGCGGGAGGATCCAGCGCGACCGGAGCCGTCCGAGGCCGTGGCGAGCGAGCTTTTCCCGCATCTGTGGCGTCAGGCCGAGCACGACGAGAAGCGGCGCCACGTCCGCGATCAGCGCGTTCTGGAGCAGGTGCATGAGCAGCAGGTACTTCGAAGCGATCGTCTCCAGCGGTGAGTTGAGCGAGCCCGCAATCAGGACGAGGCCGGTTGCGAAGGCGACGATGCGCCACCGCGGCGGCGCGTTCGCGCGCGCCTCGCGCCAGTAGAGCGCTGCGGCCACGAGCGCAAGCGCCAGGAAGACCGGCTCGAAGCTGAACGCGGTGGCGTTCGCAGTCACGTCGCAGCGGCGAGGCGGGCCGCGCGCGTGCGGCGCCAGCGCGGCCGCAGGAGGAGCGCGACGCACGTTCCGAGCGTGACGAGCTCCTCGACCATCATCACTATCCCGGAGAGCTGCTGGTCGGTGACCGCCGAGATCCCGTACGCGCCGTGGTACGCCGGATAGAGCGGCGTGAAGGTGAAGACGAGCACGTCGGTCAGGATCTGGCCCGCCGCGAACAGCGCCGCCGCCAGCGCGACGCGGCCACCGACGCTGAGCCGGCGGTGCGAGCCGGGGTCGACGAGCAGCGTCCAGACGAGGATCCCGCAGATCGTCCAGCAGACGTGCTCGAAGTCGTGCAGGCCCTGGTGGGCGAGCGCGGTGTCGTAGAGGTACGGCACGTGCCAGATCGCGAGGTTCGCTGCCCAGAGCGAGAAGGCGACGCGCGGACGGAGCAGCGTGCCGAGGACGGCGCGGACGCGAGTGCTCCGCGCCAGCGGCGCGAGCACGGGCGCGGGGAGGAGGAAGACCAAGAGCGGGCCGCGCAACGCCGTCACCATCAGCGCGGGCCCGAGGTCGCCGATCAAAACGTGCTGACCCATGTGTGCGGCGAGGAGCTTGTCGTCGGCGATCCGGTCGAGCGGTCCGACGAGCGCAAAGACACTCAGCCCGAGCCCGGCGGCGAAGAGCGCGATCCGATCCCAGCCGGCGCGATCGGCGCGGCCGCGGCGACGCAGGCGCATGACCGCCTGGAGGAAGAAAAGCGCAGCAACAGCAGCGGCGATGACCGGGACCACGCCTCGATTGTGCCTCCGATCGGCCGTGTCCGAGCGGTGTTACCGGCCGTCCGGGAGGAGCTTGCGCGCTTCCGCGAGCTGCTAAAGGCCGAGGTGCCGCGCGATGACCATGCGCTGCACCTCGTTCGTGCCCTCGCCGATCTCGAGGATCTTCTGGTCGCGGTAGAGGCGCGAGATCGCGAACTCCTCCATGAACCCGTAGCCGCCGTGGATCTGGAGCGCGGCGTTCACGGCCCGGTTCGAGAGCAGCCCCGTGTAGAGCTTCGCCTGGGCGGCCGCGAGCGCGAACGGCTTCCCCTCGTCCTTGAGCCACGCCGCGCGATAGACGAGCTGCCGCCCGGCATCGATCTCCGTCGCCATGTCGGCGAGCTGGAACTGGATCGCCTGGAAGCTCGCGATCGGCTGCCCGAACTGATGTCGCTCCTTCGCGTAGGCGATCGCGAGGTCGTAGGCACCCTGCGCGAGCCCGACGCCCATCGCAGCGACCGAGACACGCCCGCCATCGAGGATGTCGAGGAACTGCTTGAACCCTCGGCCGCGCTCGCCCAGCAGGTTGCCTTCCGGTACGGCGCACGAATGGAATGAGAGTTCGCGCGTGTCGGATGCGCGCCAGCCGAGCTTGTGCATCGGCGCCGAGATCTCGTAGCCGGCGGTGCCGTTCGGGACGATCAGGTTCGAGATCTCGTCCTCGCCGGTGCGTGCCGTGATCGCGACGCAGGCCGTGATGTCGGTCCCCGCGTTGGTGATGAAGATCTTCGAGCCGTCGATCACCCACTCGCCGTCGCGCAGCTCGGCCTTCGTGCGGGTTGCGCCGGCGTCGGAGCCCGCATCCGGCTCCGTCAGCCCGAACGCGGCGAGCCCGCTGCCCGAGGCGAGCCGCGGGAGCCACTCTCGCTTCTGCTCCTCGTTGCCGAAGAGGAGGATCGGCATCGTCCCGAGCGACGTGTGCGCGGCGACGGTGATCGCCACGGAGGAGTCGATCCGCGTCAGCTCCTCGATCGCGATCGCGTAGGAGACGGTGTCGCCGCCCGCACCGCCGTACTCCTCCGGAATCGGCAGGCCCATCAGGCCGAGCTCGCCGAGCTCCGCGACGAGGTCGTAGGGGAAGCGCGCCTCGCGGTCCAGCTCTGCGGCGACCGGCGCGACCTTAGTCTCCGCGAACTCGCGGACGGTGCGGCGGATCAGCTCTTGCTCGTCGCTGAGCTCGAAGTTCAAGCGACGAGCCTGCCGAGCTCGGCGATGAGCCGGACGCCCCAGCCCGTGCCGCCGGGCACCCGCAGGTAGTCGCCGCGGCTCCGCTCGAGGAACGCCGGCCCGGCCATGTCGACGTGCATCCAGGGGCCGTCACCCGCGAACTCGTGCAGAAACTCGGCGGCGAGGGCCGGGGAGCCCTGGCGCAGCGTCGAGCCGTTCTTCATGTCCGCGAACGCCGAGTCGATGTAGCGCCGATAGCGTGGATGCAGGGGGAAGGGCCAGACGAGGTCGCCGCTGCGGCGCCCCGCCTCGACCACGAGATCGCGCCACTGGTCGTCGTTGGCAAAGCCGCCGGCGTAGAGGTCGCCGAGCGCAAGCTCCATCGCGCCCGTCAGCGTGGCGAGGTCGAGTACGTGCGTCGCTCCCTCGCGGCGGACGTACCAGAGTGCGTCGGCAAGAACGAGCCGGCCCTCGGCGTCGGTGTTGATCACCTCGATCGTCTTGCCGTTCGCTGCCCTGAGGATGTCGCCGGGCCGGAAGGCGTCGCCGCCCGGGAGGTTCTCGGCGGCGGCGAGTGCGGCGATCGCGCGCACCGGAGTGCCGAGCGCGGCGAGCGCGCCGATCCCGTGCAGCGTCCCCGCGCCGCCGGACATGTCTCCCTTCATGTCCTGCATTCCGCCGGACGGCTTGATCGAGATCCCCCCGGCGTCGAACGTGATCGACTTGCCGACGAGCCCGAGCACCATGTCGTCCTTTGCCGCCGGCGGGTCGTAGCGCAGGACGATCAGGCGCGGCTCGTTGCGGCTGCCGCGGCCGACGGCGCTCAGCGCACCCATGCCGAGGTCGTCGAGCTCGCGCGTGGCGAGAACCTCGCAGGTGAGGTGCTCGTGCTCCGCTGCGAGCTCCTTCGCCTTCTCGCCAAGCGTGTGAGGCGTGAGCTCGTTGGGCGGCATGTTGGAGAGGTCGCGGGCCCGGTTCGCTCGCTCGGCGACGATTGCCGCCCGCTCCACGGCCGCCTGCAGCTCCGGGGTTTCGGCGTGGCCGATCACGATCCGCTCCGGCGCCTTCGTGTCGTTCGTGGCCTTCCACAGGCCGGGCGAGTACGAGCCGAGAATCGTGCCTTCGACGAGCGCCGCAGCCTGCTCGGGCAGCGGCACCGGCAGCGACTCGTCGAGCAGCCAGACGAGTGTTCCGCCGACCCGGGAGAGCGCCTGCGCCGTCGCCGAAGCGGCCGTGCGAAGCGCGTCGGCGTCGACCTCCTCGCGCTTCCCGACACCGGCGGCGACGACGCGCGGCGCCTCGAGCTCGCCGTTCAGGTGGAGGAGGACTGCCTCGCCGCGTTCGCCGCGTAGCTCCCCGCTCTCGCCGAGGCTACCGAGGCGACCGCCGAGCTTCTCGTCGACGATCTTGGCGCCGTCGCCGCCCAGTGGCTGCGATACGGGAAGCGCGAGCGCATCCGCACCGGCCCGCCCCGGCAGTGCGATCTCCACCTTGGCCATCGGAGGGCGATGGTAACGCTGCAGGCTCTGTAGCGCCGCATAGACTCGCCGAGACCCCGATAAGGAGTACCGATGCCAGGCACCGTTCAGGAGTTCTTCGAGACGCTTCCGTCCGAAGCCGACACGTCGAAGACCGAAGGCATGAACAACTCGTACGCCTTCGACATCGAGGGTGCGGGTCAATGGACCGTCAGGGTCACCGACGGCAACGTCAGCGTGCACGACGGCATCGAGGACGCTGCAGACGTCACGATCAGCTCCTCGCAGGAGGTATTCCAGAAGATCGTCGCGGGTGAGCAGAACCCGACGAGCGCTTACATGACCGGGAAGCTGAAGCTCAAGGGCGACATGGGCGCCGCCATGAAGCTGCAGAAGCTGTTCCCGAACCGTTAGGACAACACGACTTCCGCGGCCTCGGCGACGCGACGGTAGCCGATTCGTTCGTAGATCGCGTTCGAGGTCGGGTTCGCGAGGTCGGTGTAGAGGAAGCAGAACCGCCGGCCGCCCTCGTAGAGCCGGCCGTCGAGCAGCCGCTGCGAGAGCTCCGCTGTCAGCGCGGTGGCGTAGCCGTGGCCGCGCAGCTCCGGAGGCGTGTAGACCGGGCCGATGCGAATGCCGTTCGGCGTCGGGCCGCCCCAGCCCGCCAGCGAGACGGGTTCGCCGCCGTCCTTCCAGAGAAGAAGGCCACTGGTGGGAGAGGAAAGCTTGTGCCGGACGTTCTGCTCAGCGTCTTCGCGGCCCGGGCCGCCCTCGTGCAGCACCTCCTCGCCGAACGCGATCCACCAGCGAAGCGCAAGCTCGTAGTCGTCGCCCGTCGCAACGCGAGCCGATCCCGGTACCTCCGGGAGCGGAGCGACTTGCTCGAGCGCGTAGACGCCCTGGCGCATGTTCACGCGCCCCGCGACGCCGCTGTGCTCCGACCACAGCTCTGCGAACTCGTGCACCTCCGGCTCCGTGCCGGTGACGCCGGGGATCTCCTCGCCCGCTACCGCTTCGGCAAGCGCTGCGAGCGCCGGTGCCGACCGGGGCCGCGCGAGCACGAGGTTGTACGGCGGCGTCCGCAGCGCGGCCGCGGCCACCTCGCCTTCCTCACGGACAACCCAGAGACTCCGCAACGGGTAGCGATCCGGGGAGTCGCGGATCGTGCCGGCGATGCCGAGGATGAGGTTGTGCCGCGCCTCGTCCGCGAGCAGGAGGGGCCCCGCCTCCGTGAGAAATGCCGCCGCGTCGTCGAGCCGGACGACGTCCATCACTCGTCGAGCTCCACCAGCACGGCTCCGCCGGCCACGCGGTCGCCCTCGCCGACGTGGACGGCACGGACGGTGGCCTCGTAGGGCGCGACGAGGGGCGTCTCCATCTTCATCGCCTCGAGCACGACGAGGGGCTGTCGCGCGGCGACGCTGGCTCCCGGCTCCACGAGCACGCGGATCACCGTTCCCGGCATGGGCGCGACCACCTCCGCCTGCCTGTGCGCACTCGCGCCCGGCCCGCCCGCGGCAGCGTCGACGTCGGGCGCCGGCCGCGACGGCGGAGGGGAAAGGTTCAGCCGCCACGGCTCGCTCCAAACCTCGGCCGGTGCGGCCGCAGGCGGCTCCGAGAGCGGCGGGTTCTCCGTCAGGAACGCGGTCGTGACGCGGCCGGCGCGCACGAGCGGATGCCCGACGAGCCAGCGCAGGAACGGCAGGTTGGTCGTGACGCCGCCGACCTCCGTCTCGCGCAACGCCTGCGCGAGCCGGTCGAGCGCCTCCGCCCGCGTCTCACCCGACGCGATGAGCTTCGCGATCATCGGGTCGTACGCCGTCCCGATCTCGTCGCCCTCGCGCACACCGGAGTCGACGCGGATCCCCTTCGGCAGGCGCAGCCGCACGAGCCGGCCGGCCTGGGGAAGGAACGAGTGCGGATCCTCGGCGTACAGCCGCACCTCGACCGCGTGACCTCGCAAGTAAGGGTCTGTAGCTACGTCAGACAGGGCCTCTCCGGACGCGATGCGGAGCTGCTCCCGCACGATGTCGACGCCGGTCACGAGCTCCGTCACCGGGTGCTCGACCTGGATCCGCGCGTTCAGCTCGAGGAACCAGAAGTCGCGGCGATCGAGCACGAACTCCGCGGTGCCTGCGCTCTCGTAGCCGATCGCGCGTGCGAAGGCGACTGCCGCGTCGCTCATCCGCGTGCGCAGCTCCGGGTCGAGGGCGGGGGAGGGCGACTCCTCGAGCACCTTCTGGTGACGGCGTTGGATCGAACAGTCGCGCTCGCCGAGCGAGACCACGTTGCCGTGCCCGTCTGCCAGGAGCTGGATCTCGACGTGGCGCGGCCGCTCGAGGTAGCGCTCGCAGAAGACGGAGTCGTCGCCGAACGCGGCGGCGGCCTCGCGCCGCGCTGCGGCGAGCGCTTCGTCGAGCTCCTCAGGCGCGCGCACGACGCGCATGCCCCGTCCGCCGCCTCCGGCCGCAGCCTTGACGAGCAAGGGAAAGCCGATCTCCTCCGGTGTCCCGCTCGGCAGCACGGGAACGCCGGCCGCGCGTGCCGTCTCCTTCGCGGCGAGCTTGTCACCGCCGGCTCGCAGCGCGGCAGGCGGCGGACCGACCCAGATCAATCCGGCCTCGAGCACGACCTCGGCGAGCTCCGCGCTTTCGGAGAGGAATCCGTAACCCGGATGGACGGCGTCGGCTCCGGCCTCCCGAGCAGCGCGCACAACCTCCCCGGGATCGAGGTAGGAGGAGATCTCGACGAGCGCGTCCGCCGAAGAGGCATGGAGCGAGCCGCGGTCGTCGGGCGCGGCGACGGCGACCGTCTCGACGCCTTCGGCGCTGCAAGCACGGAAGATGCGTAGCGCGATCTCTCCTCGGTTCGCGACGAGCAGCCGGCGCATGGCGACTGAGTCTAGGGTGCCCTCGACCGAGGTCTGGTGCCGTTTGGCGCGTTCGGCTCTACCCTTCCCGTTTGACCGACCTTGGAGGAGGAAGGGAAATCGCCGTGCGGCTGAGCTTGGGCGTTGCCGGGGGGATCGCCGTGATCGCTTGCGCGATCGCCGGCACCGCGCGCGCGAGCACGGCCCTGATCGTCACCGGCCACGGGTGGGGCCACGGTGTCGGCATGAGCCAATGGGGCGCATACGGCTACGCGCTGCACGGCTGGAACTACAAGCGGATCCTCTCGCACTACTACCCCGGCACGAAGATGGCCGGCACCGGCGAGGCCCACGTGCGCGTGCTGCTCACGCGTGGCGCGAACACCGTCACCATCGGCTGCGCCGCTCCGATGCGCGTCACCGACGGAAGGCGCCTGACCCGGAAGCTCGCCGCGGGCGTCTACGGAATCGGGCCGAAGCTGGCGCTTCCGGTCCGCCGCCACGGACTTGGCCTTTCCTTCGGGCATCTCGCCGTCTTCGACTGCGCCCGTGCGGCCCTCACGTTCGACGGCCGCGCGTACCACGGCACACTGCTCGTCCGCAGCGACGGGAGCCACGTCTCCGTCGTCAATTCCCTCGCGCTGGACACGTACCTCCGGGGCGTTGTCCCGTCCGAGTCGCCGTCGCACTGGCCGCTCGCGGCGCTCGAGGCCCAGGCCGTCGCCGCGCGCTCCTATGCGGTGTACGAGCTCCGGCCGAACGCGTTCTACGACCTTGTCCCCACGACGGCCGATCAGGTCTACGGCGGCATCCGAGCGGAGGCGCCGCGCTCCGACAAGGCGGTGTACGCGACCCTCGGCCAGGTCCTGACCTACAACGGACAGGTGGCCCGGACGTACTACTCCTCGAGCTCCGGCGGCCGCACCGAGGCGGTCGAGGACGCCTGGCCGGGGTCGGCGCCGATCCCCTATCTCCGCTCGGTGCCCGATCCGTACGACACCTATTCGCCGCACCACGATTGGGGCCCGTACGAGCTCTCCTCGACGCGGCTGGCCGCGCGACTGGGGCTCGGGAGTCCCGTGGAGTGGGTCTCAGTCCACCGGAACGCCGCCTGGCGGGTCACTTCGGTCGACTTCCGTCTCGCGTCCGGAGCCCTCGCCAACCGCAGCGGCGAGCGAATCGCGCGGGCGCTTCACCTCCTCTCGACCTGGTTCTCGGTCGGCGAGCTGCAGTTGTCGGCGAGCAGTACCCGGGTCTCCTACGGCAGCCCCATCACCGTCGCGGCCCGTGCCCCGAACGTGAAGGGAGCGCTGCTGTTGCAGCGCCTCGGAACCGGTGTGTGGCGGACGCTCAAGGAAGTGACGGGGCCAACGCAGCTTCGAGTCCAGCCTCATGCAAACGTCGCGTATCGCCTCGTCCTGCCGGGCACGAGCGGCACGTCAGTGTCGGTGGCCGTCGCGCCGCGGCTGCGCGTGCAGGCGCTGGGCCCGCGGCTGCTCGCCGGCGAGGTGTTGCCGCGGCCGGACGGTTCGGTCGAGGTCTGGCGGAGGGAGCGCGGCCGGTGGCGCGTGGTCGCGCATCCGATTCTCGACTCGCGTGGGAAGTTCCGCACGCCACTTCCGCTTCGCCCGGTGGACTACCGGATCACCGTGGCCGCCGGCGTGAGGCTTGCCGCTGTGCAGACGAGGCTGCACGTGACGCGGCGGATGCTGTCCAGTCTGAGTCACTGAGGACGATGGCAGGCGGCCCGGTGTGGGGTGCTGAGAGCGCCGACCTCAACGCGACGCTGCTCGAGTGGCCGGCCGGCGAGGGCCCGGCGGAGCACGTGAACGAGCAGCTCGACGTCCTCTACGTCGTCATCGCTGGCTCGGCCACGCTGACGGTGGAGGGCGAGTCACGCGAGCTTGGCGCCGGCGAGGCGACGATCGTCGACAAGGGCGCGCGCCGCGCGCTCGTCGCAGGCCTGGACGGCGTCCGCTATCTCACGGCCCACGTCCGCCGGGGCGGGCTCCAGCTCAAGCGGTTCTGACCGCGCGCCGTTTACGAGCCGCCAAGCCCGGCTAGCCAGACCACCAGGGCGATGAGGCCGAAGCCGGCCACGGTCAGGGCCACCCGCAACCGCGAGGGGTGCTCGTGGGCCTCGGGCAGGAGGTCGGAGGCTCCGAGGAATAGGAACAAGCCGACGTAGACAGCCAAGAGGGTTCCGAGGCCGTGGGCCGAGATGGAGAGCGAGGCCCCGACCGCGGCGCCGGCGATCGGCGCGGCCGAGTCCACGGCCAACCAACGCAGAGCCCGACGCCGGCCGCCGCCCTGGCGGAGGATGAAGGAGACGGTGTTCAGCCCGTCGGCGAAGTCGTGGCTGGCCACGGCGGCGAAGACCAGGAGGCCGGTGCCCAGGGAGAGGTGTAGGGCCAGGCCGATGCCCAGCCCGTCGACGGCCGAGTGGGCCGAGAGGGCGAAGGCCCCCATCGCGCCGACCCGACGGTGGGCGCGCGCCTGATCGGAGTCATCGCGATGATGGAGGACCAGGAGGCGGTTGGCCAGGAAGAACAGGACGAAGCCGAGTGCCACGAGCAGCGAGACCCGCTCCGGCCGGCCCAGTTCGCGCTCAGCCTCGGGCAGGACGTCGAGGAGGGCGATGGCCACAACCACACCGCCGGAAAGGGCTATGAGGTCGCCCAACCGGCTGGCCAGCTTCACCGCCGCCAGCCCGCCCATCGTGGTCGAGAGGGCGGTGCACAAGGCCAGTGGCAGGGCCAGCCAGGGCAGGTTCATAGCTCGCTGGAAAGGAAGGCGGCCATTAGGAGAACGATAACGGTTCTCATTCCCATCACTGGCTAGAATAGTGCGAGTGACCGCAGCACAGCAAGACCTCGCGGAGCTGCTCGAGCGAAACGGTGTCCGCGCGACGGCGCGACGGCTCGAGGTGCTCGAGGAGCTCGCGCGCGAGAGCGACGACGTGACCGCGCAGCAGCTGTGGAGCCGCCTGCGCGAGCGCGACTCCCGCACGGGGCTCGCCACGGTCTACCGGACGCTCGCGCTCCTGAGCGAGAAGGGCGTGGTCGACGTCCTCTCACACCACGGCGGCGAGCAGTGCTACCGGCTGTGCAGCGACGAGCACCACCACCATCTCCTCTGCGAGCGCTGCCACCGCGTGGTCGAGGTGCAGGAGTGCGGGCTCGACGACTGGGTCGCCGCCGCCGCGAAGCAGCACGGCTTCGTCGCAACCGAGCATCGGGTCGAGATCGTCGGCCTCTGCGCCGACTGCCGCTAGGCGGACGCGGGTTCCAGGGCGGCAAGGCGCTCGCGGATGCGCTCGGCAGGCGCGAGGGCGCCCTTACGCTCGTACCGCTCGAGCGCCTCGCGCAGTGCCACGGCCGTTTCGTCGCTTCGGCCGGCAAGCTCGAGCACCTCGGCAAGGTCGCGGAGGGCGTCGCCCTGGAAGGTGAGTCCGTCGGTCGCATCGGCGAGCGCGATAGCCTCGCGCGCGACCCTCTCACCCTCGGCGTGCTGCCCGCGACGGGCCAGCACCTTCGCCTGCACCTGCCGCGCAAGGATCTGGGTGGTGACGTCGTCGCTCCCCCCGAGCTCCAACCCCTTCCGCGCCCAGTCGTCGGCCTCGTCGATCCGGCCGAGCGCGTACAGGGCCTGCGCGTAGTAGCACGCGCCCGTCGAGAGCCAGGCGCGTTCGCCTGCCTCCTCGAGTATGCGGCAACCTCTCTCTCCCAGCACCGCGGCCGCCGCCGGGTCGCCGGCGAGCAGCTCGAGCATGACGGCATTTTGGGCCAGATTGCTACCGAGGTCCAAGAGGTCGCCGCGCTCCTCATGCGCGAGGTGGAACTCGGCTTGGAGAAGCCGCGCCTGCTCGAAGCGTCCCTGCCATGCGGCCACCATCGCTCTCCAGCCCGTCATCCGCCAATCGCGCCCGAACTGCGCCTCGCGTCCGTCGATCCACGCGAGCATCTCCGGAAGCGGCGTGGAGCCATAGAGGCGAGCGGCGACGCCTCCGGTAGCGAACCAGGCCACGAGGTGCGGCATCTCCGTACGCTGCGCGTGGAACATCAGCTGGTCGAGCGCGACGAGCTCCTCGTCAGCCTGGCTGCGGAGGTGCGCTGCCTGGCTCCGCGCGAAATGGAGGATGTGGAGGGCATAGTCGTCACTACTCGCCTCGATCTCCGGCATCGCCTCGGCGATGACTGCGTCGAGCTCGGCCCCTGCGGCTTGCGGTTCGACATAGAGCTTGAAGGCGCTTGCCTCGAGCTGCGCGCAGAGCTCGCCGATGCGGTCGCCCGCGACCTCTGCGCGTTCGGCAGCCACTCCCAGAGCCTTGTGGGCTTCCTCTGGTCTTCCCGAGCCGAAGAGCGCCCACGCAAGATCGATCTCGAGAGGCATGTCCACCTCCCCGTCGGGGACGAGAGCCAGCGCCCGTGTGATGAGGTGGACCGCGGCGGCGAGGTCCTGACGGGTCATCGCGCGGCGCCCGGCGTCGGTCAGGTGGCGCCTCGCGTCGTCCCTCAGCTTCTCGTCCAGGCCAAGACCGAGTTCCACCCGGTAGAGGCATGTCTGCTCGAGGTGGTAGCCGAGGATCTCGTCGAGCTCGACGAGCTCGGCTCCGTACTCCTCGATCCAGCGCGCGAAGCGCTCGTGTAGGTCGGCGCGTGTTGCCTTCGGGAGCGCGTCATAGGCGGCGTCACGGATGAGGAGATGGCGGAACCGGTATGCATCGTCGCCGCTCAGCTGGGCGCGGTCAGGACGGACAAGCTCCTTGCGGACGAGTGCGATGAGGCGCTGGTCGACCGATCCCTCGCCGTCTGCGAGCGCGGCTACGGCTCCACGGTGGAAGATTCGTCCCTCGACCGAGCCGCGCTCGAGCACGGAGCGCTCGGCCGGGTCGAGCTGGTCGAGGCGCGCCGCGAGCAGCGCCTGGATCGTCGGCGGCACCTCCACCTCGGTGCGGCCCGAGTCGCGGATGAGCGCGATCATCTCCTCGAGGAAGAGCGGATTGCCCTCCGCGACCTGGAGGATCCGCTCGCGCAGCTCGTCGTCGACGCCGCCGAGCCCTGCGATGAGCTGCTCCGTCTCGGCGGCGTCGAGCGGCTCGAGCAGGACGGTCGTGGCGTTCCACTTGCCGCCACCCCAGGAGGGCCGTCGCTCGAGCAACTCCGGCCGTGCCATGCAGAGGAGCAAGAGTGGCGCATCGCGGGACAGGTCGGCGATGTGCTCCACGAGATCGAGCAGCGTCTCTTCGGCCCAGTGCAGGTCGTCGAGCAGGCAGACAAGCGGCTGCGCTTGCGCCTCATGCTCGAGGAGCTTCCGGAAACCCCATGCGATCTCGTCGGCGGGGGAGGACGCCTCGGTCTCTCCGAGCAGCGATTGGAGCGGTTGCGCGGCGTCGCCCTCGGGCAGTGTGCCGAGCTGCCTCAGGATCTCGACGATGGGCCAGTAGGTGATCCCCTCGCCGTAGGAGAGGCAGCGGCCACGCACGACCCGCGCATCGAGGCCCCTCAGAAACTCGGCTGCTAGGCGCGACTTCCCGACGCCGGCAGATCCGAGAACCGTGAAGAGCTGACACGAGCGGTTGTCCGCCGCTTGCTGGAAGGCGTCACTCAGTCTGCGCATCTCCGTGGAGCGCCCGACCATCTGAGTTGCAAAGCGGCGCTCGACCTCGCCCGTGACCGCCAGCAACGGCCACCCGGGTACCTCCTCCGCCTTGCCCTTGAGCTCGAGGCCACGCTCGTCGCCCACCTCGACGGCAGCTCTGACGAGGCGGAGCGTCTCCTCCCCGATGAGCACTTCGCCCGGCTGCGCGGCCTGTTCGAGCCGGGCGGCGACATTGACCGCGTCGCCCGTGGCGAGGCGTTCCTCGGTGCCGGTCACGACCTCGCCGGTGTTGACCCCGATGCGGCCGGCGATGCTGAGCTCCGGCAAGGCGTCGCGCATCTCGACCGCGGAACGGCAGGCGCGGAGCGCATCGTCCTCGTGCGACACCGGCACCCCGAAGACGGCCATCACCGCGTCGCCGATGAACTTCTCCACCGAGCCGCCGTGTGACTCGACGATGCCCTTCATCCGCTCGAAGTAACGGGCGAGGAGCGCTCGCAGCGCCTCCGGATCAGTCGACTCGCCGAGCTCCGTCGACCCGGTGACGTCGCAGAAGACAACGGTCACCGTCTTCCGCTGCATCGGCATGAGGCGAGGCTAGAACATCGCGCGGCGCAGGTGTAGGGTCGGCGTGTCCCGGGGGGACGAGAGGAGTAGCCATGGCAGCAACGGAGACCGCGTCCATGACGGAGACGGCGAGGGCGTTCTTCGACGCGCTCGATACAGGTCAAGGGTGGGAGGCGTGCAGCGCCTATTGCCACCCCGATGCGACATTCGCAGCGCAAGCGGAGCCGCTGGCGGACGTCAAGACGCTGGCGGACTACGCAGAATGGATGAAGGGGATGATGACCCCGGTCCCCGACGGCCATTACGAGATGAAGTCGTTCGCGGTCGATTCCGAGCGCGGGAGCGTCGCGGCCTATGCCGTCTTCCAGGGCACGCAGACCGGCGAAGGTGGCCCGGTGCCACCGACCGGGAAGTCCGTGAGCACCGACTACGTCTACGTGATGGAGTTCGACGGCGACAAGATCCGGCACATGACGAAGATCTGGAACGACGGCTGGGCGTTGCGCGAGCTCGGCTGGGCGGACTAGCTCCGCCAGCTCGGCGGGCGCTTCTCGAGGAAGGCCCGGAGCCCCTCCTGGCCTTCCTCGCTCGTCCGGCGCTCGGCGATCCAGCGTGCGGTTTCGGGACCGTCCGGTCGCTCGCGGACGAGCCGCTTTGCCCAACGAGCCGCTTGCGGCCCCGCCGAGAGCAGCTCGCCGACGACGCCGTCGACCGCCGCGTCGAGGTCGTCGGCGACCTCGTGGACGAGCCCGATCCGGAGGGCCACCTCCGCGTCGAAACGCTCGCCCGTGACGAAGTAGCGTCGCGCCGCGGCGCCACCGATCCGGGCCAGCGCGAAGGGCGAGATGACGGCGGGGATGATTCCGAGCTTCACCTCCGAGAACGCGAAAATCGTGTCGGGCGCGGCGATTGCCATGTCGGCCGCGGCCACGAGTCCGGCTCCGCCGCCCAGCGCGTGGCCCTGCACCCGCGCGACGACCGGCGCAGGGCAGCCTTCGATCGCCTCGAGCATCGCGCGCAGCGCGTTCGCGTCGGCGACGTTCTCCTCGTACGAGAGGTCGACCGAGGAGCGCATCCAGTCGACGTCCGCGCCGGCGGAGAAACTCGGCCCCTCACCGGCGAGCACGACCGCGCGGGCGCGGCCGACGGCGACGAACGCCTCTGCGAGCTCCCCGATGAGCGCCGCGTCGAACGCATTTCTCCGGTCCGGACGCGCGAGAGTGATGCGGAGGACGTCGCCGTCTCGCTCCGTACGAAGGTTCGAGGACACGAAGCGAGAGCTTAGATTGCGCGCATGAGCTCGACGACTCGCGACCGGTGGGCGGAGTGGCTCGCCGAACGGCGCTTCGGCGGCGATCCGCAGATTCGCGCCGAAGTGCTCGCAAAACTGGCGGAAACACGCGACCGGGTCCTCGACCGGTCAGACCTGCGTGAGGGAGACACGCTGCTCGACATCGGTTGCGGCGAGGGCCTGATCGGTTTCGGAGCGCTCGAGCGAGGCGCCGGCGCCGTGATCTTCAGCGACATCTCGACCGACCTCCTCGACTTCTGTCGCGACGCGGCGAACGACCTCGGTGTCCTCGACCGCTGCCGTTTCGTCGAGGCGCCGGCAGAGGATCTCGGAGCGATCGGCGACGAAGCCGCCGACGTCGTCACGACTCGCTCCGTCCTGATCTATGTCAAGGAGAAGGCAGCTGCGTTCGGAGAGTTCGCGCGCGTGCTTCGACCGGGCGGGCAGATCTCGCTTTGGGAGCCGATCAACCGCTTCGGCTCGGGCGAGCGCAGGAACTCCGGGTTCGTCGGCTATCCCACCGACGGGCTCGGCGAGATGACGGCGAAGCTCCACGCGCTCTACGACGCGATCCAGCCCCCGGACAGCGATCCGATGCTGGACTTTGACGAGCGCGACCTGCTGCAGCTCGCGGACGAGGCTGGCTTCTCCCCGATTCGGCTGACGCTCGACGCCCGCGTCGAGTCGGTTGAGCCGCGCAACTGGGACGGTTTCCTCGACACCGCCTGGAACCCGAACGTGCCGACGCTCCGAGAGGCGATGGAGCAGGCGCTGTCGCCCGACGAGCGCGAGCAGCTCACCGTGCAGCTCCGCCCGCTCGTGGAGCGCGGCGAGGGGGAGTGGCGAATGGCGTTCGCGCAGCTGAGCGCGGTGCGTCCATGACGCTGCGCGGGGCGCTCGCGGCGGCCGTGACGCCGCTTCGCGGAGATGCCTTCGACGTGGCCGCGGTCGGCCCCTACGTCGACTTCCTTGCCGACCACGGCCTCGATGGCCTGCTCGCGCTCGGCACGACGGGCGAGGGCGTGCTCTTCTCGCCGGAGGAGCGGCGGGAGATCACCGCCTCCTTCGTCGAGGCGGCGGGCGGAAAGCTGCAGGTCGCCGTTCACTGCGGCGCCCAGACGACGCGCGAGACGGCGCTCCTAGCCGAGCACGCGGCGTCGGTCGGCGCGGATGCGGTCGCCGTGATCGCGCCGCCGTACTTCGCACTCGACGAGGACGAGCTACTCACGCATTTCGGCACAGCCGCCCGCGCGTGCGCGCCGGTGCCTTTCTACCTCTACGAGTTCGAGGCGCGGAGCGGCTACGCGATCCCGCTCGCGGTGATCGAGCGGCTGCGCGAGCGCGCGCCGAACCTGGCCGGGATGAAGGTCTCGGACAGTCCGTGGGAACGGGTTGAGCCGTTCCTCGTAGAGGGCCTCGACGTCTTCATCGGGGCGGAGTCGTTGCTCGTGCAAGGGCTCGCCGCGGGAGCCGCCGGCGCAGTCTCGGGCCTCGCCGGGAGCTTTCCCGACGCGGTCGTCCCGCTCGTTCGCAAGCCGGCGCCGGAAGCGGGGGAGAGGGCCACGGCGCTGCGGGCCCAGCTGCAGCGGTTCCCCTTCCACGCGGCGTCGAAGGCGGCGCTCGGGTTCCGCGGGGTGCCGATCCGCGCCGAGGTGCGTGCGCCGCTGCGAGGGCTGACCGACGAGGAGCGAGCCGAGGTCGAGCAGATCGTGCGGGAGTGGGGCGCGTGAGCGCGCTCCGCAGCCTCATACTCGCGGCGGCCGACAGCCCGCGGCTGCAGCGCTTCGTCCAGCGGTACGGCTTCCGGCTCGGCGCCGCGAGGTTCGTCGCCGGCGAGACCCTCGACGATGCCGTGCCGGTGCTCCGGCGGCTGAACGACGGCGGTCTCCTCACGAACACGACGCTGCTCGGCGAGGGCGTGCGCGACGAGGCCGAGACACGCGCAGTGGTCGCCGCGTACACCGAGGTGCTCGACCGCATCCACACGGAGGGGCTGCGGACGAACCTCGCGGTCAAGCTCACGCACCTCGGCCTCTCGATCGACGAGGAGCTCGCGTACCGCAACGTCTCCGAGCTCGTCGAGCACGCCGCAAGCGTCGGCAACTTCGTCCGCATGGACATGGAGGAGTCGCGCACCGTCGACGCGACACTTCGCATCTACCGGCACCTCCGCGAGGAGGGGCACGCGAACGCCGGAACCGTCCTCCAGGCGTACCTCTTCCGCGCAGAGGACGACCTCGCCGCGCTGCTTCCGCTTGCCCCGAACCTCCGCATCGTCAAGGGTGCGTACCTCGAGCCGCCGGAGATCGCGTACACGCAGAAGCGCGACGTCGACGCCGCGTACGCGCGGCTGATGGAGGCGTCGCTCCAGGGCGGCGGCTTCACCGCGGTGGCGACGCATGACGAGACGCTGATCGAGCACGCGATCGCGTTCGCGCGCGAGCGCGAGATCCCGAACGAGCGCTTCCAGTTCCAGATGCTGTACGGCGTCCGTCCCCGCCTGCAGCTCGATCTCGTCCGGCGCGGGTTCGACGTCCTCGTCGCGACCCCTTACGGGCCGGAGTGGTACCGCTACCTCATGCGGCGGCTCGCCGAGCGCCCGGCGAACCTCTTCTTCTTCGCCAGAAGCCTCCTGCGCCGCTGAGCAGAGCGGCGAGCGCGACGAGCGCGAGGTCGCGCGCGAGGAGGTACCACGACCACGGCGCAGCGTGGTCGGTCGCAAGCCGCCAGTAGTGCCACGGAAACCACGTCTGCGTCAGGCCGAGCGCGAGGAAGAGCAGGCCGCCGGCGACGATCCCTCGGCCGCCGCGCACGAGCAGGACAAAGGGGACGAGCCAGATGAGGTACTGGGGCGAGAGCACCTTGTCGAAGGCGACGAGCGCGGACACGGCGGCCGCGGCCGCGAGCAGAGCAGACTCGCCGCTTGCGTCGCGTCGTCGCGCGAACACGATCCAGATCGCGACCACGACTGTGATTTCGAGGGCGGTGGAGAGGTCGGCGGCGAGGCCGGCGCCACGTCCGCTCAGCGCCTGCGCGCCGTGCGTCGAGACGGTTGCGAGAGGACGCATGCCGAGGTGCTGCGCGGCCATCAGCACCGCGGCGCCGAGGCTCTCGACCTGCAGCGGCCGGTCGAGCTGGTCGGCGAACATCGCGCGCAGACCGTCGGGTGCGAGCACCGCGAACGGGATGAAGCACGCCGCCGCCACCGCGACGAACGCAATCACGACGGCCACTGCACCTCGCCGTCCCCGTTGCCGCCAGAGGTGGGCGATTGCGATTGGGAGGAGAACCGCAGGCCACAGCTTGGCGGCGAAGCCGAGCCCGAGCAGGATCCCGCTGGCGACCGACCGCTGCCGGACGATCGCCGCCAGCGCGCCGAACGCGAGCAGTGTGGGCCACAGGTCGAACCGCGTGTCGAACAGTGAGCCCAGGAGCAGCGGCGCGACGCCGATCGCAAGCAGCGCGGCCCACGTGCGAGCCGCACCGGCACCGACGGCTCGGAGTGCCGATCCCGCGGCCGCGATGCAGCCGGCGCCGCAGGCGCCCATCAGCACCGCGAACGACGTCGCGTAGCTCCAGGTCATGTACGCGGGCAGGAGCAGTGCGGGCAGGGCGGCCGGCGGGTATTCGAACTTGAAGTCGCGGTATGGCATGGCTCCGCCGCGGACGAGGCGGGAGTAATGCAGGTAGACCGGGACGTCGGAGAGCTGGCCCTGCTCGAGCCAGCTGATGAGCGCGTAGAACGAGAGCGCGAGCAGGACGGCGGCCGTGCCGGCCGCGGTCCACGTCCCGCGTCGGCTCACTCGACTACGTCGAACTCTTCGGCGATCGCCGGTTCCTCGCCGATCAGCTCCGGCACGTCCCCGATGTCCGGCAACTCGATGCCGAGCGAGATGAGCCCGAACCGGTCGTGCGCCTCGTTCGCGATCCAGACGTCGCCCTCGGGCAGCACGGGCAGGTGCTCGCGCAGCTCGTCGAGCGTCGTCTTCGAGTCGAACAGGTTCCAGATCACGACGCGCGCGATCAGAACGGGCCCCTCGGCTCGTAGCTGCCGCGTCGTGCGCCGATCGCGATCATTGTGAACCCGTCCGGCCCGGCGACCGGCTGGCGCATCGTGTCCGGGTCGAAGCGGAAGACCGTGCCGGCGACGAACGGAACTTCCTTGTTCCCAATCCGATAGACGCCGGATCCACTCACGATCACGTTCACTTCCTCCTGTCCGGAGTCGCTCTCGTCATGCAGCCGGCCTTCCGCGTTCGGCGGCACCTCGAACCAGTTGATGCCGAACGCTTCGACGCCGAGCTCCCGGCGCACGAACCGGACGGCACCGCCCGGCCCGGTGGGCTCGATCTCGTCGATGCGGACGACCGAGTAAGCCATCACATCCGGAAGACGCCGAAGGTCGTGTCCGGGATGGGAGCGTTGAGCGCGGCCGCGAGCCCGAGCGCCAGCACGCGGCGCGTGTCGAGCGGATCGATGATCCCGTCGTCCCAGAGGCGCGCCGTCGAGTAGTACGGGTTCCCCTCGGCCTCGTACTTCGCGCGGATCTCGTCCTGGTCGACGTCGCCGACCATGGAAAGCACCGTCGCCGCCTGCTCTCCGCCCATGACGGAGATGCGCGCGTTCGGCCACATCCACAGCTGCCGCGGCCCGTACGCGCGGCCGCACATCGCGTAGTTCCCGGCGCCGAACGAGCCGCCGGTGACGACGGTGAACTTCGGCACCTGCGCGTTCGCCACCGCCATCACGAGCTTCGCCCCGTCCCGCGCGATCCCGCCGGCCTCGTACTCGGTGCCGACCATGAAGCCGGTGATGTTCTGGAGAAAGATCAGCGGGATCTTGCGCTTGCAGCAGAGCTCGATGAAGTGCGCGCCCTTCTGCGCCGACTCGGCGAAGAGCACGCCGTTGTTGGCGAGGATCCCGACGTGGAACCCCTCGATGCGCGCGAAGCCGGTGACGAGCGTCTCGCCGTAGAGCTGCTTGAACTCCTGGAAGCGTGAGCCGTCGACGACCCGCGCGATGAGCTCGCGAGGGTCGACCTGGTGGCGGAAGTCCTCTGGGATGAGCCCGTAGAGGTCGGACGGGTCGAGCGCCGGCGGCTCCGGCTCGGCGATCTCCCACGAGGGCTCTCGCCGGTCGAGATTCCGCACGATCCCGCGCGCGATCGCGAGCGCGTGCTCGTCGGAGGTCGCGTAGTGGTCGGCGACGCCCGAGCGCCGTGTATGGACGTCGGCGCCGCCGAGCTCCTCCGCCGTCACGTCCTGGCCGGTCGCCGCCTTCACGAGCGGCGGTCCGCCGATGAAGATCGTGCCGGTGCCGCGGACGATCACGGTCTCGTCCGACATCGCCGGCACGTAGGCCCCGCCGGCCGTGCACGAGCCCATCACGACGGCGATCTGCGGGATGCCCTGGGCGGACATCTGCGCCTGGTTGTAGAAGATCCGCCCGAAGTGCTCCCGGTCGGGGAAGACCTCGGCCTGGAGCGGGAGGAACGCGCCGCCCGAGTCGACGAGGTAGATGCACGGGAGTCGGTTCTGCTCCGCGACCTCCTGCGCGCGCAGGTGCTTCTTCACGGTGAGCGGGAAGTAGGAGCCGCCCTTCACCGTCGCGTCGTTCGCGACGATCACGCACTCGCGGCCCTCGACGACCCCGATCCCCGTCACGATGCCCGCGCCCGGCGCGCCGCCGTCGTACAGGTCCCAGGCCGCGAGTGCGTTCAGCTCGAGGAAAGCAGTGCCCGGGTCGACGAGGCGGTCGACTCGCTCGCGCGCCGGCAGCTTCCCGCGCGAGCGATGCCGCTCCATCGCCTTCTCACCGCCGCCGCGCGCGATCTGCGCCGACCGTTCGCGCAGCTCGGCGACGAGCTCCTCCATCCGCTCCTGTCGGCGTGCGAACTCCTCGGCGTCGCGGTCGAGCTGCGAGGTGAGGACGGCCACGGGCGGAGCCTAACGACTGACTTGACACGCCCTATCGCGGCATGGGTGAATCGTCGTTCAATCCCAACTCGGAGGCGGCGATGGCGGATATTCACGTGCGGGACGAGGACGATCTCGCGAGGTTCGGTTACAAGCAGGAGCTGAAGCGCTCGCTGGGTGTCTTCAGCTCGTTCGCCGTCGCCTTCAGTTACATCTCTCCGTCGACCGGCATTTTCGCTCTCTTCTTCCTCGGTCTGACCACGGTCGGTGGAGTCTTCATCTGGAGCTGGCCGATCGTCGCGATCGGGCAGCTGATCGTTGCGCTCGGTTTCGCCGAGCTGTCGAGCCACTACCCGGTTGCGGGCTCGGTCTTCCAGTGGACAAAGTACCTCGCCGGCAAGAGCTATTCGTGGTTCACCGGCTGGATCTACCTCTTCGCCGGGGTCCTGACGGTCGCGTCCGTCTGCGCGACGTTGCCGTACGCGCTGATCCCGGCCTTCAACAACATGGGCTGGAATCTCGCGAGCAGCGCGAACAACCAACGCTGGATCGCGGTCATCACGCTCGTAGCGATCACCGTGATGAACATCTTCGGCGTCCGGCTCGTGGCGCTCGTCAACAACACCGGAGTGCTGTTCGAGATCCTCGGGATGGTCATCTTCGCGTTCGTCGTCGCGCTGTTCCACCACCACCAGAGCGCCGGCGTCATCTTCCACACGGGCGGCACGAGCCTCACGACCGGGACTTTCCTGATCGCGATGTTCATGTCGCTCTACGTCATCTACGGCTTCGACACTGCATCGACGCTCTCGGAGGAGACGAAGAGTCCGCGGACGGAAGCTCCGAAGGCCGTCATCGGGTCGGTCATCGGCGCGTTCGTAATCGGCGGCATCTTCCTCTACGCGATGCTGTTGGGCATCCCGGACATGAAGACGGCGATCGCCCAGGGTTGGGGCCCCGCGCAGATCATCGACGCGAACTTCGGCAACGCGTTCTCGACGGTGTTCCTCCTCGTCGTCTCGGCGGCGATCTTCGTCTGCTGCCTCGCGATCGAGACGTCGACCATCCGCCTGTGCTTCGGGATGTCTCGTGACGATGCACTGCCTGCCTCGAAGTACCTGAAGAAGGTCAACCCTGATCTTCACACGCCGGTCTTGGCGTGCGTCGTGATCGGGCTCCTCTCGGGGATCCCGTTCATCCAGTTCACCGGCGTCGCGATCATCGCCATCGCCGCGACCGGGATGATCTATCTCAGCTATCTGATCGGGAACCTTGCGCTGCTCCGTGCCCGCCTCCGCGGCTGGCCGAAGACGAAGGCGCCGTTCGCGCTCGGACGCTGGGGGCTGCCGCTGACGGTGCTCGCGCTCGCGTACGGCGGCGGGATGCTCGTCAACATGATGTGGCCGCGCGCGGCCACGAACCCGAGGCCGACGCCGGAGGCTCCGGGGCTGAACTTCCACTGGCACTGGCTGAACACGAAGCCGGTGCTGTGGAGCACGCTGGGCGTGATCGTGGTCGTCGGCGCGCTCTACTTTGTCCTCGTCCAGCGGAACAAGCCGGCCCATCTCGAGGCGCCGGAGGGCGAGGCCGTCGTGGAGGCGCCTCCGGCTCCAGCCTCACCCTGATGTGTGCGGGCCGCCGTCAAGGGCGGCCCGTACATTTGTTCGCGTGATCGTCGCGCACCTCGATCTCGACGCGTTCTACGCGGGCGTCGAGGAGCTCGAGAACCCGGAGCTCCGCACGCAGCCCCTGGTCGTGGGCGGCGATCCGCGCGGCCGCGGGGTCGTCGCCACAGCGAACTACGTCGCGCGACGCTTCGGAATCCACTCCGCCATGAGCTGTGCCGAGGCGTTGCGAAGGTGCCCGCAAGCGGTCTTCGTCCGCCCGCGCCACTCGGTCTATCGCGAGTACTCGCGCAACGTGTGGGAGACGGTCCGTGGCATCGTCCCGACCGTCGAGCAGACCGGGATCGACGAGGGCTACCTCGACGTCGGCGAGGTGGCCGACGACTTCCTCGCGGCGCGTGTCGTGGCCGAGGCGGTGCAGACCGCTGTGCGGGCGGGGACGAGCCTCACGTGCTCGCTCGGGGTCGCGCCGTGCAAGGTCGTCGCCAAGATCGCGAGCGACGCACGCAAGCCCGGCGGGCTCGTCGTCGTTCCGCTGGGACGGGAAGCCGCGTTTCTCGCGCTGCTCGCGGTGCGCCGGCTGCCCGGAGTCGGCCCGAAGGCCGAAGAGCGGCTGAAGAACGCCGGCATCGAGACGATCGGCGAGCTCGCCGCACTTACCGACGAGAACCTTCGGCGTCTGCTCCCCGGCAGCGTCGGGACGATGCTTCGCGATCGCGCGCGCGGCATCGACCCGCGCGAGCTCGAGCTCGGCACGGAGCGGATCTCGATCAGCGTCGAGAACACGTTCGAACGCGACATCGCGGACCGCGAACGTCTCCACGACGAGCTGCGGGGGATGGCCGCCGAGGTCGCCGAGGCCCTACAACGGCGAGGTCAGGTGGCGCGGACGGTGACGACGAAGCTCCGCTACGCGGATTTCTCGATCCGCAGCCGCTCGACGTCGCTCGACGCCGGAATCGACGCGGCCGAGACGATCGGCGACCTCGCCTGCCAACAGCTCGACCGCGGGCTGAGCGACCGGCCCGGCGCGCTGCGGCTCGTCGGCGTCGGCGTCTCGGGCCTCGCCGACTTCCGCCAGCTCGTTCTCGAGACCGGCTGAGCGCGAGGTGCCGGTGAAGCAGGGGCGGAGGGACTCGAACCCCCGACCTACGGTTTTGGAGACCGCCGCTCTACCAACTGAGCTACGCCCCTGTGCCGGTAGGCCAGTGTACCCAGGGCTTTTCGCGCGATTGGCGCGGGCCCGCGGCAGTACGCTCGGCGCATGCAGCGGCACGCGCTGAGCATCCTGTTCGCAATGCTCGCGGCTGCGCTCGCGGCCGTCGGCGCGTATTCGTTCGCCGGTGGTAGCGGTGGACGCCACCTCGTGATCGGCGTCGCAGCGCTTGCTGTCGCCGCCTGGCTGGCCACGCTTTCGGCGAGCGCATTCCGCGGTAAGCGCCGACCAGACTGAGGAATCGGCCGAAAAACGCCGTATTCTCTCGGACGTGGCGCGGGCCGACGAGACACAAGAGCTTTGGCTCGAATACCGGCGGACCGGTGACCAGAAGCTTCGCGACCGCCTCATCCTCACGTACGCCCCGCTCGTGAAGTACGTCGCCGGCCGGCTTGGCTCCGGATTGCCGGCGCACGTCGACGAGGGTGATCTCGCCTCCTACGGCCTGCTCGGGTTGATCGGCGCGATCGAGCGGTACGACCCTGCGCGCGACGTGAAGTTCGAGACGTACGCGATGGCCCGGATCAAGGGCCAGATCATCGACGAGCTGCGCTCGATGGATTGGGTGCCGCGCTCCGTCCGTGCCCGAGCACGCCAGATCGAGCGGGCGATCGGCGAGCTGGAAGCCCGGCTCGGACGTGCCCCCACCGACGAGGAGATCTCGAAGAAGCTCGGCATCAGCGAGGACGAGCTCGAGGAGAGCCTGGGCGAGATCTCCCGTTCCTCGATCGCAGCGCTCGACGAGCTCTGGACCGTGTCGGGTTCCGGCGGAGGCGACCAGGTCGCGCTCATCGACACGATCGAGGACGAGAGCGCACCCGACCCGCAAGGCACGCTCTCGGTGACCGAGCAGAAGGAGGCGCTCGCCGACGCGATCGCGCGGCTCCCCGAGCGCGAGAAGCTCGTCGTCACCCTCTACTACTACGAGGAGCTGACGCTCCGCGAGATCGGCGAGGTGCTCGGCGTCACCGAGTCGCGCGTCTCGCAGCTCCACACGAAGGCGATCCTTCGGCTCAAGGCGCACATCGCGTCGTACGGCGCCGCCGCCGCGCTGTAGGAGGAGGAGCGCCGCGAAACGCGGCGATACGATGCGTGGCCGAAGCGACCGAGGAGGACACGTCCCCGATGCCTGCCACCGAGCCCACGAAGATCCGCAACATCGCCGTCGCCGGCCACCGCGGCGTCGGGAAGACGTCACTCGTGGAGGCGCTCCTCTTCGAAGCCGGGAAGACGAACCGGCTCGGCAGCGTGGAGCAGGGGACGACGGTCTCCGACTGGGACGAGCACGAGCAGCGGCGCGGGATGTCCCTTTCCGGCTCGCTCTGCCATCTCGAGTGGAAGGACCGCAAGATCAACATCGTCGACACGCCGGGCGACGCGGGCTTCCAGGCCGACACGTACGCCGCACTCCGCGTCGTCGAGGGAGTGCTCATGGTGCTCAGCGGCGTCATGGGCGTCGAGGTCAACACCTCGCGCGTGTGGCAGCGGGCCGAGGCGCAGGAGCTCTCGCGCGTCCTCTTCGTCAACATGCTCGACCGCGAGCGCGCGGACTTCTTCCGCGTCCTCGAGGGGGCGAGGCAGCAGCTTTCGGACCGGTGCGTCGCGATTCAGCTTCCGATCGGCGCCGAGCACGAGCTGAGGGGGATCGTCGATCTCCTCCACATGTGCGCGTACATGGATCCGTCGGGCGGTCGCGAGGGAGGCCCGCAGCCGATCCCCGACGAGCTGGCAGACCTCGTGCAGGAGCACCGGGAGAAGCTCCTCGACGCGGTCGTCGAGACGGACGAGGATCTCATGGCGCGCTACCTCGACGGCGAGGAGCTCGACCCGGCGGCCGTCGCCGACGCGCTCAAGCAGGCGGTGACGAGGGACGAGCTCTATCCGGTCGCCTGCGGTGTCGCGACAAAGAACCTCGGGACGACGGCGCTCCTCGACCTGCTCGTCGAAGGCGTCCCCTCGCCGGCCAAGAAGGGAACGACGATCGAGTTCGGCGACGCGAAACAGGCGGTCTTTGTCTTCAAGACGATCGCCGACCCGTTCACCGGCCGCATCAGCTGCTTCCGCGTCCTCGCCGGCCCGGTTTCGGGCGACACGACGCTCGTCGATCCGCGCACCCACGCGAAGGAGCGGCTCGGCCAGGTGCTCCTCCTGCAGGGCAAGGACTCCGAGACGGTCGAGGCTCTCGGGATCGGCGACCTCGGCGCGGTGGCGAAGCTCAAGGACGTCGTCACCGGCGACGTCCTCGTCGACCACGAGGTCGCGGTCGAGCCGCCGCACATCGACTTCCCGGAGCCGGTCATGAGCTTCGCCGTCAGCCCGAAGGCGAAGGGCGACGAGGAGAAGATGGCGACCGGGCTCCGGCGGCTCAGCGAGGAGGATCCGACGCTGATCATGCGTCGCGATCCGCAGACCGGCGAGCAGCTCCTCTCGGGCCTCTCGCAGATGCAGGTCGAGGTTGCGGTCGACCGCCTGCAGACGCGCTTCCACGTCGACGTGGAGCTCCATCCGCCGCGCGTGCCCTACAAGGAGACGATCCGCAAGGAAGCGACCGCCCGGCACCGCTACAAAAAGCAGACCGGCGGCCGCGGCCAGTTCGGCGACTGCGCGCTTCGGATCGAGCCGCTGCCGCCGGAGGACGGCGAGATGGGCTACGAGTTCGTCGACAAGATCGTCGGCGGAGTGATCTCGCAGGGCTACCGGCCCGCCGTCGACAAGGGAGTGCGCGAGGCGATGGAGCACGGCGACCTTGCGGGCGCGCCGATCCAGGGCGTGCGCGTGCTGCTCGTCGACGGAATGGAGCACAACGTCGACTCCTCGGAGATGGCGTTCAAGATCGCCGGCTCGATGGCCTTCAAGGAGGCCTACCAGAAGGCGGATCCCGTCCTGCTCGAGCCGATCATGCAGCTCGAGGTGACCGTGCCGGACGACACCGTGGGCGCAGTGAACGGCGACCTCAACTCGCGGCGCGGCCGGCTACAGGGGATGGAACCGGCGGGCGGAATGACGACGATCCAGGCCGAGGTCCCGATGGCCGAGATCCTCACGTACTCGCAGGCGCTGACCTCGATGACCAGTGGTCGCGGCGACTACTCGATGCACTTCCTCCGCTACGAGGAAGTGCCGACGCACGTCGCGCAAAAGATCATCGACCAGACGAAGAAGGAGCGCGAGGAGGCGAAGGTCTAGCCTCCCCGTCCGTGACTGACGACGAGCAAACCCAGGCGAAGCCGGACCACGAGCCGCCGCAGGGCGCGGAGACGACCGCCCGCTGGACGGGCGGTGCGAAGCCGCTCGACTACACCGCGACGGCGAAGTGGCTCGTCCTGCGCAAGAAGGAGAAGCCCTCCGCCGAGATCTTCTCCGTCTCGTACGTCGCGCACGGCGAGGACCGGAGCCGGCCGGTCGCGTTCGTCTTCAACGGCGGCCCGGGCGCGTCCTCGGCGTATCTCCACATGGGCGCCGTCGGCCCGCAGCGGGTCGCCTTCCCGGCCGACGGAACGTTGCCGACGCTCCCGCCGAAGCTCGTCCAGAACGAGTCTTCGTGGCTCGCGTTCGCCGATCTCGTCTTCGTCGACCCGGTGGGCACAGGCTTCAGCCGCATCATCGAGCGGGACAAGGCCGACGAGAAGCCGACTCACGACAAGCCGGACGGTTCGCCGAACCAGGGCGAGGGCGAGAAGTTCGATCCGAACGAGTACTTCGGCCAGAAGCGCGACCTCGAGTCGCTCTGTGAGTTCATGGCGCGCTGGCTTTCCGAGAACAACCGCTGGAGCTCCCCGGTCTTCATCGCGGGCGAGAGCTACGGCGGCTATCGCGTCGGTCGGCTCGTGCGCATGCTTCAGGAGGAGACGGGAATCGGGCTGAACGGCGCGATCCTGATCTCGCCTGCGCTCGAGCTGACCGGTCTCGCCCCGAGCGACTACAGCGTGACGACATGGGTCGACCTGCTGCCGACGATGGCCGGCGGCGCTGCGTTTCATGGGCGCTCGCGGGCGTTCCCGGCCGGCACGCCGCTCGACGAGGTGCGTGCCGGAGCCGAGGAGTTCGCGAGCGGCGACTACGCCACCTTCCTCATCCGTGGCGCGTACCTCGGGACGCCGGAGCGCGAGCGCACGCTCGCGCGGCTGGCCGACTTCCTCGGCCTCCCGCCCGAGCTCGTCACTCGCGCAGAGGGACGGATCTCACCGTTCGTCTACGCGCGCGAGCTGCTCCGCGACGAGCGCAAGATCGCCGGTCTCTACGACGTGACGATCACCGCGACCGACCCGTTCCCCGACCGTCCGGAACACGAGGCGCCGGACCCGACGCTCATGGGGATCGGGCCGGCCTATACCGCGGCGGTAAACCGGCAGCTCCGCTCGGAGATCGGCGTCCGCACCGACCGCGAGTACCGCCTCCTCAGCCTCGAGGTGAACAAGGCGTGGAAGGAAGACACGGAGCGGCACTTCTTCGCGCCGCCGGAGGGCGCGACCGACTCTTTCCGCTACGGAATGGCGCTCAACCCGCACATGCGCGCCTTCCTCACGCACGGGCGGTACGACATGGCGACGCCGTACTTCGCGAGCGACAGGCTCCGCAACCTGATGCGGCTCGATCCGGACTCCGCGGGACGCCTGACGGTGCGCCATTTCGAAGGCGGGCACATGTTCTACGCGTGGGAGGAGAGCCGCCACGCGTTCACGGCCGCGATCGAGGGGTTCGTCGCGGGCGCTCTGGCGGGCTGACGCTCAGCCGGCCACTGCTGGAAGCGCCGCCGGCGAAGCCGACGGCGCCCAGCGGTAGACCGCGACCGCCTGCGGCGGCCGCTGCCGCGCGCGGCTCGGATCAGATCTGCTGCTGAGGCTGCGCGTCGTCGCGGTCGCGCAAGTGGCTCAGTACGTCCGCAACGTCAGCGAGTTGCTGCTCGAGATCGCGCTGGAAGGACTCCAGGCGCTCGATCAGCTCGGGGCGGCTCGGGAACGGCCGCGAAAGAGCATCCGCGGGCCGCGACTCCAACCATCGGAATGACGATGGTGCATGTTCACCTCCTCTCCTCGTAACGTTCGAGAAAGCGGGCGGTCCGCTCCTGTGAGCGGTGCAGCGCTTCGGCCCAATGGTCGAGCAGCTGCTCGCCCGCAGGCGTGATTGCGTAGCGGCGCTTCGCAGGGCCGGTGGAGGAGGCGTCCCATTCCGACGAGACGAGTCGTTCTTCCTCGAGTCCGCGCAGCAGGCGGTAGAGGTTGCCCATCTCGATGCGTGTCTCGCCGGTCAGCTCCGGTAGCCGCTCGAGCAGGTCGTAGCCGTGTGCCGGGCGCTCGCGCAAGAGAAGCAGGAGGGCCGGCTCGGCGAAGCGCTCGACGCGGGCGAGGACGCGCCAACGACCGTGGTGATGCCGACGCGCGCGCGGGCCTCGTCCTCTCATACGACCACTACATGTAAAAGACACATGTAAGAGACATTAGCCGATTTGCAGGGATCTACGCAAACCTGGCTACACTCGGAGGCCGAATGAGGGTCACGAAAGTCGCAACCACCCGGCAGTGCGCGGTGTGTGAACGCACCCTGTTGATGGGTGAGCGCGCCGCAAGCTTCGCTCCGTCCGAGGGCGCCGAGCTGGTCGACGTCTGTCCGCTCTGCCAGGAGGTCGCCGTCGAAGCGGGCTGGATCAAGGAGGGCGCGCCGACGACGCCCACGCTGGGCGGCGAGCGGCGCCGCAAGCGCGGTCTCGTCGATTTCCTCGGTCTGACGCGAGCCCACGACGACGGGGCGCTCGCGCGACAGGAGCCGATCCTGCGCAAGCTCTCCGACGACGAGGTCGCACTCCTCGAAGCGGCCGACCTCTTCAACGGCAGCGCCTACCGGCGCACCGTCGGAGGCATCGCGAAGAGCCTCGGCGAGCCGCAGGCGAGCATCGTGCCGCTCTCGGGCAGCGCGGGCGAGCTCGCCGTGACGGTCGCCTGGGAGCTCTCCTGGTACCAGTACCGGGTCAGCCCCGACTCCGCGCAGCCTGTGCGCCTCGAGCGGCGCGGGCACGAGCTCGAGGAGCTCGAGGACGGCTACAAGGACTGGAACGCGCAGGTCGAGGACGAAGGTCGCCTCGTCCCCGAGATCGCTCGCCTCTAGCCGCCCGGAAACTCTCCCAGCTTGAGGTGCAGAGTCTTGCGCTTGCCGTGCTGCGTGTCGATCGCGAGCGCGACCGTCGAGCCTGGCTTCAGCTCCGAGACGACGCTCGTGAAATCGTCTACCGTCGCCGTCGATTGGCCGTTCACCGAGCGGATCACGTCGCCCGCCGCGAGCCCGGCTTTGGCCGCCGGGCCGCCTGCGGCGACACTTTGAACGTAGACGCCGAGGCCGTTCGTATCGCCGATCTGGATGCCGAGGTAGGCGCGGTGGGAGTTCGTGACGTGGCCGAAGCGGATGATCTGCGTCGCGATGTCCTTGACGAGGTTGCTCGGAATGGCGAAGCCGATGCCCGGCGCCGCGGAGCCTCCGAGCTCGGGGTCGGTCGCGGCGAGGGTCGGAATCCCGATCACGCGACCGTGAAGGTCGGCGAGCGCGCCGCCCGAGTTCCCCGGGTTGATCGCGGCGCTCGTCTGGATCATCAGCGGCAGCGCGACACCGTTCCCCTCTGAGACGCCCGGCCGGAAGGCGCTCACGATCCCGTCGGTGACGCTCGATCGCAGTCCCAGTGGGTTGCCGATCGCGATCGCGATGTCGCCGACCTCGAGCGCGCTCGAATCGGCGAACGCGGCTGGCGTGAGCTGCGCGTCGGAGACGTGCACCACGGCGAGGTCGTCGGGCGCGAAGCGGCCGACGAGCGACGCCCCGTACGAGTGCGCTCCAGCTGTCACGGTGAACGAGCCGGTATCGCTGCCGATGACGTGGTTGTTCGTCACGATGTCGCCGTCGGAGTCGAAGACCACGCCAGAGCCGAGGCCCTGCGAGGTCTGGATCTGGACGACGGAGGGTGAGAGCTCGTGCACCACCGCGGTGATCGCGTCCTGGAAGGCCAGCGCGGCGGCGGCCGGTTTGAGGCGGGCATGACTCGTCTTCGGCGGGGTCTTCGCAGACGAGCCGCCACCGAGGGAAACCGCCGCCACGATGCCACCGGCGACGGCTGCGCCTGCGAGCGGCGCGAGCCACCAGATGTGGCGGCGAAGCATTCGCTCCTTATACCGACGTCGGGGGAAGGCACACGCCGATCTCAGTCGTAGAATCAACTCGCCATGATCTTTTGCGTCATTCCGCGCGAGCTCGCCAACGAGCTCTACGACAAGATGGTCGACTACTACAAGGACAACCCGAACGTGACCGTCATCGTCGACCGCCGCGAGGGCAACGATCGCCGCAATGAAGGTGAGGAGCGGCTCGAGGACAAGGAGCGGCGGACGATCCGCGACCGCCGCCGCGCCCACCCGGGCACGTTTCCCGATACCGACCCCCCGGGGGAGTAACGCCAGCTAGTCTCGCCTGCATGGCGACGACGACGGCGCAGAACTTCAAGAACTTCATCGGCGGCGAGTGGGTGGACGCCGCGTCCGGCGAGACCTTCGAGAGCACGAGTCCGGCGACCGGCGAGACGATCGGGATCTTCCCGCGCTCCGGCGCCGAAGACGTCGACCGCGCCGTTGCGGTCGCGAAGGAGGCGTTCGCGGACTGGCGGCTCGTGCCGGCACCGAAGCGCGGCGAGATCCTCTTCGGCCTCGCCCGCCTGCTCGAGCAGGAGAAGTCCGCGCTGACCGACCTGATGACGCGCGAGATGGGGAAGGTGAAGGCGGAAGCGGGTGGCGACGTCCAGGAGGCGATCGACATCACGTACTACATGGCCGGCGAAGGCAGGCGCCTCTTCGGCCACACGACGCCGTCGGAGCTGCGCGACAAGTGGAACATGAGCGTGCGCCAGCCGATCGGCGTCGTGGGCGCGATCACGCCGTGGAACTTCCCCGTCGCGATCCCCTCCTGGAAGCTCATCCCGGCGCTCGTTTGCGGCAACACCGTCGTGCTCAAGCCGGCGACGGACACGCCCGCGCTCGCGGAGCGCTTCGTCGAGCTCCTCGCGGAGTCCGGGATTCCGAGTGGAGTCGTGAACATCGTCCACGGCGGCGGCAGCACGGTCGGTGAGCGGCTCGTGCGCCATCCGGACACACGCGTGATCACGCTGACCGGCTCCCGCGAGACGGGCGTCGAGGTGCTGAAGGCCGCGGCCGACACGCTCACGCACGTCCACCTCGAGCTCGGCGGCAAGAACGCGATCATCGTTCTCGACGACGCCGACGTCGAGCTCGCCGTCGACGGGATCCTCTGGTCGGCGTTCGGCACCTCCGGGCAACGCTGCACGGCCGCGTCGCGGGTGATCGCGCAGCGCGGCGTCTACGGCGCACTCCAGTCGCGGCTCGTCGAGCGCGTCGAAAAGCTGCGCCTCGGCCCGGGCTGGGAGGACGACACCGACATCGGCCCGGTCATCAATCGCGCCGCGCTCGAGAAGATCGACTCGTACACGGCGATCGGCAAGGACGAGGGCGCGAAACTCCTCACCGGCGGCGAGATCGCATCGGACGGCGACCTCGGCAAGGGCTTCTTCTACCGGCCGACCGTCTTCGCCGACGTCGAGCCGCAGATGCGGATCGCGCAGGAGGAGATCTTCGGACCCACCACCGCGATCATCCCGGTCGGCGACCTCGACGAGGCGATCCGTGTCTCGAACGGGGTCAAGTATGGGCTCTCGTCCTCGATCTTCACGCAGGACGCCAACGCCGCGTTCCGCGCGATGCGCGACCTCGAGGCGGGAATCACGTACGTCAACGCCGGGACGATCGGCGCCGAGGTGCATCTCCCGTTCGGCGGCACGAAAGACACCGGCAACGGTCACCGCGAAGCCGGCCAGGCTGCGCTCGACGTGTTCACGGAGTGGAAGTCGATCTACGTCGACTACTCCGGCCGCCTCCAGCGCGCGCAGATCGACACCGAGGTGTAGTGAACTACCGGGCGCTGGGCGACAGCGACCTCCGCGTCTCGGAGATATGCCTCGGCACCTGGACGACGTTCGGCGGGAGCCTCGACGAGGACGCCGCCATCGCGCTCGTCGACGCCGCCTTCGACGCCGGGGTCAACTTCTTCGACACCGCGAACATCTACAGCCAGGGCCGCTCGGAGGAGGTGCTCGGTCGCGCACTCGCAGGCCGGCCGCGCGAGGAGTTCGTCGTCGCGACGAAGCTATGGGCCGAGATGCCGAACGGCGACCGCGGCCTCTCCCGCGACCAGATCCAAAAACAGATCGACGACTCGCTCGGCCGGCTCCAGCTCGACCACGTCGACCTCTACCAGGCGCACAGCTTCGACGAGGACGTGCCGCTGGAGGAGACCCTCGCGGCATTCAGCGAGGTGGTAAAGGCCGGCAAGGCTCGCTTCATCGGCGTCTCGAACTGGAGCGGCGAGCAGATCCAGCGCGGTGTCGAGATCTGCCGCGAGCACGGGTTCGCGAAGCCGGTCTCGTCGCAGCCTGAGTACTCGCTCCTGTATCGCGAACCCGAGCAGGACGTGATTCCCACCTCCCGCGCAAATGGCATCTCCCAGATCGTCTACTCGCCGCTGGCTCAGGGCGTGCTCAGCGGCAAGTACCGAGCGGACGAGGAGTTCGCGTCGGGAACACGAGCGAGCGCGCGCAGCGAGTTCATGTCGGAGTACCTCACCCGCGATCGGCTCGAGCGCGTAGATCGTCTCCGGCCGATCGCCGACGGGCTCGGAATCACGATGGTGCAACTCGCGCTGGCGTGGATCCTGCGGGAGCCGAACGTCGCGAGCGCGATCGTCGGCGCGTCGCGACGCGAGCAGTTGCGCGACAACGCTTCCGGGTCGGGTGTCCGTCTCGAGGCCTCGACACTCGAGGCGATCGACGCCGTGTTCGCGTGAATCGCAAGCTCGTCGTGTTCGTGCCTCGGGAGGCGCTCGACGCAGTCCGCGAGGCGCTCTTCGCAGCCGGTGCCGGTCGGATCGGGAAATACGAGCATTGCTCCTGGTACACGGAGGGCACCGGAACCTTCCTCGGCGGCGAGGGGACGTCGCCGAGCGTCGGCCGGGCCGGCAGCGAGGAACGCGTGGCCGAGCTGCGGCTCGAGACCGTCTTCCCTGCCGAGCGGCAGGACGACGTGCTCGCCGCGCTGCGTCGCACGCACCCGTACGAGGAACCCGCCTTCGACGTCTACGAGCTCGTCTCGTGAAGACCCGCCTTTTCACCGACGGCGGCGCACGCGGGAATCCTGGGCCCGCCGCATTCGGCTACGTACTCGAGGCGGACGACGGCACGGTGCTTGCCGCCCACGGCGAGGCGATCGGCGTCGCGACGAACAACGTCGCCGAGTACCGCGGCCTCGTCGCCGGCCTCGAGCGCGCGGCCGAGCTGCAGGTCGACGAGGTCGAGGTCGTCTCCGACTCCGAGCTCCTCGTGAAGCAGATGACCGGCGAATACCGGGTCAAGAACGAGGCGCTCCGGCAGCTCTCGCTCGAGGCCGCGCGTCTCGCCCGGCAGGTTGGGAAGGTGAGCTACACAGCCGTCCGGCGTGAGCAGAACGAGCTCGCCGACCGGCTCGTGAACGAGGCTCTCGACGCGGCCGGTCGCTGAAAGGCGGGGCTATACTGGCCGCCCACGCGGATGTAGCTCAGTTGGCTAGAGCGTCTGCTTGCCATGCAGAAGGTCGTGGGTTCGAGTCCCATCATCCGCTTAGAAAAGCCCCGCTCAAGCGGGGTTTTTGTTTGAAAACCAGACAACGCGAGTCCCAAATGAGTCCCAAAGACTGGACTCGAAATTGCGCTACTGCGTGGTTTCGCAGCGTTCCGCGTGCGATCGTCGACAGCACCCGACATCCGTCTTTGAAAGGTCGGGCCGTCCTCTTGCTCGCTAGTCCGAGCCCTCGGGAATCCACCCGCAGAGGCTCAGGCGAAAGAACACTCGCCCAGGCGGGTGTTCAGGGCGCCAGTCTCTCATGTACCGCCTCCTCCTCTAGCACATGTGCTCGACGAAACCCTCTAGAACCGCGAACCCGTCGTTCCAGATCTCCGGGGAGCTGAGGTCGACGCCGAGGACGGCCAGCAGCTCCCCGGGCGAGGCCGAGCCGCCGGCTGCGAGGAGACGCTCGTAGTGCTCCGCGAAGCCGGGCTCCCGCGACCGGGCCACCAACCCGGCAGCGAGCAGATACGCGAAGGTGTAGGCGTAGGTGTAGAAGCGCTCGCCGACGAAGTGCGGCATCGACGCCCAGTAGAGCTTGCCGCAGCCGAGCTCATCGGTCACCGCTTCGCCCCGGACCTTCGCCACCGCGGCCTCGCAGAGAGTATTCAACCGGTCCGCGGTGAGGGCCTGGCCCTCGGCGCGAACCGCGTACGCAGCTTGTTCGAAGCGCGCGAATGCCGCCGAGATGTACGCGGCGCGGACCGCCTCGTCGAGCTGCAACGCGAGCAGCGCGCGGCCCAGGTCCTCGTCCGTCGCGAGGAGGTGCTCGACCAGAAGCAGTTCGGCGAACGTCGACGGGATCTCGGCGACGGCGAAGCCCTGCTTGAGTGAGTTGTCCGTCTGCGCCTGCGCGGCCAGCGCCTTATGGGTTCCGTGCCCGAGCTCGTGGGTGAGGATGGCGAGCTCCTTCAGCTTCCCGGTCCAATTGACGGAGACGAAGCCCGGCACGCGCGTGCTGGGCCAGACCATGAAGAACCCAAACGGCTTCCCGCGCCTCGGCTCGGCGTCGATCCGCTTCTCGGTGAAGAACCGCTCGGCCTCCGTGCCGAGCGCGGGCGTCACGCCCCCGAACATCTCCACGACCAGCCGGCGGGCCTCGTCCCACGGCAGTGGCCGCCCTTCGACAGCCGCAGCCTGCAGGTCGACCGCGTCCAGCCGCTCGAGACCAAGCAGCGCCGCCTTCCGACGGAACCACCGCTGGGCGATCTCGACGTGCGCCTCTGACGCGGCGAGCAGCGCCTCGACCATGCCCGCGTCGAGCTCGTTCTCGAGGTTCATTTCGTCCATCGGGTTGTCGTGGCCACGCAGGTGGTCGACGGCGAGCCGATCTGCGACGCGCGAGTCGTAGCAGTGGGCGAGCACGGGCAGAACGGGTTCGAAGAGCGCAGCCGTAGTCTCCTGCGCGCGCCGCCGCACGTCGCGGTCGACATGGAAGCGGCGGGCCGACTCGAGCTCCGAGAGCGGCCACTCCCGCTCTCCCGAACCGTCGTCGAAGCGAGCCGAGAGCGGGCCGAGCGTGCGGTTGCGTAGAACCTGCCACGCTGTCACCGCGCTCGCGTCGCGGGCCGATAGCGCACGCTCCTCGGCAGGAGAGAGCCTGAACGGGCGGAACCGCCGGACGCCCAGCAGGTAGTGCCGGTCCCGAACCACTGCCTCGTCCTCGGCCAGCGATCGGGCACGGTCGTCGGGAAGCGCGAACCAAGCGAGCTCGAAGTGGCGAATCGCCTCGTCGAGGCGGGGCGAGCGGTTGTCGACCCAGGCGCGAATGTCGAGAACGGCCGGGTTCTCGCTGTCGGTCATACCGAGCATGAATGCCCAATGCCTGGCCTCGTAGCCGACGGCCCGAATCTCCGCGAGCTCGCCCAGCAGCCCCCGCAGCCTCGCCGGCTCGATCGTCTCCAGCGACGACGCCGGCCACCGATCCACGAACGCTGCCGCGTCCGCCACGGCAGCCTCGAGCCGCTCCTTCATCGCCTCCACGCTCGGCGCCAGCGGCGTCAGGTCCCAACGAACACCCTGCGCACCCGACTCGACGGCCGTCGTCACGGGCGGAGCCCATCGGCGGCCGTGACGTGGCGATGGTGGACGGATCCCGGTCGGAGATCGACGCGGCCGGGATCCGATAGCCGTCTTCTCATCGCGCCGAGATGAGCGAATGCGTTCCCCAGTCCGGAGGCCCACCCTCGTCGAGCGGGGTGCCGCTGACCTCGGAGGAGTTCGTGCCGTTGGCGCTGACCGTGTAGATGTCGTTCTGAGCGGCCGAGCGGCGCACGAAGACGATCTTGCTGCCGTCGGGAGACCAGCTCGGGCCGAAGCAGCCGATCGTCGTCGGGTCTGAGATCAGACCTCCGCAGCCGGGGATCTGGATCTGCCGGAGCCCGGTTCCGTCGGCGTGGACCGACCAGACCGTGCTTCGTTGGTCGCTCGGCGCGTGGGCCGAGAACAGGATGTCATTCCCTTGCGGTGACCAGCGCCCGCAGTCGAAGTTGATGGAGAACTGGTCGCTGCCGTCCGGCGTGACCTGCTGCAGGCTGCTGCCGTCGAGCTTGATCGTGAACAGTGCGAACGTGGTGTCGTTCGACCGGAGGAAAACGAGGCGCTTGCCGTTCGGCGAGTAGTCGCCGGCACAGTCCTCGCCGCCGGGGTCCGCCGTGACCCTCTCGAGCCCGCCTCCGTCTGACGAGCGCATCGTGTAGATGCCGTTGACGCTTTGGTCTGTGTTACCGAACGCCGAACAGGTCAGCCTCTGTCCGTCCGGCGACCAGGGGCCGCTGCACGGCAGGAAGAACAGATCTGGGTCGGGATTCGCCAGGTCTCGGTAACTCCCGTCGTCGGGATTGACGATCCGTGCGGAAGCGCCGTCGTGCGGGAAAACGAGGATCCGGCTGCCGTCGGGCGACCAGCGCGGCCCCTCGGCGCCGGTCGGCAGGAGCTGCCGCTCCTGGCTGCCGTCGGGATTCGCAGAGAAGACGAAGTCGTCGCCCTGCACGGGATCGAAGCGGGTGAACGCGATCCTCCCGTTGCTGGCCGGCGGCATCGCGGCAGCAGCGATGGCGATGATCGCGGCGGCTGCCGAGGCCAGAAGCGCGAGCACGAGGAGCTTGCGCATCATTGTTCTCTCCTTTCGCCAGTCGACCCCTTCGACAAGGAAGGGGAGGGCTGCGCATCGTCGGGGTCGTCGTAGTCCGGGACGTCTCTCCATACCGCCGCGGCCTGGCCGAGCTCTTCCGCGAAGTGGGCGTCGTGGTAGGGCAGAAATCCGGTCCATGGCGCCGCCCACAGGGCGCATTCCGCATGGAGATCGTGGAGCGCCTTCGAGCGACGGAGCTGGGCCCATGTCGCGCGGATGCCCGGGCGTCGAAGCGGAGCGCGGGTTGTTGCTTCGGGAGCGTGATTTGCCGCGGCGGGTGCGACGAAGATCAGCCCGAAGTGGTTGTCTGTCAGCTCGTTGGTATCGGACACGATGAAGTTCGACGTGATGCGCCCATGAGCGCCACGGAACTGCCCCTCGCCTCCCTCGACCTCCCAGACGGCAGCGCCCTGCCGGAGGTGCGGGTCGGGCGAGGGCCCAAGCCGAGCCGCGCCGATGCTGCGGAAGGTGAGTGCGTGGCCTGGGGCGAACTCGATCGTCCCTGACTGGTCGAAGGAGCCGTCATCCGCAAGGACGAGGCGTGAGACGAGCAGCGCTTCCTCGCCCTTACCCGGCTGCACGCGGCCAGCGAGGCCGTTTGCATCGACGGTCGTGATCAGTACTTGGCTTGGCGCGGTTGCGCGTTGCTCGAGCACTCGGGAGGAGAGCGAGGTGATCCGTCCGCGGAACTGCAGCGAGTAGACAGTCGGTCCGAGCGGCGTCTCCTGCATCGCCACGATGGTGCGGTCCTCGCGGGCATCGGCGCTTCAGGGGTTTCCCTGGACCTGCTCGCTCTTCGGCTTGTGCTGCACTAGCGTTCGGCCATGCTGATTGGGCGCGAACGCGAGCGCGGGCAGTTGGAGGCGCTGCTAGCGGAGGCGCGCCTCGGCAGGGGCCGCGCCCTGGTGCTCCGCGGCAGCGCCGGGATCGGCAAGACGGTGCTGCTCGATTACGCCGTGCAGGAGGCGAGCGGCTTCGAGGTGCTGCACTACACCGCGGTCGAAACCGAGGCCGAGCTCCCGTTTGCGGGCATGCAGGCGCTCCTCGGGCCGCTGCTCCTTCGTCTTCCCGAGATTCCAGAGCCGCAGGCGCACGCCCTCCGCGCCGCACTCGCGCTCGAGCCAAGCGCGACGACGAATAGGCTCGCCGTCTACGCGGGTGCCCTCAGCCTCTTGGGCGCGGCGGCCGAGCGAGTCCCGCTGCTTGTGGTCGTCGACGACGCACACTGGCTCGACCGCCCGTCTGCCGAAGCGCTCACCTTCGCTGCGAGGCGGCTCACGGCCGAGTCGCTCGCGCTCCTGTTCGCCGTGCGCGAGGGCGAAGGCACGGACCTTGGCGTCGCGCTTCCCACGATCGAGCTGGAGCCGCTCAAGATGGTGGGGTCGATCGAGCTACTACGCGAGCGGTTCGGCTCGACGATCGCCGCGAAGGTCGCGCGCCACCTCGCCCAGGCGACGGGCGGGAACCCGCTTGCCCTGCTCGAGGTCGCCGCGCTGCTCGATGAGGGAGAACGGGCCGGGAGCGAGCCTCTTCCGGACTACCTGCCCGCTTCCGAGAGCGTCGATCGCACCGTGCGGCGCGCGCTTCGCAGCCTCCCTCCAGAGACGCGTCGCGCGCTGCTCGCCGCCGCAACCTCCGATTCGCCGATGGGAGGCGACCTCGCCGCACTGGAGCCGGCCGAAGATGCCGGGCTCGTCCGCATCCACGCAGGCGCGGTCGCGTTCCGGCACCCGCTCGTACGCTCGGCCGTCTACCACGCCGCTCCGGTGGACGAGCGTCGAGCCGCCCACCGCACGCTCGCCGACGCGCTCACCGGCGAAGAGGATGCCGACCGGCGCGCCTGGCACCTCGCAGCGGCCGCCGAAGGTCCCGACGAGTCAGTCGCCGCGGCACTCGAAGCTGCCGCCTCCCGCTTCGCCGAGCGCGGCGGTCAGGCGTCGGCTTGGCGAGCACTCAAGCGCGCAGCCGAGCTCAGCGAAGAGGACGATGCGTGCGCGCGGCGCCTCCACGCCGCCGGGCGCGCTGCGGAACATGCCGGCGACCTCGAGCGCGCGGTCGTGCTTGCCGAGCAGGCCCTGACCCGTGTCCGCGACGCGGGTATCCGTTCCGCTGCCACGGTCCTCGCCTGGCAGGCAAATGACTGGCGAGGCCTGACCAACGACGATGTTGACTTCGAGATGGAGGCCCAGCGCGTCGCTTCGTCCCACCCCGCACGAGCGGCACTCATGCTCTGGGTGGGCAGCCATGCAGCGTTCCGGACGCTCGATCTCGACCGGGCGCTACGACTGGCGCGACAGAGTGTCGACATGATCCCGATGTACGCCGGCGGGCCGGCCGAGGGCTCCTTCGAGCCGTGGATGGCGGACGTTGCGGCCAACACCCGCTGGAATCTCGCCTTCATCCTGTTGACCCTCGGACGGCGAACCGAAGCGGACGATGCAGTCCGCGGTCTCCTGCCACCCACCCCACCCCCCCACGGGGATCTCTGGGTGCCCTACTTCGCGTACCTGGAGCGCTACGACGAGGCGCGATCCAACATCGAGCGCGTCCTCCGGGCATCGCGGGCGACCGGCGACGTCTGGGTTGAGATGTTGATGACCAGGAATCTCGCCTTCGTCGATCTCTTGGAAGGACGATTCCCGGCCGCGCGCGCCGGCGCGGCTCGGTCACTGGGCATCGCGGAGTCGATCGGGGCTCCGTTTGCGATCGCCTTCAACCTTGCCTACCTTGCCTGGCTGGCCGCGGTCGAGGGTCGCGAGTCGGAGGCGCGCGAGGGCGTTGCTCGCGCTGATGACATGGCTCAGCGCGGGCTCGGATGGGCCTGGCTCCGAGGACGGCTTCAAGCCACGCTCGGTCTGCTCGAGTTGGGTTTGTCGCGCCCACAGGCGGCGATCGAGAAGCTCGTACCGGTCGCGGACCTGGCCGAGCGCCACGGCGTGCGTGAGCCGGGCTTCCTGGCGTATGCGCCCGATCTGATCGAGGCCTACGCGCGGGCAGGAGAGCGCGAAGCCGCTATAAGCGAGCTGGCGAAGCTCGCCGAGCTCGCCGGCGCCGTCGATCGACGCTGGGCACTGGCCGCCGTCGCCCGCCTGCAAGGCCTCCTCGGGACAGACGACGACCTGGACGAGCACTTCGGCGCCGCACTCGAGCTGCACGAGCAGGGAGCGGGCTCCGCCTTCGAGCGTGCACGGACCGAGCTCCTCTACGGCGAACGGCTCCGACGCGCCAAGCGCCGCGTCGAGGCCCGCGAGCATCTCCGCAGCGCGACCGAGCTCTTCGACGCGCTCGGCGCGGCACCCTGGTCGGAGCAGGCACGCCGCGAGCTACGAGCGAGCGGCGAGTCGATCCCCAGGCGCGATCCCACGGCGCCCGAGAAGCTGACCCCGCAGGAACTTCAGGTCGCGCTCCAGGTCGCCGAGGGAAAAACTAACCGCGACGTTGCCGCGGCCCTCTTCCTCAGCCCGAAGACGGTCGAGTTCCACCTCACGCGCGTCTACCGCAAGCTCAACATCCATTCCCGCGCCGAACTCGTCCGGCTCTTCTCCTCCGAGCCCGCGCCCGCGACGCTTGGTGCGAGCTAATTCCTCCTGATGTTTCGTCGCTCCTGGGCACGATTACCGCCCTTCTGCTGCCCGGAATCCGTTTGGCTGGGATGAGAACAACGGCTCGAGCTGACGACCCGCCGGCGCGGGCGTGGACGGTCGCCTGGCCGAAGTAGCGAGTGCCCTATTCCAGCGCGTTTCTTAGGCGGGAGCGACGGGACTCGAACCCGTGACCTCCGGCGTGACAGTTGTGCGATCTCGTTAGCGGTTAGTCGCCGCTGCTGGTCACCGAGCCACTGAATCGATCCAAGGGCCGCGAAGTGTTGGCACTTGATCGCTGCTATTCGCCAGGGCTGCGTTCCACTCTCGTTCCACTTGCCGCGGTCGAAAAGACGGCAGTGGCGACTTCAATCTCGCCCGGGGAGAGGACTGCCGCACAAGCGGGCGTTCCGCCAGTTCGCTGGGTCGGCTAGGCACTCCGTTCCGTTGACCGGCATTCCGGACGGCTTCAGACGAATAATCCGGACCGGCGTCGGGCGAAGGGGGAACATCGGAAGGCCCCGCTTGAGCCTATGCCCGACGGCGATCAGGGCGAGTGGCCGGCTTGTGGCCGCGCCTCAGGCCCGTGATAGTTGTGCGTATCCTCGCGCCAGGGTGCGACCGGCAGATCAGTGGCTCGGCTTGGAGTTGCGTCACCTTGCGGCGTTGGTGGCCGTTGCGCGCGAAGGGTCGTTCGGGCGAGCGGCGGCGAAGCTCGGCTACACGCAGTCCGCGATCAGCCAGCAGATCGCGGCGCTCGAACGGATCGTCGGCTGCGTTGTCGTGGAGCGAAGGGGAGGTCGTCACGCTGCTTCGCTTACGCCGGTAGGCGAGGTGCTTGTGGCGCACGCGGAGCAGGTCATGGGGCAGCTGGTCGCTGCGCGCTCTGACATTGCAGCAGTGCAGGCCGAGCGGGAGACCCTGTCGGTCGGTGTCTACCAGAGCGTCGGCGTTCGGCTGTTGCCGGCGGCGCTTAAGGACTTTGTGGCTCGCCGGCCGGATGTTCGCGTCCGCTTGCATGAATCGAATTCCGACGAGGACCTGCTCGAGCTCGTCGAGGAGGGGGAGCTCGATCTGACATTTGCGGTGCAGCCGCTTGGCGAGAACTTTCAGTTCATCGAGGTACTACACGACCCGTATGTGCTGTTGGTGCCCACGGACTCCCGTCTTGCGACTCTGAGTCAAGAGCTGATTCCGTCCGATCTAGACGGCCTCGGACTGATCGGTTTCCGCGAGTGTCGGAGTGTGACGGAGGCCGAGGCGCGTTTTCGCGGTGCCGGGTTCGCAGCGAGCGTCACCATACGGTCCGATGACAACGGGACACTTCAAGCGCTCGTCGCAGCCGGAGTCGGGGCGGCGCTACTACCGCGATTGGTCTTCGATCGCGGTGACGGGAGTGTCGTGGCTGTCGATCTCGGCGATCGCGTGCCGCCGCGTGTTCTCGTGCTCGCTTGGCATCCGGGGCGGAGGTTGGTCAAGCCGATCGATGAGTTCGCTGCGTCGGTCTCGCGTGCCGTCGCTGCTCTCTCTGCCGGTGACGCAAGCGCTGCTGATCGGAGGCCCGCAGAACCGTAATGCCGGATCCTTGACCACTACGAACGGGCGAACGTACCGTCGCTCGATGGTGGCGGACCGGATTGTCACGACTAATGGAAGGCGCACCCGAAGCGATGCATTCGTGAGTCTCGGGGCGGTGCCGTCCCATGTGCCGGAACAGCAGCTCCCGCGCGGGCAGGTCGACCCCGTCACCTATGCGGTCATCGGTGGCGCGCTCTTCACCGTGTGCCGGGAGATGGAGACGACGCTGCAGAACGCATCGCTGTCGCCGATTATCAACATCGGTAAGGACTTCTCGTGCGCGCTTTTCACGGCCGACGGACGGCTCGTTACGCAGACGTGCAACTGCCCCGGGCACGTCGGCTCGATGCACTTCGCGGTCCATGCCTGCATCGAGAGGTTCGGCGCGTCTGCCATGCGCGACGGCGACGTGTTCCTCCTGAACGACCCGTGGGCGGGGGGAACGCATCTCCCGGACCTGACGCTGGTCAGCCCCGTCATCCACGACGGGGAGCTGATCATGTTCCTCGGCAACCGGGCGCATCACAGCGACATCGGCGGTGGATCGCCGGGCGGGCTCGGGCAGGCGCGGGACGTCTACGCCGAGGGAATCCGGATCCCGCCGACGCGGCTGAGCGACGAGCTCCTGACTGTCCTATACGCGAATGTGAGGACGCCGCGCGAGGTGCGCGGCGACCTCGAGGCGCAGCTGGCGGCGAATCGGGCCGGGCTGGCAGGCGTGCGGCGGCTCCTCGGCGCGCATCCGCTCGAGTCCGTGCTTGGCGCGGTCCGCGCAGAGATCGACCACTCCGAACGGTTGCTCCGCGCGGCCTTGGTCGGAGCCGACGGGACGTATGTCGCCGAGGATCGGATCGACGGCGCAGGAGACGACCCGACGCCGCTGCCGATCAGGGCCGAGGTGTCGATCGACAACGGAGATGTGTTCGTCGACTTCACGGGGACGGCGCAGCAGGTCGACGCGGCCGCGAACAGCGTCTTCGGCACGACCGCGTCGATGGTCGTGACCGCGATGCTCGCCCTCACGGATCCGACAATCACGCCGAATCACGGCGTCTACCGCGCTCTCCACGTGCTGGCGCCGCCGGGGACAATCGTGAACCCTCTTTTACCGGCTCCGGTGGCGGGCTTCCCGGACGTGTGCAACCGGATCGTGGACGTCTTGCTGAAGGCGCTCGCGCCGAGCTTTCCAGAGCGCGTGATCGGGGGGACGAGTGGGACGACGTGCAACGTCGTTTTCGCGGGGCCGCGGCCCGACACCGGCGAGCCATACGTCTTCTACTCGATCAACCACCAGGGGGGGTGGGGCGGGCGGCTCGGCTCCGACGGGTGGCACGACGTCTGCTTCATCGAGGCCAACGGCTGGGACCTGCCCGTCGAGACGATCGAGTACCGGTTCCCGTGGCGGGTGCTCGAGTACGGGCTCCGGAAGGACGCCGCCGGAAGCGGGCAGTGGCGCGGCGGCGAGGGCAGCCGCGTCGCGCTGACCCCGCTCGCGCACACGGCGACGTTCTCGATCGCGGGTGACCGGGCGGTAACGCCACCGTATGGCGTGTTCGGCGGGTCTCCGGGAGCGACCGCGCGATGCTGGATCGAGCGTGCCGACGGCACGACCGAGCATGTTGCCCCGCGCACGCTGAAGGCGGACGGGATCCGTGTGGGACCAGGCGACGTCGTAGTTATCGAGGGGACGAGCGGCGGAGGCTACGGCGATCCGCGGGACCGTCCGGCCGCCGACGTCGAGCGGGACGTCGCGGACGGCATCCTGTCGAGGGCACGAGCTGCGACCGAGTACCCCGTGAGCGGGAGCGCACACGACCGATGAGCCTCGTCCTCGGCATAGACGTCGGTGGCACCTTCACGGACGTGATCGCGCTCGATCGCTCGACCGGCGAGGTTCGCACTGCGAAGGCGCCGACCCGTCCCGAGCGCCTCGTTGAGGGCATCGCCGACGGCCTGCGCGCTGTCAGTGTCGACCTCGCCGAAGCGGCGTTGATCGTCCACGGGAGCACGACCTGCACGAACGCGCTTCTCGAAGGGAAGCAGGCCCGCACGGGCTTCATCGGCACGAAGGGTTTCACCGACGAGCTCGACATCCAGCGGATGGCCCGCCGGTGGAGCGCGACACCGTGGTCCGCGATCTATGACCTGCAACAGGAGAAGCCGCCGCCGTACGTTCCGCGCCGCCTCCGGCGTGGAATCCGCGAGCGCGTGACCCACTCCGGAGAGGTGCTCAGTTCGCTCGACCGCGACGAGGTCGCCGGCTGTGCGGACGAGTTGCGCGACGAGGGCGTGGAGGCGATCGCCGTCTGCTTCCTGTGGTCGACGGCGAACCCCGAGCACGAGCACGAGGCGGGCCGCGTCATCGAGGAGCGGTGCCCCGACATCGCCGTGAGCGTCTCTGCCGACGTGGCGCCAGTCGTCCGCGAGTACGAGCGGATGGTGACGACTGCGGTGAACGCGTCGCTGCTGCCGCTGTTCGGCGAGTACCTGGCCCAGGTCGAGGACGAGCTGCGCAAGCTTGGGTTCGGCGGCGACCTCTTCCTCATGCAGTCGAGCGGCGGCGTCGCGCGCCCCGCAGCGCTTGTCCGCCGTCCGGTGGTCACGCTCAACAGCGGTCCCGTCGGCGGTGCGGTCGCCGCAGCCGCGCTCGCCCGCCGTCTCGGCCGACCCGCCGCGATCGCCTGTGATATCGGCGGCACGAGCACCGACACGACCGTGCTGCTCGACTTCGCGGTGCCTTCGCGCGACGACGTCGAGGTGGCGTATTACCCCGTCAAGCTCCCGACCGCCGACATCAGGTCGATCGGGGCCGGGGGAGGCAGCGTCGCCTCGGTGGACGGGGCCGGCGCCCTTCGCGTCGGGCCGGAAAGCGTGGGCGCGACACCCGGACCGGCTTGCTACGGGCGAGGCGGGACGCTCCCGACTTTGACGGATGCGCAGGTGGTTCTCGGCCGCATCGGTCCCGCGACCCTCTCGGGCGGCGGGGTCCGGATATCGCCGCAGCTGGCCCGCGATGCCCTCGCTCCGCTCGCGGGCTCGCTCGGGCTCGAAATTCCCACGGTGGCTCATGCGGTGGTGACGGTCGCGGTGGCGAACATCGCGCATGCGCTTCGCCTCCAGACCGTCGACCGCGGGCTCGATCCCCGCGACTTCGCGTTGATCTCCTTCGGAGGAGCAGGCGGGCTCCACGCGACCTTGGTCGCCGAGGCGGCGGCGATGCCCGAGGTCGTGATCCCGCCGGCGCCAGGCGTCTTCTCCGCGCACGGGATGCTCACCGCCGACCGCGGGACGTCGCTGCAGTCGGCGTTCCTGGCACCCGCCGACGAGGTCGACGGGGCACGGCTCGAAGAGGCGTTCCGGCAGCTCGAGCGCCACGCTCTCGAGATCCTCGGCGACCTTGGAGCCGGGGCGTCGATCGAGCGCTCAGCGGCGATGCGCTACGTGCTACAGGAGTGGGAGCTCCGCGTCCGGATAACGCCGGACGTGCTGGGTGAGACCGGAGTGGCGGGGATCGTCGAGGCGTTCCACGTCGCGCATGAGGCGAGGTACGGCTTCGCGCGGCCGGAGATGCCCGTCGAGTTCGTGACGCTGCTCGTCTCCGCGTCGTCGCCGGCCGACCTGGTGCCGACGCTGTCGCCAAGAGCTCGTGCGGCCACGGACGGGTTCGGGCCAGCCTCCCGATCCGTCTTCGTAGATCTCGATCGCGGCGTCATCGACGTGCCCGTTTACCAGCGTCAGGCGCTCGACGCAAAGGACCCGATCGCCGGCCCGTGCCTCGTCGAAGAGCAGACTGCCACGACCTTCCTCCAGCCCGGCTGGCTCGCTCGGGTCGACGAGCTCGGGAATCTCATCGCGCGGAGAGACGCCTAGTGGACGACTCGGTCGAGCTGACGCTCGTGCACAACCGGCTTCGCGGGATCTGCCGCGAGATGGGCATCGCGATGATGAAGACGGCGCACTCGCCCGTGTTCAACGAGGGCTTCGACTTCGTCTGCGCGCTGTTCGACCGTGACGCGCGCATGATCGGCCAGGCCGAGTACAACCCCTCAATGCTCGGGGCCGCGAACTTCGCGGTGCGGTGGCTGCTCGAGGAGATCGGCGCCGAGCAGTTCCGTCCCGGAGACGTGTGGGTGCACAACGATCCCTACCGCGGCGGCTGCCACCTGCCGGAGCACCTTCTCCTGCGCGGGATCTTCCACGACGGTGAGCTGTTCGGCTTCGCCGCAACGATCGGCCATGTCGCGGAGATCGGCGGCATGGCCGCCGGGGCTCTGGCCGGCGACGCCACAGAGATCTACCAGGAGGGCCTCCGCCTGCCGCCGGTCCGGCTGATGAGCGAGGGCGCGCACGTCGACGACGTCTGGAAAATCATGCTCACGAATCATCGAACGCCCAAGCTGACGTGGGGCGACTTCCACGCCATGCTCGGCGCCCTCGCGATCGGAGAGCGGCGGGTCGCCGACCTCCTCGCCGAGCACGACTTGCAGGGGCTGCGAGCGGCGACGGACGCGCTAATCGTCCGGGCGGAGCACTGGATGCGCCGCGAGATCTCGCGCATCCCCGACGGCGACTACGCGTTCGAGGACGCCATGGAGAACGACGGCGTGACGGACGGCGCGCATCGGCTCGTCGTGAACGTCCACGTCTCCGAGAACGAGGTTATCGCCGACTTCACCGGCACCGGGCCGCAGGCGCGGGGGCCGATCAACGCCACCTATGCGGTCACCGCCTCGGCAACCTACAACGCGATCTTTCAGCTGACCGACCCGGATGTTCCCCGGAACGCGGGGTGCTACCGGCCGATCCGGATCGTCGCGCCGCCGGGCTCGCTCGTGAACGTCCGCCATCCCGGCGCGGAGATCGGCGGCAACTCCGAGACGCACTGCCGGATCATCGGGATCGTGATGGGGGCGCTGGCGGAGGCCGTGCCCGAACGAGCCGCCGCGGCGGACGGTGCGTCCGGCTGCAACTTCCTCTTCGGCGGGATCCATCCCGAGACCGGCGACTTCTACGCGAACTACCACTTCGAGAACGTCGGCTGGGGTGCGGCCGCCGACCACGACGGCAACGACGCCCAGTGCGCGCCCCTCGCAATTAGCCGCAACGTGCCGGTCGAGGTGTTCGAGACGCGCTACCCGTTCCTCACGCGCTCGTTCTCGCTCGTCACCGACAGCGGCGGCGCCGGGCGATACCGCGGCGGGCTCGGAACCGAGCGGGTGCTCGAGGTACGCGCAGCCGAGATCACGGTGAGCGCTCTTTTCGACCGGATGGCGATTCCTCCGTGGGGTCTCCGTGGTGGGCACGCAGGCGGCTCGACGGGGATCGAGATTAAGCGGGTCGGCGACGACGAGTTCCGGCTCTTCACCGATGTCTTCGGGACGGTCTCCCCCTCGAAGTTCTCCAACGTCGTGGTGCACGCCGGCGATCTGATCCGGATCACCTCGAGCGGCGGCGGCGGCTTCGGGGATCCCGGGCAGCGCCCGGCCGACGAGGTGCTCCGCGACGTCCGGAACCGCTACGTCTCGGTGGCCGAGGCCGAGAACCGCTACGGCGTCGCCGTGACCGGGCAGGTGGAGGTGCCTACGTGAGCGGCGAATGGCAGGAGCGGGGGGTCGCCGCCGACTACCTCGAGAAGAAGAGCGTCCACTGCGAGTGCTGCGGACGGATGATCGTGCGGCTCGCGTGGGTTGTCGACGCCCGGGTTTTCTGCGAGCCCGATTGCGAGCGGGTTTGGCGAAGCTACCTCGCCGAGCGGCGAGCGGTGGCGAGCTGATGCTGCGCGTGGGCGTCGACACGGGCGGCACGTTCACCGACCTTGTCGCAGTGTGGGACGGCGGCTCCGCGCGGGCGAAAGTGGCCTCGACGCCCGACGACCCCGTGCGAGCGGTGCTGGCGGCCATCGAGGCGGCCGGCCTCGATCCCGCGGTGATCGACCTGCTGGTGCTCGGGACGACGCTCGGCACGAACGCCCTCCTGCAGCGGCGCGGCGCCTGCGTTGCGTATCTCGGGACCGAAGGGTTCGAGGATGTCCCGTTCATCCAGCGCGGCAACCGGCCCGCCCCCTACGACCTCCACTGGCGCAAGCCGCAGCCGTTCCTCGAGCGCGAGCGCTGCTTCGGCGTCGCCGAGCGGATCGCTCACGACGGTACAGCTGTCGCCGAGCTAGACGTCGAGCAACTCGACGAGGTCCTGGCCGAGGTCGAGCAGCTGGAAGTCGATGCCGTTGCGGTCAGCTTCCTGTTCTCGTATCTGGCGCCGGGACACGAAGTCGCGGCCGGGGCACGGGTGCGCGAGCGGCTGCCGGGTGTGGTCGTCTCCCTTTCGCACGAGGTGGCGCCGGTGTGGCGAGAGTACGAGCGCTCGGTGACCACGATCGCCGACGCATACCTCAAGCCGCTGCTCGGGCAGTTCGTGGCGTCGCTTGGCAGCGCGCTGGAGGCGCGCGGCTTCAAGGGGCGGACGAGCCTGCTCAAGTCCAACGGGGGTCTGCAGCCGGATCGCGATGCGGCGCGGCGCCCCGTCGAGCTGTCGCTCTCTGGGCTCGCGGGCGGAGTGAGCGGCGGGCTGCGCTTCGCTCCGCCTGGCGGAGACGTGGTAACCCTCGACATGGGCGGGACGAGCTGCGACCTCGCAATCGTCCCGGGCGGCGTACCGCGGCTGGCGGCCGGCTACGAGCCGGAGTTCGGCTTGCCGCTCGCATTCCCGACGATAGACGTGAGCACGATCGGAGCCGGCGGAGGCTCGATCGCGTGGATCGACGACGGCGGCTTCCTTCGCGTCGGCCCGCGAAGCGCGGGGGCTGAGCCCGGGCCGGCCGCCTACGGCAAGGGTGGCACCGAGCCGACGCTCACGGACGCCAACCTAGTCCTCGGCCGGCTTCCCGAGAACTTCCTCGGCGGCGACCTGCCGCTCGACGCGGAGGCCGCCCGCGCCTCACTCGGGCCGTTGGCGCGGGCGCTCGAAGGCACGGTGGAAGCGGCCGCGCTCGCGGTCGTCCGAGTCGCCAACGAGAACATGGCAGCCGCAATCCGGGAACGCACTGTCGAGCGCGGCCTCGACGTACGCCGCTACACGCTGATTGCTTTCGGTGGGGCCGGGCCTCTCCATGCCTGCGCTCTCGCCCGAATGCTCGGGCTCGAGCGCGTGCTCGTCCCGCCGCATCCCGGGCTCTGCTCGGCCCTCGGCGCCGCGACTGCGGAGCTCCGCAGCGACCGCATCTCGACGGGCTACTTCCGCTCAGACTCGCTCGACACGGACGGTCTGGCCGCGCTGGTCGCGCGCCTCAGGGCCGAGGCGTCCGACGAGCTGCAGTGCGAGGGCCTCGAGGGGAAGGCCCGACTGACGACCCGGCTCGGTCTCCGCTACGTCGGCCAGAACTACGAGCACGAGGTGGAGGTGCTGGACGGCGACCTCGACCGGGCGCGGCTCGAGGCGGCGTTCGCCGAGTTCGAGAAGCTCCACGACTCCTTCTACGGCTACAACCTGCGCGGGCAGGCGATCGAACTGGTCGAGGTCGCCGTCACCGCGCGCGTCCCGTCCTCGGTGCCGTCTTCCGGCGCCGACGGCCTCGACGCAGCGCCCACAGCCTCGCAGCGGCGACCGCTCGCACTCGCCTTCGGCGTCGTCGATGCCTGCGTGGTTCCACGCTCTTCGCTCGCGGTCGGCGACTCGCTCTCCGGGCCAGCGGTGCTCGAGGACTACGACTCGACCGTCCTGCTCGAGCCGGGGGACTGGGCGACGGTTCAGCCCGATCGGACACTCTCCATCGATGTCCCGAGAAAGGATCCCCGCGAATGATCGACACGACCCACAAGAGCGTTGCCGTGCCCGAGGAGGTGCGTCAATTTCGGGCGCGCTTCCCGATCTTCGAACGCAGCGTCCACCTCGCGAGCAACTCGAAGGGCGCGCTCAGCGACGTGGCGATCGCGGCGCATGACGAGTACCTCGATAGCTGGCGGAGCCTCGGCGCGCCGTGGGATGTCTGGGTCGGCAAGCACGAGGAGCTCCGGGCGAGCTTCGCCTCCCTGATCGGGGCCCGGGCACACGAGATCGCGATCTGCCCCTCGGTCTCCGTCGCGCTGGCGTCGATCGCCTCGTCGCTCGACTGGCGCGGGCGCGACGGCGTCGTCTTCGACGACTACAGCTTTCCGTCCGTCACGTATCTCTGGCACGCGCAGAGCGTGCGTGGGGCCCGCGTCTCGCGCGTCCACCCCGACGAGCGCGGCGAGATCTCGCCTGACCGGTTCGAGGGGGTGGTTGACTCCTCCACGCGACTCGTCTCGGTCGCTCACGTCTGCTACAAGAACGGCCACCGCCTCGACCTCCCCGGCATCGCCAAGCTAGCGCACGATGCCGGGGCGTGGCTCGTCGTGGACGACTACCAGTCGTGCGGCAGCCGCGAGATCGACGTGCGGGTAGGCGGCATCGACATCCTCACCACGGGCACCGTCAAGTTCCTGCTCGGCTCCGCGGGCGTCGGGCTGATGTACGTCCGCGAGGAGCTGCTCGAGCAGCTGCACCCGACGATCACCGGCTGGTTCGGCCAACGGCACCCCGAGGACTTTCAGGTCGAGCGGCACGACGAGGCCGCCGACGCGGCGCGCTTTCAGTCGGGCACGCCCGCGATCCCGGCGATCTACGACAGCCTCGCCGGGATCGAGCTGATCCGAGCGACCGGACTCACCGTGATCGGCGAGTGGATCGACCGCCTGACCGCGTACGCGATCGACCGGCTCCTCGCCGAAGGCCTCGTGCCCGCGACGCCGCTCGACCCTTCCAGGCGCGGCCCGCAGGTGGCGGTTCGGTCAACCGACATGGAGCGCGCCGTCGCCGAGCTCGCCGCGCGAGGTATCGTCTGCACTCACCGCGACGGCAACGTGCGCGCGGCGTTTCACTACTACAACACCTTCGGCGACATCGACGCGTTCGTCGCCGCCTTGACGGAGCTCGGCCCTCTGATGGTGCGCGCGTGACCGACGCGGCGCTCCGCCGATCCGGGATCCGCGAGGTGATGGATCTTGCGGCGTCCCTCGAGGGGGTCGTCCACCTCGAGCTCGGCGAGCCAGACTTCCCTACGCCGCGCCACGTTGTTGAGGCGGTGCAGCAAGCGCTCGAGGGAGGGCAGGTCAAGTACACGCTCTCGCGCGGGGAGCCGGAGCTGCGAGAGCTCCTCGCCGCCAGGCTCGCGGCCGTCGACGGCATCTCCCGCGGCACAGACGGCGTCGTCGTGACGCCAGGCGGCACCGCGGGGGTCTTCGCCGTCCTCAGCGCGCTCGTTCGGCCGGGTGACGCCGTTCTGCTGCCCGATCCCGGCTGGCCGGCCTTCGAGATGATCGCGAGGCTCGTCTCGGCTGAGATCCGCCGCTACCGGCTGACCGCGGATCGGAACTTCGAGCCCGACCCCGACGAGCTCGACAGGCTCGCCCGCGGCGCACGGGTGCTCGTCCTGAACACCCCCTCGAATCCGACCGGTGCTGTCTTCTCGCCAGCGGCGGTGGAGTCGGCCCTCCAGGTCGCGCTCCGGCACGACCTAGAGGTGGTCAGTGACGAGGTGTACGAGCAGATCGTCCTCGACGGCAGCCATACGAGCGCGACGGCGCTCGATCCCGACGATCGCGTCACCGGCGTTTACAGCTTCTCCAAGGACTACGCCATGACGGGTTGGCGCGTCGGCTACCTCAGCGCGCGGCGCGAGGTCGTCGATGCGGTCGTGCGCGTCCAAGAGGCGGTCGCCGCCTGTCCGTCGTGGCCGGGCCAGCGCGCCGCCGTCGCAGCGCTCATCGGCCCGCAGGACGTGATCGGGGACATGGTCGACGAGTACCGTCGGCGCAGGGACCTCGCGGTCGAGCTCCTCGATCGGGCCGGGCTGCTGGCGGCGCGCCCGCGGGGTGCCTTCTATGTGCTCGCAAGGGTAGGTGGGGTCGAGACGGACACGTACGCGTTCGCGCGCAGGCTTCTGGAGCAGGAGCGGATCGCCGTCGCCCCGGGGGAGACGTTCGGCCCGGGCGGCGCGGGCCTCGTCCGCCTCTCTCTCGCTTCCCCGCCCGACGCGATCGCGGCTGGAGTCGAGGCGCTGGAGCGGGTGGCGGCTGCAGCGACCTCAGGAGAGGATGGGAGAGGTGGATAGGCGCACCATCGACTGGCGGGGCTACATCCCGGCGCTGACGACCCCGTTCGGCGCGACGGGCGAGCTCGATCGGGGCGGCTGGTTGGAGCTCGTCGAGTGGGCGGTGTCCGAGGGAGTGCACGGCATCGTCGTCGCTGGATCGAGCGGGGAGTGGTTCACGCTCGAGGCGAGCGAGCGGATCGAGTTGTTCGAGCTCGCGCATCGCCAGGCGGCGGGCCGCGTGCCGGTGCTCGGCTGCTGCAACGCCTTGCGGCCGGTCGAGTCGCTGCGCTTCGCCGAGGCGGCCTCCGAGATCGGCCTCGACGGCATCATCTGCGCGCCGCCGCCGTATGCCGTCCCGAACGACGACGAGATCGTGGCCTTCTACAGCTGGCTGGGGGGACGCGTCGCGCTGCCGCTCTGCCTCTACAACTGGCCGCGAGGGACGAATGTCGACATGGGCGCCGAGCTTCTCGCCCGGCTCAGCGAGATCGAGAGCGTCGTGGCGGTCAAGAACTCCACCGGCTCGCTCGCGGCGTTCGTGAAGGCATTCTTCGAGCTCAAGGACACGATCCGGATCTTCGGCTTCGGCACCGACGAGCTCGCGATCACGCTCCTCGGCAGCCACGGCGGCGACGGAACGATCGGCGGCGGAGCGGTGCTCGGCCGCGAGCACCCCGCGTTCTTCGAGGCCGTCTGGGATGGCAGGCTCGACGACGCCCGCCGCTGGGGCGCCCGCGACCGAGCCTTCTTCGAATTCAGCATGAAGCCCGACTTCAGCCCGACCTTCGCGTCGGCTCAGGCAGTGATGAAGGCCGCGCTGAATCTACGCGGCCTACCAGGCGGCTATCCCCGGCCGCCGTACCTTCCGCTGACGGCCGAGCAGACCGAGCGCGTCCGGGTCTTCCTGGAGCGCCTCGATCTTCTCCCCGCGCCGTCGACGGCCTAACGAGAGGAGGGACGATGGGCCGCACACTCACGAACCCGCCCGAGCTCCACCCGGCGCCCGGGTTCAGCCACATCGCGGTCGCGACCGGACGGACGCTCGTGTTCTTCGCGGGCCAGGTCGCGCTCGACCGCGAGTTCAACATCGTCGGAGGCGATGACCTCCACGCCCAGACCGTCGCTGCGATGCGGAACCTCGAGGTCGCGGTCATCGCGGCCGGTGCAACCTGGGACGACGTCGTCCGCCGGACGATCTACACGACCGCGCCGACAGAGTTCGAGACCATCGCGGCCGCGATCTCGGAAGTGACCGGCGGCGCCGGCGATCCCGCGCAGACCATCGCCGGGGTGACGGGACTGGCCCTGCCCGGCCTTCTGATCGAGATCGAGGCGACCGCGTCCGTGAGCTGAGATGCGCCTCTACGTGCTTCCCCTGGGTACCGTCGAGGTCGACGTAGAGAAATTCATGGCGTGGGAGCCGTTCCGCGGCGAGCGCTACGCCGGCCCCGCGAGCGGCTTCCTGATCAGGGCGGACGAGGGCACGAACGTCCTCGTCGACACTGGCCTCAGCCCCGAACACGTGACCAACCCGGAGGCGCGAGCCTCGCGGCCCGAGGTCGTCGTCACCATGACACCCGACGACGACGTCCGGCATCGGCTCTCGGAGCTCGGTCTGCGTCCCGACGACATCTCGACCGTCATCCAAACCCACTTTGACTTCGACCACTGCGGCGGCAACCGCTTCTTCCCGCACGCGACCTTCATCGTCCAGCGGGAGCACTACGAGTACGCCAAGCAGCATCCCGAGCGCTTTCCGGCGCAGGACTGGGACCGCCCCGAGCTCACGTACCGCCTGGTCGACGGTGACCTTGAGGTATTGCCGGGCGTCGAGCTCGTGAAGACCCCCGGGCACGCCCCCGGCCACCAGTCGGTCGTTCTGCGGGGAATGGAGTGCGGCACCGTGATCCTGACCGCCGACGCCGCCCACACGCACGTCGAGTTCGAGGAGGAGCTCGTCGCCGGAACGCCCGAGGACGACGACCTCGTGGACAGTATTCGGAAGCTGAAGGCCATCCGAGACCGGGAAGATGCGATCGTCATCACCTGCCATGACGTTGATGCATGGGCGACCGCCTACCGGATCTCGCCCGAGTGCTACTCGTGACGGCGCCCAGGCCCGATAGCCATCCGCGCCACTTATCGGGCGGACCACCCATCGTAATGTCAGGTGGCTTGACTTCCACAGGAGAAAGTCCTTAGACCACGGAGATCGCAGCCTCGACGAAGGGAGCGCGGAGATGGATCTGGGCAGGATCAGCAGGGTGGGGCAACTCCATCATGGCGTGCTCGGCCTGGGAGGGACGTTCGCCGAGTCGTTCGCACTTCTCGCGCTGGCGCTCGGGAGCGCCACCGGCACGAGCGTGGTCGCCGCGTTCGCGGGAGCAAGCGTCCCCCTCGTCTACGTACTCGGGGGGATCACGAGCCTCTGCCTGGCCGCGGTCATCATCCGCTTCACAAGACGGATGGCCAGCGCCGGAGGCCTGTATACCTTCACCGCGCGCGGCCTCGGCCCCAGCTCGGGGTTCATGGGAGGCTGGCTGTACGCGATGGGCTTCGCGGCCGGCATCTCGTTCGTGATGGTCATCTCCGCGCTGTACGTTTCGCAGGTCTTCCAGGCTCACCTCCACGTCGGGCTGCACTGGTTCCCGGCGTTCCTGATCGAGATGGCGCTGCTGACGGTGCTCGCGCTGATCGACATCAGGATCTCGGCGAAGACGCAGCTGATCGCTGCCGCGCTCGGCGCCACGGCGATCATCGTCGGAATGCTGATCACGCTCGGCAAGGGCGGCGCGGAGGGCTTCACGTTCACCTCGCTGAGCCCCGGCCACATCCCGAGCACGTCGGGGTTCTTCCACGGGCTCGTGTTCGCGTTCGGTGCCTTCATCGGTTTCGAGGCCGCCGCCGCAATGGGCGAGGAGTCGAAGAACCCGCTGCGGGCGATTCCGCGCGCGGTCCTCGGGGCCGTGCTCGTTGGGCTCGTCTTCTACGTGTTCGTCACCTTCGCGCTCTCGGTCGGATTCGGCGTCCATCACGTCGGCGACTGGGCGAAGAATCCGACCGCCTACGACACCATCGTCACCAAGTACGCCGGCGGAGGCCTTGCCACTGTCGTGGACATAGCCGTCGCCCTCGATGCGTTCGTCGCGTCGCTCGCCGCGACGGTCCTCGTCTCGCGAACAATGTTCGCGATGGGTCGCGAGGGCGGACTGCCTCGGTCGTTCGCCTGGACCCATCCGCGGTTCAGGACGCCGTGGGTCGGCATCCTCGTCTCGATCGTGCTCACGCTGGTGCTAGTCAGCTGGCTCGCACGCGGCGTCTACGACCCGTACACGTACTTCGGGTTGATGGCGACTGCCGCGACCTTCTGGCTGCTCGGCACCTACATCCTGGTCGCGGCGGCGGGGATGGTCTACTTCGCCCGGAATCGCAACCTCGCCGGAGCGACGTACAACCCACTCTTCGACCTCATCGCACCCGGGATCGCGATCGCGATCTGCGCCCTCACGATCTACTACTCCATCGAGCCGCAGCCGCCCGCCCCGTTCAATCACGCCCAATGGATCGCGCTCGGCTGGTTCCTCCTCGGATTGGTAGCCCTCCTATTCCTGCGCCTGCGCGCGCCAGCCAAGGTCGCGGCCTTCGGGTCCACGCTGGCCGAGGAGTCGGTCGACAAGCCCGTGCCGCTAGACGCCGAGATCGCCCCTGCACAGACCTAGCCATGAACAGTGGTCACCGGGACCGAGGAAGGAGGATCGCCCAATGGCAAGACACAACCTCGGCCCGGTGACGGACTTCCCCGAAGGAAAGCAGCGTCTCGTCGAGGTCGAGGGGCGCTCGATCGGCGTCTTCAACGTCCGCGGCCGCCTCTACGCGCTCCGCAACAAATGCCCCCACCAGGGCGGCCCGCTCTGCGCCGGTCGCGTGATCGCCCGCCTCGAGTCGGACCGGCCCGGCGAGTACCGGTACAGCGACCAAGAGTTCCTCATCGAGTGCCCCTGGCACGGCTGGGAGTTCGACCTCGAGAACGGCCAGTCGTGGTTCGACCCACAGCGGACGAGGGTCCGGCCCTACCCGGTGACCGTCGGCCCGCTCCCGACCAAGCCGACGCCCGGCCCCTACGTCGCGGAGACGTTTCCGCTCAGCGTCGAGGAGGCGTACGTATTCATCGAGGTCGGAACCTAGGAGGGGAATGGCAACCACCGAGAACGCTCCCGGCGAGGCGCAGCAGGAGCGCCCCAGCGGCTACCGCCTCATCGACTGCGACATCCACCACATGCTCCCGTCGCAGGCGACACTGATGAGCTACCTGTCGGCTCGCTGGCAGCGATACCACGAGCGGTTCGGCCCCCGGCGCCTGCTCGAGACCCAGTACTGGGTGACGGGCACGCACGTCCTCGCAGCGCGAGTCGACGCCTTCCCGCCCTCCGGCCTGCCGCCCGGCTCCGATCTCGACTTCATGCGCGCGCAGCTGCTCGACGAGTGGGGAATCGAGTACGGGATCCTGAACGTGAGCGAGGTGTTCATGTTCGGCACCCAGCCAGGCGAGTACGGCGCCGCGCTGATCCGAGCCGTCAACGAGTTCACCGCCGCCGAATGGCTCGACCCCGAGCCACGTCTCCGCGCGGCCGTCGCCATCACCGCCGACAACCCCGACGCGGCAGTCGCAGAGATCGAGCGCTGGGCGGATGACCCGCGCTTCGTGCAGGTCCTGATGACCCTCCGGAACGAGGCGCCGATGGGCGATCGCAAGTACTGGCCGATCTACCGGGCCGCCGCCGCCGCGGGGCTTCCGATCGCAGTTCACGTCGGAGGGATCAACGGACATCCGCCCGGCGGCGGCGGCTGGCATTCGTACTACTTCGAGATGCACGCCGGCCACGTGCAGCCCTACCAGGCGCACACCGCCAGCCTGACGCTCAGCGGCGTCTTCGACGCTATCCCCTCGCTAAAGATCGTGTTCGTCGAAGGGGGCTTCTCGTGGATCGTGCCCCTCTCGTGGCGGCTCGACCGGCTCGCGCGCACGCTTCGCGAAGAGATCCCGGCTCTGCAGCGCCTCCCCTCCGAGTACATCCGCGAGCACTTCTGGTACACGACGCAGCCTATCGAGGAGCCCGACCGTGACGAGCAGTTCCACACCATGGTCGCCGCACTCGACCTGCACGATCGCCTGCTCTTCGCGACCGACTATCCGCACTGGGACTTCGACGCGCCCGACCGGGCACTTCCCCGCAGCCTGACGGACGAAGTGAGGCGGAAGATCTTCAGCGGAAACGCCATCGCGCTGTACGGCTTGCCGCTCGCGCCATGATCGACTGCGACGTGCACTGCGACGTCCCCGACGTCGAAACCCTGATGCCGTATCTGCCTCGACACTGGCAAGAGCGACTGCGCGAGAACCGGTGGTCCGGCCCTGCGGGTGTACGCCACTGCTATCCGCCGGCCGTCGCGGGAGACCCGATCCATGACATCGGCTCGTTGCGCGAGCGGGTGCTGACCGCCGACACCGAAGCCGCGATCGTCACCTGCTACTACGCCGTCGAGAGCCTGCGGCATCCCGACCTCACCGCCGACCTCGCCGCCGCCGTCAACCGCTGGCTCCAGGCCGAATGGTTGGAGCCGGAGCCGCGGCTGCGCGCAGCCCTCGTTGTCCCGACGCTGTATCCCGAAGCGGCAGCCGCCGAGATCCGCCGCTGGGAGTGGACAGACCGCTTCGTCCACGTGCTGCTGCCCGTCGTCGCGCAACGCACATTCGGAAGCCGCTTCTACTGGCCTCTCTACGAGGCAGCGCAGGAGAGAGGCTTCGTGATCGGGCTCCACTTCGGAGGTGTCAGCGGTGGCCCGCCCACCGCGACCGGCTGGCCCACGTACTACGTGGAAGAGGCAGCAGACATGGCGAACATCTTCCAGGGGCACCTCCTCAGCCTCGTCGCCGAAGGCGTGGTGCGCGAGTTCCCCAACCTCCGCTTCACACTGCTCGAAAGCGGCGTCACCTGGCTGCCCACGTTGCTCTGGCGGCTCGACAAAATGTGGAAGAGTTACCGCCGCGAGGTCCCCTGGATCGACCGCCTGCCGTCCGAGTATCTTCGGAACCGCATCCGGCTCACCACCCAGCCGCTCGACGGCCCCGAGGACGCGCAGAAGACGCTCTCCTACCTCCGCGAGATGGAACTCGAGCAGCTCCTCCTGTACTCGTCCGATGAGCCACACATCCACGGCTCGTCATCCCTGGACGTCCTCGGCCTCCTTCAGCCCGAGCAGCAGAAGCTCGTCCTTGCGGAGAACGCGCGCGCCTGGTACGGCATAACGGAGGCGGCTTGAGCGTCACTCCGTCGATCGCGGAGCTACCGCTGACGATTCATGAGGCGGCCAGCGAACTCCGGAAGCGTTCGATCTCCGCCACGGAACTCGTCGAGGCGGCTCTCAGCCGAGCCGACCAACTCGACGAGCAACTGCACGTCTACGCCACCCGCTTTGACGATACGGCTCGAGCGGCAGCCGGTGCAGCCGACAACGACTTTGCGCGAGGCGTCGACCGTGGGGCGCTTCAAGGCCTCCCTACGGGCATCAAAGACATGATCTTCACAAAGGAGGCGCCGACGCGCGCCGGAAGCGAGGTTCGGAATGCGGCTTGGCAGCAGCTCCGCGACGCCACCGTCGTCGCGAGGCTGCGCGCTGCGGGCGCAGTGATAATCGGCAAGACGACGACCGCTGAGCTGGCAATCGGCGTACCCGATGCTGCCTATCTGCCGCGCGAAACGCGGAATCCCTGGAATCCCGCCCGATGGGCCGGCGGCTCGAGCGCCGGCAGCGGCGCGGGCGTAGCAGCACGTATGTTCTTCGGCGGCGTCGGAACAGACACTGGCGGGAGCGTCCGGATACCCGCCGCCTACTGCGGAGTGGTGGGACTCAGACCTACGTTCCGTCGTCTGCCGCGACACGGCGTAATCCCGCTTGCGCAGAGCCTCGATGTCGTCGGCCCCCTGGCTCGCACCGCCTTAGACATCGCCCTGCTCTTGCAGGCGATGACCGGGGCGGGCCGTGGCAGGCGCCCGAACTTCTCGGTTCAGCTTGGCCGCTCGATCAGAGGGCTTCGAGTCGGCGTGGCCCGAGCACATCACACCGACCGGCGCGCGGCGGGGGCCGACGTAGCCGCGCGCTTCGAGGATGCGGTCGCCGCGCTCAAACAGGCGGGCGCGGTGGTACGAGACATCGAGCTCCCTCACTACGACGCAGGGGTCAATGCCGTCTTGGTCACGATCCTGGCAGAAGGATGTGCCGAGTATCGCCAAGAACTGCGCCGGCAATGGGGCATGTTCGCCCCCGCGACAAGACGATCGCTAAGCAACGGCTTCCTCTTAAGCGCCGCCGATCTTGTCGCGGCCCAGCGAGCGCTCGACACGGTCAAGAGGGAGGTGACGCGTCTCTATCAAACCCTCGACCTAATCGTCTGCCTCACCACCGTCACCGTCGCTCCCGAACTCGCAGCGCTAAGTCTCGACGAACTCACCGAGAGCATCTGCACCGACTGCTGGAGCGCGGTTGGCAACCCGGTCCTCTCCGTCCCGATTGGCTTCAGCGACGAGGGGATGCCGATTGGAATGCAGATCGCCGGCCGCCGCCTCGACGAAATGACCGTCATCCAAGCCGCCGACGCGTATCAACGGCTGACGGAATGGCACCTTCGCCTTCCGGCAGTAGGCCCTTCACACGTTGCGGCTGATATGCCAGCCTCACGGGAACACGAGTCACATTCCGTGTCTGCATCGGGGCGCGGCGCCCTTAGCGGCCCCGTCCGGAAGGCGCGCGCGAACAGTTGTACGACCCCTGGTACGACCCCTGGCTCCGCGTGAGGGCGGTCGCGCTGGCGTGACAGGCCGGCGATCGAGGCTGCCGTACATTCGCTTGGGCGCGACATTGCAGACGGCGAAAGCGGCGAAGAGGTGAAGTCTGCGCACGAGACCAGACGGTGCTCGGCTGCGAGCTGTCCCGGCCGATGAGCAGGCGTTGAACCCACCCAGCTCGGACCGTCGCAGCCATGATTGCGGTCACCGAGCCGGTCGGCCCCGGCGATGATTTCCGGGGTTTGCCCGGGTCTATTCGGTGAGCAGCGAGGCCCTCGAGGTGTCGTGCGTTGCGGGAGGGCGAGGTGTCCGGGGTCCTCCTGCTCGCGGGTCCCGGTAGGCGACGAAGCGAGGTGAGTGATGAGCATTGCGTTTCCAGGGGAGTCCACGGAGTACCGGGTGGCGCGCGACCGGTTGCTTGGGCTGGAGATCGAGTTGCGTCGCTCCATGGAGGCCGTCGCCGGTGCGAGACGTGCGCTGCCGCCCGGTGGCTTGATCCCGGATGACTACGTCTTCCAGGGCAGGGGAGCCGACGGCACGCCGGCCGAGGTGCGGCTTTCGGAGCTGTTCGCTCCCGGCAAGGACTCGCTCGTGATCTACAACTTCATGTTTCCGCGCGACCCCGGCGACACGCGGCCCGGGCCGCAGGCGGGCCAGACGGCGCTGCTACCACTCGCTGAGGGACCCTGCCCCTCGTGTGTGGCGCTTCTGGACCAGCTCGACGGCGCGGCTGAACACGCTGCTCCGCTCGTCAACTTCGCGGTCGTCGCGAAGGCACCGGCACCTCGAGTCCTCGCCTTCGCCGAGGAGCGCGGCTGGCGAAGGCTGCGCTTGCTGTCCTCGGCCAACAACGCCTACAACCGCGACTACTTCGGAGAAACCGCGGAGGGCCACCAGAGGCCGATGTTGAACGTGTTCCACCGCGACGGCGAGACGATCCGCCACTCTTGGGGCTCCGAGCTCTTGTACGCACCGACCGACCCCGACCAGGATCCGCGCCATGTCGGCACCCTCGAGCCGGTCTGGAACCTGCTCGACCTCACCCCGGAGGGCCGCCCGACCGTCTGGGACGAGCAGCTGCGCTACTCGTGACAGGCAGCCCACTTACGTTCGCCGCGCCCAATGGGGTTCTGAGCGCCCTTGCCATGCAGAAGGTCGTGGGTTCGAGTCCCATCATCCGCTTTAGAAAAGCCCCGCTAGGCGGGCTTTTTGTTGCCCGGCCAGCGGTACCTTCTGAGGGCCACGAAATCGGTTGCAGCGCGAGCCACGTCTTTCCACTTTTCCACAGCTCCCACAGCCGTTTGCATCCGCTCGATGGCGGGTGTAGAAGCGGGGCTCCCCTCACGAGCCGCAGGTGAGTTCGGGAAAAGGAGCGCGCCGCTCCCCGGTCCCCCTTCTCGGGAGCGGCGCGCTTCTGCTTCTAGGCGGAGCGCGTCGCGCGTACTGACCTGTGACTAGGCCGGGAGCGGAGCTATCACCGTCGCCATGAACGGCATGCCGGCGGTCTTCGTCGTGAACGTCGCGTAGAAGATGTTGATCCGTCCCCCTCCGTCGAACCGCTCCACGACCGCTCGGCCCGAGGAGAAGCCCGCTGCGAGCGCCTCTTCGAGCGCTTCCGCGCCCGCGATCGTGTGGCCGCCGACCTGCTGGCCGAGCAGCGCGTCGAGGCTCGTCCCAAGGATCTCGCAGGCCGCGCCGTTGGCCGCGATGTAGCAACGGTTCTCGTCCCAGACGAGGAAGCCGACACCCGCGGAGGCGAGCGCCTCGGAGATCAGCGCAGCCTGGATCTCCGGCTGCGCGAGCGACGGCGACGTCGTCATGCGGGGAATGTCGTCCCCGCGGAGCCGCGGCTCGATCCCGCGTTCTAGGAGGACTTCGGGTGGAAGTACGCCTGGTAGATCCGCTTCACGGTGGGTGCGGCGGCCTCGGCGCCGAAGCCGCCGTGCTCGATCATCGCGACGACAACAAGCTTGGGGTGGTCGTACGGCGCCCACGACGCGTACCAGGAGTGGTCGGCGGAATTGGCGGCCGTCGGCGCCTCCGCGGTCCCGGTCTTGCCGGCGACCTTGATCGGGAAGCCCGAGAAGACCGAGAACGAGGTTCCGCTCGGATCGTTCGCCGCGTCGAAGAGCCCCTGCTTGATCGCCCAGGTATATGGCGAGAGCTTCAGCCGCCGCACCGGCTTGAAGTGGAGGACTTGGCGGACGCCGTTCCGGATCACCGCCTCGCCGACATGTGGGCGAACAACGGTGCCGCCGTTGACGATCGCCGAGTAGGCGACGGCGAGTTGGAGCGGGCTCACCTGGAGCGCTCCCTGGCCGATCGCCAGGTTGACCGTCTGGCCCTCGTACCACGGAGTGCCTGACTCCTTCTCGAAGTACGGGCCGGGCACGGGGAGATAGCCGGCGGCGGCGCCGGTCAGGTCGATCGGCGGTCTCTGGCCGAGCCCGAGCTTGCGCGCCCAGCGCTGGATCAGCGTCCCCTTCTGCGCCGGGTCTGCCTGCCAGATCCGGTCGCCCAGCCGGTAGAACCACGTGTCGCACGACTGCTCGAGCGCGGTGGGAAGCGTCATCGACTCGTAGGC
>Ga0070695_100000011_pt1 | contig 71528 bp, 104 predicted proteins | sample KBSK1252metaG_FD_65471 | JGI IMG/M metagenome (GOLD analysis project Ga0070695, IMG submission 65471) | Corn, switchgrass and miscanthus rhizosphere microbial communities from Kellogg Biological Station, Michigan, USA - KBS K1-25-2 metaG | ecosystem: Host-associated > Plants > Roots >...
AGCATGGCCCTACCCAAGTGGTAGGGCTTTTGCGTTTGCAAACAAAACTGCTGCTTGTGATCATGAGGCCACTATGATAGGCTGTCCCTACAAGACAGAATGGAGAGATCATGAAGATCTTCGTTATCCTTAAGGCAGACTACTGCGAGTGGTCAACTGAATATGGATATTCAAATGTGGTTGCGATTAAGTATCGTGAAAGCCAAGCAAAGAATAAGGTTCAAGAGCTTAAGGATGAAGACGGAGAGAATTACTATTACGAAGAGATTTACATTAGTCTTGGAGATATTCCCACTATTGTAACCGGTCAATTTCGCACATTGATGGATGTCGATGCTTACAACTCAACTGAACAATTGAATGAGGTCGTAATAGCATCACGTATCAAGGAGATTGAAGATCTTAAGAAGGAAATCCGAAGCCTGAAGACTTCAGCTGCACGTGAAAGTGCACGTGCTAATCGTGCGGAATCTATTCGTGCAAAGACTGAACAGGAATTGAGGACCATTCGTAATACAATTAAGGCTGCGAAGAAGATTGACAAGCCTCAATTCCTTGGATTTGAAGACGATAATGGTGAAATGCACTGGATTGACCCAGACAATAACTGTAGAGTTCTGACTAATAGTGGGTGTAGCATCTCAATTTCTGAGCTTCGTAAAAAGAATGGAAATCTAAAGCCGGTCTATGCAGCATCTCCGGCGGAATAAGGTAAAATAATTGGTAAATCTGTTAAGAAAATTCACTGCCATGTTCTTGGGCATGGCCTCTGGATTTATGTTTCTTCAAGCTGGTGAGGCATTTTACAATACAAGCGAACTGTTTAATGGAATGACTGCCGGGTTTTCGATGATGGCTTTTGCTGTGGCTCTGGTTATAGCAGCCATCATCGTAATTCCAAAAGATGGAGGTGATTTATAGTGAAACGGTCTAAGAATATCAACACACAGTGGATTAGTCTTTGCGCTGCAACAATTACGGCTATGGCCGCTGGTGGTTGTGGCACAGTTGGACCAGAAAGCGACTACACTTCAATCTGTGAAGATCAATATCATGTCCGTCTTGAAGACAAAAGGTGTGAACAGGGAACTCCAGACTATGATTCAGGATCACTGATCATGTTTATTCCCACCAGTTCAGATTATCACGTTCCTGCTGTTGGTCAGAAGGTTGATCAGAGTAAATTTGTAAGAAGCGTGCCGTCCGGAAAGACAGTTCAAAAAGCAGGAATCCCTCCTCAGGGAAGTGTTGTAAAGAGCAGTCCAAACATTAAAACCATTACCCGTGGTGGTTTCGGCGTCGGCGGGGGAAGTAAAGGAAGTAGTGGTGGATAATGAAAGTTACTAAGATTGAACTTGAAGACTCAATGCCTACCAAAGTCACAGTTGAAATGACAACTCTTGAGCTTGCTCAGATCACAAAGTGGCTGGGTGGATTGAATGGTTTTACCACACCGGAAGGCCTTGAAAAATTCTACTTTAACGCAACTTATGACTTTTTCAATAAGTTTTGGGATGGTGGAGTTAATCATTATCTCCGTGAGAAGGCCGGTTGATGGAAACTTTTCAAGGCCTTTTGGCTTTATTCATAGATGCAATGATTGCACTAATTGAATTAGGAGATGGCGATGATCAAAAAGATCATTAACGAATATCTATTTACAACAACAGCGATGCTCTTCTTAGTTGGTGCCGTTGTTCTGGGAACTATTGCAGTTATTGGATTGTCAGTTACAGCAAGCCTCTTCTCTCTGGTTTGTGCTATTGCTGGTGTCTATTTTCTGCTGTTTGCATCAATGCTGGGTGAGATCTAATTAGGGGGTCGTGGTGAAGCTTAAGGCATATCTTGGTCCTGAAAGAGATAATTTCATTCTTGCCATAAAGAACAGCAGTGGAGAATTTCCATGGACCATCATTCACATTGAAAATGATGACACTCCTTACTACATGGGAATGTTTCTTTCAGAAAAAAATGTAGAGACATGGCATCCAATGGGCTTTGTCTGGCAATAATGGGTCAATTTTGGAGGCTTTCGTAATGGTAGAAATTGAAAAGAACTATAAGCTAGTTGTCAGTGAAGATCCTTATGTGCCCGGAATGACTATTGAAGAGGCACGAGAAATTAAAGCAACAAACATTCGACAGGTCTTTATCTACGTTAGCATTGAATATACTGATTACAATTTCAGGATCAACGCTACCCTGAACGAATGCATCCTGAAAGAGGCTTGTGGCAAGGTGCTCAGGTCTGATACGCTGGACGAAGTTGAACATGATGAATTCTTCAAGTTTGACGAAGAATACAGCCCTATTAGTTTTGGGGCTGAGAATATTGGAAGCCATGTGATTGAGTTTATTGATAATAATTCAGCTGATCACAGATGGCTTGGTAAGCTGAGGAAATATGTCTGATAAAAAGGAAAAAGACTGGGCCCTTATTAATTTCATAATCGCAACAGTATTCTTAAGTGCCTCTCTGATTTGTTATTTCGTTCCGGGATTATTTGGAACAGGAATAATCTTCTTGATTTTAGGAATTATATCAACATTTTTTGTAGCCATATCTTGAATTAAGGACTGAAATGTACAAAATTATCTGTGTTGTATCAATGATCGTTGCTCTCACCGCATGTGCAAAGGTCAATACTTACTGCCTTGTAGAAAAAGAAGCGAATGGCTATGACTATATGGTAGTAGCTGACATGAAAGTATGTGGCAATAGATCAGATGATGTTGAATATTACAACACAACTGATACGCTGAGAATTGGCGATGTTGCCTATGTTGAGGCTGATGGAGATCACACTCCTAAGCACAAGAAGAAGTCAATTAAAAGTGTGACCAAGGCACCTCCTTACACTACCGCCCGTAAGTAATGATTTATTTAGTGGGCATTGTAATGCTTTTAACACTTTATGGATTCGGCTATCTGTTGGATTATCTACATCAAGAATTTGGTTTTATCATTGCAATGTTGATTTTCGTAATAGGTAGTCTTTCTTTTATCACTTTCGTAATCGCTCTGATTGGAGTATGATGGAATCTTTTAAGGACTTTTTAGCAATCTTAGGTTGCGTGTTTCTTATTTTCGTTTGTATTTTTTCATTCATGAGTGCGTTTATGTTCATGGTTGCAGGACCGACCATTATGCATACGATTATTGGTACTCCAATCGCGCTTACAATCCTTTCTGGTGCGATCTTTGGTATCAAGAAAATTACTGATTGGAATATGGAATGAAAAAACTAGTCATGCTTATTCCAGCAGTCCTCGTTCTGACTGGCTGTACTGCCTATGTTGATGATAAGTATCATATCCCTGAGTTTACACGGGATCATGAGGAATGTTATCGCTCAACCAAACATGGATGTACAGATAAAAAAGAATTAAATGTAAGAGTTCCTGAATGTTGGCGCCTGGTTATTGAAGATGGATTGGAAAAAACAAACATCTGTGTTTCTAAGGAAATTTGGGAAAAGACTCAAATTGGTCAGGCGTGGTCCGATGACACCTATGTTTCTTAGGAAGTCACAATAGTCAACTGTCCAAAGTGGACTAAAAGTCTGGGTATAATTAAAGACCTTTCGTAATGCTAAATAAATTACTACTGTAAACCCTGGTGTAAAAAGCCAGGGTTTCGTAATGATGGGGTGACAATGTTAGGTAAAAAGAGATGCGTAATCTGCAATAAGGAAAAACCATCAAATCAATTTACCAAGACTGATACAATTCAAGTTTGTGTTAAATGCAAACAAATTGCTATTCAGGATGCAAAAAGAAATAAATAGTTTTTGAACATAAAAAGTCAAAAATCATGGGCCTCAAATCAGACCCTTTCGTAAAGGGCTATTTTCTATACAGCACCGCTTACCAGGCTAGCAATCGCCCCCAACATTACCAGCGTTTGCTTTTGCAAATCTTCTTGGGGCGATTTGCTTTTGCTAAGAGATGCAAACGAGACCTTGAAGTTACCTAGCTGTTACCAAAAACGCTGGTTTTGGGGCTAAGCTTGCGTTGCACGCCGGAACCGAGACAGGGAGTCAGACATGAGCGAGCGTCAGACGGCGATCATTCTCAACAACGTCTTTACCTACACGGAAACGCTGGTCGCGCTGTCTATGAAGCGCACGCGTCCCGAACTGCTCACCGACGCTAAGACCCTGAACTACGCCGGTACGTCCCGCCTGAACAAGCGTGACCTTTCGATCATGCTGGTTGACGCCTACCTCGCAGAAGAGGACGAAAAGGCGCGTGACGAGTTTCAGCCGGAACAGCGCGAGATTCTGAACACCATCAAACGCTCTGGTCAGAACATCTTGCGTGGTTGCTCGGAGTCGGCGATTGAGTCTCTGGTGTTGCGTGGCCTGATCTTCCGTTTGCAGGGTGGGGGCGTCGGTTGTTGGGCGTTCACCGCTAAGGGCCGTGAGATGATGAACTCTCCCGAACTGGATTGGATGAGCTACCACCACGCTCAGGCGTTGCGCATCCGTAAGGACATGATCAACGCGCGTGAGGTTCGAGTTATGAACCCCACTCGTGAGGGTGACGGGGTGATGCACAACTGGACCCGCATTCTCACCAATCGCGAGGGTGTGAAAAAGCGCTACAGCTTCACCATGGTTGTCATGCCTACGGGAGAACTTCGTTACGAGGTGTCGCGCCTTGACGGGGAAGTTCTCCCCAATGGTGGCACGTTCTCGTGTGACTGGACGCGCGTCAGGAGCATCACCTTTGCCCCCGGTTCGCCGATGGCACCCAAGCTTGTTCAGCGTCCGGGCAAACTGGGACACATGTACAAGACCCTTGCAAACGGCAACACCCGTTGTGTGTCGCGTGATCACCGTTATGTTGCGGACGCGAACGCGTGTGCTTTCGACGCAATGTGGGACATCACTGTCAAGCGCAATGAAGCGCTTTCCAAGCTTGACACCATTGACCAGCGTCAGATGGTTGACGTGATGACTCAGGTTGTCGACAACGGCCGTGAGGACCTGATTTGGATTCTTGACAGCATTGATGCTGATGAGTTTCAGAAGCCGAACGGCAATCACAGCATGATCCCGTGTGTTGGTGACTGCGCCAAGTGCCACCACGACGCTAGCCGTTGTGATGAGTGCGTGTTGGTGTTCCTGGTTGACCAGTTCAAGATCATGGGACCGGTGAGCCTCACCGCTCGATACTCCACCGAATTCGACTGCTACGCCTGAAAGGGATTGTCATGCTCCGCTTGATTGTCATCGTCCCCGTTCTCATGGCAGCATTCGTGATCGGTTTTGGGATCTACCTGGTTGTGGACTCCCCCACGTTGGCTCAAGTCAAGATCGAACCAACGGTGGACAAGTACGGACGTGATTTGACCGTACCTGGTCGCATCGCCATTCACCCACAGTTGCTGAAAGGTTGATCATGAAACTGTTCAAATGGTGTTGGTGTTGGCTCCGTTACGGCGGTCATGTGTGGGTGAAGAGGACCTACCGCCGTGAGATCTGGATTTATGGTCTCCCCAGCTGGTCTACATCCCAAGTGTGGGAATGCAATCGTTGTGGTTGTGAGCAGTGGTGAGCTAGCCCCCTTTCGAGGGGGCTAGCTTTTTGATCATTGGATTTGCTTTTGCAAACTGGTCCTGAGAGCGTCTGTAAGGCTCTGAAACGTGCTGACTGGTGTAACCACCCTAAGAAGTTAAGAAATAAGCTCTACGGCCTGTCTGGGGGTGCGTATGGGACACGTTCGAGCTACCTCTCTCCCTACGTGTGTGCGAGCGTGCCGGGACAGGTAACGGATATATAACGCACCTCGTGACTACTACTCCATATGCAGTACATAGCCAAAATGATCAACGCTGTGACCAGCACAAACGTGATTTACAAAAGAAAATCCTTGACAGGTATGGCCCCTAAGGCGCTTACTTGTGGAGCAACACCGAACGCCAACAACTCCACACGGTCCGGTCGGACGGGAACCCTTAAGCGTCACAGGGTTTGAGAGCCAGCAGCAACACTACGGCGACCACAGACCAGCGCTTGACAGAGCGAGTTGATTGTGAGAGGGTTGCACCACAACAGCAACCGCCACACCGGGTTCTACCCCCGGCCACGCGGAACAACTAAAGGGGATGACAGCCCCGAACCCCTCGCAGGGTGCTACGGCAGTGCCAAACCGAATGGTCAGCGTAAAAACTGATTCGCGGTGAAAGGCGGTAGCGAACGCGAGAGAACTCAATAGCGAGCAAAGCTGGTAATAAGGCAGAGCTGATTATGCGGATAGTTCCCGCATACACCCAACGTCGGGAGACGGGGCAGCAAAGCTAACGCCAGGTGGCAACCCGACAGGTGTTGACCTTAAGCGTTCTGAGCGTGCGATGCGGACCAATTCACTGAGTCCCCCACGAATCCGCTTTCGAGTCCTAATGAGGGATGTCAGACGGAAAGTCAGAAGTAGCTAGGGGCTGGTGATCCGCCCAATGCATATGACATATGCGAAAATGACTGCATCAATGAGAGTGCCTAGGTTCAGGTGGTAGCAAAGTGTCTCAATGAGTAGACATACCAACAGTGGTTCGATCCACTCACTCTCACTACCCCGGAAATACTGAAAGGAACGGCAAATGCGCAACTTCCACATCGGTGGCAGAAACGACGTTGGCCGCGCTCACAAGATTCACTTTCACTTCAAATCATCAGCAATGGTGATGATCATTGGCTACGGTGTCGATTCGGCTTTACACACTGGAGTCATCATGATGGTCGCCTACCTGGCAACAATGGTGTTGGAAGGTGGTGAATTCTTCCACCTTGAAAAGGAATTGCAAGCCTGATCGGTGCATTTGTGTGCGGTTGGTTCGGGGACCAATCGTGCATTCGTTCACCGATAAAGGGAGAATAAAATGAGCACTACCGCTTCGGAACTTGCCCTCACCATGTCCAAGGTGATTGACGCCAAGTACCCGAACAACTGGGTTGTTCTGGTGATGAACATGGTCACCGGAAGGGTTGACCCGATCATGTTCGAAAAGACGGATGAGGGCAAGCGCGAGGCGCGCGATGTTCTGTTCGTTGCCTGCCTCGCGCTGCCCCTTGACGTTCTGGTGTTCACGAACATTTCGGACGCCATTGCCTGATCGGTTGGGCAAGCGTGGTGCACTTGTGAAATTGGCAAGTGCACCGCCTTGTTTTACCGAAAGGATGAAACAATGGGCTACATGCTCACTTTGGAAGCTCTTCAGGCAACCAAAGATAAAATCGCAAAGATCAATGCGAAAGCTTCCAAAAAGGGTCTTTCGGGACGCTTGGAAGTCATCGCAGAAGAAACCACGGTCACGCATGACGTTGGTGGTATTCCGGTAGAGGAAATTCTCTACTCGACTACGATTACCGGCGAACCGCCCAAGCACAATGGGTGGGTGTTCCTGGCTACCCTGGAATTTGTTGAGACGGGCGTGATCGTTCGTGCCGTTCCGGGTGCACCAACGGCCAACCGTGACAAGTTCGAGCCGAACAAGTGCGACCACTGCGGCACCTACCGACGTCGCAATGAGACGTACGTTGTTTTGAACGAGCACACCGGAGAACAGCTACAGGTCGGTTCAACGTGTCTGAAAGACTTCCTTGGATGGTCTGGCACGGTCGCGTTCCTCACTGATGACGATGTTGAACGTGAAGTCATCGGCTACGTGGGTTCAGGTTCTCCGGTCTACACAACGGAAAGCATTCTCGCCGTTGCTTGGGCCTGCGTGACCACGTTCGGGTACGCCAAAGCGCATGAGGACAATCCCACTAAGGCGACTGTCTACACGGTCATTGCCGCCAGAGAAAACCGATACAACCGAGAACTGAAAGCGCGAATTGCACCTGTCGCCAAGGATGCTGTTCCGATGGCACAGAAGCTCCGTGAATTCATTCTCTCTGATGAATTTGGTCCCGCCAATAACGACTACGTCCAGAATCTCAAGACGTACTGTGCAGCCAACACGAACACGGCGCGGTCGTTCGGATTTCTCGCAAGCGTGCCACAAGCATACGCACGGCATCTTGAAAAGACTCTCATCAGAGAGCGTGCCAACGCCAACCGAAAGAACGAATGGATTGGCACGCTCAGAAAGCGTCAGACATTCAAGGTCAAGGTTCGGGCCGTCAAGTGGTTGGAAGACTTCTACAGCCCGTACGGTGGCTCTAAGCCCCTCTACACGCTGATCACAGAGGACGGCTACACACTCAAGTGGTTTGCTTCCAATGACAGCGTGTTGGGAAAGGACGTCACACCGGAAGATCAGGACTTCTTTGACCTGGTTGGAACCGTTGTGAATCATGAGGAGTATGAAGGTTATAAGTCCACTTGTATCAACCGATGCAAGCTTGGCTGACAAAGGATGATGAGATGAACAACGCTAAGACCTATTCACAGTTCCTCGCTGGTCTCTCGCCGGACGAACGACGCAAGTACTACGAACGTCCTACCCCGCTGGACAAGCGCATTCCGACCGGGGTCACTGAATGGGACGCGTCGATTGGCCGTCACGTGGTGATCCGCTAAAACAAATGTCCTGGGTATGACGTTAAAAGGCCTAAGGGGAAGTTTTATCGCTGGTCGCGATACTCAGCCAAATACGCTGATGGGATATGTGCGCACATATCGGGTTCGATTCCCGAACTTCCCACTCCCTAAGAAAGGCAAAACAATGCTCACCATCATTGTTACTGACTGCACTACGGGCAAGGTCACCAACGTTCAGCCGTTGGACAAGTACATGCCGATTCTTGAGGAGTTCGAGGGTTGGTGCACCAGCCTGACTCGCCTTGGCGGCACGCACGGCCGAGTGACGCTCTGGGACACCGAAACGAACATGTCTCAAGGCTCACGTGAGATCAACGTCCCGCGTACGGACATCCGGACCGCCACGACGGATGAGATCCGCACTTGGGTTCGTGATGAGTGTGGTGAGGAGTACCGCGACAACAAAAAGATTGTTGCCATTAAAAAGACTCGCACGGCGTTCGGCGTCGAACGTGGTTTTGTGCAGCTGGGTTTGAGGGACGCAAAGGAACACGTTGAAGCCGTGTTCGCGGAACTAGACCAGGAAAAGAAGAAGCTCGCACCGTGCGGTTCACCGAATTGCACTGATATGAATTGCGAATACTAGAAAGACGTCGGGCGGACGTTAAGCGCCACGGGCCGTGTCTTGGGCACAAAGTCAATTCTCATTCCGGAATGGGATTGCACTTAGAGAGGTTCGATACCTCTACGGTCTACTACCTCCGCATTCCCCGCCAAGAGTGGCCGGGCAACCAATATAAGTCGGAGAGGATTAAGACATGCGACAATGGAACTTTTAATTAAGGGGAGTTGGCGGTTATATCAGGCTATTGGTACGTCTGATAGCGAGACCAATTCATTACCCGGTTCTGGCACCTCATGTCTGTGAATCCATTATGAATAGGGCAGCATTGAATCTGACTGGATTGCGTTTGAACCACGCTGACCAATAGTTACCCCTCGCAATAGTGGGCGGTATCAGTAGGGGCAAAGCATGGGAGCATGTGAAGGGTTGACGATTCATTGCTAACCTAGGCCATTTGAAATAGGGAAAGCTAAAGGGATTATGACTAGTGTTGGCCACACAGTCCCCTGAACCTTTCCCGCTTACTTTGGAGTCACAATGTCGGGAAGCAAGATTACCCCGCAAGACACCTACAGCATTTTCGTTGGTTCGGGTGCGCTCTCCTACCCTTGGTACGAGATGATCGCATTCAACAACATGGGTGAGGACATTGACCCGCTTGACGATTGGTCAGTGACTTTCGAACTTCCTAGTGAGTTCGCAGAGAATGAGGGGAAGCGCTACACGCTGAGCCACGCCCTGATTATGCGCACGGTTCACAAGATTGTTCGCGGAGCACAAAAGGGAATCAGTCTCAATGGCGAGGTAAGGAAGGAATGCCGCGCTATGCTGAGAGATGTTGAGGATTGCGACTTTGACGCGGGAACGGCTGATTGTGTTCTACAGGCGGCGGCGTTCGATGACGTCATCTACTGCTGAGACGTTCGCCCGATATCTGACAATCGCTTTACTACTAAAGAAGAAAAGTAAAGCGATTGTCAGAATCAATGGTCAGTTGTACAACCCAATTGATGCCGCTAGGCACTATTGCGGTAGCGAGTCCCTGACACGTGCGGGCGTTCTCGCTGACTACACACGCTGGTTGCGTGCTGGAATCAGGTAGTGTCGTTTAGGAGGCTGTACAGTCCGCAAAGGGGTGTACAGCCGATAGGGGACACGAACCTACCCCTGAACCAATTGATCTTGTTAGAGAGCAACTGAGAGCCCAAAGGGGACTATCATGGCACTGTTCAACGTCAAGGTGACCATTGCTGAGACGGGTAAGCCGACCGTTCGCAGGTTCGAGGGTGACGACGTGCACGCGGCTATTGCATGGGGTGAGACGCTGGGACGGGTGAGTGAGGTCGCTCAGGTTCTCGCCGTCTCGCGTACCACGCTTGAAATCATCGCTTAAGGTGATGGATGCAAACAGCCTAGATCTTTGGCTGAGATGGAATGAGCGTGTGGAATCGGTGCTCATGCATCACAAACCACACACACGAGATGAATTGGACTTGCGTCTAGGGCAAAAGCTTTTCAACATGCTTGGCGCTTACAGTCCGAATGTTCAAGACAAAATCAGGGGATCAATTGTGGACCCGTTTCACAATGATGATATGGTTCCCGCATTTCTTGAAAAGGTGGATGAACTGTGGATGCTCTGACTCAGGTTGAGTGGACTGTTGCTGGGGAAGTCATTGACGAGTTTGGCGCTGAGCTGGACGGCATTGTCAAGAACGGCACCTACGTTGACACCACTTCTGCTGGTTTCCTCATGCACTTCACAAACGCGTTGATTGGGCGTATCGACGCTCACCGCGCGGAGGAAAGCGCGGCATGGGACATGCACAAGAACAAGAACGATCCTGACGATTGGGTCTAAGGAGTCCTGTAGTTAGGCAGACTGGGCAGTCTCAATGAAAGTGATTGGGACTGTCACAGTCACTGGGTTACAGGAACCCTTTTAAATAACAAAGGATAATGAAATGGCTAAGCTTTCTGACGCGCAGATCAACGCTCTCAAGTTCTATGCGAACAATGAGGGTGAGCAGCCGCGAAAGAACACGCGTGATGCCCTTCTCAAGAACGGCTTTCTGACTGATGACAACGCTCTGACTGATGACGCTTTCGACGCGCTTGGTTGGGAGCGTCCGAGCACGGTTGTTGATGAGATCACCGAACTGTTGAGCACGAACCCTTGGGACGCTGAGATCACGCTCCCTGCTGGTTGGGACATGCGCAAGCGCAACCGCGCGGCATGGGAGGGTCTGACTCAGGAGGAGATCAACGCGGACATCGCTACGGCACGTCCGGTTGCGAACCGTTCAGACATCCGTTCGGGCAACGTTCTCAAGTCCAAGCACTTCTAATCGCCCACAAACCAATCAATCAATGACCGGTAAATAACCGGTTCCGTTAAAGGAGAAATGAAATGTCTGAGACCACTGCTGTTGAGACCCCCGCCGTTGTTGCTGTTGAGACCCCAGCAGTTCGGGTCATCAACATCACCTCAAAGGAGGAGTTCGTCAAGGTCGCGAGCGAATACGGAATCAAGGTCGGTGAGCGTGGCAATCTTCCCCGTCGTGCCCTGTTCGCTGCTGTTCTGTCGGACATCGTTGACGGAAAGGTCAAGCTCATCCCCACGGGCTACCTTTCGCCGGACGTGCAGAACAAGACTCCGCGTGAGGCAAAGGTCAAGCCCGTTGTTTCCTACGTGATCACTTACAAGATGGTTGCGGATGGTGCTCCGTCTGGTGATGACCTCACGCTGTCTCTGACGGAGAACGAAGTTCGTTCCTACCTGCCTCATGTCAAGGGTCAGGTGTCCGCCGCATACGCAACGATGGTTCTTGCCCTGTTCCACAGTGAGGAGAGCACGTCTGTTGCGTCGGTGCTCAAGTACGCTGTGAGTGATGTGGAGCGTGTGGAGTCGTTCCCCGTCTCTGAGAGCGTCGCAGAGACCACGGAAGAGGCTCCCAAGGGTGATGACACTCAGGAGACGAACACGGACGCTGACAAGACTCCTGAGACCGTGGAAGAGGTGCACGCGTCGGAAGAGATGATCAACGCTGCCATCGCCGCCGGTGAGGAGGCAGCCAAGGCTGCTACCAAGCCTGCCGCCAAGCCGCGTGCGTCGCGCAAGACTGTCAAGGCGAACGCCTGATAGTTGTTGAACTTTGAGGGAGGAGCGCTAAGACAGGCTCCTCCCTCATTGTTGAGCAATTCATGAGGAATTGTCAAAAGGAAAGAGATTAAAAATGAATGGCACTGTTTCTGACACGTTCACCATTCAGTACGATTTTGGTATTGAGGGGGCGACAGAGGAAACGGCACGGTTCGCAGAAGTGTGGGACGGACCCATCATCATTGCTACTTTGATGCGAAAGGGTGGTGATGAGTGGTTGATTGATCATGTTGACACTGACTACGTGGAGTCGGACCACATCGCAGACGACTACGCAACTGTTGCTGAGTTCGTCGCTTTCATTCATGAGGAGTTGAACGCATGAATTACGTTCAAGTAGCGCAGGCTACACGCTGTCATGTTGGAAACAGATTCTTTCTTCAAGCTCAAGCGCAACAAATTGAAGTTCATAGGCACACACGCTCTCTCAACAGTGCCATTGAACACTCACGTTTCAGGTTCATTCCCATCAATCGAACAAGGCTTGAGAACGCTAAGGCGGAAGTCAAGAAACTGATTTCATTGTTTGAAGCTCACATGAGTGAGTGTGACCGTTGTGCACCTATGAACAAGGTTTTGGAGACGGTGTGAACGCACAGACGGAAAAGGAAACGCGGGACTACTTCCTAAAAGCGTTGTATTACGCATGGGGTAGGCAGGATGCGGGGGCTGATGTAAACGCTATAGCTTTCGCCAACTGTTACCGTGACAACGCGGCATGTGGACGTGTCATTGGGGTCAAAGACTCCTTTGACATGTTCATGAATGGCAAAAGAGATTTCAGGCGCGACTAGGAATAAAGTTTTTCAAAGTTACTCCATTTGCGCTTGCATAAAGGCTCTGTAGTTGGATAAGCTCATGCCAACAACTACAGAGTGAGAGGCCAAACAGTGAACAAGGTCAAGATTGTCCAAGCCATTGTGAAGCTCTATTTCATTGGAGCACTGGCAGGCAGTTTTGTTCACATCATTTCCGCCGCTGAAAAGCTGGGACTGAGTGGCTGGGAGTCATGGTCAACCCCATTCATGATCGACGGGTTGGCACTGATTGGGATGGTGCTCCGATCAGAAGACTTCTCAGAAGCAACCCGCAAGCTGGGTTTCCGAGTCCAAATGGTGATGGGAGCGTTCAGCCTGGTTGCCAACGTCTACGCGGCTAAGAGCATCGGCGGAGTGATTTACGGAGTCATGATCGTTGCTCTCTACATTGCCGCTGAGTGGATCACCGACCGGGTGGAAAGCTCACAGGTAGACAGAGACCGTGAAACGGCAGTCAAGCGCAGTGAGGCAGCACAGAAAGCGGCACAGACACGCAAGAGCAATGCACGAAAGGCTAAGGCAGCGCGAACCAAGCAAATCAACCAACTTGAGAAGCAACTCAAGAGCTAGGCAACCAGCCCCCATCGCTTAGACAGGATGGGGGCTTTTGCATGCCCTTAACAGGGTCTGAGAGAGCCCTACAGCGTTTTAACGATGCTGCCTAGTGTCAAGACACCCGACAAATATTCGATCTTGTTAGAAAGGCGTACAGACATGCTTGTCTACGGTGTGAGCGCTCATGAGGTCAGAACGGCCGTTGAGACTGTCTCAGCTGATTGGGATGACAACGTCGAACTCAAGAGCTTGACGGACATGAGCAACAGCCGTGGTGGTCGCGCTAGCTATGCGTTGCGTGCTGTCAGTTCGCGCAAGAGTGGTGCACGTCGCAGCCATTCAGGCAGGGCAACTATCGCGTCATGCTGGCACGTTCACCGTGATGTGTTGCGCGAGTTGTTCAAGATCAACCCGAATGCCCGTGTGGTGTCTGGTTTGGGTGAGCGAGTTGACGGTAAGTTCAAGCGCACTGTTTACAAGGGCAGTGATGGTTTTGAGCGTGACTTCCCCGGTACCGCGTGGATCAACGTTGGTTCTGATTGGTACCCCGCTTACATTGGTCAGCTTTGCGATTGTGGAGAGTGAAGAAATGTCTTTCGACATTAACGCGTGGTTGCAAGAGAACGCCGATTACCAGTCTGACGATGTGATGTCAGAAAAGGGTCTTGACTATTTCGAGATTCTTTTGGTTCTTGGCTACATGGTGGAAAACTGCTATATCAATCCGGTGAGCTACACGGAATGGGACGTTAGCCGTCTCCTGAAAGACCTTTCCTTTGAGGTTCACGCCACAAAGGAAGCGTATGCAACCAGCGTTTTGGTTGCTCAAGAGGAACGCATTCCTGCCGGGGTTTCAGTGGATTGGAACGCAACGGCCGACTACTTCCTGACTGATCTTCCTCATTACGAGTTGGAAGATGGCAGGGTGGCTGTGTGGCAGGACAACTAAAAAACTAAGTGCTTAGCGCGTGCGCTCATTCAAACGCCTTAAATTAAAAAGCCGAAAAGGCGGGGGCAGGGAATGAGCGTAGGCATAATTGCTTAGCAGACACTTAGAAAGGAAAAGAACAGTGAGGCTACTACCTCAAAAACATCGCATCAGCGTAGAGAAGTGGAAGACACTTTATGAGGACGGTGCACCACTTGATTGCGCGGAAGACAGGATCATCCTTTACCACATCGAACACATTTGGAAAGAGGAAGCACGCTACGGTAAAACAGAAGACCTGAAAGCATGGTTGGACAAGATGTCAGAGTGGTACGAATTCTTTACTTCAAACTCGAATTGGGGCGGGTAAGAAATGAAGTCTTTCAAATTCGATTACAACAACTATCAAGTGCAATACAACGATGGTGAAGTTGAAATCGAGGAACACGACCAATGGGGTACTTATGTTGGAAGCGTGACACTCCCCATGCCTGCCTTACTTGAGATTCACGCTAAGGTGGATGAGTTGTATCCATTCCACAATCCCAGCTGTAATGAGGTCTCAGCGGCACGCGGGGCGTTAGAGAGGGCTAGGGACGTACGTAACGTAGCCAAGCCAGATGCAGTGTTTGAGGAAGCTCTCAGAGCCTATATGGACATCACCAGTAGGCATAAGGAAGCGTTTGACTGTCAGATCTTCCACTGAAAGGGAAGTGAAATGTACGGCGAATTCAAATTCAGCCACAAGAACTATGACATCGAATGGAATGCCGGAGAGCTGACCATTATCGAGTCATACGACGATACGCACATGGGTACCGTCAAGGTCAGCATGAATGACCTGCGAGACATCTACCGAAAGGCTGATGACCTTTACAGCTCTTTTGAGCTTTCGCCGGGGGATAGAGTGGTGTTGTCTGATGAGTACCTTTCCAATGGTGGAACAATCGTCAACCGGTACCGCAATACCATTGGTGTAGTAGAAGAAGTCTTGACGGAATGGGAAGAGAAAGACCCTATCTGCTGGGACTTCCATATCAGGTTCGGAAACAATGAGTATTCCAGTGGGGTGCATTGGGGAGATGTAAGGAAGATCTAGATAGTGCATAACTAACATATAGGTAGGGTGCCTATATGCACTATGACATCAAAATAAAGCACTAAATATGTAAACTAACACGTGTAAGGTTAAATTTAATTTTGGAGAAAACATGGTCTGACCTGCGCAAATAAATAAAAATATTGTGACGAAACTCCAAATAAAAGCCAAAAAAGTCAAAGAAAAGAGAAAAAAGAGAAATGTCTTCCGTTTCTGCTTACACGACCCCTATTTCTACTACTAGCACTGGAATTGTTGAATGTCCTGAGTGTGGTGGGGAAATGCATGTCTCTATGGATATGTGTGGGGAATGCATTAATGAGGGTTCTTTCTTTCTAGCCAGGGGTAATAGGGTACTTACTTCTACCCGCCGTTCTTTTAATTACGGTAATTAAGATGGGTAGGATTATAGGGGCTCTAATTCCTATTATCTTCCTAGGCTGTGTGCTAGGTGGTGTGGCCCTATTGTTTTTGCTAGTGCCTGTGATGGCTGCACTAGTATAGCCCTAGATGGTCCTGTGTGGAACGTAGGGGTATTGAACGGGGGTAGGTTGTGTGATGCCTACCCCCTGTGTATGTGATCTTGTTAGAGAGGGTATGAGCCTATGGGTATAGGTACAGCATGTGCACTACTACTGTTATGTGTGGTGTTGGTAGTAGCTATTGCGCTCACACATAAGGACGATAATGAAGAGTATTGATGAGTTATGTAGGGGAGATGTTCTATTGCTTCCCTACTATGGAGAGGTCAAGGTTATTAGACTCTTCTTTGACCCCGCGCATAATAGAGAATTCATCACACTTATTTTATTATGTGATGAGAAAGAATTAAAGCTCACATGCACGCGCAATATGTGCTTTCAATATGTGCGCTTTGACTTGAGTTAATGAATGGCGTTGATGTTTTGATTTAAATGCGCCATTCATTTTCTATTCTTTATATTTGTTTGATATATGTGCTCACTAAAAATTCATTTTTATTCTTTCACGGCCTACATCATAGACTTTACGGAAAATCTAACATTTTGACCTATTGAATTCTAAATAGTGCGCTACCTTCCTTTTGAAAACCTATCATCCATATTATCTTGTTGAGTCCCTAATCTGAGATGTTCTGGGTTAAAACATCTTGTGACATCACAGCTGTGCAATACGTAGAGACCTTCTGGAATGGGACCCTTATATAATATATATCCCCATTGGTGAACGTTTTTCCTGACACCTTTGTATTGAAAATCGGGGTATCTTCTTTTAAGGCTGAACGGCCATATCCAGCAGTCATTTAATTCTGGATATGGCGCGGGTGTCAGCTCTTTGATTCGCTCAAAGTATTCTTTTGGAGTTTCAATTTTTGTCAGGATTCTACGGTGTGTGGTGTTCTTTTCATCATGGCGTTGTTGGCCATAATGAGGAATGCACCAGTAGCGAATTGCTACTTCTTCAGTGCACCAATCAATCCTGCACTTCACTTAATTTTCTCTCCAATTCTTTTACCTTTAGCTCTAAGGCTTCAATATTTTTATCTGTTGCGCTAGCAATTGCCTTTAACTGGGCTTCAAATCCCATATTTTTTTGATTGTCTAATGCTCTTCTGACAGTCAAGTCGACTTCCTCCTTTCTTAGAGATATTTATACTACATCAGCAAGCATAGTAAGCGCCTTCATTGTCTGACTTTACATTACCTTTTTCTCCTGTCCATTCTTCATAGGCTCTTTCCGCCGCCACTAAATTCGGCGCGTAGATTGTAGCTTCTAGACCAGTCCAATATATTTGAGCTTCATCATTCATGTAGTTGGGCAAGACCGTATTATCAAACTTTACTAGGAAGTCAATCCATTCTTTGTATCCCTCTTCTATCAATACTGAGTGAATCATAGTAAAGAACTTCTTTTCAATTCCTTCTTGAGTTGTTTCTGTTATCACCATGTCTTGCTCATGCAAGACTACATCTGTATAAGCGATGCAAATCCTATAAGTCCAAGTGCGGTCAAAGTCTGCTCTGACTGATACTGAATAAGGTGGATCTGTTGTTACTTTTCTTAATGCATTTTTTGCCATTATGTTTAGATTGCGCATCTAATCTGTCCCGTCATATTTGAATGTCCATTTGATTGCTGTTACTTCATCAACCTTGTCTTGAATATAGACTCTGTAGTCTACTGGAATATCCGGGGGATCTCCCCATTTATTGCAGGGTACTGCTGGAAATACTATTTGTCTTTCTTTATACTCTAACATTAATAGAAAACCATTACGATAAGTCTTTACTTCCACCCCGCGTTTTTCGGCCGCTTCTTCAATATAAGATGAGGTGTGTTTACGCCACCCATTAAGCCAATCAAGTACGTTCATCTTCTAGCTCCTTAAGTTTTCTTTTAGCATTCAGGATGTCGATCTGGTAGTTATAAATCTTACCTCTGATGTCATCAATTCTGTCACCCAAACGATTGATTTCCTCATGAGCATCTTGAACTTCGTCTTCAGTCTCATGAATAATTGCTCTTAATTTTTCTATTTCATTCATTTTGTCGCCTTGTATTCTCTTCCGTCTTCGTCAATCTTCTTGACATTTTTTAATTTGTATTGTCCTGGATATACTTCTTCTAGTAACATCCATGCTTCTTTATGACTGATCCAATGGGGAGCTTTCACTGTTGCCCCGGTGGAATCTCTGACTATTTTGATGCTTCTCATTGCGCCGCCCTTATAATTGATTCTGCTAGATTTCGTATGTATGCCATGACAGCATTGGGATGTATCATTGATATGTTTTCATGATCTATAGTGTGTATTCTGTATGGTTTTGAATTATATATTACCCATGCATCACCCGGTGTTTTTTCTAGAACTCTTGTTTTCCTTACATCTTTTCTTGCTAGTTCGAATGCTGCGTACCAATACATATCAAAGCTGATGTCTCTATACCCGGCTCGCTTTAGTTTTAGTAAAGCGAGTGCTCTAAAGATCACTGTTCAACTCCTCCCACTTGGCATGCTTGAGCTTGATTGATTCCCAAGACATATCACGTAGCCATACGGCCACTTTGAAAGACAATTCGAATACCGTGCCATCTTCAAGATCAACGCTTATTGATTCGGCACAGTTGTAATCCTTGTAATTAAGCCATACAAATAGCTTCATCGTGCCCGGAGACACGGTATTTATAGTGAAGCCTTCCGTATTTACATTGCTTTCTCTGGTGAAGACATCGAAACATTCCTGTACAACAGCCTTATATTTTTTCATATTTTCTCCATAATGTAAGACCCTCGATTTTCACCGAGGGTCCTTTGTTAATCTTCGCTTTGCTAAGTTACTTCTTTGATCTAGTTGTTGTCTTTCTTGCTGATTGATCAGCTTCTGCTGCCACCGATGTTGATGCTGGTGCATTTGTTCTATTTGATTCACTAGTTACAACTGAATCAGAACTACCAGCGAAGTCACGCAGATGTCTTTCTAGATCTTTTACTCTTTTCTCTAAAGCATCAATTGTTGAATCAGCCTTTGCCAATACTTTTGATACGGCTTCTTCAGCATCGTGTCTATTTGCTTCAAAGAACTCATGTAGTCTACCCATATTTTCACCTCCCCGCGCGAGGGGTATTAATAGAGTACCACAATATGAACTAATGTAAACTACCCTGTGTATGGATTTCTCCATACACCACTTATAACAATTCTTTTTTGATAAGTAGTCTCAGTTCTGCATTTTGAACACATAATATACGTCTTGCCTTTACGGCGTGCATTATATGTTACTGCGCCACAACATTTTGATTTCTTACTCATTTCTTTTCAACCAAATCTCTCAGTTTTATTTTCTTATTGCAATTAGAACATATGTTTGTTTGCTTTCCACCATTCCATTTTATTGCAATTCTTCTCTTACAACACTTTGTTACTAATGCCATTACGATCCTCGAATATAAGTATATAACCAATATTTTTAATTGAACGACGCTTATTATAGGTTGGGTCCCATACCACCTTTAGATTATTATCGACCAATACGGCATGGTCGTTATTTCTTCCTGATGGAGATCTTCCCACACCTACCATTTTGTCAGGCAAATCAATCATATTGATTTCATCATCAAACAGTATGCTCATCTTGAAGCCTTTTTTATTTGCCCAAATCTTTAGCTTGGCTAACCAGTCCTTGGATGCTGATTGCTTGCCATAGAAGGGCACCTCGTCATAATTGATATCAAGAAGCTTAGATAAGCATGCTGTTAGACAACCGTCTTTTTTATAGTAGGTGATCCAATCACTTCTTCTTTTTGGCATCTTTCTTTAGCTTTCCTATATCCCTATTGAGCAACTTTATTTGTTCTTCTATCTGTCGCTTAAGTCCTACTGCCTCATTAAGTAATTTTTGATTTACTGGATTACCTTTTTGTAGAAGATTGATTGTTCTGATAGCAAATTTAAGATTTGCTTGATTCTTCGCTAGCTCTGCTTTCAGACTTCTCAGGTTCACTCAAAGGCTCCTTTGTGACATCAACTTTCGCGGGGAACGGAACTCTTACTGGTTGCCATCTAGGACTTACAGGAACCTTATCAAGCCAAGGATAGACAGCCCACTGATCCCATGTAGCAGTAAGAGTGATCTTCTGTTTTACATATTTCACTGGCCATTTTTTGACAATCCAACGCATAAACCATGTATCAGCATACATGTCTTTGAAAAACTGCCATGGATTCTTTGGAGTATTCAATACTTCTGTTCTTGTCTCAGTAAATGATGGAAGCTTTTTACCTAGAACCCTCGCATTAAGTTTATACAGAGATTGATCTCTAAGAAAAGACCAAGAATCTTTTACTATTGATTGCTCATACGTAACCCCTGGAAGCATTTCATTTTGAACGTACCTCGCTTCTTGAAATTGCAACCATTCAAAAATTTCTTCTTTAAAATAATCCATTATTTGTATGTTTCCCAAACTCTCTTGTTCCACTTTGCATCATACAAAGCGTGATGTTCGATTTCTGGTTTGAAATCAATTTTTCTATCTTTGATAATTTCTGTCTTCAAATCATGAGAAAACATCGGAATAGGTTGAGGCAGTTTGATCATTGGTCCAAAAATCTGAGCGAGTGCTACATGATCATAAGATACATAATAGCCCCAAAGTTCTACATGCTTTCTTTCGAAATATGTCCCACCATCTGAAATGAAATCGAGAACGTGTCCTCCCCAATTTTCGTAATCAACTCCATATCTATAAATGTCTTCTTGAGTGATGTGATCGCACACATTTACACAAAGCCAATTTGTTAAAACGGATGGATGCCCTCTCCATTCATATCCTTCTAAATCAATATAGGATTGCATGTACCCCCTATTGATTAAATATAAATCGCGGCCGTCTTCCGATGTCATTCCGAGCGAAATTGGAATAATTGTTGTTCCATCTTCCTCAAATTCTAAGTCATAAAAATATCTCTGCATTGCGCTCCTCGCGTGTATGCGCTGCCTGGTGCTCGTCCGCACACCCGATAGCGCAGTCGTATAATTGTTATTTTCTGTTAGGGGTGACGTCACCCTCAGTTTTTATAGGCTTTTCATGCGTCACCCCCAGGTGACACGTCGGGTGACATGCTATTTTCCTGGGGGTGACAACAAGGGTGACGTCGGGTGACGTCACCATCACAGCACTATCGTATAGGTGAAATCATCCTTTGTCAAGGACCCATCGGCTACCAATTTACCTAGCTGCTTATGCAACCATGCTCGTGATCTACCTGTTACAGTCAATACGTCTGATAGGTCGGGTGCATTGAATTGCATGACTCCAGATTCCTTAAATTCTGATATGCGTTCTTTAAGAACTTTGAGTGCTTCATCTGAAGCCATCTCTGTTTCTGCTTCATCAAATTTTAAGAAAACATTTTCAAACTGAGATTCCAATTCTTTTAATTCCTCTATCTCTATTACTATATCTTCTTTAAAGTCGTCATCTTCGACATCAACAATATGTGTTGGTTTAACAACAGTTTCAGACTTTTTACTAGCCTCGAATATATCTGCTAGACTTTCCATTGTAATTGGATCAATCGGTTCCATCTTATGAGCATTTGCTGCGTCATAAAGTTGTTGATCTGTTATCAAAGAGCACCTGAGTGCCTCTGTCCACATTTCTTGATCAACTTCTGGATGAACCAAATACGCATATCCAGGCTTACTATTGCGCCATACAGATGGATCTGCACCAGCATCTACAACGTCATCAGGGAGCGCAAATTGCGCATCTGCGATATCTTGAACACCAAAACACATAACAGCTGAGAATTGTGCTCTAGCTGCTGTATCAATTGCTACATAACTTGCTCTTTGAAGAGAAGCAGTAATTGCAATCCCAACAGAACGTGCCGTCTCCATCATTTTGATGAAGGCTGGATTATTGGCGATAAGCCCTGATGCCTCTTCAATATGAACATACAAGAATGTAAGTCCTGATTCTTCGTCCCATTTAGTCTTATTCATACTACCAAGTTTATCTGCACGATCCTTAATTGTTCTAGCAAATCTCTTGAATAAAGCCTCTGCAAGTGTTTCTTCTGATATAACTAGATGGATTCCATTTCTTGCAAGATTAAGAGTCTGATTCCCCTTGGTGATATCAATAACAATGAGTGCTGATTTTCTATGATTGAAGGCTCTTGCAAATATTACTTTTGCGCCTTCAGATTTACCAGATCCATTCATACCCTGGATTAACATGTGAATACCACCAAGTCGCTCTGAGTGTAGATTAAATTCAGCTGGATCACCAGTCTCATACTTACCTACAATAAATTTATCATTAGCGCTTGTTCTTTGTGTATCTGGTATATATGGAACTATTTCATTTAGTAAATCTCTTTTTGTTATTGTGAAATGACCTCGCGATGCATCATTTCTATCTGGTTTTATTTTTACTGCATTTTTTGGAGCCTTGAACAAACTAGCAAGATGCGTCTTATACTTTTGCGCATCATCAATTGTATTTTTTCCTCTTTTAACTTGGATTATGCCTTTAAATCTATCCTTTGTGTTTTCTAAAATAGTAGTCTTGGTGTCATCCAAGCCATGATCCTTAAAGAAGTCTCGCATTGGATCATCACGCTTCTCTGATTTAATAGCTCCTCGAATATTCCAAGAGCCACAGAGAGCTAGTCCAAACACAAGCCATACGAGCGATACAATTGGATTCCATGGGGCGTATAGAACGGCAAAGCCTAGCCATATGCCTACAGATGCCAACGTAAATACCGCATGAAATCTTCCAAAATCACGACGGGTTCTAGAGGCACGCCACATAAATATTCCAAGTGAGGCAGTACATGCTAGAACACCAATAACTATCCAGTTGTAGGGATTATCAAAATAATCAATATGCCCTACCAACCACAAAACGATAGATAGTATCGCTGTTCCTATCCAAGCTAGATATGGTTTTAACAACACCATACCGCTTGAGGTAATACTATCTATCGCCTTGTATTTTATACGTTTTGCTAAATAACTCACTTTATCGTGAAGTCCGGCTTCACTGCTTTCTTTACAGAAGCAGCCTCGGATAGTTCCATGGCAAAACGATTCTCAAATAGAGTCCAAGTTTTTTGCACACCACCGCCTGCTATTTTAAAGGCTTCAGCGACACCTTTTAGTGCAGTCGCAACAATTCTTGCTCGTGCAGTGTTTTTGATTCCTTTAACATTAGCCAGCCTTTGCTGTAGCATCTCGGCTGACCATGAGACTTCAGTGTAGAGGTCATAACACAAAACTTTTAGAGTGTCCAGGTATCTCTTCAGCGCAATATTGTCGCTGAGATCTATCTCTCCCAGTTCATCTATTCTTTTTGACACTTCTTCGTGTCACCTCCTTATGCGAGCGTAACATACATGATTATGTATGTCAACAAATAATTATGTACGTGGTGCTGATATTGGCGTAGCAGGTTTATCAGGTAGAACGATGCTCGTGTCTAGGTAGTCAGACGCTTGTCTAGTCTCCAATAACCTCTTACCTTCACGAAGAATATTTACAGCTACCTGATCAATTGTATTTAAGTCTGGTATTGTTGAATATTCTGGTAAAACTGTTGTGCCCTTGGACATTTTCGCCCAAAAGAGATTTGTATTAGTCTGATATGATAATTCAACAGTGTAAACACCTTGATCAACACCTGCTATACGACACCATTCTGATACAACAGCTGGTTTAATTCCATATCTAGGCATCTAGCCACTCCACGAGTGTCAGACCATTGTGGCCATGTATTCCTATGGCGTCTTCTATATTTTTCCAGAATACCATTGATGGTCTCTCACCGAGCCACCTTAAAGCCACAGTTCCATCTGTGAATTCAACACCTTCTACTACTACACCAGTGCCGGATACTCCACTGACGTCTTCCTTCCTATTTAAAACAAATCTTCTCAATTAATTTAACATTCCTTTTTCTAAATTTCACTATGAAGTGAGTATATAATCTTTCTTAAATTCTTCACTACCTACAAACACAACTGCTCCATTGGATTCAAGAACAATCCATTCCCCATAGTGGATATCACCATGTTCTGTTGTAATCCCTAGGCCACTAGCATCCGCATATTCAAAATTACCTTCGCTAGTCATCCATGCCCTGACAGAATCAACGTTTTCTTTGCTAAGTAATACGCAATCATAATTTAGTTTTGGTGAACAGCTTTCCCAATTAATGCGGTCTGGCTTAGATTGTGTCGTGACAAAAATCTGAGGGAATAAAAGATCCTCTGCGATTTTTGTCATAAGATCAAACTTTTTCTCTAATTGCAATTTGTCTAGATATTTTCCAATTTCCTCAAAAGAAGTCATTTTAGATATATCCTCCATCGTTCTTCCATCTAGTAATATACTCAACCCATTCTGGATCATATTGTTTTACTTCTAAATACTCTTCCCATTGCCAGGAACACTGCTCACATGGATACTCCTGCTTCGCCCCAGCGACGACAGTACAATTATTCTTCCAGTCACCATATTTACAGCCATGCCATTTACAGCAATGTGCTGTATGTGCATCGCCTTTATTCGAGTCCAATATTGCCATCAGCAGCCTCTACAATCTCCTTTAGAATGGTCGCAAAATCAAAGCAGGCCAAATCAATATCATAGCTTACATATCTTCCTTTGTTGGTGTAAGCAGAAATTGATACTTCAGCACTTGGCGGGGTCGCAAATGAACAATAACAATCTGGGTCTCTTCCTGCACAACAAGAATATCCCTCAGAGAAATTCATGTATACATCAATCTTGCCAATATCAACTTTTTCGCTCTGTTTAATATAAGGCTTCAATTTAATGAATCCCCATGTTTTCAGCGCCATATCATAATGCATTATCCATCCAATGTTAGGGGGCCGTAATCTCTTTCAACTACTGGCCATTTTAAACCAACATAAGCGAGGATGTGTTCAAAGTTTCTCATGGTCCAGCCATGATTGCGCTCATCCCATTTCCATCTATATCCATCGCTATCTCTAACCACATTGTCATGCGTTGGCTCTTGCATACTATCATCCTTATCCCCAAACTATATCGAGGATTGTAAAACTAGTATTATTATTCTTCAAGTATAAATGGAAGAGGACCCCACTGCCCAAGATTTTCATGCAATTCAAGCAATTGTTTCGCCGCTTCTTCATCGAAATGCAAAAGTAAATGCATGAGAACATCATAATTTCTCATCTGTTGAATGAGCAATAGGGTTAATAACTCTTCTGGATCTGGTTTTTGCTCTTTTAATTCACTCATGACTATAGACTAGTCATCTGACTCTTCAATGTCAAGATACAAATCGTCTTGAATCATATCATTGCCCTTATCAAGGGCGTCATATCTGTCATCAGCATCAACATAATATGATGTAATAAGAATTTCTTTTACATACACATTGACTTGAAATTTAGGCATCTAGGTCTTCGATCTCCCAGTCATATTCATGATGAACATCAGAGACCCACACGTCAAGTGCCATTTCTGGATCTTTGAGGAATTCTTCCTCTGTAATATCACCTAGATCATATGTTTCAACAATTTCTGGGAATGTCACTGTTACTTTCATTCATCTTCCTCTATTCTAGGCGGGATAGCAATAGGAATTGACCATCTCCATTGATTAATATTAATCTTACCTTTAGGCTTTAATCTCAAAAGAACTTCTTGCAGTTCATTTTGAGTCATTACATCTGCAAACTTTCTTCTACTGAAGATATTCTCTTCAAACCTATCAGTCTTTATGGTAGGTGGCTCTAACTGACCTTCCATACTTACCTTGTAATCACCAACTTCAATAGTGATTTTGGCTTCTTGGTAATCTTGACCGAATACATCTCCCAACATTTAACCTCCAAATATTGTCTTGAAGGTAACAGGGAATAGAGGTTCTGTCAAGTCCCTAAGGGCTTCTGCATATAATTGAAATTCCTTTTGTGCTCCGTGCTCAAGACGTTCTTGCAATAAGTGTATGAGCGCTGCGAGAGATATTGTGGTGCGTACACGAACATACATGCCATAGGCAGGAAGGAAGAGACGAGCTTGCTCAGCGCAGACTCCCATTTTCATCCAATATTCGTAAAACTCTACACCTCTTTCTACATATTTCATTAATTCATCAGTAGCGACCTGTCCAATTCTTGGATCTACTTGATCACCAGATCCTTGTTTGGAATTCATTGGGGCCTCGCGCCATTCAGTTAATTCAGGAATATAGAATGTGGGCTCTTCTGTCACATATCGACGTGATGTCTCATTCATACAAACGCCATCATCAATATGAGCAGCACCTACAATATATTTCCAATACTGGCGGGCGACCATGAGGGGCATATAAATCTCGAATTGTAACGTAGCCTGACGAAATACAGACATCTCGTTTTTGCGTACTAGATACGCCATCAAACGTTCATCACGTTCGGCAAGCGTTCCATCCTCATTTGGCTGGCACTCTTTATCATAAGAAACTCTAGCCGCTGAAATAATACTAGCATCATTTCCCATGTGGTTTAATAGGCCCACATAACCTTTATCAAGTACCTGGATATATCCATCAGGTAACGTCACTATAATTCTTCCTTTTCACTATATTAAATATACACTGAGAGGTGACATTAAATTCTTCAGCAATTTGCTTGTAAGTCTTTGCTGGATAAGAATCTCTGATGTATCTGACCTGATCAGCGGTAAAAATGCTATTTTTTGCTCTATAGCCTTGAGCTGCTCGTGCCTTTTTGGCGCTTGCACTACGAACTTCTGCAACCTTGTCATACTCATTTTGCTGGTGTGTGCCAAGTGCTATATTGGACTTGGAAAAATCCAAGGTGTTGCCGTTCAGATGACGGACGCATTCAGCGCTTATAGCTTCTTCACCATAAAAACAATAAGCTGCATATTTGTGTATTGGAATACCAAATACTCCATATTTATTACTAACTCCATCAAATCCAGCCACGCTGAATGTAGGATAGCGTTGTTCTCCAAAAAGTTTAACAGTTAGCGGTTTTCCCATCAATCCAATAAGATCACCGCTTTCCGTCACTCTGTATCCTTTTTGATATGCAAATTCAATTGCATTCCACATTGTGCTCATATACCATATGATATCACGCTGCATTTATTTATGCAAGTCACCAGGAATAATTCTGCACTAGATGTGCTATTTCTGCATTGTTTTTTACAATTGTGAACATATGCTTATTTCCAATACCTTTTGGTTTTCCAACCTCTTGCATGGCAAGAAACTTAATGTCTCTTTCATTTTCCTCAGGTTTGAGTGCAGGATTCCATGATTGTCTAAATGTTAATTTCTTTACAAAATCTCTACTTAAAAACCAGTCATGTCCACTACCTTCGCAAACGAGAACTTCTACGTCTTCCATCACTTCACGGTCCTATATTTAATAATAGTTTGTTCGTATGGTTCTACTTCTTCAATTGAAATATTGGAGTCTGGGTCTTGGTATTCAGTTGATCCCTCTTCCCAGGTAATTTCAACGAATGAGCCATCATCAAACTTCCATACGGCGCTTTTATATGTTGACCATCTGTCTTGACCAGCAAGGTCAAATGAGTCATCTAGGTAGCCATGAGGGTCAAAGAAGTCAACATCAATATCCCACATGTCTGTGTCATACGAACCATTCTTTTCGAACCATGCAATTAACTCTTGTGCTTTATTCATTACTAGTTTTCTTTTCCTCCGATTTAATTAAGAGACCAGCTCTTTGTAGTTCGTCTACGATTTTTGGTGTTAGATGAATCCAATAGTCTTCTAGGGCACCTTGCACATTGAGTATACCTCGATATGTTTCATCATTATCATTCGTTGCCTTGGCATGCGCAATTGCGCCCTGGATAAACTTATGCACCAGGGCGTCAACTATGCGATTGGCTAGTGGCTCATGTCTGGAAATCTTTTCCTTATTGGTGTTATACTTCATTCTTTACCGAATCTTCCCATGAAATGATTCTCCGCTGCGAGCAATGTTGCATCCAGCACATCAAACCATTCATCATATTTTCTATATGACTTGTCTCCATACCAGCTTTCTAAGGCACGGATGCCAGTCAAATAGTACTCAAAAAGGGTCCAGTGGCGTTGTGACATATTGTCCATAAAATATTCAGGACTTTGTAAGTCCTCGCATAGACCCATTTCGAGGTAAGATTCTAGATATTCGTCACCAGACACTAAATCCATCTTCCCACATCTCAATAAACTCTGTTGAGTCTGCTACAATCTCTTCGACTTGAGCCAAGGAGACAGCACCATTCTTCTGAATAAGCTCAAGTACATCTCTAAGAACATTACAGACATTGTCAACACGAGGATCGTCGTAGCCGTCTGGCATGCCTTTAACACCCTCAAGCAGCTTCTCAATCGTGAGAACTGGATCAACAATCGTGTATTTCATCTCCATGGCCTCAGACTCACAGGGATAAAATTCACCCTTGAGACCTTTAACTAGCCAATGGCCAGCAGGGACATTGAGCCACTGCTCTTCTAGATCATTGTATACTTTTAGGTACGTTGTGGCAGGATAAGTCTCAATCTCAGTGTACTGAAGTTTATCCTGAGGAACAAAGTCCAGCAGCTCTAGATAGCTTTCATAGGTTCCATCCCATCGGTATGGGGCAGACTGAATCTGAACCTTTTTTGTTTCCCAGGTAAGTGCCTTGTTGGTCATTTCTTCTCCATTAGTTGTTGTTGAATCTTTTCGATTCGGTTTAATGTGGACTTTAAACCTTCGTCTACTTCTCTGCGCCATGCAAAGGCAAGTTTTGCCTTAAGCTCAAAGATAGTATTTGAGGCACGTGCATATTGCTTATTAATGTGGCGCAGTTTGATCTTCGTATCATACAGTTCTTGCACTAGTTTATTAGTGATAAGAAGTTTTTTAATGTACTCACGGGCATATCCAGCGTTGTACATCGCCTTAACACCCAACACATGATTCACAAGCATTTTGGAATAACTAGATGAGATCTTCATGTCTTTGGTGAGAACTGTAAAGAGCTTTTCTTTTGCATCCTCAAGTTCGGATAGAGTAAGATGCTTTGAACTCCATCCTATTGTTTGATCCAACGAGGTAATTTCAGGAAAGTCCTCATATTCAATAGTCTCTGGCTCTTTTTCATCCAACGTTTGTCCACCGAAAAATATTCTTTTAATTGCTTTCATTATCCCATTTCCATATCCCTAGCAATGATGGCATCATATTGATCCCATTCTGATTGCTCTACTTTGGCAGCGATTTCATCCAATCTATCTGCCCACCCTCGTATCTCATCTCGCGGGGGTACGATGGGTTCACTATAGTACTGTCTGATGTCATGCGCAAGGTCTCGTAACCGATCTGAGATGTTCACTTACGCCCCCAGATCTTACATCCACAAAATTCCTTGACAATCATCTTAGTGCTGCAAACACTACATTGCCATTGAAGTCCCACTTTAGTAGGTTTAGGTGGTCTACATTGATGTGCCATTATTTCTTCTTCCAAACTAGTAATTTAAAAGTCTTGCTTAATGGTTGGGCAACCCACACCTGACCACAATCAAAACTCTTACACTTCCACTCAGAACCTTCTTTAAAGGTTCTTTTTCCAGGTATCATTTTAGGTGTCTCACACCTATGAAGAGCCATATTACTCCTAGAATGGCGGGGGATCAATGGCCCCCGCCCTATAATTGCGATACATTTGTAAAAACTCCATTATTTGTTCTGGAGTATATCTATTGAATTTGATATCACGTTCATCACATAGTTTCTCAAATTCTTTTAAAAGATCTATAAGTTTGATTACGTCATTGCGTGATATCTTAGCGCTCATTCAGTAGCGCTTCCTTACAAAGGGGATGATATTGCTTTTTACCAAAAGGCTTTGGATTATTTTTAATCGGCTTATGGCATCTCGCGCATATAATTGTTTTAGGCATTATTTCTTACTTCCCGTTCCACCTTGTAATGGATTTTGAATGTTTCGCCTTCTCTTATTCAGCATTTCTTTATTCTTTTGTTCCCAGTCATAATTTCTTGCACATTTAGGATGGAAAATCATTTGAATTGAATCTCTGTAAATAAAATTTCTTCCTACTTCTTGCCTACATCGAGAACACTTTATCTTTTTGGGCATAATTATCCTTAACTCTTAAAGATCTAACGATCTTCGTACTTTTCGTTGTCTTTCTGATTTTAGATACAACTCTGTACCCCCCTAGACTGGGGAGACATACACATAATATAGAAAATGTATGTCTTATGAGGACCACCGGTATGGTGGTGTCTCCCGGAACCAAGTCACTTAGGCCATCCCTCCTACCTCAGGAGCACGGTATTAATCGTACGGAGCGGGGTATCAGTACTTCATTTACTCACGTGTCATTCTTACTGAAGGGATGACTTCAATGTTGTCCAGTCTATCCTTTCGGACCCACACCAATCCTCGACTGTCAGATTTCTCTACCCGGTACAGTGGCTCTGGGATATACACGGGGTGACTGGTGGATACTGTATCGTAAAGTATACGGAACGCATGTATTTCTCACTAGGAGAATGCCTACTCGCCCGTTAGGCCCCGGATTTAGCTGTATCGCAAATGCGAGCATCACCTTCGGTCGCTATGACGGGCGAACCCCGTTTGTTTTTAAATTAAGTTGTATCTGGGCATAGCAAAAGCCCCTAGAGGAATTCGTGGTAGGAACTCTAGGGGCTTTCAAGTATTAATTGTACCTCAGGCGTCCCACCACGTCAACCTTTCGTTAGTCTAGCAGACTGGTCCGTCAGTGTCAAGCCATAGGGCATTGCTATTGCAAACGGATCATGCTACTATAGCAGTATGCCTGTTTGCGCAGGTCAAGGATAACACAACGGGACGGAAAAATCAATATGGATATCAGTTTTTACTGTGCAGAAGGAGACAGACACCTAAATGGTGGTTATGGTGTCGCTTCATATGGAATTACTACTTCTTTACAAAAATTAGGACATCAAGTTTATTTAAACTCTAGAAAACCACCAGTTCAACTCTTTTTTAGTTTTCCCAGCTTTTATTCAGATTTTATAATTAAGAAACAACATAAAATCCACTTACTTGTATGGGAGTCTACAGAATTTCCAGAGGGGTGGCAAGAGATACTTGAAGAAGTAGACGAGATATGGACTGCCTCTGACTGGTGTAAACAAATGGTAGAAGCTAATGGTTTTAAAGTTTCTCAAGTTTACCCACATGGAATTACAAGACAATGGAAACCGCTTAAAAGGAAGCCTCAAAATAAATTAAAGTTTCTTCATGATGGTGAACCAGCAGTACGTAAAGGTGGGCAATTGGCCTTTGATGCCTTCAAGGCAGCATTTGGTGATCAAGATGATGTAGAGCTGACAATTAAAGCTAAAAGGTCATCAAATATTAGAAAATACGATCTATATGGTTCAATAATCGGGGTCCCAGATGGTAATGTCAAAATCAGACCAGCCATCTTAGACATAGAGCAGATGCCTAGTCTATACCATGAACACCATGTAATGGTATGTCCATCGTTTGGGGAAGGTTTTGGGCTCCCAGCATTACAAGGTCTGGCAACAGGCATGCCAACCATTGCAACATCAGAATGGGCACATTATAGAGATTATCTGGGGGACTTGGGAGTAGAATCACAGTATGTAGATTCCCCCTGGCCACTTGTACATCCTGGCAAAGTAATCAAGCCTGATTTCGATGATCTTGTCGATAAGTATAGATTTGTCTATGACAACTATGATAGTCTGAGCAGCAAGCACTTCAACCAAGCCTTCGATATACATGAAGAATATGATTGGTTAAAATTGACAGAAAATTCTTTTAGAAATGTTACAGAGCAATTTGGCTCATAAATAGAAGTGGTATAATCAAAAGACGATGGAAGAAGAATCAAAACTTTGTTATTTGTGTGAAAGGACTTTAAATTTAACTGAATTTCACAGCAAAAGACGAGAGTGCAAAGACTGTTCTAAAGGTTTAAAATTGTTCTATAGATATGGTATAACTATGCTTCAATATCAAGAGCTATTGGAATCTCAGAATGGTGTTTGTGAAATATGTCAGCGAAGCCCAGAAGAAGTTGGAGTTTTAGCCGTAGATCATGATCATAGGTGCTGCCCAACAGAAAAAACATGTGGAAAGTGCATAAGAGGACTTATATGTACCTGTTGCAATGTTTCCATCGGAAGATTTAATGATGATGTGGCTCGTTTAGAGCGTGCAGCGCAATATTTAAGAAATTATGCTTGATTGGGACGGGGTGTCCAGGATGCCCTGTCTATTTTTATCTTTAAAAAAGGGGACCACTATGGTTAAAATTAATGAAAATGGATATTTAGATAATCCATACCAGCAATTTATGGCTACATCACGTTATGCCCGCTGGAATGACGAATTAGGTCGAAGAGAGACCTGGGTCGAAACAGTAGACAGATATATGACTTTTATGCGTGATCACTTAAAGTCAAACAATGATTACCTGATTGCAGATGAGGAATACAATGAGGTTAGAGAAGCAATTCTCAATCTACAAGTTCTCCCAAGCATGCGTGCGCTAATGACAGCAGGACCAGCATTGAAAAAAAATAACATTGCTGGATACAACTGTTCTTATGTTCCTGTAGATTCTCCAAGGGCATTCGATGAGACACTTTATATCCTTATGCATGGTACTGGAGTAGGATTCTCAGTTGAGTCAAAATATACAGAAAAACTACCCGTAATCGCAGATGAGTTTGAAGAGACTTCAACCATTATTGTTGTAGAGGATTCAAAAGAAGGATGGCAAAAATCCTTCAAGGAGCTTATTGCAATGCTTTATGCAGGAAACCTTCCTAAATGGGATGTTTCAAAAGTTAGAAAAAAGGGATCGAGACTGAAGACCTTTGGTGGACGTGCTTCTGGACCGGAACCATTGGTTGATCTGTTCGAATTCTCAACAAAGCTTTTTCAGAAAGCCAGGGGACGCAAGTTAACAACTCTTGAATGTCATGATCTTATTTGTAAGATAGCAGATATCGTTGTTGTTGGAGGGGTCCGTAGAAGTGCGTTGATCAGTCTCTCTGACTTAAAGGATGATGAAATTGCTCGTTCAAAGGTAGGTGCTTGGTGGGAGGCAAATGGTCAAAGAGCATTGGCAAACAATTCAGCAGTCTATGAAACAAAGCCAAGTCTTGGAACATTCTTGAGGGAATGGACAACCCTTTATGACTCAAAGTCAGGTGAAAGAGGTATCTTTAATAGAGAAGCCTCAACAAAAGCAGCCGCGAGATCAGGAAGGCGTCAAACAGAAGGAATTGAATTTGGGACTAATCCATGTTCAGAAATTAATCTAAGACCATATCAGTTCTGCAATCTAACAACAATAGCAGCATATGCAGAAGATGATTTGGATACCTTACATAATAAGGTACGTATCGCCTCGATTCTTGGCACTTGGCAGTCCACGCTGACTAACCTAAAGGGACTTAGGGCAATTTGGAAAAAGAATACTGAAGAGGAAAGATTGTTAGGTGTTTCTTTTGCTGGAGTGTTTGGCAATCCATTACTTAATGGCACTAAGAAGGGCCTAGATCAGCGTTTGGAAGAATTAAAATCAACTGCTGTATATACCAATTCGATTCATTCAGAAAAAATAGGTATACAGGCATCTACAGCAATTACATGCGAAAAGCCAGATGGCAATAGTGGTCAATTCTTAGGTATCCCATCTGGAATTCATCCAGATTTTTCACCTTTCTTCATCAGGACAGTAAGATCTGATAAGAAAGATCCACTCGGAAACTTTATGGCTGATGTTGGTGTTCCTCGTGAGGATGATGTGATGAATCCAGAAACTGGAGATGTGTTTTCTTTTCCAAGAAAAACAGCAAAAGGATCTATTACAAGAGAACAAATAACTGCTATTGAACATCTAGAACTGTGGCTTACCTATCAGAGACATTGGTGTGAGCATAAGCCATCTGTAACAATTAATGTTAAAGAGCATGAATGGATTGATGTTGCAGCCTGGGTTTATAAAAACTTTGATGAGGTCACAGGTGTAAGCTTCCTTCCGTATTCTGATCATACTTACAGACAGGCTCCATACCAAGAGATTACAGAAGAAGAATATGTTGAGGCAATGAAAACAATGCCAGAGACTATTCCATGGGAATTGCTTTCTCATTATGAAGAAGACGATGCAAATGTAATCGGTGGTAGAGAACTAGCATGTAGTGCAAACACTGGTTGTGAAGTAGTAGACTTAACAAGCAAGTAAAATCACCAAAAAGAGGCACCCAAAAGGGTGCCTCTTTTTGTTTGATCAACTTGACTTTTATCTGAATACGCCTACAATAGAAATAAAGAGAGGTGTATTTATTAAATGGTATGGAGTCCAAATCATTCATCTAGAAATGGAGCCACTGTAAAATATGTTGTAATTCATACAGCAGAAGGTGCAAGAACAGCAGCTTCTTTAGGTAATTACTTTGCCAACCCATCAGTTGATGCAAGTTCACATGTTGGAATTGACAATGGAACTATTGAGCAATATGTGCCATATGACAGAGCGGCATGGACACTATTAAATGGCAATCCAGTAAGTGACAACGCAGAATTGTGTGCATTTGCTAGATGGTCAAGAGATGAATGGTTTCAAAATCAAGGAATCTTAGATAGAGCAGCACAATGGATTGCTGATCGCTGTAGAGCGCGCGGTATTCCAATTAGAAAAATAACGCCCGGACAGATTGATGCGGGCTGGACAGGTGTTATCGGCCATGCTGATTGGACATATTCAGCAATTGGTGAAGGAGATCACACAGATCCAGGACCTAACTTCCCTTGGGACTATGTAATAGCAAAAGCCCAAGGACTAAATCCAACTCCAGGTGGGGGCGGAACAGGTGGGGGTGGAGGACCAGTAACTGGCCCAGCAACCACATTCCCTCTTCCAAGAAGTGAATATTTTGGTCTAATAACAGGTCCAGATGAATCACATGGTGGATATGGAGCACAAGAGCAGGTTTGGGTAAAGCAAATCCAACAAGCTCTACAAGCTAAAGGATTTGCACCGAAAGATGCTGGTTGGGCTGATGGTGTTTATGAACAACCAACTGCTGATGCGGTTGCTGCTTGGCAGAGAGCAAATATGCCAGGTACAACAAGATTCGGTGAAGTTTGGTGGGATGACTGGGAAGTATTGATTCAAGGAAAGAGCGGATCAAATCCAGTACCAACACCACCAAGTAATGTTCCAGCATGGCCCTTGGCACGAGACCACTACTTTGGTTTGGTTACAGGTCCTAACGAGTCTCATGGTGGATACTACCAGAACGAGCGTCAGTGGATTAAATTAATTCAGCAGGCCCTGCAACGTAAGGGATTTGCCCCTAATAACCCAGGATGGGCTGATGGGGTATATGAGCAGCCTACTAAGGACGCTGTAGCGGCGTGGCAACATGCATCAATGCCAGGCACTACCAGATTTGGAGAAATTTGGTGGGACGATTGGGCAGAACTGCTTAAATAAGATATAATATATGTACCGGTCCCGTTGGACGGCGGAAGTTCGTGTGAATTTCGACTATTGTTTAGGATACAAAAGAGGCCTTCGGGCCTCTTTTGCTTTATCTATTAATGGTTGTTATAATCAAATTATATGAATATAGAGGACAGAGTGAATCGCATGTCGATTGACTTGGAGAAACTTGTACAGAAGGCTGAGATATGGCAACTGTTATTTGATGAGTGCCCAATTGGAGTGGTGGTATTCACGGCAAATATGAAGTTCTTTCTAATCAATCCAGCATTTACAGAGATGTCAGGGTATTCAATAGATGTCCTGGGGAAAGATATAAAAGAAATAATTCCATCTAGATTTAGAAAGTTTCACAGAAAAATGGAAAAGCAATATGCAGACAGTCCAGAAAAGAAGGTCAATAGACATGGACTTGAGCCATATTTGCTCAAATCTGATGGAACTGAGATGAAAGTGGATATAGATTTATCATATATACAATATAATGCCAAGATATACTATGTGGCATTCATTAGAAGGATCACATAGGAGGTGTTATAATAACGATATGGCAAGTACTTTTACTATTCAATTACCAGCGGGTACAAATGTTACAAAATTAATAAACTTTCCTACGACAGGTTCGTGGTTAGGTGCTGTTGTTGTTTCTTGGGTAACACATACTACAAGTTTAACTGTTCATGAAGCAATATTTATAAATGAATATGTTCCAGGAAATCCAAATGTAAAAGGATATAGGCATGTCAATTATGATGGCGTGGGACCGACCTTTGATAGTTGGACACTTCCAGCAGAAACACGTATATGGAAGGTTATGTTCGCAGGAGAAACAATGTTTAAGCTAAGATATACATGTTCTAATGATGTTAGCGTTTCAATTGAAACAACTCAGACTAAATGGAATTCTGCAACATATCCATCATATTCAGCAACTCCGCCAACTCTATATAAGTATGATGGTAGATTAGAATGGGTTAATAAGTAAGTGATTAAATGAGCAATTATGATAGAATCGCTATTTCTGATAAACCAGACCTATATTTTTCCTCGAATTCTTCAAGTGATCAGTCTGGTACCCTACTTTATTCTCTGACTAATGGACTAAGTAACGTTGGACAACCAATCATCATCGGAAATCCATCATCTTGGAGAGTGTCCCCTACCGAATCATTGGTTATAGATGATAATCCAATTTTCTTTAGATCAAATACTCATCTAGAAGTTGTAATTCAAATGATACAGCCAACTCAAACTGTATGTGTATTTGGTGATTCTTCAGAATTTAATGGTATATTTCTAAGTCCAACCAGTGCAGAAATTAGATTTATAGATGCAGATTTAATTCAACGTTCAGCATCATTGTCATTTGATAAATGGCCAGAGAAGATGTACTTAACATTAGTATTTGATGAAACTTATTGCACATTAAGAATAAACGATAAGATAGCTCAAATAAGATATAGAGAGACTGATCCAGCATCTATTGCATCCATATCATTTAAGACTAGTAGCGGAAACACATATTACATTGATGGTCTTGGAGTATATTCTTCAAAATTCACAGAAAAGTCAGATTATATCAATGAGTTATATTTTGATTATCTAGATTTCATCAATAAGACTTTTTCAGCCACAGGAACACTTTTTGATGGATATAGAGAATTGTCAAGAAGACAGATATCAAGTACACAATTTTTTCAAGATCCAGTGGATAGTGATTATTATGTTTATACTATGACATTTCCGCTGGGCAGTGATGAAGATTTCAGTTCAATATCTATTGAGTCTAACTATAGAAGCATGGATATGCAGTATCAAACAAACGATGTGACTTGGGCATCTTTCGTTGGCCATGTATCTTTCACTCCATCCAGTGATTTTTTCTTATTACAAATAAGAGCAAAAACTGTAGATGTTCGTAGATCATTTATCTTAGATGTCTGCTCTACCTATGACGATAGAATCATGACACATAGTCCTGCAAAAATGACACCAAATGGTGGTCCACTTTATCCTGAGACTCATACGCTTTCTATTGTTAATTTTCCGGACGGTGTTGAACTATATAACATTTCATATCAGGGACAATGGATAGAATATATTCCCAATAGTGTAGAAATAGTCTTTATGCCAAAAGATTCGGGGAAGACTATTATCTTTGAAAGTTCTGATGGATCGGTTTCATGTGGTACTGGCGGATCAATCAGTGGATTTACAGCATATCTAAATGGTGTTCTTGTGACAGATTTAGATGATGTAAGATTAAATCAATGGAATCATTTAATAATTACCAAGATATCTACTGCTGCCAGTACATTTTATTTAAATAGCGATTCATCAAGAGCACAGCAAAATATCATAGAGTATTGCTTCTTGGCATCATATCCATCTGTCTTATCACTTGGTTCTGCTTCTCAAGCATATGCAATAATTGGTGGATTTCATAAAGCATCAATTACAGAAAATCCATCAGATATTGTAGAGGGTGAACTAGATGGAGTATCTCCATTTAAGGCTTATACGTATGCATGGGCTATTATTGGTGGTGGAGGAATATAATATTTATAAAAATGGTGACAATTTGCCTCATTTTTATAAATATTGGTATAATCTGGTTATGAAAAAGAATAAAAGTAAGATATCTGCGGTATCTGAAACTAATCTAGGTGTATATGTATGGCAATTGCCTGATGAAACATTTGTATCAGATGGTCAGGCAAATGTTATGAGTATCTCTGCTTTTAGAGGTGACTTGGCGGCAATTAGTGCAATAAGAAAAGCAGCAAATCATTATGGATTTGATGAGGGAACACCCGTCTTCCTGGAGGGTGCGAGAAAGATCACAGACGAAGAGCTTCAAGAACAGATATATAGAATGAATGAAGGTCTAGTCCCTGACCCATATGATATTGGTGTTTATAAGGAAGAGATGAGAAATGCCAATAGAAGAAGATGAAGATAGCTTTAAGCAAAGTGAATTAGTTCATGCTTACAGATCAAGATCAGCAAAGCTTGTATACAAGGGCGACGATTCAGATTTTGATATATTTACGCAACCCGGCGTCAGAAAGATGCAAGGGCTTGATAAGAACTTTATCCGTAGAAAGGATAGGGAACTTTCAAAGGCGTATACAAATCAATCTGGAAAAGCCAAGTCAAAACAGATAAATGTTGATGACATGTATGGCTATGATTATCTTGAATGTATTACTCCACCCTACAATATGGATTATCTAGCTAAACTATATGAAATCTCTCCTGCACATATGGCAGCTGTTGATGCCAAGGTTGAAAGTGTATTTGGACTTGGATATGATTGGATTGAATCTAAGAAAACAAAATCAGCAAGACAAAAAGTGAGAACAGCTTCAGGACTTAAGTCTTTGGACAAGGCTGTCCAGGATGCCAGAGATAATATTGAGGTATGGCTTGAAGATTCTAATAAAGAAGATGTCTGGGAAGAAGTCATGCGTAAAGTTGGAAAAGATTATGAGACAATGGGAAATGCTTATGTTGAAATTGGCAGGGATAGCCAAGGAAGAATAGGCTATCTAGGACACCTACCAGCTAAGTATGTGAGAGTAAGACGTAATCGTGATGGCTTTGTGCAGATCTTTGGAAATCGAATTGCATATTTTAGAAATTTTGGGGAGAAGACTTCAAATCCCATAGGAAGCGACTCCAATCCAAACGAGGTTATTCACTTCAAGAAATATTCACCCAATGACAACTACTATGGCATTCCAAATATAATCGCTGCCAAGAATGCACTGGCAGGGAATGAATTTGCTTCCAGATACAATCTTGACTATTTTGAGAATAAAGCAATTCCAAGACACGTTATTATTACGAAGGGTGCAGCATTATCAAACCCGGCTATGAACACTCTTGTTGAATTCTTTGAGACAGGTTTAAGAGGACAGCACCACAGAAGTGTCTATGTTCCCCTTGGATCAGTAGATGCAGAGATAGAATTTCATTCAATTGAAGCAGGCAAACAAGATTCCTCATTTGGAGACTTCAGGGAGTCAAATAATGAAGAGATCTTTATGGCCCATAGAATTCCATCCACACGTGCTGGAGTATTTAGTGGGAAGAGCACTTCTCTAGCAGCATCAAAAGATGCGGATAAGGTTTTCAAAGAATCATACTCACGACCAGAGCAGGCGATCTTTGAAAAGAAAATGAAGAGAGTTTTCAAAGAAATAACTGATATAGTTGAATTTAAACTCAACGAACTATCACTTGTTGACGAAGATACTCAATCTCAGATTGATGATAGAAATGTCAAAAATGGCACTTTGGTTCCTGATGAGGTTCGAGCACGTCGTGGACACCCAGCCCGACCAGACGGTAAGGGTAATGAGCCTATGGTTATGAGCGCTCAACAGCAGGCAGATGAAAAGGCAAATGCTATGAAGACAAGAGAGCGTGATACGCAAAGATCCAATAACACTTCAGATTCTGCCAATTCAAAAACTGGCAGGAATGCAAAGGGTGAAGGAAGGAAGACTCCATAATGTTTGATAAGGCTGCTAGTAAGATGTTAAGTCCTATTAATACTGCTGCTGTAAGCATATTAGGATTCTTTAATATACTCATGGGCATCTGGATCTCATTACCATTTGATTCACTATATGCTCCAGATAGTTTTCCAGAATGGATAATAGCAGCCGGGATGCTAATAATTGGCACCTTTATAATAAGTGGCTCAATTAAAGAAATATATAGAACATTAATAATAGGGACACAATTGAGTTTCTATTACTGGTTTCTTGCGATGGGAGGCCTACTGTTTGTAAATTGGCATGATCCGTCATGGATAGTAGCGTTGATGATAGCATCATATAGTTTATTCGTAGCTGTCAATATTAAAGTGAACAAGGATAATTTGCCTTTTAAAAAACAGTAGTTTATAATCAAGCCATCATGAAGATAGAAAAAGCTCTATTGACTGCCACAGAGAATGAGATCAATATTAGTGTACCTTTCACTAAATTTGACAAGGCGAACAGAAAAGTTTCTGGGTTTGCTACTCTAGACAACATTGATCAATCTGGTGATGTTTTAACATCGGAAGCCAGCATTCAGGCATTTGAACAATTCCGTGGAAACATCAGAGAGCAACATGACAGAAGCAAGGCCATCGGTAAAATGGTTAGCTTTCAACAACAAGACTTTTATGACCAAGAGACCAATAAAATGTACAGCGGTATTTATGTTACCGCGTATGTATCAAAAGGAGCACAGGACACTTGGGAGAAAGTACTTGATGGCACTCTTAGTGGATTTTCTGTCAAGGGTGCAATTGTAAAGCAGCATACAGAATATATCCCACAAGAAGATAAGTCTATTCGTTTTATTGATGCCTATTCGTTAGAAGAATTGAGTCTTGTAGACTCTCCTTGCAATCAACTTGCTAATGTCTTTTCTATTGAGAAAACAGCTGATGGCGTAGAAATTAACGTCACAAATGAAGTTAATCTAGAAAACGTCTTTTGGTGCGACGAAGACGCAATTGCTGTACTAAGTGAAAATGAATCTGCTAATTGCAGCAAGTGTGAGACTCCAATGAAGAACGCAGGTTGGTTTGAGTCTGTCGCCGGAGAAGATAAGGTAGAAAAGATGAAGGAAGTATTGATTGCTTCTGGATTTACAAAAAGCGACAACGATCTGCGTGAAATGAAAGGAGGTCCAAAAATGGCGGATGAAGTAAAAAATGATGAAGTTGTAGAAAAGGCTGCTGAAGATACAGTTGAAGAAGTTGTAGAAGAGGTAGAAAAGTCAGCTTCAGAAGAAGTTGAAGATGGTACAGAAGTTAAAGAACCAGATCTTCAGGGAATTGCAAAGGCTCTTGATGAGATTAAGGCTACACTTGCAGGCGTAACAGCGGCAGGTAGTGAAAAAGAAACAGCCATTGCAGATATTAAGACTACCGTAGAAGGTGTGCAGAAGAGCGTTGAGACACGCATGGAAGATCTTCTAAAGGCACACACAGAACTTGCCGACGACTTTAAGGCACTTAAGGAAGGCCTAGGTGGTGTTGAAAAAAGACTAAACATGGTTGAGTCTTCTTCAGCTATCAAGAAGTCTGCGGATGTTGAGACTGGCTCCACATTGGAGAAGTCACACAAGCAAGAACAAAAGCCCTTCTGGTCAAATGCATTCCTTCCTAATGAGCTTGACTAAGAATAAAAATATGGAAAGAAAGGAGAGTTATACATGAGCGAAAATATTCTTGAGAAAGTAATTCGTACTACCGAAGTTGGTTCGGGTGGTGGTGGTCTACTTGCTCCAGAACAAAGCAATAAGTTCATCGACTATATGTTTGATGCTACTGTTATGCTTAACGACTGTAGAACCATTAGAATGCGCTCTGAAGTAGCAGAAATCGACAAGATTGCAATTGGTCAGAGACTAATCCGTGCAGCAACAGAAGCGGTCGACACTGGTGAGAACGTTGGTGTAACATTCAGCAAAATCTCTCTAGTAACTCGTAAGATTCGTCTAGACTGGGAACTTTCAAGTGAGTCACTTGAGGACAACATTGAAGGAGATGCCCTTGAAGACCACATTGCTAGATTAATGTCTACACAGTTTGGTAACGACCTAGAAGATCTTGCTATCAATGGTGACACAACATCATCAGACAAGACTCTGAAGATCTTTAATGGTTGGTACAAGCTAGCCCTAGCGGGTGCTCACGTTGTAGATGCTGGTGGTGCACAACTTGACCTACCAATCTTCAACAAGGCTCTAAAGGCTATGCCAAGAACATATATGCAAAAGCGTGTCGGTTTGAAGTTCTACACAGGCTCAAACTCAATTCAGGATTACCTATATGCTCAGGCACAACAGGGTAATGGTGCATGGACAGGTCCTATTTCAGATAGAATTAGAGAGCAGGGTCCAGTACGTACTGAAGGTGCTAATGGATTTGTAGCCGGACGTCCGTTCGGTGTTACATTGCAAGAAGTTCCATTGTTCCTAGAGTCAGAAAATGCAACTTACTCAGGTGGTACAGGTGACCACGGCCACGTGGAACTAACATTCCCGCAGAACCGTGTAATGGGTATCAAGCGTGAAGTGCAGGTATTCCGTGAGTTCCAGCCAAAGAAGGATGCGATTGAATATACAACATACATCCGTGCTGGTGTAAACTGGGAAAACCTAGACGCAGCAGTTATCGTTAAGAACGTTAAATTAGCAGCGTAATATAAGTTTGGTCGGTGAAAGCAGGACTACGGTCCTGCTTTTCCCATTTCTATGATACAATCAATGACGGAGGTAATAATGTCATTTACAAATATGAAATTAGAAGATCTGCAAAAAGCAGCACATTTTTTTGAAATAGAAATAACAGAAAATGATACCAAGAAAGAAATTATACTAAAACTGCAAGAGAGTGGCAAAACATATGCCATGTGGAAGAGATTCACAGAAGGTGAAGAAGAGGCTAAACCAAGTGAGGTTGAATTCAAATCTACGTTATTGCTTAAGATGACTAGACAGAATCCTTCATTTGAAGTATTGGGATATAAATTTACTAGATCACACCCATTTCAAGTTATGCCTCAAGAAGATGCTCAAAGAGTAATGGATTTGTATGATGGCTTTGCAATCGCAACTCCAGATGAAGCGAAATCTTTCTATAGTTGATAAAAGTCCCTCAAGCAGGGGCTTTTGCCTTTTCTGGGGTGCTATGTTAAAATGACTGTGGTGAACTATAAATGAAAGAACTTTTAGTAAATAATTTATCTACGGTAGAATATATAATATATGTAGATGGAATAGAAACAAATGCTGATGGATCAGTAATCGCAAAGGCATTTTTAAATGGTGCTACAAGTAGTACTACTCTTACAGTAACTTCCCCTTCTACTGGAAAATACAAGGCTCTAGTGCCTATGTCTATGGTTCTGGAGGAAGGCGAGGTTAGAATAGAGTGGTCGTTTGCTTTACAGTCTAATCCAGTAGTTCTTTCAGAATATTATGCAGTAGTGACACCGTACGCCCCTTGGAGTTATTTTAAGGGTAAAGCACCTTACGCTGATTATCTAGAATGTGAGCGTGTAGCCAGAAAAGTTATTGATTGGTATTGTGGTCAAACTTTTGGAAAAATAGATGCAACATATTCAGTAGAAGGATCAGATACTAACGGATTAAGACTACCAAAGAGATTGATATCTCTAGTTGAGGTAAGATGGGAAGATGTATACACCAATCCTTCAGTTATAGTCGCGCCAAGTCCTTACGATGGATGGGTTGAGTATACTTGGGAAGTTGTAGCTGATGGATGGATTTTAAGAACTCCTAGATCAAGAAAGAGAATTGATGCTGTTTATCCATCAATATTTTCATTCAAGAGAAATACTACCTATAGCGTAGAAGGTATGTGGGGTTATAGCTCTGTTCCTACAAATGTAGAAGAAGCAGCTAAAATAATTATTGCAAATCTTCTCTGTAAAGATCAAAAATATAGAGATAAATATCTAGAATCTATTTCAACCGGGGACTGGGATATTAAGTTTATGAAAGATGCCTTTGAAGGAACAGGAAGCGTAACAGCAGATCAGTTGCTCAAAGATTATAGAATGTTCCCAGGAATAGGAGTAATCTAATGCTCGGAGGATGTCTTTTTTCTACGCGATATACAATGACAGCCGAAGTATACAGAAAAGATCGTACCACTACAAAATCTGGTCAGGTAAAATCAATATGGGTATTGGATACAACTGTAGGAACAGCCGGGGTTATAGATTGTATAGTCATGCCATTCCTCTCTGATAGTTTTACAAGACAAGGAACTGGAGAAGAATTTGGAGGAAAATATCTAAGCATTGAATTCCTACAGATGACAAGTGGGGTCAATCTGCCAAAGAGCACTCAAATAGCTAATATAAAAAATAAAGCCGATGGTGTTCTCATCTATAAAGATCTGGAATTTAATCCAACCCCAGGAACTTGGTTTAATACGTCGGGTTCTGCACCAGTCATAGGTCCGTTTGGTGAAATATCAGAATATAAGACCTTATTATCAAGAGCGGAGACACAAGGTGGTGTTTAATATAAAAGCAGAGCTTGATAAATTTAGAGAAGTTGGGGTCGCTGTTAGTACTATCGAGGCCACATTGAAATCTGACAGACATGTAAGTTCTCTTATTAAAGCGGCACACGAAGTGACAGCAGGTGAGTTCGTTGCACACATGTCAGGAGAGGCCTTGAGGAGTCCACAGACATTATCTCATATGTATGAGTGGGGTCAGGTGGGCGACCCAAATGGAAAACTGTGGAGACACATTATGAAGGGCAATGGAGCCAATAGATCTGCTTTCTTTGAATTCAAAGCCTCGAAGAAGATAGTGCCCGTCGATCCAAGATTACAAACTGTTGGAGTAAAAAAGATACATGTCTTTGTATGGAAAGCTATGGTTTTAGAAAATGGTCTTCCAGTAAAGATATCCCCAAAACTTGCTAAGTATCTTGTATTTATCTCAAAAGATCAGACATCAAGAGCATCAAGTTCAGGAAACGGATTTGTAAAAAATGGTATTGTATACTTTAAAGGAACAATCTCAATCGCGAGAGCTGGAAATCAGAGAATCAATGGTTCATTTACTAGGGAGTGGACTGAATGGTGGAGGAGTGGCCAGCCTGAATTAGCAATCAGGAAGAATCTAACAAAACCAGCGCTTGATGCAATTAAAAAAACCTTTGCTGAGAAAGTAAAGAGTTTTGCTAATTTAAAGGAAAAAGAAAAGAACTTTACAATTACAGCAATTGTTCCAGATAGATTGATGGAGCAAAAATTTCAAGAAACCTTACAGAAAAATTATATAGCAGCAGCTGCTAGTAGAAGGAGTCTGATGGAAGATGGCTGATCCAAAATGGAAAGAAAAGTATGGTGATTCTCCAGTATATTCCATTAATAAATTTATTCAAGATAAACTTATTGAGATGGAATTTATTGATATGACAAAGTATGTCAGTGATTTTACTGGGGATGCGAATACAGTTCTTCCATTCCTAATACCTGGGCAAGAATTACCTGAAGTAGAAACTATCTATGATCAAGATGGATACAAGGATCTAGCATATGGAATTTACTCAGTATCACATAGATACAGCCCAGATGAACCATATATGATGTGTGGACAGATATCTTACACATTCTATCATGGAGATATAGATACATTGATGGGTCTGGCTGATTATATTGTTGATATATTGTCAAGAGAAGATTGGGCAGCAAATGATATAAATTATCATTTTAGATCAGATTCGACATATCCATTTGAATTCAAAACAGTATGTGTACTTACTTCTGCTGGACCTGCACCCTCAGAAGACGAGGGTGGAAGAAATTCCTTTATGATTGTAGTAAGATATGACACTACTTATGAAGGCACAGGAAGAACATTTACCATGAATCTTCCTAATGGATCTATTTATATAGAGCAAGGCATGAGATAGATTTGCACAATAATTCTTGCGATGAGATAATTTACTTTAGGAAGAATGCAAGACTTTAAGGATATAAAATAGGAGGTGAAATTCTAAATGGCAAGACAGGATCGTAATATTCTTGTTGGAGCTGCTGCGGTATTCCTTTCAACAGATGACTCAACAGAGGCAGGATGGGACACAGTAGCGTTACCAGCAACATCAAGTGGTGTTCCATATGCAGACACCCTGAGAAATGATGCGGATTGGGTGTACACAGGTTATACATCAAACGGTGTTGAATATACATATACCCCTTCTTATGGTGAAGTAGAAGTTGACCAGTTGCTTGACGCTGCGAAGTTGTTCAAGCAGAAGATGACTGCTTCAGTTAAGACTGAATTTGCTGAGGCTACACTAGAAAATCTATTGGTGGTTTGGGCACAAGGTGGATCTTCACTAAGATCACCACAGGGTAGTCCAACAGCGGTAGACCTTACTGGTAGAACAGTAGATCAGACAAAAGACTTTAATGGCGTTACAGTTCCAGCGGACGAACAAGTTCTAGGTATGGAAGCTGGTGCGCTTGGTATTGACCCAGTAGAACGTCAGTTAGTGTTCGTTGGTAATGCACCACGTACAGCCGTAGGTAATAAGAAGAGAGAGCGTATTTATCACTTAAGACGTGTTATCTCTGTAGAAGCATCTACGCACGGTCTAAAGCGTAATGACTCAACACGTTTCCCAGTTAATTTCCGTTTGCTACCTGCTGAAATATCAGGTGCAGAATATGGAACAATTAGAGACAGAGTAATTACTCCGTAATTTACTTAAGCGAGACCCCTACCAAACGGTAGGGGTCTTTGCTATTTGCACATTTGGTTACCCCATGTTAAAATTATTTCATAAATGAAAGGGGTTTAAATGACCAAGAAGGTTTATGAAGAAGACCAGGTAAAGCTACAAGGGTGGCAAAAACCAATTGTAATTAGACCATTAGTTATTAAACAATTTAGAAGAGTAGCAAAAGTTTTAGATAATATTACAAATCCAGATGAAGAACACAAGGATTCAGTAGTTGTAGATATCTTGCTAGAGGCTACAGCAATAGCAATGGAAACATTTGAACCAAAGCTATCTAAGGTTGAAGACCTAGAAAATCATGTAGACATGGCAACAATGGAACATATTCTTAATGTTGCAACGGGCGTGAAGCTAAACGACCCAAATCAGACAACGGCGTAGGCGATGAAATAGATTTAGTCGATTTAGAAGCTGAAATCTTATATTGCTATCCAGGCATGTTTAAGAATTTTGATGATCTGGAAGCAAATCTTACAAGGCAAGAGATCGTTAAAATGCTAGAGAAATCGAGAGAGAAAAAATATGATGATCAAAGATTTGCAGCGTCCTTGAAAGGAATAGATCTTGAAGAAGGACGATCCACAGAATTTGATGAAATCAAACGTCGCGCCGAAGCAAAAGCAATGGGAATATCCGAAGAGCAATATGAACTCTCAGGGCATTTCAATATTATAGTAGAGGATGAATAAGAATTACTGAAAACATCAGCATAAGGTTTACCGGCTCAGCCGATTTTAGCCAGGCGATGGCAGAGCTTAATGCTCTTAATGCTACAGCCGGAAATCTAGAGAAACGACTACAGACTTTAGGCACTAGTCGTTTAGCTGGTGGTACTCTTATTCGTGATTTACAGTCTGTCGCAGCACCTAAATTCCAATGGGATGAGGGTTTGCGACAGACTGATCTATTTGTAAAGAATCTACATCGTGGCAAGATGGAACTCCAAGGAATTACAGATTTCATGGAGAAATATAGAAATCAATCTAGAGATATTGCAGAGAATCAAACTAGACTTGCGAATGCAGTTTCTAGAACAGGCTCAAGTGGACAGACCCAGATGTATCTTCCATCAGTCTCTGATGTTAGAAACTCTACTATGGCATTAGAAGCCAATAATAGACAAATAGGTATTCAAAATGAGATGCTTAAGGTTGCCTCTACTGAAGTTCAAAACTGGGGTAAGAATATGCAGTGGGCTGGTAGACAGCTCATGGTTGGTTTCACTATTCCATTTGCAGCAGCAGCAGCCGCTGCTGGTGTTTATGCTTATACTATTGATAAAGAGATAACCAACATTGCTAAGGTTTATGATGGAGCAAAAGAAGAAGTAAAAGGACTAGCAATGTCTACCTCGCAATTTGTGACATCAACAATGGGAGCAACTTCTAAAGCCACATTGGATGTTATGGCACAGCTTGCTGCTGTTGGTTTAAAGGGTGAAGAACTAAAGCAGTCTACAATAGAAGTTCAGAGATTGGCAACACTTGGTGAAATGGATTCAAGTGTTGCAATGAAATCAGTTATTGCTTTACAAGCAACATTTAAAATGTCTGTTAAAGACACAGCAAATGCTATCAACTATATGAACTCTGTAGAAAATGCTACATCTCTACAGATGCAAGACTTTGCTGAGGCTATTCCAAGAGCAGCGGCTCCAGTTGCCCAATTGGGTGGAAGTTTGCAAGATCTTGGTACAATTCTAGTTGCATTAAAGGAACGTGGTGTAGACGCAGCCGAAGGCGCGAATGCTATTAAGACTTTAATGAACAGATTGATTAATCCTGCTGAACAAACAAAGCAGGCGTTTAAGTCATTAACTGGAAAAGATTTACCTGAGTTTATCAAAGAAACAAAAGGCCAGTTGATGCCAACTATGCAGAAACTTTCTGAAATCATTCACAACGGTAATCTTAGCCTCCTAGAGCGTCAGCAGCTTATTGGTAGATTGGGTGGTGCCTACCAGGTAACCCGCCTAACAGCAATTTTAGATGGGTTGTCTGATAAAGGTGGCCAAGTCGAGAAGGCCTTCCAAGTTGCCGCAGAAGGCGAAAGCAAGTGGGCTGCTGTAGCAGCACAGGAGCTTGCAACAAAGACTTCAAGTATATCAGGTCAATTTACAATTGCTGTTCAGAATTTTAAGAATCAACTTCAAGGTTTTGGTGAGGTTGCACTTAAAATGGCAACAGGATTAATAAACATAGTAACAGATATCTTTGGAGCATTAAATAAACTACCAGACGGACTTAAGCAAGTTCTCATTTTTGGTGCAAGCTTTTTAGCCGTAGCTGGTCCTCTAGCTATGCTTGTTGGTATTTTTGCAAACTTCGCGGGTACGATTGGTAGAGGTGTTGCTTGGATTTCTAATCTTAGCTCTAAGCATAAGAGCTTAACTATTGAACAGAAGGCTGCTGCAATAGCTTCTGGTGATCTGAAGAATAAATTTATGTCAGAATCAGAAACTGTTCAAGTACTTGTTTTCCAGCTGGAGAAGCTACAAAAGGCATATCTTGAAACTGCACAGGCTTCAGCAGTGGCTAGTACATCATCAGTAAAAACAGCACAATCTCAGAATCTAATGAGAGCTTCAGATAAAGCTCTTGATAGAGAAAGAGCTGAAGCACAAAAGCTTGCATTGCTTATGTCTCAGCAGCAAGAATTTGTTAGTAGGAATAAAGGTGTTCCGAGCCGTGGTGAAATCGACCAAGCGGAAAGAATGGCTTATTTAGAACAAGCAAGAAGAGATATACTTGCTAATCCAAAATATACTGCACAAAAAACAGGTGCGATTTTCGATCCTGAAATGCGCAAGAAATATGATGATCTTGGTAAAGAAATGGCTACTGCTGATGGAATGCTTCTTGCCGAACAGAGGAAGCGTCAGAATGCATATCTTGATCAGCAAAATAAATTAACGCAACAGATTAAAGATCAAGAGAATGTCCTGACTGGAGCTATTAAACATAGATCGCAAGTCACTAGAGAAGCATTAGCTGCTGAAAATGCAATGCTTATTACTGGTCTAAAGGAACAGGCAGGACATGCCGCTGCTCTTTCACAAGCACGTACTGGTTCAAATCCAAATGAAGTTATGTTCAATGGAGCAAGATATTTCCAGTCAGCTGGTGCATGGAAGAAAGAAATGGACGGCAAGATAATGGCTGCCCCAGTTGAAGAAGCAAAGGCTTTAAATTCTGGATTCCAAACAGTTGCAACAACAACTGGTAAAGTAGCGGATAATATTGAGAAGTCTAGCATAATGACTAAAGTATTTAGTCAGGAAGCTTTGCTTGCTGTATCTGCTGTTACAGCCATTGGTGCTCAGGTAGCAGGAACAAATAGTGGTCTTGCATCATGGCTAAACTGGATTGCCATTGGAACTGGAGCATTATCAATAATGATGCCTCTATTCGAGAAGATAAATCTCTTTTCAAGGACAAGCAACTTTTTTGAGAATATGCTAGGCGGCCCTGATGGAGGTAAATCAAAGATCGCCAAGTTGGGTTCAAATCTTATGGAGAAAATGTCCACTTTTGGTAAGGCAGCGGCAGGATTGTTCTTTAATCCATGGACTCTTGCGGTTGCAGCAGTAGGTATTGGAGCATTTGCAGTCTACAAACTTGTTACCGCTGAAGGCGAAAGAAATCTTGAACACATGCAGAGACTTGCAAATACAACTGATGGATGGATGAAAACTCTTGGAATGGCTCAAGTAAAATGGGGACAGATCAAGGATTCAACTGGCCAAGTAAAAGACGATATGCAGGCTATGGTTCAAAAGGTTCGTCAGGACAATGCTGACCTTGTAACTGAAGTGAATAGAAGAAGCGGTGCAGGACTTGATGATCTTCTAAGAAGCCAGGTTTACAGATTACAGGGTCAAGGGCTAAATCAGCAGGACATCATGAAAAGCATGGAAACTCTTCTAATTGCAGCTGGAAAAACTAGACAAGACGTTGATAAAATACTTGGAAATATCAAGGTGACGTTTGACTTCAAAACACCAATATCAGATCTTGATGTGTTCTTAAAGGATGCAAAAGATAAGATGTATGCTGCTGGAATTTTCCGAGGAGAATTCCAAGGAAAAGAAGGAATCTTTGAACAGGGTTTCAACCCTACTCGTCAAGGTAGTGCACGTTTAGATCAACTTACATCAGATATTATGGGTAAAATGGTTGGTCTAGACGATACTATGCAAAAGGCAGTGGCGGAAAAACTTGCTCAACAACTAAGCTCTGCAATGGAACAAGGCTTCAAGGATTTAAAGAGCAAATATGGAGATAAACTAAAGAATACTTGGCAGGAGTCTGCACAGGATCTTCTAGAATTTACTCCAGGTAGTGGATACTTCCCTAAGCAAAGAGAAAATGCAAATGGTGGCAGGGCACCAGTAACTCCAGTGCAAAGAGATTTGGCTCTACAGCTTAATACAAATAGAGATCTTGCATTAAAGCTTGCAAAGGCTATGAATATTCCAGATGATGTTGCTAAGAAGTTCAAGACATTTAATGATATTCTTCCAATGATTGGAAATAGCACAAAGAGTGCAACAGATGTTCAGAAGCAATATAACGATGCAGTAGAGAAAGCAGAAAAACTTGGTGGTAAATTAACTGAAGAGCAGAAGAAGCAAATGGCCGCTGCCTATGCAGCAGCTAGAGGCTTGGATGCTGCAAAATTAGCTGCAAACGGATACTCTCAAGAAATTGATAAGAATGCTGATGCTATTAGAGAAAATAACCGTGGTATTGAATTGTTCTTAAGCAACTTAAGAGAAGTTCAAAATGAACATGGCAATTTTGATGGAGTAATCAGTGGTTCAAGTTCTTTCTGGGAAAATAGAGCTGACTCTGAATCAGGTTTTGGTGGTTTAAGTGGTTCACCAGAACAACAGGGAACCATGCTCAATGATCTAATGAAGAGCGCTTATGGTAACACTATGAATACCGCCTTTGATCTTGCCTCTATGCAGGCTGAACGTCAGTATCAAGCGCGTATGGATGGAATTACTGGTTATTATGAGGGCATTAGAGATAGACTTCAAAATGAGTCTAAAGCTTTAGATAAAGGCTGGCAGGATAGAATGCAAGCCTTCTCTGACTCATGGAAAGATCGAATTGATTCGACAAAGCAAAGTTTTGAAGACCGCCGCGATGCAATACAGGCGGAGATTGATGCGATTGAAGATCAAAGAGATGCAAATAAAGAACTTGATGATCAACGTCAAAAGATGTTCGAAGCGGAAGAGAAAAGAGTTGAAAGGCTTACTGAGCTTGCCAACGCAAATATCAAGTATACTCGCGCCCTAGCTTCAGGTAATCTAGATGAAGCAGCAATGGTAATGAATAATACTGAGCGACTGCAAAGTGCTTGGGGTTCTCAGGATTCGAAGGCCTCTGCTGATGATAAGTCAAAGGCTAGAGATAAGGCCGATAAAGATCGTATTGATGCCTTGAAGAAAAAGCAAGATTCTCTTAAGGATGAAGAAGAGGCTGTGATGAAGTCTCTTGATAAGCAACAAGAGATGGAGAAGCGTGCACTTGAGCAGCAGAAAGATAATGAGCGTGAACGACTACAGAACCGTATTGAAGGACTAGCAAAAGAGCAGCAGGCTGTTGAACAGTCAGAAAGAAGAAAACAAGAGCTTGATAGAAAGACTCTTGAAATTCAACTTGCCACTTTAAAAGCTTTTGTTCCAATGAATGAGACACAACTTTGGGAGCACATTGCCAGAGTACAAGGTGCCTATGGTCAACACGGAGTTCAGTTGCAATTTAAAGGTACACAGTGGGGTCAGATTGTAGGATCTGCGCTGTACAATAACGTAGAATCTGCACGAGTACAGTTGAGCAATAACTCTGCTTGGCAGCAGTCAGGTGCTGCTATTGGTGATGCCATTTCAAAGGGTGCATTTGGTCTAAGCTTAGGTGACTTCTTCAATATGATCATTACTGGTCAGCCACCAGCAGGTTGGAGACCGCCAGGTTCAAGCGCAAGCTATATACCACAGACTCATAGTACGGGTGGACCAAATAAGTTCTACCACACAGGTGGTGTGATTGGTTATGATCCAGGTGGACGTAATGGTATGGGAGGACAGCTTAATTCAGATGAGATTCCTATAGTTGCACAACGTGGTGAGTTTATGATGTCAAAGTCCGCTGTTGATAGACTTGGTCCGCAAACATTACGTGATTTGAACGCCGGTAAGATTGGTATGGGTGGAGCTGACTTAGGTTTTGCTGCAATTGGCGCTGGTGTAGGAATAGCACTCATGAGGGCTATGATGAACGCTGTATTCCTTGGCTCTCAAAGGCAACAAACAGAAGGTAGCGTCATGGGTATTGCTGAACCAGGAATATATGGAAATGTTAAACTAGATGCTGATCAACTAAGAAATGCAAGTATTATTGCCAGTGTTGGTAGATCAATGGGTGCAAGTACAAGAGATATTGTCATTTCATTCATGACAGCAATGCAAGAGTCAGGTCTAAGAAACCTAAATTATGGTGACCGTGACTCACTTGGTTTATTCCAGCAACGTCCATCAATGGGTTGGGGCACACCTGCTCAGGTGACAAATCCTGAATACGCTGCTAGAAAGTTTTTTGAAGGACTATTAAGAGTTCAAGATAGAGGAAGCATGCCGCTGACTCTAGCTGCTCAAGCTGTTCAAAGGTCAGGATTCCCTTATGCGTACGCAAATTGGCAGTCAATGGCTGAGGCACTTGTAGGATCTATGGGATCAGATCCCAATCAATTAGCTGGATTTGGCATGTTTGCCAGAATGGCAGCAGCTTCAGGAGGAGGAACAGGTAAATATGTAAGACCTGCTTCAGGTCCAGTAACTTCTGAATATGGTATGCGTTGGGGTAAGCTTCACGATGGTATTGACATTGGAGCACCAATTGGCACTACTATTGTTGCAACTGATACTGGTAGAGTACTTTCAGCGGGGTGGAATAATGGTGGATTTGGTAACTGGACCCTGATTGATCATGGCGCCGGAATGGTTTCTGGTTATGCTCACCAAGATAGAGTTGCAGTGTCTGGAGGCCAGCAAGTACAAAGAGGACAAACAATTGGTTATGTAGGTAATACTGGTTTTTCAACTGGTCCTCACTTGCACTTCCAGATGGGTGGCGGTCCAGGTCGATTCCAGAACCCTAGGAACTGGATTCCTAGCCTTGGTATAGGAGGTACGGTTAATTATGATAATGTTCTGGCAAATCTACACAAGGATGAAACTGTATTAACATCACCTTTAAGCGCCGCATTGGAGAGAGGCATCAATCAGCTTGACTCTGGTGTCAGCAATGTATATCATGTAAGTATGCAAATTGATGCATCAGGAATGTCTCCTTCAGAACTAAAGAAAACAATATCAGATGTATTTGAAGAGAAGAGAATAAAGGAAGCTAGAAAGGTGGGTAAGATCAGGTGATATTACCAATTTGGTGTGGTTTAACTTTTGCCAGACCATCAGATCCACAATACGGATCAAGAAAATTGTCAGATCATAACAGATCTCCCATTAGCATTAATTTTGAAAAAATAGAGAATAAAGAAAGAATGGCAAACGGCACATTAAGAAAATTTGTTGTAGCCACAAAAAGATCAATAAAGGTATCGTGGGATGATCTGCCAAGGCAAGATGCACACACTGCGGATAAGTTTTGGGGAGCCAATTCAATAAAGAATTTTTATAATTCAAATGGTAATCAGGCTTTTTGGGTAACAATAAATTATGGTGATGGAACTAATGAGTCAATTCAGGTAATGTTTTCAGATTTTAATATGAAATTATCTAAGAGAAGTTTAGTAACAGATTTGTATAGTGTTGATTTTGGATTGGAAGAGGTTTAGTGCAGGTATTAGATAGTCAGCTTGTTACAGCATTACAACAAGATCATGAAATGGTTGGTAAGCCAGTAGTAATTGCTGAATGGAATTTTAATAGATTAATGAATGTAACGGCCAAAAACGTAAGCGATCCAAACAACAAATTATGGCCGTACACTGAGAGTCATTTTCCACCTTCTTCATTAGTAGAAGGTTTCAGACCCGATTCTGGTATGATATATGGTTTCACTGGTAAAGCTGTGCCAATTAATGATGCGCAGCTGGGTACTGGTGGAAAAAGATATTACTATTGCAGTAAAGATGCTGTATATAAGTATTGGATTTCTCCTACGCCTTCACAAAACTCATACGATATATTGCTTATAGATGCTGCACCTAGTACATACTCAATACAAAATAGTAATCTATTAGTTGAGTATGAATCATGGATTAAGTCCAATAAAATAAAGGTTGTTTTTAATGGTGATGTTAGACCTAAGGTTTGGAGAATATCAGTATTCGATAAAATAATCAACAACTGGGTAGTTGCATTCACTTCTCCAAATATCAATAGCATTACGGGACGTGCAGAAATTTGGTGGGATGGGTCTGCATGGGTTCAAACACAACAGCTAGATGTAACAAAATATAGAGAAATAAACAAAATAAGAGTAGAGATTGATAGCTTAACTACCCCATCCGATAGATTAGAATTGATAGAAATCGCGGGGATGAGAGAGGTAGATCTTTCTGACCGTGTACAGAACTATTCAATTGAATCCTCAATGGATGACGTAGACTATATACATCCAATCGGTCAGATGAATTCTAATGACGGATCAATATTATTAGATAATAGAGATTTAGCATTAGATATAACTGATGCATCTAAAGATTTCTATGGTTTAATGGATGGATGGTGTGAATATCGAACATATGTAAAATTTGATATGTCAAAATATGCCACTTCAGATAAGCTAGTAAGAACTGGAACCATGTATTCAAACGGATGGGTTGGTAATAATCCATACGAATTTGAAATTCAATTATTTGATCTTGTAAAGATAATACAAGGTATTAAGTGTCCAGCCTTGCTTGTGGAGGGTAAAAGTATTGCAAGAATTATGTCAATGGTATTGGATCTTGTTGGGATTGATAAATATGAGTTCAACTTTGAAGATTTTGATCCAACTGAGGCGATAAGATACTTCTGGACTGATGGAAATGAAAGTGTTTATGACGTATTGAATAGATTATGTAAATCACATCAATGTGTAATGTTTATAGATGAATTTGGTAAGTTACAGTTGATAACTAGGACTCAACTCGTAAATGATGAAGATTCAGAAGATTTCACATTGAGCGCAGTTAATGATGGACTTAATCTTGCTAATATTATTAGTCTTCAGAAGAAATATGATATTTCTATAAATGATGTAGAAATAAAATATAAAAAGCGTGAAGCAAATATTGACTCAACCGATGTAACAAATAAAGTGCTTACGTCAAAGGTTTGGGACACATCAGACCCGGTTGTCATAAGGGCGGCCCCTATGATGAGAACGCTAGGAGCCGACGCGGTACCTGAAGTTGATGTAGGACTTGATGTATTATGTGATGCCTGGATTCCAGATGATAAAGTTGCAACCTGGCCATACAAAGGAACCATAAATATAGATGGTGAAATATTTCAATATGAAGGCAAGGGCTACGCTGTCATAGACTATTCAGATGGTACTTGGGGAGAGAAAATAATAAATAGTGATGAGGATAAGAGAAAGTGGGACAAATTTACTTATGATTCATACACACCGATTCCTGGACCTCCTGGAGGTACTTCAGGACTTCCTGTTAATTCAGAGTTTAATAACGCTGGAACTATTATTAATAATAGATTGACAGGTAGACTTAGAGTGAAGAAGAGAGCCCAAGAAGGCTCAAAAGCTGCTGACCACCCCAAGAATGCAAAATATGGCTGGGCTGCCTATAACATTTGGATGGTTGAAGCAGGAAGCTCTGTGCACCCTGGTAAGTATATCGAGCCTGGCAATACTAATCCAAGCCTATCTGATCTTAGAGATACCAAGAATAAGCCTAATTGGAATATAGAGCAACTATCTTGGAGTAATTCTGGATCTATCATGAGCCATGATAATAGATGGAAAGGTGGAGGTTGGTATCTGTCATCTAGCCAGATCTATGAACTTGATGATACAGAATATAGGGAATTTGGCATGAGGTTCAGATTCACCGAAGGAATTCCAGCCGCTGGAATGGTATTTTGTTTGAGTAGTCAAGACGGCTATGCAGATGATCCATTTGAGACTGATGTCATGGATTGTGATAGGTTTTATGGAATAACATTGCACTCTACCGCTTTAATTGAGGCATCGGGAAGACAGTGCAATGAAGTAACATTGCAGGTAAAAAATGGGGATTCTATAGTGGATGCCTTATCATTAGTTAAATCTAAAGAGGATACTGGAAAAATCCAACTAGATATGAATAGATGGCATGATGTTGATATTATAGTTCATGATGATGAAGTTCCTGGTAGCGTGGGATACAGAATGACAATTGAAATATTTATAAATGGTCAGTATTTTGAAACATTTTATACTTATGATGTAATTCGTCCAACTAATTTTTTTGGAATAACTTCTAGATATCCAGGAAAGATTGATTTTGAAAATGTATATGCTACAACTTCAACTGGATTTAATAGAAAGAGATATTCAGATGAAGAAGCATTTGGAACAGCAATAATAAACTTACCAGCAGGAACTGATATTACTGCTCCAATCAATTATCCTTCAGTTGGATCATGGCTTGGTAGTGTTGGTTTAAGTGTTTGTTCATTATCACAAATAAATATTCATTCATTCAATACATATGACTGGAATGGTCAAATTGTGAATAATCTTGGACCAGCACAGATACCCGCCGAATCTCGCAAGATATGGTTTCCACCGGATAATTCAGTTAAAGCCAATATAAGGTATACATCTACTAGTGATGTCTCCCTATTAATAGAGACATCACTGTATGGAAGACTTCCTTATGTTGGATATAATGATATATATTTTCAATATGAAAATGATTTTGCGTATTGGAGTCATTTAAATGGAGGATATTATTCAACAAAACAGCAGTATATTACCACAAACAATACGACGGATTTTGATAAAGGATTTACTAACGAACTAACTGAATACATAGAGCCAAGAAAAGTTTTTTATGATGATTTTGGTTCAATTGTCAGGGAAATAAGAGATTTCGATGTAGAATACTCCACTTCTCCAGCAAAAGGAACAAGCGTATATGTTAGTAATCCAGAAGTTGCTGTGTTATCTCATGATAAAAGTCCTGCTAGGGGAATCTTTAGGTTGATAAATATTTCTCATCAAGATCAAATAGTAAATGGTACAGAACAAATAGATGATCAGAACAGCATTGAGCACACTTTAATGATATATGGATATGTGCTTATTGATAAAGAAGAAAAAACTAAGAGAATAAAAAATGATTCTTCTATAAGAAAACATGGTCCGTACCCAGTTCAATTAGATGCTGAATGGATTAATTCAGACGATGAAGCTACTGCTCTAGCAAATTGGATTGTTGATAATTGGGGAGGCATCATGGATACAATTGAAGTTAAAACATTCCTTACAGTTGCTGCTCAAATTGGAGACAAGGTTAAAGTTGTGTATCCTGATGCACAAATAGATACAGACTGGTTGTTCCTTGTCTCAAGAATATCAAGAGATTATGATGATGACGGACTTGGAACAAATTTGACACTCCGTCGAGTCAGATGATAAAATTATTTTGTGAAGCAAATAAACTCAGATCAGATTGTTGATAATGGTATTCCAGAGAATACTGTTAAACCAATGCCAAGAGATTTAAGTGATGTGAAATCTAACGACTCTGGTAAGTCTGGTCTGGGTTTTATTAATTCTGGCAGCACCCCAGTAGATGGACATTCTCCATCTACTGGCACACCAGCAAATCAAAAAATCATACCAGATACACCAGCACTAATTGGCATCAAATCACAAACTGTAAAGATCAAAGATGATGGAACCTACGCCATTGATGTGATTATAGAAGTTAATGATGTAGCAAATGTCTCAGATTATGAAGTAAGGATTTCAAAAGGTGCAGGGTCTATATAAAATATACAAAGATGGCTTACTTATTCATGAGACATCTAATTTAATTACCACTCAAGGTAAGAATAGGATAAGGCAAATTCTAGCTGGGAAGATGACAGGATTTGCATCATCCATTATGGTTGGAGTAGGTCCCACTACACCAACAGTAGACGATACAGAATTAAAGTTCTCAGTTGATGGAGAGAGCATTCTAAATACAATGGTTGATGATGTAAATAATCAGGTATTTTTTAAGACATCATTACCAGTTGAGAAACAATATAAAATATATGAACTTGGATGCTTTGCCTCTAGTGCGAGCACAGCAAAACAATATCAGCAAAATTCATTGTTAATAACACTTGGTGAATTAACTACTTGGACTAGTTCATCTGGATCACATTCTCTAAATTCTACAAATACTAGGATCGGTGCATCTTCTATTAGATATTCGCTGTTAGCAGCCGGGGTGGGAAGAGGCTCAACACCATTCCAAATCTCCCTTGACCAACTACCATCAGATACTGTATTTAAGGTTGCATATTTTTCAAATAATATAGCAAATATAAAAGTTAGATTCAAAACGACTAGTGCAGACTATTTTGAATCAACTATTGTTCCTGCAACTAATAATGCATACAATATTTCACTAGTAAATAAATCAGACTTTGTGGAAACTGGATCTCCAATATGGTCAAGTATTACAATTGTAGAGATTCAAGCCACGGCAACAGGATCTGCTGGGACTATAGATTTAGATGCAATTCGATATGATGCACCAGCTGGAAATACCTCATTGCTTTTAAGTAGAGCATTACCATCTTCTCCAATATTAAAACCAGCGGGATCAACCATGGATGTTGAATATTTGTTGGAAGGAATCGTTTAATGGAAATATTATTGCAAGATCTCTTACCTGGACAAGAGTATTTTTTCCAACTTAGATCAAAGAATCAAAATGGCGTATCCCAATGGTCTAGAGCATATTCTTTTACTACAGATAGCGATATAACTGCACCTAGCCCTGCTAGTGGATTAACTTGGGTTGTGTCTCAATCAAGCTTTATTGGTGAATGGACAAAGCCAACAACAGATTCAGATGGTAAGCCTCTGAAAGATTTTAAAGACTTCAAAATAACTTTGACAGCAGACTCACAAACTGCTGTATTTTATGTTGTTGAAGAAAGATTTGATTTTACACTAGAAAGGAATATAGGCTCATTTGGTTCACCAAAACCTACTGTAGATATAAAGGTTGAGGTTAGAGACAACATGAGTAATTTATCAACTTCTATAACCTCTAGTGCAACAAATCCAATACCACCAGATATTGTAAACTTTAATGCAGAACCAATTCTTAAGGGAGTAAGCATATCGTGGGACCCTACAACTGCCGATGATTTGAAACAATATGAAGTGTATATGGCTACAAGTGGTCCAAGCTTCACTCCTGGTCCATCAAATCTGATTTTCTCTGGTAGAGCAAATCAGTTTGTATATACTACAGCAAACCAGATTGTTCATTATTTTAAAGCAAGAGTTGTTGATTTGTTTGATCAAGGTTCTGCTAATTATGTATCTGATAGTGCGACCCCCCAAGGCACTGCTGATCTTGATACAACACCTCCTGATTCACCAACAACAGTTACTGTAACATCGAGTGCTGACACCGATGGCTCCTCTCTGATTAATGTGAGTTGGACATCAGTTTCCTCATCAAATCTAAGAAATTATATCGTCAGATACTCCCTTGATCAGGTAACATGGCAGTACATTACTGTACCATCAACTGCTACATCCACAACGATCACAGGGTTATTGCCAAATACTTCCTACTATATCGGAGTGGCTAGCTCAAGTTATTTAAGTACTAGATCTCTGTTTACCAATGCTGGAACATACCCAATAACAACAGCAGCAGATACAACAGCACCAAGCACACCATCAGCACCAACTGTTTCAACAAATACGTTTATGGCTCAAGTCAATCACAATATGACAAAAGCGGCGGGTGGGAACTTAGAGGCTGATGTTGAATATCTAGAGGTACATGCATCTACAACAACAGGATTTACACCAGATCTAACAACCTTAAGAGGAACAATAGTCAGTGGTGGCCAAGGCATAGCCGTATCTGCTGTATTTGAATTTTCTCCAACAGATTCGATGACAAACCTTTACTGGAAAGTCATCGCGGTTGATCGTGCAAAAAATAAATCAGTAGCATCAGCACAAGCAACAGGACTCCCTGGATTAATTGCAACAGCAAATATTGCTAATCTAGCAGTCACAAACGCCAAGGTTAATGATTTAAGTGCTGTCAAATTAACAGCAGGAACAGCGTTTATTAATGATCTATTCATAAGATCAAATCTTGTCATAGATAACTCTAGTGGTCATATAAAATCAAACAATTATGATGCAGGGGCACAAACAGGATGGACCCTAGATGAAAATGGTTTGGTAATATACAATGGTACTATTTCAGCTTCCGCATTACAGTTGCAGGATTCACAGAATATAGCACCAGTCCCCTTCTCTGACTTTGAGTTTAATGAAGAGTATTATCATAACTCTTCAAATATAGCCAATATTGTTACCTCAACAGTAACATCGGGCATGCTACTTGATATTCTGTCTACACCAAGAACTGGAAGACAGTCTATCAGGGTATATAATGCTGCAATTACAAATCCTACAGTACATAATTATGTATTCGCACCAGATGGATTGACAGGTACAAATGCTAATGTTGAAGTAAATCCTGGTGATTATATTCTATCAGTATATATGAAGAAAAATGGGACACCAAATCAGAATGTTAAGCTTGGGTTATATACAGATACAGCAACAGCGGTACAATCATCTGTGCAGTCTGTGACATCAACATCATGGACAAGATATAGTGCAGTATTGACTGTTCCGAGCGGTGCACAGAAAGTAAAGATTTACATTGAAATAGGACCACAAGCTTCAAATACTGGATATGACATCCTACTTGATTCAGTTCAGCTTGAAAGAAAAATGGCTGGATCAACAAGTCCTTCCCCATGGACTCCGCCATCAGAAACTAGAATTGATGGTGGAGCAATTGTTACTGGATCAATTAGATCATCTTCAGCGTCTGCAACTGTGCCAGGACAACCAGCATGGTCAATTAATACTGCCGGAAATATGCAAATTGGTGATGCTTTAGTTCGTGGTAGTCTGACAGTAGGCGCTGGATCAGAAGCAGCATCAATTGTTCAATCTGGTAACTATGTAGCAAGTACAACTGGTTGGATAATTAAAGGTGATGGTTCTGTAGAATTTAATGGTGGACTGTTTCGTGGAGAAGTCGATATTAGTACAGTTTTTGATTCAAAAACATTCTCTGTTGAAATGGGAAACATGCCATCAAGCTTTGTTTGGTATGATGGAGATCAACTTTCTGGTAATGAACCTACAATACTCTTCAGGGGTTGGTCGTTTACACAAGATGGTTCAGGTGGATTTGATCCAGTTAGAGATGTGCAAACAGTAATGCGTTTAACACCACTTGGAGAGTTCCAATGGATTTTCGATCCTTCACATACAGATGACGTTCTATCAGTTGACGGCAATAATAGAAGAGATGCTTCTGGAAATCAACTAGACAGATATTATGGCTGGGTAGATAAAAGAATGGGTCTAGGACAATGGAATGATACTTGGTATGAATCAAATGTTGAGGGAAGAACATTATTCAGTAACACATACTATCTTGATGAGGGTGCATTTTCCTATGCTCCAACAAGCATGGGTGAATATACAGAAGCTTTTGGAAGAATAGATGGATATGGACAAGCAGATGGTTCACAGGGTGCATTTGATCCCAGTTCTCAACTCCACATAAGAGCTTATGGATATGATGGCATAAAGGTAAGAAATATAATACCATCAGGATATGATTTATTTGATAATGGTGGTGGAGTTTCATACTACAATTCAAATACTCTAAGAAACAGAATTACTATCAACTCTGTTCAAAGCAATTTGAAATTTCACTCAACAACTATTGATGTTGATAGTCGTGCGAATACACATACTGGCTTAGATTGTACAATTACTGCGGCCGGTTCTGGGAATCCCTCCTTTGCATTTACACCAAATTCAACTACATATAATGTAACCGTGACACCAGGAGATCAGTACTACTTGGCCTGGTATGGCTATAAGCCATCGGCACAGTCCTTGACAATGAGAACATTCATGAAATTGGATAATGGTACAACAATATATAGCACACCATGGACTTTCTTTAGTACGTCAACAACAACGGATCTAATTCATAATAGCAATCATACATATGAACTAGATGACTTACTGATAGTGCCATCAGGTGTGACCTCAGCACACTTTGGTATTGAATTGATTGGAACAGTCTCAACTGATCGAAACTTTAGAATCAGTGGTGTACAGTTGATTAAGGTATTTTCATCAACAGGTGGAGTGAAGAAACTTGAAACAAACTTCAACTGGCGTCGTTTCTATCCAAGAGCAACAACATTTAATTATGATGCTGATGGTTTAGCCATGATTAGTTTAAATACGACACCAGTACCTGGAAGCATAAGAGATATCAATAATCCAAAAATATTTAGACATGCCGAAATAGAATTCTGGGTTAGAGAGATGGACACAACACCAGGAAGCTTAGGCAGCAGACAAGCAGACATCAGAATAAATCCGCTTGGTATGAGAAAAGGTAATGATGGAGAATATAAGCTTGATCATGGTGAATTTAGGTCTTTGACATCATCTACCGCAGTTGCATTCAACTCTTTAACTAAATTAAGTTTTACAAATAATAAAATTTTAGATATGGTAACAGGTTCAACAATGGCTACATATTGGGATGATATGGGTATTGTAATGGATAACACTGGAGGGTATACTACATTTGTACCACAGAGAGCTGGATTATTCTTAGTTTCTTTGTTCTTGAGCTGGTCACCAGCTGTAGGAACTGAATTTCATGTAGTGGAATTAATTAAGGATTCAAATGGTGCTGTACTAGGTTCTACACCTCTAATAGAAGGTCATACAAGACAAACAGCGTCATTTGTTGTTCCACTGTCTGTTGGAGAAAAATGTTATTTCCACGTCTACCATGTTGGCAGTACAAAAACTATTGATACAAACAGCAATGTGAGTTTCATGCAATTACTATAAGGAGAAAAATGGATCAGAATTTAGAAAGAAAATTACAAGTGTATAGAGTAAGAATTTCCAATTTGATTGATGAACATGCTGAAGCGCTAGTTCAAGCTCAGGAATTACATCAAAAATTGCAAGAAGAGCAAGAAAAAGTAAAAAACTTGGAGAAATTACTCAAGGAGAAAAATGTTCAAGAGAAAGAGCCATCAGTTACAATCATCGACCATGACATGGTCTCCGCCAAGAGATAAGGTAAAGTATCCAAAATGGACATTTCTATATATTCCTGAAATCAATGAATATAGTTTGATATGGGATAAGACAAGGCTCATATTTATATCAGAAAGAGCATTTAGAAGTTGGAATAAAAATCCAGTAATTGCTTCAAAAGAAAGTGTGTCTGGTTATAAAATATGGAAAAGGATTGGTTTTGCCCCAGGCACAGTGATAGAGTCTGTAGTGGATGGAAAAAAATATTTTATAACTGGAAATAAATTATTTGAGGAAGAAAAAATGTTGATTGCAACACCTGATTTCTATGACAAACTAGGGTTCAATCCGTCATTGGCAGTGTTGGCTTCAATGGAAGAAGTTAATTTTCATAAGGAAGGAGAAATGATAAATGACATCAGACATGTATGAAAGAGTATCCTTTGGTCAGGGGCCGATTGATGAAGATTTATTGAATAAGTTATCATCTAATCAAGATTATTTATATGAGCATATGATCACTGGATATTATAATATTCTCGGTGTAACACGTGAGACAGGCTTGACTGTCAGAGTTGGTCATGCTAAATTATTGAATCAAACTGATGCGCTTCAAGGTCATAATGTATATTTCAATAGGCCCTTCCTGCCTGGAACACGTCCAGCGGTATTCTTGACATTAAGTTCAAGCAGACATGGCATCATGGACTACTTTGCCATGGGGTTGGACGGAAGAGCTATCCCTGATCACAGAGGTTTTCATCTCATTGCTCACCAGGATCGTACAGATCAGTTTGCGGAAGACCAGTACATCAGTTACTTAGCTATTGCACCTACTGGATGATTGTGGTACAGTTGCAACCAAGTCCCCAACTGGGGCAGAAGGATTGGTTACAGAGTGACTAACGATTTAAAATGGTTTATTATGAGCGACATCCATATTCCGATTCATTCGGAAAGGATGTTGTCTCTTGCTTTTGACGTAATTAAATGGTGGAAGCCAGATGCGATTGATATCGCTGGGGATCAAGATGATGCTTGTGGTACTTCAAGATGGGCTGATGGTTCTGTAGAAGAAGTAAACAGCAGAGTTTTTGAAGATTCAATTTTATTAAAGAAATTTTCAGCGGATGTACGTGAGGCTGCCCCTAAGGCAGATCTTCATTGGCATGATGGTAATCATGGATGGACACGACACGACAGTTATATTAAGACGAAGGCAAAAGCCTTGGACGGTCTAATAACTCCTGACACCATCTATGATTTAAATAAAAATGGATGGAGCTGGCACCCATATCAAGGCCCACCCGTTCAACGTTTTGGTGAAATGCACGTTCATCATGGATTAGCAATTTCGAAACATGGTGGACAGTCAGTAAAGCAGGACGTTGAGGATTGGAACGTCTCTCTGATTAGAGGGCATTCACACAGACAGGCTTCTTATAGGAAATCAGTTGTCTTTAGTGATGACAGTCTAACTATCACACAAGATCTAGAGGGATATGAGATTGGTCATCTAATGGATGTTTCCAAAGCTAAATATTCTCCTACTCACAATTGGCAACCAGGATTTGCTATTGCACATGTTGAGAATGGCAAGAAGCCTCATGTTCAATTAGTTCCTATCCATATCACTGAAAATGGATATACATGCTATGTTGATGGTAGGCGTTTTTCGGCATGATTCATAACACTCTTGTTTGGACAAAACGAGGGTGGAAGAAGTCAGATGAGTTGGCTATAGGAGATAAAATTATCTCCTATAGCCCTTCTCGTAACTGCACAGAGTATGACGAGATATCTTCAATACAAATTGATTATGGAATAAAATCAATAATGGGACTCAGATCAAGCTCAATGAATATGTGCGTGACTCCGGACCATCCTTTTATAGTTCTAGACAGTAAAATAAAAAAAACAGAAACGATAAGTATAAAAGATGTATTTCTTACCAACCTTTATAGTGGTAAAACTGCTTTATACTCATCCCCATTTGAGCCATATGCAATGAGTGGGAACCTAGATGATATCGCATGGTCCGCCCGAACGGCTGCTAGCTTTGGTAACGTTCTTGCAACACCTCTTGATATATTCCAGCGTACATGGAATGCTGTAGAAGACATCGGGGGCTATGAGGCTCAGCACTGGACAGATATATTTTTCCATTGGAGTATTTTACAACCAGGAACATATTGGTCCAAAGCAATTCCAATGAGCAATAAACAAACTGTGGAATTGGCATATCATGTTATACCACGCGCCGGGTTTGGAGTAAGATATTTACGAAACCCAAGAAAAAACACAAGACAATGGATGTTAGGACTGTCAGTTAATAGCTCCCCAAGAATAGGTATAGAGAATTGGTATCAAGATAGAATAGAAGGATTCTTTTTTAATATCAAGACGAAGAATGGAAATTTCTTAGCTAGAAAAACTGGTGGGACTTTCCTGTGCGCTTGTGAAGTAACATAGGAGAGAAATGCTTTTTTGTAAAAAATGTAATGGAAGAATATTTATTGATAGGGTTCACTCAAATAAAGGAGACATAGATCTTTTTTGTATAAAATGCGGGGCGAGGTGGATGTTACATAAAAGTAATCCAACAGCCCAACTTTTTACAAGGCTAGAAAAAATTAGGGAGAGATCATATTTTGGCTATCCAAATACCAGGAATGTTCTTCCTAGATGGTGAACTCAATAAGAAAGTAAGGACAATTCCAAGCGAAAACGTATTAGTTGCTTGGAATTTTCCAAGAGAAGCAAGACTTCATTATAACTATCAGCAGGCTAGAAAAAGAATACAAAATGCTTATAACGTGAAAGAAGTAGCAGAATTATTAGAAGAGCCAGTTGATAGAATTAAAAAATTAGTGAGAAATAATATCCTGAGTAGAGGCTCAGGAGCATCATACACCATTGCCACACGCCGCCCTGGTCCAGTATACTGGTCAGAAGACGACGTGCTAGACACACGCAATGAACTGTTTGCAATTGCAAAGAAGAACGTGTATGGTGAACCTCATGCAAGGTTCAAGCTTATAAGTGAAGCTGAGCTTGTGCACAAGATTCGCGGAGGCGAATCCTATTACATCAGAAATAAAGATGGCGATTTTGTAAAGGTTTGGCGTGCTATATGAGCGAAGAAGAAGTTAGAGAAGTTACATACGAACCGCTGGGAGCGAGTGAATTTGGTGCCGCAGAGATTTTTGCACAAGGTGCAGCAGCACTAGATTTAGCTGCCATTTTTGCTTTAGAGAGAAGAGACGTTGATGGTCTCGTCAAAGTTGCCAGAGAGTGGACCCGTATGGGAGCCGCTGTGCTCGAAATCTCTGGAGACGATGATACAAAAAAGACTCCCCTGAAATTTGGCTTCAGAGGAGAAATTGCGGAGGAGGAAAAAAATGGAGAGCCAGGTAAGAGCATTAGTGAAGACAAGTTTCAAGTTGGGGGATTCAGACTACGTAAGCATTGAGCTTGAAGTTACTGATCATGTTAGAACAACTGATAAAAACACAGCTGCTGCAATTGATAGAGTTTATGGTTTAGTCCAAGATAAAGTGGCAGAAAAAGCACAGAAATTTATTGATAAGGTATGACAAGACGAAACGTTTTAGACGTAGCTAATGACATGATCACTCATTTTGTCAAATCCTACAATAGCAAGTTCAAAGAAAAGCCTATTGTAAATAGAGGAAAGATGAAGTATGCTATTGCTGAAATTCTTCAAGATTGGACTCAAGCAGAAATCAAAGATCTGCTGACATATTATGTAAATACAGAGTCGCGCCCTGATCTAAACGATTTCTGTAAGAGGTATGATGAAATAATAAGAGAAAAGCGCGTTGAAGCAAACGACCAAAAGATCAGGAAGCAGCTATTGAATGAGACGCGTCAGTCTGTATTGAAGTTTAGGGAGAATTATAAAGGTGCAAAATGAAATTAGATTGATCTCTGCGGTCATCAATGAACGTGATATTGCTCCACTAATTAATGGCTCTAACATTGATCAACTCTTTACGTCATATGGTGATGTATGGGAATTCATCAAGGGATATTATTACAAACACAGAGAAATTGTGCCAAAAGATATCCTACAGGAGAAATTTACCGAGGTTGATCACAATTTCAAATTGATTGAAACCAGTGGTACAGTAAAGCACTATCTTGAGCAACTAAGGGATGACTATAAAGCCAGTATGTTGGAGAGAATGGCACGCGGACTTGCTGGTGACCTTGGTAGAAAATCAAATGATGAGCTTATCCTGCAACTATCAAGACGTCTGAGTGAACTGACGAAAGTATCAACTGCGGTCCGTGATCTCGATATCACTGATCATGAGAAAGCAGTTGATCACTATACTGAAGTCAAAAGGATGATGGAGGAGAATGGAGGGGTTCTTGGAACAAGATTTGGTTATGATTCCATTGATGCCAATTATCCAACTGGTAAAGGATCTGGTCATTACATCATGATCTTATCTAGAACTAACCAGGGTAAGTCGTGGCTGGCTCTAGATCTTGCCATTAATGCGTGGGCTCAAGGAAAGAAGATCCTATATGTATCTCTAGAAATGTCTCCAGAGCTAGTAAGAGACAGAGCATACTCCCTGATGTCATCAGGCATTTTTACCATGTCAGAATTATCAAGAGCACAAATCGACATAGGTCAGATGGAAAGCTGGTCAAGTAATAACTTAAAAGCTGATAGCTCGTTTGTGGTAGTTGGAAGTGATAGCATGGGAGACTTTACACCAGCGGCGATGCAAGCTAAGATTGATCAATATGGACCTGATGAAGTTTATATCGACTACATTCAATTGATGAGTGACAACAAGGGCTCAACAGGTGCGACAGAAAGAATTCGTAACGTTTCAAAAGAACTGAAGTCCACTGCAATTATGAATGAGATTGCAGTGATTGGTGTTGCATCAGCTTCAGCACATGAGACTAAAGAATACTTTAGTCCTCCTCAAATTTATGAGGTTGCAGAGTCTAAGCAGTCAGCTTATGACTGCGATCTAGTGCTTGCTCTGATTTCTAAGAAGCAATCAGATGGCACAAGTCTAACTGAGATCATTGCCAGAAAGAATAGGCATGGTCCCCTATTCGATTTCATCTTGCGTATGGATATTGCCAATGGTAAGATCACTGAAGAATGGGTCATGGATGATGAAGAAGAGTAAAAATGCACAAACCAGTAAAGACATTTAGCCAGGAGGGCCTGATCGCAGATGACAAAGATTTCATAAGGATTCGAAATGAATTCGAGAGATTGATCATTGAACAGATGCGCGAACTTGGGTGCCTGCCTATTCATGAGTTAGGCACCCATTGGTCAACAAAATGGCTAGGAGATAAATATTCTTTCAAGCTCACCATCTATGGATGGTATGCTGGAAGAAAGAAAAGCAAAGAGTTTGACTTCTGGTGTGAGGGCAGGTTGGTTAAAAGTGGATGAAATTTTTACGCCTGGCCAAGTAGAAGCAGTGCTTAATGAAATAGGCGTCGATGTGCGAGGAGAGACAGATACAAATCTTCTGTGTCTATGCCCATTTCATAAAAACACGGATAGTCCAAGCTTTTCGGTAGCAAAAGACACGGGTTTATATCTGTGCTTTTCTCCGATTTGTGACGAACGTGGAACGCTGCCAAAGCTCGTGTCAGTAATGACAAGATCCAATCCTTTTGTTGTAAAGAGGATTATTAAGAAGCATGAAAAGCCAGGAGATCCTATTGCTAAACAAATTGAGGATCTCTTATCAAAAAGTGAAGACCTTCCAAAATTCAATCAAGATACCATGAATAGACTCATGGATGATCTGTGGAATTCAAAAGGTGAAAAGTATCTAGTAGAAAAAAGAAAATTAACACCAGCAACACTAGCTCATTTCGGGGTTGGCTATTCAGTAAGAAACGATATGATTGCAATACCATTGCATGATTGGAATGGTAACCTGGTAGGTATTATTGGTAGAAGTACTGAAGGTAAGAGATTTAAAAACTCAGATAAGCTTCCAACCAGCAAGACATTATTCAATGTGCATAGGGCAAAGAGATTATCTGGACCATTGGTCATAGTTGAAGCTTCAATATCAGCGATGAGAGTGCATCAAGCGGGGCACCCAAAGGTGGTGGCTACAAATGGTGGATTCTTTACCGAACATCATAGACAATTGATGGAAAGATATTTTGATGAAATAATCATCATGACTGACTTTGATGATCCAGAAGAACACAGATCCCCATTGTGCAAGAAATGTTTCAATACATGCCTTGGTCATAATCCAGGCAGAGCACTTGGGGAAAAGATTGTAAGGGATCTGCCAAACAAAAGAATACGCTGGGGGTCCTATAGTCATCATATGATTTATCCAAATGGAGCAAAAGATCCTGATGCATTAGAAGACGATGAGATCATGACATGCATAAAAAATTCGATCTCTTCAATTGAGTGGAACTTTTGGAAGTCGGAAGACCACAGGTTCGCCTTGATCTAAGAGCTAGACTTTGCACAAGCAAAGTGCTATACTGGATTGGGCAGCGCAAGCGGAAGCCCAAAATAAAATGAAAAGAGAGTCTAACAAATGGCATTTACACTAGATGATGTACTACGTAAAAAGCGTCAACAGCAAGAAAACGCCGATCGTCCAAAGATTGAATGGTTTGGTTTGGGTGGAAAAAACAAGAATCCGATCAAAGTTCAATTTCTTCAGGAATTTACTGAAGATGCAGATAACTATGATTCAACAAGAGGAACAATTTTGTTCCTAGCAGAACATGTCTCTCCTTATAATTTCAAACGTAAGGCAGAGTGCACAATCGACACTGAGGGTCGCTGCTGGCCATGTGAAATGGCAAAGGTTGAAAGCGAAGTAACTTACAAGGGAGAAACTACTAAATTCCCTTGGAAGCAGCGTAGCAATATGTATACATGGGTTGCGACTGAAGATGGAGAATTGAAGGTTCTTTCTCGTCCCGCACCTGGTGCATTCTTCAATCTACTTCATGACTACAGTGAAGACAATGGTGGAATCACCAATCAGACATTTAAGCTTTCAAAGGGTCCAAATAAGACAGACCCATG